>Ga0335069_10000330_pt1 | contig 81004 bp, 64 predicted proteins | sample Lox_Sample_11_FD_206714 | JGI IMG/M metagenome (GOLD analysis project Ga0335069, IMG submission 206714) | Soil microbial communities from Loxahatchee National Wildlife Refuge, Florida, United States - Lox_Sample_1.1 | ecosystem: Environmental > Terrestrial > Soil > Wetlands | place: USA... | reverse complement strand
AGAGGGTTCCGATCCGACGGCAAATGATCGAGAGCGATTTGGACCTGTACCATGCGAATCTTGGGACGACTCGGAGGAATCAGAACCGTCTGACAGGTGACCTGGGCCGGTGCTCGTCTGAAGAAGTACTACGCCGTTTGCCTCTGACGGGTCGTAAGGGGAATCGGCCGAACCTCTGTCGGCCTGAAGAACGCGCGGAGATGCCGTCAGCGGTTGTTGGTCACCGGGGTAAGCAGGGGGCATATTTTTCTGCGGCGAACCCTGGGGACTTGAGACCGAAGGTCGCGGCGTTGTGGGAGAAACCTGGACGCAATCACCGTCAGGGTTCCAAGCGCAAACTTTGGATTTGGTATCGATCGTGCGAGTGTCGCGCGGAGTCGACTTCAGGGAGTCCGCGTCTTCCTGAGCCTCGATCTGAACCAAACGCCGCACGCGCTCTTTGATCAGAAGGTCCTGCTGCTTTCCCATTTCCGAATTAGGGTTCACGTTAGGAAGCAAATAGCCATAGCGCTGTACCAGGCGAGTCGCGACGGAACGGAATTTGACGTCCTTGGTTAAACGGTCAAAGACAGCGTCATCAGTCAAATCCTGCTCGCTCATCATTTGGCCGTTGTCGCTGGCTTCCTGGGCAATCAGACGCTTTACCTCCACCATGAGGCCCGGGTCCGCAATGAGGACACCTTTAAGCTGGATGGCCGAGGCTGCAACGAGGTTGAGATTGTCCTTAGCCAAGTCCGATTGCGGCGACGCAGAATTTGAGAGTGACTCCGCGGACAAAATCGGCCTTTGCTGCGGTTGCTGCGCTGACACGGCGGCATTCAATACAAAAAGCAACGTGAGGGAAGCAACCAGCCAGCTCCACAGAGCTCTTTTGGTTTGAAATGGACCATTATGAATCATGTAGACTCTCCGATTTGCGTTGTCACTTTCCAAAACATGTCGAACACGTGCCCCTCTTGGATCAAAACAAACACCAGTTGCCGCTGATCCTCTCGGACACCGAAGTTTTTCCTCAAGGTAGGCTTCGTAGCCCACAATTCATCCAGAACTAACAACGAGCTCACCTGCGAATAACACGACTAACAGTACAGTCGGGAAGTTTCAAGCGGGGCCCCGTTCGAGAAAAACCCGAGCAACTAGTCTTTGGTCCTTGAAAAGTAGTCACGTTGAACGTTGTTGTTGATGGCGCGCAAGTGATCCGCGGAATTGTCCCAGCGACAGATGAATAGAAGTTGAAATTTTGAAGAAAACGTCTTGGAGAAGTTGCTTGGAGCCTGTGGGAAACGTTGGACTTGATGCCCATGCATCTAGAACTTGTCGCCGGCGACGCGAGTAGGCAATGGGCTACCGGAGAGGACATCATTCAGCTCTACGATCATCTGCGTCCCTCTCTCGAAGCGTATCTGGGTTCGCGAGGGCTAGATAGAGGGCATTCCGAAGATGTGATTCAGGAAGTGTTTCTGCGACTGGTGCGCCATACGATCAAGCGAGGCGCCAGAGCGAATCTGAAAGCGTGGGTGTTTCGGGTTGCCCATAACCTGTCGATGGATTATCACCGTTCAAAAAAGCGGCGGCATCACGGAAATGAAACGGAGACGCTGTTTCTGCTGCGCGAGCGTGCGGACCCTGCTCCTGATCCGGAGCAAAAGATCATTCTGCTGGAGCGTGCCAGGCGATTGCGCGAGGCGATGGCCCAGCTTACACCGAGGCAACGCCGCGCTCTACTATTGAGAGCCAAAGGCCTTCGCTACCAGGAAATCGCGATTCTCATGGGTGTGAGCGTTCAGCGAGTGGGAGAACTGATGCAACGGGTGATTTCGTCATTAGAGGACGGCGCCTAAATGGAAGCCATAGCAGTTAGAGCGGATCCGGCGGCGGTCATCAGCGTGCGGACGAAGATCCCAGGTCGGACAGGCGTTGTGGAAAGCCGTTCTCGAAACTACGCTCCGCCATTAGCTCGTGGGAAGACGGGCTTGAACATGCGGAACAGTTTGCATTTGTCCCCGCGTTCCATTCGAAGATGCTCAATGCATTCAAATGAGCAACCGGCGCAGGGTTTTGCTCGTGGATACGCGCGCTCCATGCCCCGAGGCTGTCGAACGGATCGGTCTTTCCCAGCACGAGAATTGTCGGTACGGACGAATTCGCAAAATAAGCGGTCGTTTGTTCGACGCTCCAACTGGATGCGGCAATCGCTTGGCCCACGCTGGATGAAGAACGTTGTTGGCGCGGCTCAGTCCCCAAAATCGATCCGCTTCTTGGCGTTACGATCAAACCGTAGTATTCGGCGGCCACTGGATCAGCCGCCCAAAGGATCACTGCGCCATCTTGGCGGGCCCGGTGCACTGCGATCGAGCAAGCTTCTCGATACGAGTCTTTCGCGTATTTGTTCAGAAACACCAATCGCAAGTCGGAGACTCCCCAAATCAGCCCCAAGGCAACTAGAGAAACGGCTGCCTTGCGTTGCACGCTTGGCAAGGGGAGAGAGTGTTTAGGAGCAATCAGGGCCATCATTAGGATGAGTGGGAAGAACACTGCCAAATGGCGGCCAAGGACTTGAAAATGCTCAAAGACGGACACGCCCAATGCGATCAGCAAGCCAGAAGCGGTACTGATGAGAAGATTCCGCCCAATTCTGTTATCTGGTGTCCGGGAGACAAGAAAGACTACTGCAGCCAGGGAGACCGCTCCGAGCAGCATCCACGGCCAGTACGGCAGAAACACCGAAAGGCCGGGACTCTGGCGGATGTCATTGCGTGGTGGACCCAAACCGGCAAATCCCGCAAATTCGTAGAGGGCGAAAGCCAAGTTGCGCAACCCCGGTGTTGCCTCCATCTTGTTTACACCATAGGACGAAACCCAAACGTAGAAGCTGCCAAGTGCGAGAAAGAGAGGTGCACACCAGAGCGTGGGGCGAGTCCAATAGTGGAGGAGATCGGACTTCAGTTTCGAATCGTTGCTCGCCATCAGAATCACAAAGATCAACAAGGTTGGAAACAAGAAGATCGCGAGAATATGGGTCCCCCAGCCAAGGAACAAGGCCAGAAGGCAGAGCCACGGGGCCGTCTTGCCGTAACGTTTTGGGTCCACAAGGAACGCCACCAGAGCCACGCTGGCAGCGCTCGAGAACGAGAGCAACGCAACGTAAGGGCGTGCTTCATTCAAATAAAACCAGAAGAACGGCGATAGGCAAAACAGTACCCAGAGATTGCGATTCCAGAACAGCCGCTGCGACGCCCAACTGACGCTGTAAATGAAAATCACCGCGAAAGGAATATTCGCAGCACGGAGTGAAAGCTCACTGGAGCCAAAAAGTTTGATCCAACCCCACATGTGGAGGAGGTAAAAGATGAATTGAGGATCGCCTGGCGCACCACGGGTGCCAATGAGGGCTCGGAGAAACGGATGGAAGCTGCTGTGTGAGGCGAACCAAACCGTAAATCCTTCATCAGTCCATAAACTCTGACGGGTGATTGCTAATCCTAGCGTGACCGGGAAAATCAGCGATGTCAGAAACGGGACAAAGTTGGCTGCCCGGAAGCCAAAGAGTGGTTGTGTTGCCGCAGGCAGAGGAACCGAGTCGAACCAATACGGAGCCCAAGTATGAGCCATGCCGTCATTATAGGTTACCGGTTAGTGAAGTAAAGCGCTGCGGTTGGCTTTCTCTCGCGCTCACCCATGTTTCCCAGGACTTTCTGGACTTGGTTCCTTACCGGCATTACTTGAAATTGGTCACAGTATATCCGAATCGCTTCCGACACAAACTCTAGCTTCTGGCGACGAGCAAGTTGCATCCCAGGGAAGAATTCCAAGCCAATCCGGTCGTCAGCACCCAAAAAGTCCAGCGGATGCAGCAGCAGCGAGGGGGATACGGAACAAGTGTGGCATAACTGGAGGGCGGTTTGGAAATAGGTCAGCGCCAGCCTGCGGGAGATACGGCTTAGGTACAGAAGATAGCTAAGATGGATCGGCGTTCGTAGAAAAGGCATGGTCGTGACCGGGATCTCAACAAGGCCGTCGTGATCGCACCACTGGTAGAGACGGAGGGGGCGCGTACCGTCCGAGAGAGAGCCAAAGAGCCGATTGCGCTCGTCGAGGGCCCTGCCCGACAACCTTGAGTGGCTCATGTAATACAGTCTTGCTAAGGGCCCTACAAAAGTAGGAAACGTCGACGCATCATATAGATAGCCACGGCTCTTCAGCACCCACAACGCGCTCTCAGACAGGCTGAAGCCGGGCCCACGGTAGCCTATCGGGCGGTACCCCGTAACCTTATATATATCCTCCTCCGCCAGACAGATCTCCGATTCGACGCGTTTCCGCTCATAGAGGTGAAACCAAGGCTCGTGCGAAAAAGAATGGTTCCCAATTTCGTGGCCGGCGGCCGCGATCATCCTGAGTGAGGAATGGTTCTTCTCCAGCGCTGCGTCCTGACCAACAACGAAGAAGGTAATGCGCAGGTTTCGCGCTGACAGGAATTGCAAAACACGGGGTACCAGGAGGTCCAAGTAAGACGGAAACTCCTCCCAACCCGGATCGCCATGGACCTTTAGATAGGACCATCGGTTGTCAAGGTCGAGCGATAGACTAGCTATGCGATGGGGCGAGCTCATGAGGAAAGCGTGTTGGAATGGGATCGCAAACCGGTCCGGGATCGACAATTACTTGAGCAGCGGACTCGGCAAGACGGATGGTCTCGTTCACATTCAGGGTGCCGTTGACAATCTGGGCAGAGTTTACTACGTACAAGCCAGGAATGGAGGTGAAGAACGGGGGAACCTTGGCCGAGTAGTTGATTGTAGGCACGGGCAGAAGGTACTTTACTCGAGAAATCTGGAAGTGTTCCATGTTGGTGCGTCTGAAGTTCGGATACATCTGCTCAAGCGCCTTCAAGAATTCATCGCGAATTTGGGCGAAAGACAGGCCGAAATACGTAGAAGCGGGATTGAGATACTTCGGCAGATACACAAGAGACTTGCCACCAAATTGACTTTGGTCGACGAGTGCTGACATTTCGACCACAGCTGTGAAGGGGACACTTGCGTCAGCAATATTGGTGATATAGAAAGGCGAAAGTGGCTCCTTCAGGAGCAGGGATGCGCAGACCAGCCCTTGATATTTGATGCCGCGAAGGCGCTCCTTTTCTTCATCTAGCAGAGTCGGACACAGGTCCGCAGTCAACGGGGCCGCAGTGGTCACAGCGACCCGCGAGAAGTCTTGCGAGGACTCCCGGCTAAATTCAACTCGAAGCCCCCCGCCGCAGGTTCTTCTGACGGAGCGAACAGGCTGGCCAAGACGAATACTCACGCCGGACCGAACGAGTAATTCTTCGAAGGCTTTCAAAACCCGTGCATAACCACCGGGCACGTAGCCGAACATTTCGGTCTTCGCGCTCGTGCGGCGCGCTGAGTACATGCGGGCGATCGTGGTCGAGATGAACGCCGCCGAGGTCTCGCGATATCCATCGCCCAGCTTGGCGCGGAGCAAGGGCAACCATAGCTTGCGCGTGACACCCTTGCCAGACCATCTCTCCAGCCATGCTTCTACCAGAACTTTTTCCAGCGGCGAGCAATCCTGAACGCGAGACGCTTTCAGAATCGTGACTCCCAATCGCGCTTTTTCGAAGAAGTTCAACGGTGGGAAACGCAGGAACTCGATCGCGCTCGACATTGAATGTAGCCGCGAGTCGGCAAAGAAACCAGTCTGTGCTTTCTTCCACTGAAGCTCGTCCTCTAATCCAAGGTCGGCCAACAGCGATCGGAGATAGGTGTCGGAGTGCAATGTCACATGGTAGTGGCGGTCCCACACAATGTCGCCGAGACGCCACGCGGATGCAACGCCACCCAGGTGAGGAGCGGCTTCGATTAACGTGACAGCTTTTCCCTGCTGCGCCAGCCGCAGGGCAAGCGTCATTCCCATAAATCCACCGCCAATGATCGCCCAGGATTGTTTTGAGTCGAGACGGGTCACGTTTGTTGGGAGTTGACTGTCTATTCGTTTTCGAATGCCCGACTGCCTTAGTGCAAAGTCTCGCGACGGGTGGGCTCTGGCAGGATTGTCGATGCTGGCTCTTGCGACTCGAGCAGGGGAGGCACTGAGTTCGACACTTGGACCGGTTGATTCTGGCGGAGAGACTGGTACGCACACTCGATGACATTCATCGAAGCGAGCGCATCGTTGGCAGTAATTAACAAAGGTTCCTCGCCTCGGATTGACCGCGCGAAATTCTCAATCTGACTGCGGAACGCTTGGATCTTGTTATAGCCGTTTCCGAAGGGCATCCATTGGCGGTGAGCGTAATCGAGCCGGCCCGACCTTTTCCATCCGACCGATACACTCCCCAGAGTTCCGGATATGTCGAGAAAACTGTCTCTTTGTCGAGTGATACTCCAAGAAAGCTCGATATTGCACAGCACCCCGGTCACACTTCGGGCAAAGAGGAGCACCGTGTCCTCGACCTGTAGTCCTTGCGTCCGCTTCCCTTCTCTAGCGTGCACTTCAGCCAGAGGGCCGAGGAAGTAGTGGATCAAGTCGACGGAGTGCGCCCCATTATCGATCAGCACGCCGCCACCACTGATTGTCGGACGCGAATTCCATCGCGAATTCATGTTTGCGCAACTGGCAAAAACGTTTTCGAATAGGACAAGGTCGCCCAAAACGCCCGAAGCAATGATGCTCCTAGCTTGAATGACGTCTTCGACGTATCGGAACTTCGACGCCATCGTCAGCCTAACTCCCGCCTGCTGCGCGGCCGCTCGCATTTTCTGTGCACCCGCCACATCGGTGCTGAATGGCTTTTCGCATAAAACGTGAACCCCGTGCTCTGTCAGAGAGACACAGATGTCGGCATGCGTTGCCGGCGGCGTACAAACCACAGCCGCGTCCAGCTTGCAATCGGCCAGCATGTGCTCCACCCGATCATAGCTGCGGCAGCGCATCCGTTCACCAATCCGTTGTGCAGCATCGAAGCGGCAATCGGCCACTCCGGCCAACTGGGCCTCAGGGCAATACTCAAAGGCCTGTATGTAGGACTGCGCGATGGCGCCAGCACCAACCAATCCAAACTGGAGCCGCTTGCGGCCGTTCTTAGTGTGCGAGTTCGACAATCGCATCGTGGATCACGTTAGAAATGAATTCGACGTGCCTTTCCTCGTAATTTTCATTCCAGGGAAATACCAAAATGTTCCTCAAGGCCTGATACGTTCCGGGGAATCGGTGCTTGCCATATTCCAACGCTCCAGGGCGGGCCAAGCTGAACGGGAAGCGACTGTAGCCGAAAGTTCTCTGTTTGCGGAAGATCCCGCAGTCGAACGCAGGTTTTTGGATGTAACGCGGAGCGCAGAAGATGCCACGAGCCTTCAGGCGATTACCCAGAGCCTCGCAGCCGCCGGAAACCTTCTGTTCACTTACGCGCAGGCAATACTTCCAAAACGAGTGGACTGAGTCCGAGTGCACAAAAGGAGTTTCGACTGCATCCAGGTCCGCGAGGCGCTCCGTCAACCGGTGTGCCATAGCAATCCGCCGCGCAGCCGATATTTCCAGCTTGAGAAGCTGCCCTGCCGCTACCGCACCTTGCAGTTCGCTCATCCTGTAATTCAACCCAAGGAATTCGTGATCCGGGTTCTCGTCACCATATCCCCACCCTTTGTTGATGAACAAGTGCACGCGCCGGGCCAAGTCTGGGTCGTTGGTAACGACGAGCCCACCTTCGCCACAGGTGATGTGCTTTCCCTGCTGAAGGCTGAAGCAAGCGATCTGCCCCACCGTACCAACACATCGCCCTCGGTGAAAAGCAAGAAACGCTTGAGCGCAATCTTCAATGACCGGAATTCCTTTCGACTCAGCCAACAGCATGATGCTCGTCATGTCAGAGGGATTACCGAACAGATGCGTTACGATAATGGCACGGGTGCGTTCGCTCAGCGCCGCCTGGATGGTTTGCGCTGTCACATTGCATGTTCTGGGATCGACATCGGCGAAGGTTGGGATTGCACCCTGATAGAGAATCGGCGTCAAGGCACCCATATCGGTGATCGGGCTCGTGACGATCTCATCGCCTGGCTCGGGATCAATGGCTGCGATGGCCGCATGGATCGCCGCGGTGCCTGAAGAAGTGGCATACGCATAGCGAACGCCAAGTAGACCAGCGAAATCGGATTGAAGCTGCTTGACGAACCTGCCCTTGGTACTGTTCAGGACTCCACTGGAAATCACTTCTGACAAGTTCGTGAGTTCCAGTTCATCCAGGTTGCGGCCGGAGGAGTCCTGATCCGTCGGCAGATGCAAATCAGTTGTCGTTGTTGCTCGCACCTCGCGATCCTCAGTTCTCATTGAAGTCAAATGAGCGGACGAATGGGGGTCTGTGAAAGAGCGCCTGCCCCACCCTCATTGCGACTAGTTCTGCTATCAGGCAAACATGACGAAACAAAGTACGCACAGTTTTCATTTTTGAGCTACCGTACAAGCGCATCGTCAAGGTAGTTGGACACTCAACGACGACACCACCCCGCAAATCCAGCTTCCCTACCAATTCAGCGATCGCCAAAAAGTCATTGTGCCGCAGATTCAGTCTCAAGATCGAGCTACGGCGGTAGACACGAAAGCAGCTCGTATACGTGTACAGCTTCTGCCTGAGAATCTGCCTGTAAATAAACGACGCGGCCTTCGACAAGAGCATTCGGTGCCCAGGGATGCCGAGTACTACCCCAGCGGGATGGTATGGAGAAGCCGTTACGAGATCAACTTCGCGAGAGAGCATCGGTATGAGCTTTTCCAGTTCACTTGGATCATAGCTGCAATCGGCGTCGATAGAGCAGACGATTTCGGTCCTTGCTTCCCGGATTCCTGTAAGAATGGCCGCACCGATCCCACGATTCGTGGAGTGGCGAAGCAGAGTGCAGTTCGGACGGTTTGCAAATAGCTCTTGCATCAGTTCCCAAGTACGGTCCGTACTGCCGTCATCAACAAGCACAAGACGAACGCGATACCTATTCTCCAACCTCACGGCCGCGCAAGTTAGCCTCCCCTGCAAATGGCAGAGTCCAGTCACTTCGTTGTAACAAGGAACTACCATGGTCACACTTGCTGGCTCTGCAGATGCCATCATCGGATTTGAACCCACCTGTATCGAGATGAACCGCTCATGAGGGGTATTGAAATGCAACAGGACTGTCACTCAGGGTCGACAGATCAACGCCTCCAACAGAAAAACCCTGAGTCGGCCGTCGATGCAGCAAATCAATGCAGTGGTTAACGATCCGTTCGGCGCTGTGCCCGTCGCCGAATGGATTTGAGATTCTGTGGACGGAGTTTGCCCAGCTATTGGCTTCGTAGGCTTCTTCAAGCATGGAGCGAAGCGCACCCGAACGGCTGCCGACCAGTCGGGCCATCCCTGCCTGAATACCTTCCGGCCGTTCAGTGCTCTCCCGTAGAATCAAAAGAGGCCTGCCAAGGCTCGGAGCCTCTTCCTGGAGACCGCCGGAATCGGAAATGAGCAGCCAGCATTTCGAAACGAGATGAATGAAGTCTGTGTACGGTAACGGCGAAGTGAGTACAATTCTGGGGTGATTGCTGAGAATGCCAAATGCTGGGACTTTGATGTTTGGGTTTGGATGAACCGGAAACACCAGGCGTACATCATCGTGCTGTTCAACAAAAGCTCGAATTACGAGCAGGTTATCTTCAAGCACCTTACCGAACGACTCTCGTCGATGAGTGGTCAGCACCATGCCCTTTTGGCCGCTCGGCGTAGGAATCACGTTGGAAGCCGCCTCCGACTTTTGATTGTCGAGTACCAGGTTCAATGCGTCGACAATGGGATTGCCGGTAACGACGATTGCACTGTTCGCGATTCCCTCCTGTAGAAGAGAATCCCGGTTCGATTCCGTGGCTGCAAAGTGAAACGACGCTAATTGCGTGATCGAGATGCGATTCATCTCTTCAGGGTAAGGACTGTACAGATTGCCCGATCGCAGTCCAGCTTCGACATGAGCAACTGGCACGCCGCACTGGCGGCCTGCTATCGCGCCCGCCAAGGCTGTTGTTGTGTCGCCTTGCACGAGGATCATGTCCGGGTCCTCACGCCTGATAATCCTTGACACGCCACGGACAATACGGCGAAGCAGTGCTTCGGAGTCTTGGTTGGGGGTCATGAGATGGAGATAGTAGTCGACGCGGACGCCAAAAAAGTCGGTGAGTGGCCGAACTAAGTCGGCGTGCTGCCCCGAAGAGACATTGACTGTGCGAACGAAGTCTGCCCCTCTCTCAAGCTGCAGTATTACAGGCGCCAGCTTGATAATTTCCGGTCGCGTGCCGAAAAGAGCGAGGATTGACTTTCGAACGTCCATCTTGATTGGTGGTTTGGTTAGCAAGGCGATCGCGCTATTCGATATCACAATGTAAACTCTCGCGCTCAACTCGTGAGAGATTCAGCGACTTGAGTTGCAATAGCCCACAATTTGGGACGTACCGTACCTCATCCCGCTGGCAGACATAGTCCAGGAGTTCACAAAGAGCGTCCCAGATGCCGAGTCTCTCAATCTCCCAGGAATGCCCGCTGAGATGCCACACTCCACCCTCATTCAACACCCTGTCAAAGAGGCTCTTGCCAAGTTCCACCCAGTTTCCGAGCCGAGGCAGCTGAACCAAGCAGGATCGCAAGCTTTCAAAACTGCGAGAGCGGCCAATGTTTCTAAAATAAATGATCGGGGCGTGCGGGTATGCTTGCAGAGTCATAGGCATTCTAAAAGGGTTAGAGGGCGGTCGTGTCGCCAGCATGCGAACCGTTCGAGCGCCTGCGTACCCGGCTTCTTGCACGGCGCGTACCGCGTTCGCGTCGTATCGCCCCTTCGGATAGCAGAACATATCCACTCGCTTTCCAAGAATATCTTCAAGAGCAATTTTGCAGGCCTTCACCTCTTCCAGTGCTTCGTCGGGTTGCAACCGCCAGAGAAGCTTGTGGTTCCAACCGTGCGCGCCAATTTCAAATCCCTCATCAGCCAACGACCGCAACTCGGCGTGGCTCATGGGATGCTCACGGTACCTCATGGGGACGTAGAAAGTCCCAAGAATCCCTTTTGAACGCAACAGTTCTGCGAGTTTGAGATCGGCGCTGTCGCCGTCGTCCCAACTCGTGGTGACAACCTTCAGTTTGGTCGAATTGCTCACCTATCCACCTTTGCGCGTGTTCTAACTTAGGGCCAAGCACACGTTGGTCACCTCGAAAGGGAAAGCAACTACAAGGTCCTCCTAGCAAAACCCAGTGTACCCCTAGCTACTTCGGTGCCCTCGACGGTCACAGCCGCCTCCACGACGGCAAAACCTCCAACGAGTTTGGAAACTGTAACATTGATCTCCATCTTGTCCCCGGGGATCACAGGCCTCAGAAATCTCATTTCATTGATCGCGCCCAGTATCAAAAACTCGCCTGGGCGTACGCCGGTGCCAGTTGTCCTCGTAAACAAAATAGAAGCCGATTGACCGATAGCTTCGACGATCAACGTTCCCGGCAAGGCGGCGCGGCCCCGAGAGTGACCAGGAAAGTAGCTCTCGCTCGCGGTGACATTTTTGATCGCCCGAATGCTCCTCCCCTCCTCAATCGATACCACACGATCGACCATCAGCATCGGAAATCTCTGCCTGAGAGCTGCTTGTACTTCTTCCGACGTCATCGCGGGGGTACTAAGCTTACTACGTGCAGAAGGACTTAAGTGAAGAAAACGCCTTGGAACGCCGCCGGTGCGAACAAGTCGGCGGGGCCGTAGATCGTGGCCGTGATTCGTTTGAGATGCTCACCTTAAACATGGGCCAGCTTGGAATTCAGAACCCGGCAAATCTCCTTCACGTTCTCCATCGCCATCAAATCGTCAACATCGAAAGTCAGCCCAAAAGTCTTTTCGAGGCAAATCGCCAGGTTCACGTGCCCCATAGAGTCCCAACGCGAAATGTCGGCCGGGGACGTCTCCATGGTGATGGACTCGGGATCAACGTTGAAGGCAGATTGAAAAGCGGTGCGCACCTTATTCAAGACTTCTACGCCGGTACTAGTTTCCAATATCATTTCCTGCCTTCGTGGCAGCATTTTTTCTTTCGGGCGAGGACGGAGATGTCGAATCTGGACGTCCCGCATCGAAGTCGAACGACCTCGATATCGAGTTCCGAGAGCCAGGCACCACTCTCCGTCCAGACGGGACAACACAGCATCACCGTCACTCAGCGTTTCTAGGAGGGCGGGTTTGCGGGAATGAGCGACCATCCACCCGCCTCGACAACTGAAGAAGCAGTTCTTTTCTGAAAACTCAGGCATATTGTGCCGGTCCACTACGCCACAAAGCGCAATCACACCGTTGTTCCAGGCGTCCCAGAAGAGATGGTCCAGAATGCTCGTAATGCTTCTCCGGTCTCCTCCAACCTGGACCACCTCACCGATACCTCCCGCCGTGGCGAAATAAAGGTACCAGCCTACGATCTTCTTCTTCTGATCATACAGCACCACTTTTCGCAATTCATCGCCGTGCGCCATCGTGCGTGCCATAAACCCCAAAAGCCACGTAAGCGAATTTCCATCGTATTCTGGCCACAGGGAATGGCCACTTCGGAATTCCTGTAGGCACTGAAGTAGCGTTTCCACGTCAAGTTCTCCGCTCTCAAGCGAGGGCTCGGTCGGACGAAACGGGCTAAGGGAGAGGTTGCCTGCCAGATGGTCCACGATTGCGCAGAATGGCTTAGCCACGAACGCCATGGAGGTCACGATGGGATTCCTGGCGACTTGTGACAACGCATTGGTTGCGAAGCGGGCCGGGCGCAGCACGCGTATCCAATGGACGCTGAAAGCCAGGATCGTGCGGAAACCAAGGCGTTCAAGCAGCGTGCGGGACACATCGTTTGCCGAATCCGTCAGCGAGAGGTCCTGTCCCGCGGACATATAGCTCTGCAAGAGGCTCAAACCTGCCGGAGTGGTCCGCGCGGCCGGGTGAACGACAAAGTTCCCCCCAACAGCAGCAAGAACGGATTGACCTCCCAACGACATTCGCCGTGGCACTACACCAAGAAATCCCGTGATCGTATCCTGATCATTAAATACCAGAGCACGCTGCGGGCCGTCGAGCCACGGATTCTCGAAGTAAAGTTCGTGAAGGCTCGATTGGAGCTCAACCGGGCATGGTCCCGTGCGTTCACGCAGGACAGTCCAGTAAAGGTCCGCGACTTGTGGAATGTCTTCTTCCCTAAAGCGCCGTACGGGCATGGTCAGAATAGCTTTCTTGCTTGGAGGTACCCCTACAGCCTGTCCGGCATTCTCACTTCGCCGAGTTCTTTTCGGGTAGAGAATGGGAGCGAGCGAAAAACTCACTGGGTCGCCAAAGTGGTTTACGGAATCTGCAAGGGGGGAATCTCAATCGCGACCGCCGCTTTGCTCCGGTCCGCACACCCTGTTCGATAGGCATGTCGAAGAAGCTGCAACAAGCAATCGTGGAGAGAGCGCCTTTCGCCCGGGTAAAACGAACATTGCCTGCTGCACCCGGTCTAGGTCTCCCTATTTGTTGTATGACCGCTCAGCTGACTCTCGGGAACTGGCGCTGGCAGGACTCTAGGCTGTGCCTCGCAAGCTATGCCCTTCGCCGGAATCAGAATTTTCTCGAGGATTGGTTTCAGACTTGTGCTCGCTGGAATTGAAGGGAGAAAAAGAGGGGTAGCCATCTCCGTTGCGCATGCCCCTGTTCCATCCCAGTAACGATAGAATGCCACGCTTGAGTTGGATGGAATTCTGCGAATTGACTCCCGGCGGCACTGGCGCAGGGTCGACCGAGTTCAAGAAGCGCTTTTCTCTTAGATCGACCCAGATTTCTTTGGCGACGGCTTTACCCAAATCGTCGGGATCCTTCTCATCCCAGCTCTTGGTAGCAAGCAACACAACGAGTCCGCCCAAAAAAGCAAAACCTGTGGATGAAACAGCAATGAGCCTACGTGGAGGGAAGTCCTTCTTTTCGGGAACCTCGGGCGGATCGAGAACTTTGACGCTCGGTGTCTCTCGAGCTTCCTGGACTTTTGCGAGTTCGTATTCCTGCGTCAGAACTTCAAAAATGGCCTCTTGCAGTTTGGTACGTCGATAAAGGTCGGCATAGGTCACACCGAGCAGGGGTAGCTTGCGGATGGAAGGATAGAAGTCCGCCGCCTTACTCTCAGGACCCAGAGTAGCTGCGTGGTCACTGCCGCCGAGTTTTGAAAGTTGCGACTGTAACTCCTCGACACGGGCTTTCTGTGTTCTGACGCGAATATGGGAATCAGAATAGATCTGCCGAAGCCCTTCCAATTCGGACTCAGCGGATACCAGGCGTCCCTGTAGACTACCGGCGACCTCCAGCATCGCCTTACCTTGCTCCTTGATATCTATTGCGCCGTTCTTGCTCGCAAACCGACTAAATTCTTGCTCCGCGTTTTCCAAGTCTTGGCTGACCTGGGACAGCCGGTCCTCAAGAAAAACCCGCTCCCGCCGGGCCGAAGAAGTGCTTAACTCCGACACCAAGCGATTGAGCTCGTCTGTATACGCCGAGGCAATCTCCGCGGCGCGTTGCGGACTGCGGTCCGTCACGCTGATCGTAATCATTTGGTTCTTTCGATCAATCCCAACGCCCACAGAACGGGAAAGCTGATCGCGCGCATCCGCCATCTGGCTGACGCCGTAGACACGCTTCAGATCGAATTTCTCAATAATGTAGTTCTGAACAGTCCGACTGGAAAGGATCCCCGCGAAGACTTCGCTGGTATTTTTCAGTCCCAACAGATCCCATGCCACCTCGCCGAGTCCACCTCCCCCTCGAGCTGCTAAAGCAGCAGCGGTGGTCGCAAAAGAGGAGCTGGATTGGTTATCCGGAGCCATGAGGCGGGTTGTAGCCGTGTATCGGGGAGGAATGAGGACAGCGATGGCAATGCCAAATATCAATCCCAAAATGGACATTCGAAACAAAAAAGTGCGTTCGCTCCAGATCATGCGGATGTTCGTGGCGATGCGGTGACGCGTCCGCTCCCGCTGCAACTCCTTCAGCGATTCCTGAGCCCGCATACGCTGAAAGATAAGGGACGTGTGACTGTGATCCTCTCGATGCACGCTCTACTTTCCTTCCGCACGGATAGCCATGCTGTACAATTCGTGAGACTGGGCAGGGCAGACGACACGGCTGTCAGCTCGAGAATGAGACATTGTCGTTCTGGTCACTTAACGATACATTTACCACTAACAGCCATAGCCGTTGGCACTATATCATGCCGGTTTTTGCAGTACAAAGAACACGGCCAAGGGCCGAAGCTTCTGAAGGAAATTGGTCGCGTGGTAGCGCCGCGACCAGATCGGAAGACTGCAGATGTAGTCATCCAGCGCCGTAATCCACGGGGTGTTGTAGACAAACTGCCTCTTCGGAAGCAGGTACTGGATGCGAGTAGTTAACGAGAACATACACTTTCGCTCGCGGACGATCTGCAATCCAGACTCAAGAATGAACTTGCGCATCAATGCTTGTGGAATTCCCCTTTCCCTCGGAGCCAGCATGCGACGGGGCTGTTCCCAATTCCCCATCGAATGGCTCGGCTCGCAGATCAATTGCCAACCCAGAGGCTTTGTGCACCGGGCCATTTCACGCATGACGGTGGAGACGTTGGGTATATGGTGGAGAACGCCAAAGCAGGTTACAAGATCAAATGAATTATCTGCGAATTGGAAACTACCAAGCGGCTCCAAAAGCGTAACTCGCTTGGCTCGACCAAAAACAGGCTGTAACTCATCTCCGAACGTTCCGCCAAAACAAAGAATGTGTTCGTATGTTAATTCAGGGAGGTATCGAAAGCCATGCCTCCAGTTCCTCGCATGGTAGGAATACAGCCCAAGCTCACATTCATGGGGCACGTTCCTCAATTTCGCCGGGGGTGAAATCATTCCCGTAGAGCACTCTTCCGTCAGAACATTCCTCAAAGGCAGATTTCACCGCGCTCTCCGATGGCCGACTACCAATGTTTCCCGATCCCCAAACGCACACAGGCTGCTAGACGCCAGACTGACTCCGCGTGGTCGGGGCTGACGTGGTGATTCCACTTGAGCTGACGTCTGCCGGTTGGCGAAGTCGCATCAGACCGTGCTGGCGTCCCACCGCTGCCAATGCTTGTTCGTAGATATCCACCAGGCGCAGATAGTTCTTCTCCGCGGTGTACTTGGTTTCGTATTCGGCGCGCGCAACACGCCCCATCCGCTCAAGTTCCGAAGGATGACTCCAGGCCCATTCCACGGTCCTGGCGAGGCCCTCTGCGTCGCCCGGGTTGAAGTGCAGGCCGGTCACATGATCCTCGACGATTTCCGCCAACCCGCCCAGCTTTGAACACACCACAGGTGTGCCGCAAGCAAACGACTCGACAATGCACATCGGAAATCCCTCATAGAGCGTGCTCGGAACGATGACAAAGCGAGCCCCTTTTATCGCCTCAAGCACCGCATCACGAGGGATTCGGCCCAGGAAAGAAATCCGCGAAAGTTTCGATTCGCGCGCTTCCGTTTCTAATGCCTTGCGGTCCGGCCCGTCCCCAGCGATACGCAACGGATAATGCCCAACGGGCTGTAGTTTTTGCCATCCCTTCAGAAGGATGCGCGTCCCCTTGTTTTCCATCAGACGCCCGACGAAAAGAGCGTAGTCCCCTTTTCCCGTCCGCTCTCGCGGGTCTTCATCGAGGAAATTAGGCTTGACGACAACTCTTTCTGAGGGAAAGCCCGCAGCTACAAATTCTTGTTTTGCGAACTGCGTCAATGTGATGAAGCGCGCAACCGACTTTTCGTAGGTTTCGAGTGTGCGATGGACAGCCAACATCAGCGCGACAGCCGCTGTTGCCCCATGCGAATCCCTGTAGCAGCCATGCCGGACACTCTGCAGCAGGTTTTGATGTACGCAGTCCCTGCAAATCAGGCCGTGACGGTAGAAATTTCCTCCCGGGCATAGCAGCCGGAAGTTGTGAAGAGTCTGCACAACCGGAATGCCTTGTTCAGTGCAGGCTGAATAAATCGAGGGCGTAATGCGCATAAATGTGTTGTGGACATGAACAAGGTCAGGGCGCACCCTGTCAAGAACGCCCACAAATTCGTTGCGCATCTTCGAGGACCAAAGCATCTGAGGAACAATAGCAATGCGCGCCATCACGGAATCATCTTGTATTTCCGTATTGCTGCGAACATACGACGTTACGGAATGGCCGGCCCTTTCCAACAAACGTCTTTCGGTTTCGAATACAACATCTTCGCCACCGGCCTCGCGATACTTGTTGTGTACGAGAAGAATTCTCATAACGAACGGACTATCATGCTCGATCTTCTATGCCGAACCCCGGTCACGACGAATAACCGTCGAAAGGACTATCGAACAACAGCCCTGGTCTCAGTTTGTTGCTTTGACGCGTCCGGTCGAATGAATCTGTTCACCTCGTCCACGAGTTCGCGGCTGAGGTGCTCTGTGGCTTTGAGCCGACTGGCGTCCGCTTTCGGCAACCGGCCGGCGATGGCTGCGTCAAGTTTTTCCGCAAATTCGCCCGAGTCGTCCGGCGAAAAGATATTCTCCGCGGGGAAAAGCTCGGCCGCACAGCCTGCGTACTTCGAACACAGTACCGGAACACCAGAGAGAACAGCCTCGTTGGCTACAAAGCCCCAAACGTCTTGAAGGGTCGGAAAAACCATCAGATCAGCGCTGCGGTAAACAGAAGGCATCCTCTGCGGCGGTTGCACCGGCTGAAAATGCACGTTTTTCAACCGCAATTCCGCTACCCGCTGCTCTAACGCCTGCCTCTCTCGGCCTTCGCCAACCAAGAGCAGAGAAAACTCGCGTCCCGCTCTCTGCAGTGTTGCGGCGGCGTCCAATAACAATCCAACGCCCTTCAGCTCAACAAACCTGCCCACATATAAAACGACAGGGCGTGGAGACAGCCGCCACGCGGGCTCAACGGCGGCCTTGAACTGTTCTTCGTCGACTGAGTTTTGCGACTGAAGTATTTTTTCGCGTTTCACTCCCAATCCAACCAGATACTCGGTGGAGGTAACGCCGCACGTAATCCACCGCGCCGGCCAGAACGAAATGGTTTTCCGGACTACTTTCCTCAGCGGATCAATGTTCCGTTCGCTGTGCCTCGTGCCTTCCCACCAGATCCAGACCGGCTTGCAGAAAATTCTTCCATAAGCCATCGCTACCGCTGACCGAAAACCCATTTCATTGCTGATGATCGCGTCGGGCCGGAAACGCAACAGGTGCCACATGAAGCCCGGGGTGATGTGGAATAGCCGTTCATTGTAGACTTTCCCATCGAGCTTCTGTTCAAACGGAACCTGCCACCCCCATGCGCGCGCCACTCGCGCATTCGACAGAACATCCTCGGGGTTGCCCCAAGACTCTCTGTTTGCTTCCTTGCCCCCATGCAAGATAAGCAGGTCGAAATGGTCTCCCAAGGCCGAGTATACGGGAAGCCGATAAGGCGCGATCATGTTCGTCAACAAGGCGAGTTTGCTTTTGCTATCGGATAAGTTCACTAGAGTCATGTTTGTTGAACGAATGCGGTTCAGGACATCCGTTGGAGTAGCCTGCTTGACTTGCGCAAAAGCAACGTCGGATCTCGACCGCTTGCCAAAAATTCCCTAACCGGCAGTCTGGTAGTTGGAAGTAGCACCTGAACCGGTTTGTCCGATATATCACAGCACAAGAACGAACTTGTCGAGAACATTTCCAAAGTGTCGCAGCGAACGCCCGTCACAAGTCAGCGGAGATAGCCGAGCATGCTGACTCACCCTGAGAATCAGGCGCAAGATTCCAGCGTAGGAGCGCGCCGTCTGATGCCCCACGTCGCCGATCGCCCTCTAGAACTCGCCAATAGATCTTTTCCAGATGCCTGGTGCACTGGTCCAAATCAAACCGATGCAGCATTGCCTCGCGGCCTGCCCGCCCAAATTTTCGTCTTAATTCCGTGTCTTGCAGGAATCGTGACATGTACCCGCCTAACGCTTCGTAGTCCCGCTCCTCGGCCAGGAATCCCGTAATCCCATGCGTGATGATTTCAGGGATGGCTCCGGACCTGAATCCAACAACTGGTTTTCCCATTGCTTGAGCCTCTGCGCATACCATTCCGAAACCTTCGGCCTCACCGGAAGCTGTAGTTACGGAAGGCATGCAGAGTAATGATGCACGGTTCATCCACTCACGGACTTCCTCTAACGTCCGGGCGCCTAGAAATTGGTATCGGCGTAGCAATTGCTTCGCAAGTCTCTCCAAATCGCCCCGCAAACTACCGTCTCCGATTAGCACGAACTCAACGTCAGGTAACTGTTTTTGCACCTCAGAAGCGGCCCTGATCGCAAACTCCTGTCCTTTTTGTTCAGTGCAGCGCCCGACAACCAGAATGATTGGCCGGTCTTCGGTACACTCTGGTTTGAACTTTCCCGTATTTATACCCGTGTAGACGAGGTGCACTCTTTCCGGGGAGAAACCCTGCTCCAGTACTCTTCGTTGGACGAACTTGGAAACCACCAGGAAGGTCGCGTTGCTCGCCTTTAGTCTTCCTTTGTTCGCGAAATAGTATCGGTACCCCAAATAAGACTTTTGAAAACGCAAATCCCTGATCGTGATGTCCGAGCCATGAAAAGTAACCACAAGTGGAATCTTGAGGTTGCGAGCGATAGGAAGCGCATAGAAACCATTGGGGCCGTGATGAGCATGCAGCAAAGCCGGCCGCAACTTGGCCAATCGTTTCATAAATCCGGGCGCGAAGCCCGTGAGTTTGAACCCAAGTTCACGGCAGTTCCCTAAAAACCCTCCTTGATTGAGCAGCAGGATCTGTTCCTGCTGTACATCCAAACCCTGATCCTTCCGCGATCCCGCATATACCGGCTCGAATTGAGAAAGCGCGTTTGCTTGCGCTTGCACGAAGGTCTCCGTCAGACCCAACAAATGGTTCTCATAGATAATTACCTTTGGTTTTATCGGAGAACTCATGCGAGTTTTTCTCCTGGCTCCCGAGATTTCGTCTTGTTGCTGCGATTCAACTGCCAACAGCGCCCGGCCCGGGGCTGAAGTGTTTGATCGAGATTGCGGCTATTCTTCGATCGTTCACGCTTCCGCCCTCACCGCAAATCCTTTTGCTTTATCTGTTGCGGCCTGTGAGCGGCGGGACAACACGCAAACCGTCGCTCCAATTCCACATGCAAGAAGCGTATCGGATGCGATACTCGACCAGGCCGCCCCCCGCCAGGAATATGCTGGAATGATCCAAAGATTAATCAGTACGTTAAACACTGCCACGCCCAACTGAATCAGGCTTTTCAGCCCTTGGTACCCGGCGCCGCTTAATGCATCAGACAGGCATACATGAACGACTTTCAGCACGGGAAGGACCGCGAGCCAACGCAGTGCTTCCACGGTCAAACGATACTCGCTGCCAAGAATGTAAGGAACTATGCCGGCACCGACTAATATTGCTCCGCTGATTAAGGCGGCATAAGTGAGCGAACGCCACAACAATGGCTTGGCATATTGAATCGCCCCGAAAATCCCTCCGACCCCCGCTCTGAAAAAACCGGGATACGCCGCCGCCAATAACGAGTACACGGGAGCAAAGCTGACATCAACTAGGCGGTAGGCCGCTCCGTAGATGCCAGTCGCCTCCAGTGTTCCAAGGCGCGCCAGCATAACTTTGTCGATATCGTTGTAGACCGTTTCCGTGCAATTGCTAGCTGAGAAATAAAAACCTTCTCTGAATTCGGCGGCGCTTCGCGCCAGACTGAGTTCCGGTGGCCCCAGCTTCACGAACACTAGGACTAGAGCGACAATCGCGGCGAGACTCGTGCTCCCGCAGTAGAACCTCCCCCATTGCAGTGCAGATGGATTGCGGTAGAGACCAATGAGGACGAATGCAGCCAACAATCGCAGTGCACTCACGAGAGCGTTAATGGAAGCAGTCCACTTCAGACGCTCAAAGGCGGAGAACGCTCCGCCGCAGATCACGACGATGCTGTTTCCGAAAAGGTCCGATGCCGCAACCAACATCGCCAGGCTAACGGGGATTGTGGATGGGAGAAAATAAAGGGAAACCAACACTACTAGTAAAAAAAGAATTGAGCTTACACAAATCGTAGTCACCAGGGCCAGACCGAAGTTTATCCGAAATTTCGTGCGGTCCCGGGCAACATTCTTGATCAGCAGGCTTCCGCTGCCCAAGCTCCCAAAAGGAGACAGAATGCCTACCAACCCGACCACACCGACGAATGCACCGTAGTGCTCAGCCCCAAGAGACCGCGCAATGACGGTAAAATACGCCGCTTGAATGACCAGCTTGAGGCCCAACCCGACCAACATCCACAAAGTGTTGCGGGCGAGGGTGCTGGTCCGCAAGGACTGGAACGTCCCTAATCTCGAGAACAGGTGCATTAGCCCAGCGACCGATCTTCCATGCTGATCATTCGCCCAACCGCGATACTTCCGTCAACGTTCCTCATTTCTTCGGCTATTATCACTTCTGTTGAACCAGCAGACCATGTGAGCTGGCAGTAATGTTTCTCGATTCAGCCTGCCCCCAAACCGCGGAACACGGCTGGGATCGTAAGTGCCAGGATCTTGAGGTCCAGCCAGAACGACCAACGGTCGATATACTGCATGTCTAAGACCATCCATTCTTCAAATGGAATGGTATTGCGGCCATAGACTTGCCAGAGACAGGTAATCCCGGGGGGTACGCTGAAACGCCGCCGCTGCCAGTCCTCGCTGAAAAATTGGTAATCGCGGACGGACATGGCCCTCGGACCGACTAGGCTCATGTCGCCTTTCAGCACGTTGAAGAGCTGCGGCAACTCATCGATGCTGGTTTTGCGCAAAATACGGCCGAGCGCAGTAATTCGCGGATCATTTTTGATCTTGAACACCGGACCGCTCATTTCGTTCAGGTGCGCCAGCTTTTCCTGAATACTCTCAGCCGCAGGAACCATGGTCCGGAATTTGTGCATCGTAAACTGTCGCTTGTTTAGCCCGACTCTTTTCTGCGAGAAAAACACAGTTCCTGGCGACGTCAGTTTTATCAGAATCGCTACAACAACAAGTAGCGGCGAAAGCAGCAGCAGTAGAATCAGCGAGCCCACGATGTCGAACATCCGCTTGATCAGCAATTGCCAGCCGTCGAGTACGTTGCTGCCGGCAACTACGTGTGGAACCCCGTCGGTCGCGTCTGCGCTATGGCGCGCAGACTTCAGATCGAATATGTCTGTGTCCAGGCGGACGAGCATCCCATGGATCTTCGCCAACTGGGCGATCTCCGCGGCGCGCTCGTAGAAGGAGCGCAGCGGCAGGTAGATCGCGATCTCGTCCACGACATTCTTGCGCAGGAACTCCGGCAGGCATTCGAGATCGCACGCCAGCCAAAAGCCAGATTCTTCGAATTCCCGCATGCCATTCCAATCATCATCCACAAAACCCAGCAGCCGATAACCCCGCTCGGGCTGTGTTTCGATTTTGCGCGCGAAGTCAATCGCACGGCTGTTGGTCCCGAGGATGAGAACGTGATGCAAGTTCCCCCCGCGTTTGCGGATATTTCCCAAAACAAATCGAAGCAGTACACGAGTGACAACGATTAGAGCGGTTCCGATTGCCCAGAACGCAACCAGGAAGTAGCTGGCCCGTCCAGACACACGGAACAGTTTCGCTTCGCACCAGACGCAAACGATCAAAAGCGTCATAGCGCCCAAAACGTCGAAAGCCTCCGCGCCTTTTGTAGACAGACGTTTCGACTGGTACAGATTGAACATCACAAGGATCCCGTGGCCCATAAACATGGCAACCGCAAACAACACACAGCTGAGGAGAGTGACCTTGGTTGCAAAAAAACTGGCAATATCCGTCCAGTGCTCCCCGTTCCTGGTAAGAACAGCCGCAAAAGCAAAGGAGAGCATCAGCAGACTGATGTCGACGACCATTAAGCCCCGAAGCATCATTCCGCGAAAAATGTCCTGAAATTTGGTGACCATTTGAGTGAACTCGAGAGGTTTGAACGTGGACTATGCAGGCTCTACTTCAAATTCATCAATTCGTATGGCGACCGATTTCTGTATAACGTCGACGGAAACGACCAGACATTTCTCGTTCCGGATTGCGGAAAGAACGCCCTCAATTCCCTCTAAAACCCCGCCGCGAATCCGTACTCGCCGACCAACACGAAGAAATTCATGAGGCGCAGCCGGGATGCGATTAGAAACGATCATCCGCAACCCTTCAATTTGGTCGTCCGGGATGGGTGTTCCGCGGACCGTCGAACCGACAAACTGCACCACACCGGTTGTCTGCAGAACTCGGATTCGTGAATCTCCGTTTCCGCACATCCGCACAAAGACATACTGGGAGAACATGGGCAATTCTACCCATTGGCTGCGATCGCTCCAGCGGCGCTTCTCTCGGTGAAGCGGAAGAAAGGAGTGGATCCCCTTTTCGCAAAGCTCGGAATTCACTTTCTTTTCGTGGCGCGGTCGTGTTCGAACAGCAAACCAGAACTCGGGAGTCTTGGGCGCAGTGCCGATCGAAAGCACCTGTTCATGCCTGATTGGAGTTAATTCGGACAAAGCTCCGCCCTTCTGACTCACATGATCTGTTGCAATCTCCAAAAAACCTGGCCGAACTTGGCAGAACTCTAAAGCCGCTTATACAATGCGCCCGGAATTGGAAACGTCCGATTGTTCAGCACAGCTCCGAGCACAGGAACATTTGTGCGCCGCAGATTCTCGGTGGCTCGGGCAGCTGCTTCTCTCCTCGTCGAATTCGCCTCGAGCACCAAAACAACACCATCCATCATTCCGCCCAGCACCATGCCATCCGCAAAGGCTGTCAGTGGAGGAGCATTCACAATCAAATAATCGAATTGCGTTCGCAATTCTCTGACTCTTTCTCTCATGCGATCCGAACTGAGCAAAACCGTGGAGTCGTGGGTCGGAGCGCCTGCCGGAAGCAGCCAAAGATTGTCGGGCCCCAGTTGTCTCGTAAACTCGCGGATCGGACCATCCACCCGCAACGCCTCGACCAGGCCAGTGTCACGATCAAGCTGCAACGAATCGACCAAGCATGGCGAGCGAAGGTTGCCTTCCACCAGACACACCGACCCAGGAATACTCCTCGCCAGTAGCTTGGCAGTGACTGAACAGAGCCAATTGCAGCCCAAATTTGCGTCTATTCCGGCGAAAACAACGGCGCTCGGAGATTTCTCTCCGGGCATCAGAAACAAGCGTTGCACCAGTTTTAGCGCTTCCTCACGGACTTCCGGTCTCATGCTTGGCAGAACTTCTGCCACATCGACGGATTCCCGCACATCGACACTCTCTGCACCTGCACTTGCCCCGGTCGTAAAGGTCGGCGCCATGCTAAGGCCAAACTCCGCCTGCAGCAGTTCGTAATTCTTACTCATCGTTTTACCCTTTGCGGAGTCGACTCGGCGGAGGCACGGTTACGTTTCGGCGGGGCGTCGTTTTTCGTGAGGTCTTGCCGGTTGAGAGATGGTCGGGAAGCCGAGGCATGCTGAAGACGCTCAAGGTCTTCCGGAAGTAAATGTATCTCCGGATTCTTACGTCGAGATGGAATGGTATTCGTTCTTGGCACTGAAACCGAGACTTCCGATGACAGCGCTAAGGGCGCCGCGTCCACCCGCGGCAGTGTGGCAGACCGCACCACCTGATCGTTCAAATCATCCCGCACACTCGCTTTGGATGTGGTAGGCGTTTCGGGTTCTGAAATGATTTGGCGCTGAACTCCTTCCTCAGTGCGTTCGATTTGTCGCTTCCTCGAAGACGTCCCGTTGTACGCTAACAGTCCGAGAGCAAGGAAAAGACCGATTGCAATCCTGGCGCTGTAGCTCAAGGAACTGGACAGCGACAGCCACGGCGAAGCCTTTAGTGCTGGGCCCTGCGTCCTCCGAACTGAGTCAGCTTTCGCGGCAATTAGTGTGGCAAGATTCAGGTCATCCATCGTCTCTCGAACCATCGAGGCATCGACCCTGGTTTTACCCTCAGCGCAGGCCAGAGACATCGAATTGAAGCAGAGGTTGTTGACATTCCTTGGAATTCCACCTGATTGAGCTGCAATCATGGCGTAAGCCTGCCGAGAAAAGATGCTGTTCTCCACAGAAGCACCGGCGACTCGCAGCCGATGGTCGATGTACTCGCGCGTTTCGTCCGCGCTGAACGGAGTTAGCCTGGCAATGATCGAGATTCTCTGCCGGAGTTGGGTCAAACGTTCCGCAGCCAGCCTTTCAGCCAACTGCGATTGCCCACACAGAATCAGGTGCATCAGTTTTCTGCCAGGAGTTTCGAAATTTGAGAGCATCCGGACCAACTCAAGCACGGAGTCATCGAGATTCTGTGCTTCGTCAATCACCACAATAACTTGCCGGCCAGCCTTCGACTCCTGAAGTAGATAGGCATTCAGCTTCGCGTGCATTTGGGCGACATCGCCACCCTCATGATCAATGTCAAGGTCTGTCAGAAGCGATCGCAGAAACTGCTCTGGGCCACAAAGTGTCTGGAATAGAAATGCAGTTCTGGCGTTTTCCCCCACCAGCCCCAGAACCCTCAGCAACACGGTTGTCTTTCCCATGCCCGGCGGGGCAATTAGCGCCGCGAATCCACGGCACGCGTGAATCCCATAGAGTAGCGATGCAATCGCTTCACGATGTGTTCGACTCAGGTACAAGAACCTTACATCCGGCGTGACGCCAAACGGTTGGACCTTCAATTTGAAGTGCTGTGTCACCATTTGGCTCAGCCTACCTGCTTCGGTACGGCCGCAAGGATTGGAATATTCAACGCGTCCTCCACCTCAGAGGGCGTTTGGAAAGACGGGTCGGCAAATTCCGCCAGATATGCAGCGGCAATGGCGGCGAAAATGGCTAGCAAGAATCCAGAGAACACAACAGAAGACGGGTTGCGAGCCGGAGTTAGTGGGACTTGAGCGGGTACAGCGATCGCTACGTTTGCGATCCGTCTATCGTCCAACGCATCAGACGTGCGCTGCTGTTCGCGTTTGGTCAGATAGAGGAGGTAACTTTCTTCATTCGCTTTGGCTTCACGCAACAGAGCCGATTGTTGAACCGCTTTGGCATCCCAATCCACCATCTGCACCTGCATGTCGTGGATGGAACTCTGTACTGCCGCCGCTCTAGCTTGATCCGAAGCCAAATCGGCCACGGTTTTCGCTTGGTCCTGACGCAGATATTCGAAAGTTGGATCACGATCCGTCGTGGTGTTGACGTATTTCGCCTGTTCGGCATCAGCGATAGCTTGATTGGTCTCGGCGATCTCCTCGTCGACCTCTTTCACCAGCGGATAAGAAGGTTCATACTTCATGAGGAGTTGTGTTCTCTTCAGCTGGGAAGCCAGCAGTGAGGTGTGCAACTGCTCGAGCAACGTGTTTGCGGCAAGCGAGGTTTCCATCGTCGAAGATCGCGGAGGAGTCCGCCTTAGTTGTCCCTTGAGGTTCTCGAGTCGTTGCTGGTCGGCGGCGATCTTCTGGTGAGCTTCGTACAAATTCCCCTGTGCCACCACCAGTTGTTGCGCCAGGCTTGCCCGCAGCACTTCCGGCGCAGCTACGCGTTCCGCCTTGCTGAACTTCACCAACTGGTTTTCCGATTCGCTCAGCGCCTTCTGATATCTGTCCGTTTCCTGCGCGAAAAACTCAAGGGCTCCGGGCGGGCGTTGCAGGCGCAGATGTTTGTCCAGGTATAGCTTCCCCAGCGTTTGCAGAACGCAAGCCGCCGTTTCCTGCGAGCCCGTTGTCCCGTAGCGCACCGTGATCACCCGGGATGCTTTCTGAAAATCGATTTTGATGCTACCCGCGAGTGCCTTTGCCGCTGTTTCAGTCGCGACCGCCTTGCGGACTTCTGGACCGCCCGACACGGGTCCCTTCCAGGAGGCCGATTCGTCGTTAACCAATTTGCAAGCCAGCGCCACCTCCCGCAACATGTCCAACCCTTGGAGTAACGTGACCTCGGAGGCAACGTCGTCAGCCACCGGCTCGATGCCGCTCGACTGCACCGCGGCTGTTGGTTGCGGAGTGATGGCCGGGTCGAGACGCTCTCTACCGACCACGATCTGCATGCTCGCTTCGTAATACCTGGCCGCCCAGTACCACGCTACGAAAATGGAAGCGAGAAAAACTAAACCGAACGTCAGAAGCATCACCAACCGGTGGCGGAACAGAGGGCGCAACATGTCCCGCAATGTCAAACTGGAGACTTCGTAACGTCCGGCCTTTTTGATACCCGGAACTCTCTCCATTGTCATCTTGAGTCAACTCCCAGGCTCAGAAACTCGTCGGGTATGGCGGTGTGAGGCTAAACGAGTAAGGAACATACTTCTTGAAATTGGTGATGAACTTTTCGGGCACGAAAATCATGTCCCCGGGGCGCAGATGGACATCTTCCGAAATGTTCTTTCCGTTGAGGAGATCTTTCAGTTTCAGTTCGCGAACCTCCGCCCAGTTCGCAGATACTGCGCGGTACAGAAAGACCTGCGTTTTCGCCGTGGGGGCAAATCCGCCGGCGACGGCTATCGCCTGCGTTACCGTGATGTCGCTGCGCAGTGTGTACTGGCCCGGTTTTCCCACCTGTCCAAGGACTGTAAAGAAAGGCTTCTGAAAATCAGTTAGATCCACGTCGACGATGGGATCATGGAGGATATCCGCGTAGGCTTTCTTGATCGCCTCGATGAGGGCAGGAACGGTAAGACCCTCGACATGAATACTCCCTGCGCCCTGCAAGGAAATGAATCCGTCGGGCTGCACAACCACTTTCTGATTCAGTTCGGGGGAAAGTGGGAAAGAGATCGACAAGATGTCTTCGCGGCCAATTCTGTAGCGTGGATTCCGCTCTGTGGGGGCAGGGTGCTCCACGCCATCGCTGGGCGCCGCACCGACTGCGCCAGCGCTCTCATTCTTGTTAGCGGTGCTCACCTGTTGTGCCCTTGCCTGACTGGAGACGCTGAGCATTACGACAAGGCCTAGCCAAAGGAATGTCCCAATTCCCCGCACTCTCATTATCAACATCCCTCCAAGCACCCACCGACCGACCGCGTCCCACCTGTTCCAGAGAGACCAGTTCTGAGTCTTTACACGTATGCTCACGTAGCCATCCCGGACTTGACCACCCGAATTGCGCAAGAAACTGGCTGAACTGATTTGAGGTGCGGCTCAGTGCTCTTTATGCAGCATTCTCATTGAGCTTTCGAAAATGGAATGTGAATAGAACTTTAACTCTTCTGTGCAAATCTTCGCGCTTTACGGATTTGTCATGATTACTTCACGCGAGGACAACAAAGCCTTTGGTACCTTTCACGTACCTCATTGGATCCGGAACATTCTTGGGACCGCCTTGAAAAATCCGAGGTCTACGAGTGTCGTGTGTGATTGTGTCTCTCACTCCCCCAGCGTTTCGGCGCCGCGGAGTGATCGGAGCCCATTCACGCACAGAATCTGGGCCGTGTGTGCTTGCGGTCTTCGCAGAAACTGGTTTTTCCTGACGGAGACTCTCCGGTCTTTGTTACCTGATTTCAGGTCATTGCAGCCTTCGCCAATTCCAAGGCTCTCCCAGCCATAAGTCTCTTGGTCATTCGCGAAAGCAATTCGGCCGCGGGAACAAGAACAGTGATTCAGGCGCACAAAGTTCTGTCAGTGGTGGAGCGAAGTCGCAACAAGCATTTCCCGGAGAAACGAGTTTATGTTTCGAACGTTGTCAAGGTTACTGAGCGTGTTCGTACTTGTGCTGCTTGCCGGCAACTGCGTCTTTCCCCAATCTGACAAGGGCCAGATTTCTGGTCAAGTCATGGATCCACAAGGGCTGGCGGTGCCAGGTGTGAAGCTTCAACTCGTCAACCAAGATACGACTGTCGCCGTTGAGACGGATTCTGACGAGACCGGCCACTACAAGTTCACCGATATTCCGGCCGGACGCTACAAGGTGACCGTGCAAGCGGAAGGGTTTAATCCATTTTCGAGCGAAGACATTACCGTCGCCGCCGGACAGAACGTGGCCTACGAAGTAAAACTCGCGGTGATCCAAGAAAAGTCCTCAGTCACGGTGGAGGGAGGGGGGGCCGGGCAGGTCGAAACGCAAAACGCTGAAGTCGCCGGCACAATCAGTGAAACTGAGGTTAAGACTTTGATGCTCAACGGGCGAATTGCTTACCAATTGGTGGCGCTGGTGCCAGGCGTGAGCAACCAGACCGGGCAAGATGAAGGAAAGACGGGGGTTGCAGGGAGTGCCAAGTACAGCGTCAACGGCGGCCGCGTGGAATACAACATTTTCGAAGTCGACGGGACGGACGTCCTAAACAACGGAATTAATGCGGCTCGCGGGGCGAACACATTTGTGGTCAATCCGAGCGTGGACGCGATAGGAGAAATGAAGGTTTTGACGTCGAATTATGGAGCAATGTACGGCAAAACGGCGTCAGGAATCGTGCAAATCACGACAAAATCGGGCACTTCGGAGTTCCACGGAAGCGGATACGAGTTCATTCGCAACGAGATGTTTAACGCGAGGAATTTCTTCGACCAGACGAAGGAAGCACCGCTGTACCGCCGTAACGACTTCGGCTTCACGGTGGGGGGACCGGTTTACATCCCTGGGAAATACAACACCAACAAACAAAAAACCTTTTTCTTTTTCTCGCAGGAGTTTCGTTTCGAAAAGACGCCGGTAGCATATAACCAAGCGGTGCCTTCGAATGCCGAGCGGTCCGGTAATTTCAGCGATGTATGTCCGGTGGACAAACAGCTGGGGCTCACGGCCGAGGTCAAGCCTCTTTACCCGGATTGTCCAGTATTTACATATGACCCAACTGCGGGAATTTACGGTCGCTCGGGTTACAACGGCGCCAACACCGGCGTAGCCACGGCGACGGACCAGGTTCCGATCGACGCGACTGCCCAGGCGTTGGTCAATACCGGTCTGCTCCCCGCCCCCAACGCAGTCAGCGGGTGCAACTCGCCAGTCTCTTCGCCTTCGAATCCAGCTTGCTACGTCGCCTCCGTTTCACCGAGCACGAGTTGGAGCGAGTCGCTCTTCAAGATCGACCAGAATTTCTCCACCACGGAGGTTCTCTCTTTTCGATTCATACACGACTCCTGGAACACAAACGTCTTGACACCACAGTGGGGGCTCGTTGAGAACAGCTTTCCCACCGTCCAGAACCACATAGACGGCCCAGGTCTAAGCGCGATTGTCAGCCTCACCAGTGTTCTCCCGAAGGGCTTTGCGAATCGATTCTCGTTCGGATATGTGCAAGCCAAGATCAACCTGACGCAACTGGCAGGCCCTGGAGCCAGCTTGGTGCGGCCGCCATTTCTAGACGCCCCGTGTCCTACGGACAGTTCCGGAAATCTCAACTGCTTGCAGACCAGCTCAGGTCCGACGATCGGCCCCGTTGGACCACTGGGCGCCTTCTTCGACAACGGTTTTGGATCGAAGATTCCGGCCTTGCTGTTCAAGGGGACAAACGCAGCGTATGGTTCGCACGGATTCAACATCGACACGGGCTACACGCCCTGGGTTGACACCATTCCTACGTACACGATACGGGACGATGTTACGAAGACCATCGGCAAACACACCCTGCAATTTGGCGTGGAAGCGATTTTCGCTCAGCAGAATGAGGTCAGCGCCGCCAACGGCGTGAACAGCGGGGACATCCAAGGCGCTCTTTCCTTCAATGATCAAGGGGCTGGGGGCAGCCCGATTCAACCACCTACAGGATTTACATGCTCCAATGGTTCTTGTATAGCGAGAACCGATACGTCGAATGTGTTCGCAAACTTCCTCGGCGCTCAGATTGCCTCCTATCAGCAGGACAGCAGCCAGAACAAGTATTACAACCGGTACACGGTCGTGGAGCCATACGTTCAGGACGACTGGCGGGTAACGAAACGCCTAACTGTCAACCTCGGTATTCGATTCGGGCTCTTCGGTTCCTGGTACAATAGCAAGAGCACCGCTTACAACTGGCTAGCCTCGGCATACAATCCTTCTATCGCCTCAAGCGTTTTTCTCGATCCTACTTATGGCTTTCTTGTTCGGCCTCAGTCCTCCAGTTCGGGAAATAGCGTGGTTGCGGTGCCGCAGAACTTAAGCAATCCCGATCCTGCGACTGTCAACGGCCTGGTGCAGTGCGGGAAAAACGGGATCCCGCAGAGCTGTGTGACCAGCCACATCTTCAATCCCATGCCGCGCGTCGGTGTCGCGTACGACGTTTTCGGAAATGGCAAGACCGCGGTTCGAGCCGGCTACGGGATTTTCTATGAGCACGGCACAAGCTACGAAGCGAATACCGGATCTCTGATTGGCAGCGCACCTCTGACGATCAGCCAGACCGGGTTGAATCCTCCCAGTTATCAGTGCCTGAGTGGATTCGGCCGGCTCGGCACACCCTGCAGTTCGTATTTCGCTGTCGATTCGCTCAAACCAGTAATTAATGGGCCTATCGCGTACCCAATTAACGTCACTTCGATTCCCACAAAAGCCACGTACCCCTACGTGCAACAGTGGAGTTTGAGTGTTGAGCAGGAAGTCGCGAAGGGGCTGACCGCTACCGCCGGTTATGTAGGAAGTCGCGGTACGCATTTGACCGCCGTTCGCGACATCAACCAGGTTTATCCGGTCGATCCAGCGTTCAATCCTTATCCAGTTGGGCGCCCAATCATCGCGACACTTGATTGCGCCGGCAGCTCAGGGGGAGTCTTCGAACTTGGAGGCACAGGCAGCACCAACCCGAGCGGCGGACCAGTAGTCACGATCGGGCAACCCGCCTGGGTGAACATGAACATTGCCTGCTATGGAGTTCCCGGGTTTGGAAAGCCGTTCAACCCCAGCGTTTTTCGGCCGTATCCGACACTGGGCAGTATCCTCAACGTCGCGAACATCGCCAGTTCCAACTACAACGCTTTCCAGTTGGCGGTCCGGAAGACCACCGCGCCGATCTCTTTCGGCCTGTCCTACACTTACAGTCACTCAATCGATGATTCCTCCGACCGGGCCGACGCGGACTTCGTGAACTCCTACGATCTGGCGATCAACAAAGCCAGTTCGAACTTTGATCAGCGCCACAACGTAGCTTTCAGCTTCATCTCTCAGCTACCGATCCGCCGGTTCCTCAACGGCTGGTCCGGCCTATTCTCGTCTGATGCCACAAACACACTTGGTTCGCAGGATGCGTTGGATTCAGACGCGGCTAAAACGTGGCTGGATGACTGGCAGCTGTCTGGAATCATCGTTTACCAGACGGGTACGTCTTTCAGCATTATTAATGGAGGAAGCTCCGGTGGGATTGGAGTTTCCGACAACGGTGGCGTTGCGAACTACTTCGGTACTGGCTCGTATGCGGATTGCGCAGGAGGCTACAATAGCCATGTTCCCAGCGGCAGCAACATTCCGGGAACTTTCGGACCTTTGCTTCTCAACCCTGCGGCTTACGTCGCACCAAGAGGATTAACCTTCGGAGACTGCGGGCGGAATTCGGCAAACAATCCCAGCCGGACAAATTTCAATCTCTCTCTAATCAAGCATTGGAAGGTTTTTGGAGAAAGAGACTTGGAGTTTCGCGTTGAAGGATTCAACGTATTCAATCACACGCAGTTCCGCATTTATGACCCGTCGCATCCGGGCAATACCGGCAACAACATCATCGGCTGTTATGGAGCTGCCAGCGCGAACTATTCGGCGGCGGGCGGAGGCGGTACGGATTGTTTGTCGGGCAATTCGTTTCTCCATCCCGTGGACGCCCACGACCCGCGGATTCTGCAGTTCGGATTGAAATTCGCTTTCTAGTGCTCAGCCGTGTTGCACCGAAATGGATTCCGGGCGAGCGAAATGAGCATTTGTTTCAAAGGTGCGAGGAACAAGTCATGACCTTTTCAATGCACGAACGACGCGCGTTCGCAGTGCTCTCGCTTTGCCTATGCTTTGGGCTGCTAGCCCTCGGCGGTTGTGGCCAAACGGCGCCGTCGGTCAGCACACCGGCAACAGGAAAGGTAGATACGTACTATGGCGGACCCTTTGCTTTCACAATAAACCCGGTAGGCCAGAGCAGCTCGTCCTTCGATCATTCGGCTAATCAACTCGGAGTGTCTGCCGTCGTGACGAACCCATCGAATCCATCAGCTTTCGTTCCCACGCAAGTCTTGAGCGGAACGTTCACCTCGGCTGATACAGGTTTCCTCGCGGTCACGGAAAACTTTGCAACAACCAGTTCCGGCTACGGCGCGCAGAATCCTCCTTTGGCCGGAGCCTGGGCCGTAGAAATTCCAGGAGCGGGAGCGCTGGCGAACCTGCTTAGCGTGCAAACAGGGGGGGGAACCACGACAATAAAGGCAGCGCCCGCTGCGATGGCAGACAACGCTGCTTGTCCTGATTTTCCGAACCAGACATCCTTCCTTTACGTGAACGTCCCGAACCCTTCGAGCACTGCGTCCACGGACACCTCCAATTACGGAATGGTGGGCGTCGCTACGCAAGGCTCGACGGTTACCTTCGCCTCGACACCGTATTTAGTGGGACCGCTGTCAGAACTGCCGTCGACTGTGACAGGCGGCTGCTCGGTTTCCACCTTGGGAGCGGTTACCTCCTATCCCTTGAACTCCTACGGGCAGAGCTCCAACCTCGAACTCATCAGTATCGGGAAGTCGGGTCTGCTCGCGAGCAGCTTCAACGCACTGTCCGGAAGCAGCAGCGTTGGTGCCTTCGGAGGTGGAAACGGTGTCATCGGCGTGCAGGAGCCGTCGTCGCCTATCGACGAAAGCATCGTTGTGAACGTGAAGTACAACGGATTCATATACGCGCCCAAAAATACTGTTGTCAACACCTACGACATCACGGTCTTGGCTTCCGCATTTGGAAACCACGCGGGTGACTCCCCAGCCTGTTCGGTCCTACAAGCTTCACTCGTAGCAAACCATGGTCAGGGCGCCGGAACCGTTGATTCCCTCCCATTCGACGACACGATTTATGGAGGAGAGTTTCTGAGCGTCGATTCGTCCGGCAACGCAGTGAACGATCCCAGTGGGCAGTTGGGATCCGAGAATTGCGACGTGGCAGTCACCCTGGGGATTCAAGATACTTCGAACCCGGGATTGTTTCCGCACGCCACAATCTTTATCGGCTCCAATTATCCGCCTTTCAGCACCTCCAATCCCTGGAACTGTTTCGGCACCACTTCCGTGTGCGCCGTCTCTTTTCCCGCCGTGGCCATAGTCGGACAGGTTCAGGGACAATACGTAATCTTCGTCGCATCAAACGCGAATTCCAATCCGCCCGCGCAACTCCCCAACGGTGTAGGTGGCTTGGTTCAGCAACCTGTCGGTATCTACCTGTTTCAGAAGTGACAGTGAAAGTTGAGCTGTTGCAAGAATACGGGCCGTCGCAAAAAGCCTCGATGAATTTGCGGTGATCGTGTGAATGCCGTCGATTGTCTCTGAACTTTAATAATTTGCTGCCTTGAAAAACCCCTACGAGAACGTTCTTAGCTAAAGAGGGGGTAGTGTGCCCGACTCGTTTTCTGTGTTGAGCCTGTGGCGTTTCAAGAGTTATCGACAATTGATTTCTCGTTGATGGCTCTTAAAACAGGTTCGTATACAAGTGCAGCACGCAGTGCGGAGCAGCCTTGGCGGAGAGCGCAGGATATAACAAATCGCTGACCTCGATGACCAAACCGCTCAACCTGCCTCTTGCACTTCGTTCACGGAAGGGCTCCCTCAGCCTTGCTCTTTCGCGGCATGGTCAGTCACTCAATCGGTAAAACAAGGAGAAGATATGAAATTGATGAAGTATGTACTGACGTTGGCGATCGCGCTTTGTGCGATTACCAGCGTTTCGAATGCTCAGGGATTTATTGGTGGAGGCTCCTCAGCGCTGTTTCTGGAACTCGGCCAGGCTGCCGTAGTATCCGTAGGAACAGCACATGCGAACGCCTACTGCATTTACGCCCACAAATCGTCAAACCTCAACGCCTCGAGCATTGTCAAGGCACAGGACAATCGATTGGGGCCGGCAGCGACGACTGAAAGCGGCGACTTTTGGATCGTTTGGGGTCCCACCGGGGGAAATTGCGCCACCCCCGACTTGGCCAACCCCTACTACATGTACACAAACCTGGACTCCGTGCTTGGCGACCGTGGCTACTTCGAAGTTGACCCCGGTGCCGCTGGCGGCTGTGCCGCCGGTGCCGGTTATTGTCAGCAATTGAGCCTGGCGGCTGCCGACCTGGTCTGCCCCGGCGCTGGCTGCCCTGATAGCCTTCTGAACGTGAATACTCCTGCAGCGCCGTTTAGCAACATGGCAAACAACGCAGCGCCGCCGACGACGTTAATCAACGCGATCAACAACGCACACTGGAACTGGGCCGGCACCGACATCCGTCCGGAAGATGCCAAGTACGCGACACTCCGCGTGCTCACCGCCTGCAACGCGTGGATCAACCGTCAGCCGTTCGACCAAATCCTGCGCCAGACCCAAGGCCTTGGCTATAGCGCCGGAAACTCTATTACGGACGACTTTGGCGCCGGCAAGAGCTTCCACGTGAAGGACTTTAACATTAGCGGTAATGACCCGGTCACGAATCAACCGGTTCCTACATTCACCACGGTTCCCGTAGGCGCCCAACCAATCATCATCGCGGTTGGCCCCAACCCCTCCCCCACGGGTACTGGCATCGCTTTGGCAACCGACATTCCTGCCTTCGTGGCGGCGAACTTCTTCAATGGCACTGTCGCCCGCACTACCGATTTGTTCGGTCCCACAGCTACTTGGGCAGTAACCGCGCTGGTTCGCGAGCCGCTGTCGGGCACCTACAATACTTTTGAATACGGCGCCATCAACAACTCCCAATTCCATACGTCTCAGGACAACGGCAACTGCAGCCCGGCCCCAGGCAATCCCCTTCACATCGTTTCCGCGAACGGTGCTGGTATGGAAGGCGGGGGTGTCCAGGGCTTCCGTCGTCGCGTAATCGGCACGGGACAGATGGTCTCTACGCTTCAGACGGCAGTCGAGGGCGGCGGAAACAACCCGAGCAAGACATACATCGGGTACTTCTTCTGGAGCGCCGCCAACGTTGCGGGTCTAACCAACGTCAAGTATTTGAAGTACAACGGCGTTGACCCACTTCTAAGCAACGGCTACACCAACGGCACACTTCCGGCCAGTGGCGGTCCTGGCGATCCTTGCGCTGGCGTGATCACCAACTGCCCTGCCGGTCTAATCAACTTCGCGGGCCTGAACTCCGGTGACTACGCGCTCTGGTCAGCACTCCGCGTTGTGGCCGCATCTCCGACGCCGGCGGGTATCACGGCCCTGGTCACTGCGGCGCAGACCTTGAACTCCACATCGACCGACTTCGTTCCTCTGTCCAAACTGAATGTGTGGCGTTCCCACTACGCTATGCCCCTCATCAACGTCAACAACCAAGCCAACGGTCCAAACATCGCTGGCGGCAACGACCTCTGCAATCCCGGCGTCGGAGCCCTGGCCGAGCAAGGCGGCGATGCAGGCGGCGCGATCATCACCAAGAAGGCTAACGCCGACTTCTGCGCCGATTTCAACAACAACACCGGTCTCGTAAACAAGACCGAATAAACGTTCGAAGCCGGAAGCAACTCTTCGGTCTTGATCATCAGAGGGCGGGTTGAAGTTCATGGCCCGCCCTCGTTTTTATTTCTGCAACAATGCGGTGGTATTCAGGACTGGACCAAAATACGCCGGACAAATTGATCACTGTGACGAAAGTCGCGCGATGAACGAAACACAGACTAAGGTGAAGTACCGCCCCGACATCGACGGCCTCAGAGCTGTGGCTATCTTGAGTGTTATGGCTTTTCACATATGGCCGTGGAGAGTCTCAGGCGGCTATATAGGGGTTGACGTCTTTTTTGTCATTTCCGGTTATCTGATCAGCTCAATTTTATTCTCGGAAATTGCTTCTAACCGCTTTTCTGTCTTGGCGTTCTATGAACGCCGCATTCGCAGAATCTTCCCGGCGCTTTTTGCCATGCTGATCGTTTTCAGTGTGGTGATCAGCTTCTTCTTGTTACCGAACGAACTGATCGATTACGCCAAGTCGGTAATCGCGGCCACGACCTCAACTTCGAATATCTACTTCTGGCGCCATTCGGGTTATTTCGAAGCGCCGATGTCGAAACCGCTGCTGCACACGTGGTCTCTTGCCGTCGAAGAACAGTTTTATCTGACTTTTCCGATTTTTCTGCTGCTCACGCGCCGCTTTTCACCGCGATTCCTAAAACACGCTGTACTTCTGTTGTTTCTTGTGTCGCTCGCATCAAGCATCGTCGCCGTACGGTATAACCCGGACGCCGCGTTTTACATGCCCTACACCCGGGCCTGGGAACTGCTCCTGGGAACGATCGTCTCCCTTCGGTTTTTCCCGAAGCTCCCGCAAGCTTGGCTGCGCAATGCCGCGACTCTTGCAGGGATAGCCTTGATCGCGTATTCAGCCGTGCGCTACCTCCCGCAAACGCCTTTCCCGGGAGTTGCCGCGCTGGCACCCTGCTTGGGGTCAGCCTTGATCATCGGAGCCGGTGAATCCGGCCGGACCCTGGTTGGGAGAGTTCTCTCGTGGAAGCCGGTGGTCTTTATCGGTTTGATCTCGTACTCCCTATATCTTTGGCATTGGCCAGTGGTCATTCTGAATGATCTCGGACTGTCCATGAACCTGCATGAACTCATCCTTCACAGTCCGCACGGCTATTGGCTACAGAGAAGCACTCTGCTGACGGAGTTTGCGGTCAGCGTGCTTTTAGGGACTTTGTCGTGGAGATTCGTTGAGCGGCCGTTCCGCAACAGTGCTTCCAGGCGCGTTGAGCGCCAGCCTCTTTTTGCATTTTCCGCAGCCGTGATGGTCGCCTTGGTTGCGTTGTCTGGGGTGGTCATTTCGGCCGGTGGATTCCCAAGCCGATTCCCCAATCGCGCGGTTCAAGTCGCATCCTTCCGTCTGCCGCCTGATTCGATGATCGGGCAACTTGGAGATTGCGCCATCACGGTGAGCAATCAGACGACCGTTTTTGAAGACGGCCATTGTCTCCGCATCAATCCCACCAAAGAGACATACTTGCTCCTTGGCGACAGCCATGCCTACTCACTGTGGAACGGTCTCAAGGCGTCGCTGCCAGACTCCAACGTTCTGCTGGCCGCCGCTTGGGGCTGTACTGCCTCGATTCATCGCGACCCTTATGGGGAACGCGTAGGAGAAGTGAGCCGGATCTGTGGAGAGATGACGAATTTCATTTTCCAAAAGTACATTCCGGAACACACCATTCAGGCCCTGCTGGTGAGTTATCGATGGAAACCGAATGACTTGGACGGACTTGCAAGCGTTGTAACTTGGGCCAAGGCGCGCGGCATTCGGGTGGTTCTTTTCGGCCCAGTCGCGGAGTACGACGCTCCGTTGCCGCGGCTCCTGGCTTATTCGATTGCTTGGAACAGACCGGACCTGGCCCAGCAACATCTCGCTCCCTATTCGGCCGCCATGGATTCCCAGATGCGGAACTTGGCCAGGAACACCTGGCATGTCGAATATGCTTCGCTCTTTCGGGCCACCTGCGAGAGCGACCGCTGCGTGGAGTACGCCGATGACAAAAACGAAACTCCAATGCTCAAGGATCAGGACCATTTAACTGAAGAAGGCTCGAAATTCCTTGTGCACCGCCTGTCCGGATTGGGCGAGCTGAATTGGTCCCAGTAGAAAGGCTCTGCAAGGGGCCCGAAACGGTCGTCCCGGTAATCCGCGAGAGCGGCGAATTCGTTTTTCTTTCTGAAACATTCCTTTGATATGACTTTGTGTTGAATCGACATTCGAACCAGCTCAGAAAATAACTGGAGATCGTATGCGTATCCTAGCTCTTTGTCTGTTCTCGTTAGCCCTGCTTGCCACATCCACCGCAGCTCAATCGCAACAGGAAGCGCCTCCCAGCGCCAAGAAGGCGGATGTTCCTGCCGATCCAAATGCAGCTGCCACTCAGCCTCAACCTGTTGAGAAGGAAAATTGGACTTCCCTCACAGACCTGAAGACCGGCTTGACGCCTGCTCCAGCGACGGTGTTGGATAGTGGCGAGAGAGCAGGAGGTTTTGTGCGCGAACTGGTGGTTCTGCAGTGGCGGCCAGCGGATTCCATCGAATTATGGATCTCACGCCCGAAAGGCGCCCAGAAGGTGCCGGTGATACTCTATCTCTACGGCCACACGGATGCGACCGATCGCTTCCACGATGACGGCTGGTGTAAACGCGCCACTGCTGACGGTTTTGCCGCGGTGGGATTTGTTCCCGCTCTGACAGACCAGCGATATAGAAATCGGCCGATGAAGGAATGGTTCATCAGTGAATTGCCCCAGTCGTTGGGCAGCACGGTCCATGATGTCCAGTTGATTCTGAACTACCTGACCGAGCGCGGAGACATGGATATGGACCATGTCGGGATGTTTGGCCAGGGAGCTGGCGCCACGATTGCCATTTTAGCAGCGCAGGCGGATCCTCGAATCAGAACGCTCGATGTGCTCGATCCTTGGGGAGACTGGCCGGACTGGCTCAAGTTAAGTCCGGCGGTGCCGGACGGCGAACGCCCGAAGTACCTCACCCCGGAATTCCTGAAATCGGTTGCTCCTCTCGATCCTGTGGCGTACCTGCCCTCTCTCAAGACTCCGAAGTTCCGGTTTCAGCAAATGGCCAGTGATCCCTTCACACCGAAGCCAGTCAAGGAACGCATTGCCGCGGCGCTGCCAGAGCAGGCTCAATTCGTGACGTATGTTGGTCCGGAGGATCTGTTGAAAGCCTGGAAGGTCTCTGGCCTCTCGGGCTGGATCAAGCAGCAGCTCCGCCCCCAGAAGGCCAAGGAAATTGCCACTAGCGTTTCCGATCATCCAGCCGCCAACTGATTTGTAAACACATCGTTACCGATTATTGTTTAGCGGTTTACAGAAGCTTTCTACTATTCACCTTAAGTTCCACCCAGCGAAGTTCGGCGGCGAGCCATTCGTCCACGTCAGGACTAGAACCTGTCTTGCGGTAGGGCATCAAGCCCGCCCAGCGCGTAGTAACTTCTTTTGAGTGAGAGGGCACGAAGTGGTTATGGATCATCTCGATTGGGATTCCTTTGCACAATTGAACTCTCCGGTGAGAGTTCGGATAGACAGCACAATGGATCGGGGATTTCTCGCTCTCGGGTGGCTCGCTTTGATTTTGGTGGCTTTCTGGGGAATCGCTGGGTGTTCGACAGGGCGACCGCAGACTCCGCCGTCACAGACGCCGCTCATCTCCATAGCGATGACGCAGCCACCCCCGACGACTGTGCCGCTGCCAGTCGGCACCCAGGCACAAGTGGCGGCTACCGTGACCAATGATCCTGCCAATGCAGGTGTCGATTGGATTGCTACCTGTGGCACCGCAACGAATTGTGGGAGCTTTTTTCCCGCCCACACCGAGAGTGGAGTCGGCACCACGTTTACGGTGCCTGACGCTGTGCCTGCCAAATCGACCATCTCAGTCACCGCACTCTCAAGCACGGACCACAGCAAAGCTGTGATATCGACAGTAACTGTCGTCTCCTACGTAACCAGCATCACCATAACCCAACTACCTCCCCTAACGGCACCGGCGGGTTCCACGGTTACTTTGGCCGCCTCGGTGGTGGGAGACCCGGCAAGTCTCGGCGTAGACTGGACAGCCACTTGCGGCAGCGTCAACTGTACGAGCAGCTTCACTTCGACGCATTCGAACGTGGGCGGCACCACAAGCTTTAGAATCCCTGACCCGTCTCAATCCGGCTCTATACCCATCGTGGGCGCAACCGTCAAGATCACCGCATACGCGACGGCCGACCACAGTTGCGCCAATCGCGTGCCGCCCGTTCCAGGGGCACCAGCTCCTTTTTGCAGCGCTACCACGACCTTTCAAGTTTCCGCTCCGCCTGCGATAACGATCACTCAATCGCCGCCAGCAACGATGTTGACGAATGCCAACGCCACCGTCGTCGCAGTCGTGCAAAATGACCCGACAAACTCTGGCGTCGACTGGCAGGTCAGCTGCGCTAATGCTCCGTGCGGCACGTTTACACCTTCGCATACAGCCAGCGGTGCTCCCACGGTTTTCACGGCGCCTCCGGATATACCTTCAAGTTCAAGCCCGACGGTGACGATTGCAGCATTGGCGACTGCCTCTCCTACCGCTCACTATGAAGTCGAGGTAACGATTGTCCTACCGATCTCTGTGAAGCTCACTCAAATTGTGCCCAACGGCACAATCATACAGGGTCGTACCGCCCAACTGATTGCCGCGGTAACCAATGACACGAGAAACGCAGGAGTAGACTGGTCGTGCACCCCCGTGGGAAGCTGCGGCACTTTTTCTCCAACGCACACCGCCAGTGGGAGCTCCACGGCCTATAGCGCACCGCTAACTTCCGGCAACGTCACGATCACTGCCGCCTCGACTGCCGATACAACGAAAATTGATACTCAGGCGGTCACCGTCATCGCAAGCCCGCCCCCTAACAGCCTGCTGACGGGCAACTTTGTGATGCTCTTGCGTTCCAACGATTCGCAGAACGGCGCGTACGTGATTGGCGGCGTTATCATCGGAAACGGCAACGGCGCAATTCCTGGCGCCTTTTTCAATCTGGTGGATGCTTCGGGAAACTCTGGCAATAGCATCAGCGCCCTGCCCGCAAGCACGTATTCGATCGGCCCGGATGGGCGCGGTCAGATTCAATTGCTCATCAATACCGGCCAGCTGCAAAACGGCCATTTCGGCGTAACCGGAACCACATCCCCGTGCGGCAGCACAGCGAATTGCGGAAGTTTAACCTTGAGTGTGGTGTTCGTGACACCTCAGCACGCGATCCTGAGCGAATCGGATAGTTTTGGAACCGCCTCCGGCACGCTGGATTTGCAGAACCTCCAGAGCTTCACCGGGCGCCTGAACCCGGGCGTCTACTCGTTGAGCTTGTCCGGCTCCGAAGTCGCGCGACCCAGTGCAGGCTACTTTGTGGCAAGCGCCATCAACACCCCTTCGACGGCCTCTTACTCGTACATCACGGACCAATCGGATGACGGCGCCATAACCAGTGTGCCATTTGCCTCGGTACAACAAGGTTTGCCCTATGGCGCGTCCTACGGCACCGGGAATCTGACGCTGTCCTTTGTCAATCTGGGTTTGCCGACGCAGTTCAATCTGAGTTTGTGGGCCATCGACGCTACGCATTTCGTAGTCGTGGACGTTCTCGACTCGTTCCTGGGCACGCCCAATATCATTGCTAGTGGCTACTTTACTCAGCAACCCTTCGCTCCGGCGATTTCCGGGACCTACGCCTTCACCGAGAAGGGTGCGACAGCGGCGGCTCAGCCGCAGGCAGCAGGAGGTATCTTGACGTGTGGCTCGACCGGAACACTCGACGTCGTACCACTGAGCGGAACCGTGTCAACCAATCAGTCGATTGGTGCTACCTGCGCAGCAGTATCCAATGGACGGAGTCTGATCACAGTAACGGGAGCTGGCTCCTCCGGAATCAGCCAGTTTGCTGCCTACCCGACAGCGGACCAAGGCCTGTACCTGATTGAACTCGACGGTGGCACTGCCGGTACGTCGGGCTCCTCCGGTGCCGGCGTGGCGTTGCCGCAGACTCTCTCGCCGCCAATCGGCAGCGCGGCGCTGAATGGGCACTATGCGTCCAATTTGAACGCTAGCACCGTCCTGGGCTCTCAAGGGCTCGCCGGGCAGATTATCGCTGACGGAGTGTCCGCGCTGACCGGAACCGGCGACGTAAACTCATTCGATACCACGGCTGCCAAGCCGGCTGCCGCACCTTCGCCGGGTGCAGGCTTCAGCGGTGCGTACACAGCGGCCGACGACGGGCGGTTCCCGATCACACTGACCATTACACCCGCGAGCGGTCAGCCGGCGCCACAAGTGACAAACCTGAATGCCGCGTGTTACCTGGTTGACGCGAATACTTGCATGCTCTTGGATCTGGACGCAACCGCGCCCGGCACAGGCGTGCTCCTACTCCAGAACATTGCTCAGTGACACGCGGAGATGCTCCATGGTTCGACTGCATCTGCGATTCCGTTTCATCGTAGGGTTTGCGTTATGTTGTATTACGCAACTCCCTCCAACGTGTCAGGCCCAGGAGAATCCCTACGATCCGTCGAACGAGTCGACTCAGGACGTACCGGGATGTCCCCGTCTGCCTGAGTTCCCCGTCTTGGCTCTAACCGTGCTCGAATCGTGCCAAAAAGGCGATTCGGTCGAAGTGACCCTACCGTTGAAACCGGATTCCAACGGCCTGGCGCAAGAAAAGCGCGTGCGTGGCGCATACGAGTTCCGGGAGTACCGCATTCCGGAATCGGAGCGGGAATATGCGTTTGACAATGTGATGAATCTTCTTCCCATGATGGGCTTCGTCGTCAAATATTCAAATAAGCCCGCGACCATCACGGCGCGCAAGGGCGATACGTGGATACTCGTCAATTTCGGCAGTGAATCCTATACCGCCAGCGTCGTCTACCCGCCTCAAGAATCTTGGACGCCAGTGAAAACTGCCGAAGAAATCACCCGGGAAATGAACGCTCACGGCCGCGTTGACATTTACGGGATTGAATTCTCTTCGAGAGATCAATCCATTCAGGAGAAACAGGTTCAAGACAAGCAGACGGACATCCTCTTCGAGATCTTGAAGTACCTCAAGGCAAATCCCAACGTTTCTATTCTGGTCGAGAGCCACAAGTTCAGCGCCTTCGGTGCCCCGGAAGACGATTCGGAGGTCACCCGGGAACGAGCCAATGCCGTCATGGACTGGCTGATCGCCCACGGGATTGCACGTTCACGTGTTCAACCACGCCCCTGCGGCCGCGACAAACCCATCGCCGACAACGAAAGCCCCGCAGGGGCTCAGCGCAATGAGAGAATTGTTCTCGTGAAAGCGAATTCCTGACCCGCCATCTGCGGCATCGGTTGATACAGGTCAATCGTCAGTACCAACCGTTATTTGGTTAAATTAAGAACGGACTGCGGGCACGTGCCAGATCGAGCCTCTTCGAGGCCGCCGCTCGTTTTGTTTAGTTGGTCTTGCTAATCAGGCCGGTTGGATTCCTGAAATCGATGCAGAAATCCAGGTTGACCTGCTTCAGTATGGTCGCTCCCCCTACATCTCCGCCGAATTCGGGGAGCGCATTGCCGAGCCAACGCGGCACCAGATCGGAAAAGAAATCTGGACTCGACATTCCACTTTTCCTTTGGCGTGTACCTCGGCCCAGCGACTGATCGCCAGCCAATCGGCGGCTCTGCCAGATGGTTGTGAATCGGTTCCAGAACTGACGATTCGCCGTAACGCTCAGAGAACCCGAGCGCTCCTAGCGCTGCACTCGTTATGACGGTCACTCGCATCTCCTCTGTTTCAGCTCAAAGGGAGGACCACCCCCTCCTGGCACACGACAAATCCGAACCCAGTGATTCGTGGCATGGGTTCCCTTATGTCACGAAAGTGTCAAATTGCGGTAACACCTGTGTTCCTTTCGCTCAGTACACTTCCGCAACTACTTTAGCCATCACATGGAGGGTGTTTTGTCCCTGTCTGTCTGGACGAGGTTCTCTACAACTGCTCTCTTGGCTTCGGCAGCTGTCGCGACGCTGTGCGCTCCCAAGACTGCGGACGCACCTGAACTCAAGGCCACCATCCGGGGATGGGATGTACCCACAAAGGGTGCCAAGCCGTATGCAACCGCGGTCGGCCCCGACGGCTCGATTTGGTTTACCGAAGAGGCGGCCAACAAGATAGGCCACTTGGATCCAAAGACAGGCGAATTTAAGGAATACGCGCTTACCGCCGAGAAAAATGCAGACCCCCACGGTCTTGTTGTCGATCGGAACGGCGTTGTCTGGTTCGCAGCCAGTTCTGGCGGTTTCATCGGAAAGCTTGAGCCCAATACTGGCAAAGTCATCGTCTTCAAGATGCCCGATCCCCAAGCCACGGACCCCGAGAGTCTAGCCTTCGATTCGAAGGGCATCCTATGGTTCACCGTTCAAAACGCCAACATGGTCGGCAAGCTCGACCCGGCTTCGGGCGCCATCACCTTAAAGCAAGTTCCGTCGCCGAACGCACGGCCTACGGGGATCCTCGTTCTGCAACGAGGCACGGCCCTGTTTGCCGAGCCTGGCGCGGGCAAAATCGGCTTCATTATTCCAGAAACGTTCGACGTTCACGAGTTCGCGCTCCCGCCGGGAACACGTTCCCGCCGCATTGCTATCGCGCCAGACGAGAACACGCTTTATTTCACCGATTACACTGGTGGCAATCTCGGTAAGCTCGATCTTTCTATCGGTGCGTTGGTTATGCTTCCGACGCCCGGTGGGACTGACTCCTCTCCTTATGCCATCGCCATAACGCCTGACGGCACCGTTTGGTATTGCGAAACGGGTATCCAGCCCAAAAACATCATCCGCTTTAATCCTGGCTCCTCTGCGTTCTCACGTACCTCTATTCCCTTTGCTGCGGGAGCTGTGCACAGCATGGCTGCTGCTCCCGACGGCCGGGTCTATTTCGCCAGCAGCGACGTCGATAAGGTCGGCGCCGTGGAAGTCTCCAAATAGCCTCGACGGGCTGCTATGAGAATGAGAATCCCCGACGAAATCAAAGTCAGCGCGGAGGCCAGCTACGGCAACGGGCAAATTCATGCGGATCTCATGAATCCGCATTACCGGGCATGGCTGCAATTTCTGGAGGAAAGCGAATCCTGGACCGCTGCCCAGATCGCGGAATACCAACTAGAACAATTGAAGAAAATTATCCTCCATTCGTACCAGAATTGCCCCGCCTACCGGAACATCTTCGACCGAGAAGGAATCACGCCCGCCGACATTCAGTCGCTGGACGATTTTGAAAAAGTGCCGTTTGTCACAAAAGAGGATCTGCGCGACAGGCTCGAAGAGTTTTCCTGCCCGTGGCCGGACCGTAAATACGTGACAACCGGCGGCAGCACCGGTATTCCCTTCGGGTTCTATCGGGATGACGTCGCCTTCGGCCGTGAACTCGCTTCCAAGGCGCACCAATATCACCGCATAGGCTGGAAAGAGGGCGACCGTCAGTTGGTGTTCCGCGGCTTATCGATTCATACGCCGGATCACACGACGTACGTGCCGGAGTTTGAAGAACTGCGCTTCTCGTCGTACCACTTGACGCCGGAGGACATGGAGGGCTTTTACCTTCGCGCGCTCGCCTACCAGCCGAAGTGGTTGCGCTGTTACCCATCGTCGGGACACATTTTCGCGCGTTTCCTTGACGAGCGTGGCTGGAAGATTCCATCGATTGAAGGCGTTTTGTGCGCTTCGGAAAACCTGTACGAATTTCAGCGTAAGTTGTTGCAGAAAGTGTTCGGAGAACGGGTCTACAGCCACTATGGCCATTACGAACTAGCCGTGTTGGCCGGCTACTGCGAGCGCGTGCCCGCCTATCACGTCCTCCCGCAATACGGCTACGCCGAACTTCTAGATCGCCACGGAGAGCGTGTTCAGACTCCCGGAGAAATTGGTGAGATAGTTGCAACCTCCTTTTTGATGTATGCCACCCCGATGATCCGATACCGCACGCGGGACTATGCGGCGTTTAGGAGTAACGCCTGCGCCGAATGTGGGCGCCCATACGAAGTTTGGGATCGCATTGAGGGGCGGTTGCAGGAATTCGTTGTCACCGGAACAGGACGGTTGATTTCCATGACCGCAATCAACATGCATGACTGCACCTTTGATTGCGTGCGGCAGTTCCAGTTTCACCAGGCGGAACAAGGGGAAATAACCCTCAATTATGTTCCGCGGCCGGAGTGCAACCATTCTGCGCTGGCCTTTTTGAGGTCGCGAGTGATGGAGAAACTTGGGAACGACGTCAATCTCAGTTTGAGGCCGGTCGAGGAGATTCCACTGACAGCGCGGGGCAAGCATCGTTTTTTGATTCAGGAGCTCCCGGTGGAGTTCCATGATGAATGAGACGGTTCTACAAGACTCCATCAGAAGTGAAGCCGGTCCGGCGAGTGCGCAACAGCAACGTGTATGCGTAATCGACACGGGAAGTGCGAGCTATCCCCGGACCGCCCCATATCATCCCTCGCAGCCGTATCCCGAGTATCCTTTCCGCGACGCTTTAGCGTCGGAACCGAACCTCGCCTACGATGCTGTGCGCCGTGCTCTTGCGGAGTTGGGATATGATGCCGCGCATTTTGGCTCCGCTTCGTGGAACCCGCTTGGCGAAATCATTCGGCCGGGCATGACCGTTGTGATAAAGCCAAATTTCGTCCTAAGCCGCCACGCCGATGGGAAAGATCTCTACTCCATCATCACTCACCCTTCCGTTTTGCGCGCGGTTGCGGATTATTGCTGGATTGCTCTCGAAGGTCGCGGCGAAATCATCATTGCCGATGCCCCTCAATATAATTGTGATTTCTCCGAACTACTCCGGCACACCGGCTTGGACAGCGTGTCCCGGTTCTTCGACAATTTCCAGGGGCCAAAGGTCTCCTACAGGGACCTCCGTGCTTATTGGTCCAAAGGACGGCATTTCCCGTCGATGAAGGAGGGCCTGGGCGGTGATCCCGGCGGCAGGGTTCGCGTCGATCTGGGCAAAGTCAGCTGTCTGTACGGAAAGCCTAACGTCGATCAGCTCTACGGAGCCGTTTACAACCGTGACGAAACAATCCGTAATCATCGAGGGGACACCCAGGCCTACGAAATTTCGGGAACCATTCTCCGCGCAGACGTGGTTATTTCCATTCCCAAGCTAAAGGTTCACAAGAAGGTTGGCGTCACCTTGAACGCCAAAGGTCTGGTTGGAATTGCCACGAACAAGAACACGGTGGTGCATTACACGCTGGGTTCGCCAGACGAAGGGGGCGACCAGTACCCTGAGGGCCTCTTCAACTCCGTCGAGAGAGGCTTGATCAAAACCGAGCGTTGGATGTACGACCACTTCCTTGCCGCGAATTCAAAGCCTCTCGAATTTCTGCATCGTTCGATCTACTGGTTACATAACCACACCACTCGACGCTTGGGGTTGAAAGTAGCAGAACACAAGCGATTGCTGGATGCTGGCAACTGGTACGGCAACGACTCTGCCTGGCGGATGACCGTCGACCTGCTCCGCATCCTTTATTTTGCAGACCGGGAAGGCCGCATTCAAGACAAGGTTCAACGGCGCCTATTCTCTTTTGTCGACGGGATTGTTGGCGGCGATGGAAACGGTCCTCTCACCCCCGATCCCAAACCTTCCGCTGTCTTAATTGCTGGGGAGAATCCGTTAGCTGTCGACCTCGTCGCCACTCGCTTGATGGGTTTCGACTCACAAAAACTCAAAGTCTACTCTCAGGCGTTGGCTGACGAGCGGCATGACTTCGGTGTGCGCCGCATGGAAGACGTAGAAGTTGTCACCAGTCGCGGCGATTGGAAGGATTGCATTTCTGATTCATCTTCCCGGTTTCTCGATTTCCGGCCGCACCCAGGCTGGGTAAATCAAATTGAAGTTGGTCACGTTCAAGCAGGAGAAAACAGATGAACCCTGATATATCGATCGTGGGTCTAGGTAAGCTCGGATTGGGTTTGGCAACCGTGTTTGCCGACTCTGGCTTTCAGACGCTCGGCGTAGACGTGAACTCCGGGCTCGTTGATAAGATTAACGCCGCCGATGGCTCAGGATTCGAGAAAGGCATAGACGAGTTGGTTCGCCGCTATGGCGGCACATCTCTCATTGCCACGGACTCGCATGAAAGAGCGATCCGCGAAACTGATGTCACCTATGTACTTGTGGGCACGCCCAGCAAGGACGACGGCAATTTTTCAAATACCTTTGTCGAGCAAGCCTTCCGGAGCCTCGCAGAAAACCTAGCCCACGACTCCAAGCCGTACCACCTTTTTGTGCTGGGCAGTACAGTCACACCACGCGCTGTCGAAGATGTCCTCATACCCCTTATCGAAAGCTCCTCCAGGCGCAAACTGAACGAGGGGTTTGGATTCTGCTATGTCCCGGAGTTCGTGGCGCTGGGCGCGGTGGTAAAGGGATTCTCCCAGCCTGATCTCGTTATGATCGGTGAGAGCGACGAACGGGCGGGTCAACTGGTTGAAGCCATTCACCGCAAAATCTGCAGGAATTCACCGGCCATCAGGCATTTGTCCATTCGGAATGCCGAGATCGCCAAAGTGGCTCTCAACGTTTTCCTTACCGTAAAAATCAGCTTCGCAAACACCATCGCGAATTTGTGTGAGCGTATCCCCGGAGCAGATCCCGATGCAATCGCGGATGCAATCGGATGCGATCGTCGTATCGCTCCCTACTATCTGCGCGGCGGCCTCTCCTATGGCGGACCATGCTTCCCGCGGGATACCCGCGCTTTGACCGCCTTGTCTCGCGACCATGGGTACTTCCCTACCCTGGTGGATGCGACTGACAAAGTGAACTCACTGCAAGATGAGCATCTTTTGGAAAAAGTCGTTCGGGCACATCAAGACGTTCCGGGGTTGCCCGTGGGTATTCTTGGGCTCTCGTTCAAACCAGATACCTCCGCAATCTTTGAATCCGCATCGGTTAGATTGGCGCGAGCGCTTGTCCAACGGAAAATCCCGGTGGTCGTATTTGATCCTCTTGCTCTCCCTCAGGTACGGAGCGTCTTGTCAGATCACATTCAGTATGCGGAATCGGCTGCAGACTGCCTTGCGCGATCCGGCGTGTGCGTCATCGCGAATCCGGAGCGGACTTACAAGGAATCGATAGAACGGTTCCAACCGTCGGAGCCAAGAATCGTTGTGGATTGCTGGAGACTGCTGGATCGCTCCAACCTCCACGCCAATCTCTACTATCAAGCCTTAGGCCTCCGTGTAGAGAGGGAGGTACCGCAGCCCGCTCGTCAGGCCTACGCAGCCCCGGCAAAACGGAAAATCGATCGCGTGAACATACTGGGTGTGGGTGTAAACGCCGTCAATATGCAAATGGCGCTGGATGAGATTGAAGGATGGATCGAGGAGCGGAGGCAGAATTTCGTCTTAAACGTGCCAGCGCACTGCATCGTGGAATGCCTGAGGGATGACAACCTCAGGAAAATATACAATCGCGCCGGACTTGTTAATCCCGACGGCATGCCGATTGCCTGGATCGCTCGTTGGATGGGCCATAGGCATGTCTCCCAGGTGTGCGGCCCAGATTTGATGCTCACGCTCTGCAAACGCTCGGTTTCCAAAGGCTTCCGCCACTTCCTCTATGGGGGGTGGCCACCTCAGGTCGTCGAGCAGCTTGCCTCTCAGCTGGAAGAGAGGTTCCCGGGCATTCAGATCGTAGGGAAATTCGCGCCTCCTTTCAGACCTCTGACCGAAGCAGAGGATGCTGAGGTGACAGCGATGATCAATCGAGCAAATCCGGACATTGTCTGGATCGGCCTTGGAGCCGCCAAGGAAGAGTTTTGGGCGGAATCGCATCTGCGTCGTATCACAGCACCTGCATTGATCGGAGTGGGAGCCGCGTTCGACTTCCACGCCGGACACAAAACCCGCGCACCCCGCTGGATGTCTCAGGCCGGGCTTGAGTGGTTCTTCCGCGTGCTGACAGAACCTAAACGTCTTGGGCCGCGCTATCTGAAGGACAATCCTGTATTCCTTTGGAACATCATGCTGCAGGCACTCGGGCGAGAACCGCGGCCACTGTAAACGGGTGCATGCCGACGGGACCTGCGGAGACGCAACGATATTTCCGAAGCCCCAGCAATGTCGCCAGCGATGGCATGCTAGCCCCGCGCAACAGAATCGCGGATAAGAAAGTACCTAAGCACATGGAGGAACTTCCTTTCAGATGCACGTCTCTGTATCTCATTACTCGTCCGGTCGCTCCAACAGCAACCTCAACGGGAGTTGCGCTAGCTACACAATGTCGGTGAATCAATGTTAGTTACTTTCGTTGCCTGGTCAATTATTGGTTTCGCAGCGTGGGGCTATAGCCTAATCTGCTTCAGACCTGCATCCGCCACCCATATGGCGCCAGAGAGCGCCGCCGTAAGGTTGTACTTTGGACTTCTGCTGATCAGTTTTGCCCTGTTGGCAACCGCTTTGGTAACGAACATCACTTTGTGGCTGGGATTGACGTTGGCCGTTCCCGGAATTGTGATTGCTGCCCGGCACTTCAGCAATACCCGTGCTCGCTCCGTTCCCGGAGAACCGCTTCTTGCTAAGTGTATCTGGCTCGGCAGCGGGCTGTTGATCCTCGCGTTTTTCGTTTCAACCGCAGAGGTACAGTTGTTCGATACGGGTTTGTACCACCAGCAAATGGCGAAATGGTTGTCTGAATTTGGGCTGGTACCTGGCATCGCCTTGCTTCAGAGACGTTATGGCTGGACTTCTTCATGGTTCGCGGCCGCAGCCACACTGAACCATGGACTATTGCGTGGCAGAGAAGCCGCCATCATCGGTGGTTTGCCGTTTGCACTGATGATCATGACCACTGCAGCCGTCGCGTGGAGATATAAGCTCACAAGCGTTTTCCCCGAGGTTCGCGGACTGACCTGGAGCCTTTTTTGCGGGATGTTGGCCGTGATTTCCGTTGCGTGGAGTGTTGAATCCTCGCTTAGTCCCGACATCGTGATTTGGCTGCTGCCCATTATGATCGCGTTGCTGCTCAGTGAGCCGTCGCCAGCCAATTCCGAGCGGGTTGGCCTTGCGCTTCTGCTCTCCTCGTTGGTTTTCACGGTAAAGCTGAGCGCTGCGCCAGTTGTTGCTTATTGCGGCTTGCTTTGGCTTTGGCAGTTTGTTCGTGTTCCTGCCGGCCGAAGAGCATTGCTCGTCCACCTGGGACTGGCCGGAGCGGTGGTCCTCGTCCTTGGGATTGCAAACGTTCGCACGTCTGGCTGCCCCCTTTACCCATCTCCGCTCGGCTGTGTGTCCGGAGAATCGTCGGTCGGAAGCGCCTCGGCCGCGAGTATAGGGAAGGAAGTTCGAGAGTTCGCAGCACAGGAGAACAGGCACATGGCCTTGTTCGTGACCGCTGCGCTTGCAGGCACTCTTGTCGGTTTGAAGACGCTTCGGAAAAATCCGTTTGTACGTCACGGTTTGGCTGTGTCTTGGTGTGGCATCGTCTTCATCCTGATGAGCGCCCCCAATCCGAGATTCGGAATGGGCTATTTGCTGTTACCAGTCGCGATGTCTCTGGCCATTTTCGTTCAATGGATGTACCGCAGATGGGCCACTCTGCTCTCAATCAGCCGTAACTCGTTGCCATGGGTGACCGCGGCAGTCTCACTCACATTCTTTGTTCTCTCGATTCATGCGCTGAGTTCGCCACTGTCTTTGCTGTTGCCGACGCGCATGCCCCGTGCCGATGGTGATCCGATTCACATCGTAACTCAAAAATTCAGCATCAACATCCGAACCACGCTCTCACTGACCAAAGCAAAAGTTGGTGATGTTCTGGTCGTGGTTCCTCAGTTTCATGATCAGTGTTGGGACGCTCCTCTCCCTTGCACAGCAGAGACCTGGCCGAGAATTGAACTTAAAGACTCTACGCGCGGTTTGCGAGGGGGATTTCGATGGTCGTCAGGCGCCTCGCAACCGATGAATTCATCCGTCGGCCCTTGAGACCATCGGGGGGAAACGACAGAGACGCACAGATCCTCGGCGCAGTGTTAACGTTCTATTCACATTCCATTTTCAAGGGCTCAATGAGAACCCCTTATAAAGTTTGGGGCAGATTCGTCGCCCGGTCCGTCATGCAAATCGGTTTTGTGCTGTTCAGGCATCCGAGAAGTCGAGAGCGTGTTCGTCTCTAATTGGAAGCCTTCGGACAATGAAGTTGTGGAATCAGTCTCGCCATTCTTCCCATGTTGAAATTCGTTCATGCCTTCCTGTCTGTGGCAATGAGTGGCGCGGGTACCTACCAGGGGCTGAAGAGCTTGATTCAGTTGGGCGTGGCGGTGTTTCACGTCTTGATTAATCTCTGGATTATGCCGGTTAGGCTGGTGCGTTCCTGAGGGGGGATGGCGTGGTCAAGTATTGTCCGATACGCCCCTAGATGGCGGTCGTGGTGCTGTCCAGCCGTTCGCAGGCAACAGGCGATCACGCAAAAGGATTCGCGGTGAGAGAGGAAGCATGGGCGATCGAAGGCACTTCTTCGACATGCTCATCTTGGGAAATTGCGCGTTCTTTCTGAGCGGTGCAATTACCACGATGTTTATGACCCCGGGAGCCAACGCTCTCGAGGGAAATGCATTCGGACGAACCACCATGGGCATCTGCTATCTGGCGGTGGCAGGTATGTTGGTTTCCTATCGCCGCGAGGTCCTAATCGTCCTTCGCCGTAACTGGAGTCTAGCGCCACTCCTGATGTTGGGATTCGCTTCCAGCCTTTGGGCTGAGACGCCCGAACTCTCGTTTCGACGCTGCGGCGCTGCCGCTGGCACAACGCTTTTGGGCGTGGCGCTCTCGGTCAAACTCACCCTGGAAGAACAGCTCCGGTTTCTGAGTTGGCTGTTCCGAATCCTTTCGCTATTGAGTTTAGGCTGCGTTCTCCTGTTTCCGAGTTACGGGATCTCCAATACGCCCGAGGCGGAATGGCAAGGCGTTTTTGGCTTCAAGAACTTCTTTGGGTCCCTGATGGCTATATCTATATTGATCGAATACCAGCTCCCAACGGATACCAGATGGTCCAAAACGCTTAACCGCGCCGCTCTGCTTCTTTCTTTTCTTTTGTTAGTCCGTTCGAATTCGATGACTTCGCTGCTGGGCGTTGTCGTCACATTCGCCTTGGTCGAGACCTTCAAATTTGCAACATTTCGCCTAAGAATGCCATTGTATGCGACGGTTGTGGCAAGTCTATTGATCGTCTCGCTGGGCTTCTTCCTAGTGACTCCAAGGAGCGATGCGCTGGCCGCGGTATTCGGCCGAACAACGAATCTGACGGGAAGAACAGAGATTTGGCCTTTGGTGATTTCTTCCATTCAGGAACGTCCGATTCTGGGCTATGGCTATGCAGGATTCTGGACGGAGTCTGTATCGGCAGCGGTCGTTGGGGCGGTCGGCGAAGTCATCTATTCGCACAATGGATACCTCGATGTAATTCTGACCTTGGGCGGACTTGGCCTGTCGCTGGCTCTAATTTTCCTTGGCACCGGGCTGAAGCGGGCCTTCGACTGGTCCGTACACGGAGAATCCCGGACGAAGTTTTGGCCTGTCGCCTTCCTCTGTTTCTTCCTTTTCTACAACGTCGCGGAATGCACCATCTTCATGCAACACATGCTATGGGCTCTCTGTGTGGCAACCGTTATCGGGTCAGACCTCACCTTGTTCGCGCCCGAGCCGGTCCCGGAAGATCCGTGGCAACCGACAACAAGCGAAGCGTTCAGGTGACCTTGAGATTTGAGCTCGTATGAACCCAGAGCTAGCCGTTGCAACGAACGAGAGCACTGCGGTTCGGAAGACGAGGTTGCCCGACCTCGATCGAGCAAAAGGTCTGGCCATCTTCCTTGTGGTTATCGGGCATATCGTTGCCCGAAACGGCCCTAAAGGCAATTCCTGGTACGTGGACTTACAAGAAATCATCTACACATTTCATATGCCGTTCTTCATGTATCTGAGCGGTTTTGTCGCTTTCCGATCGTCATTATTTTCCAGGGAGGCCACGGAGACCCTCGATATTCTGAAAAAGAAAGCAAGAAGGCTGATCGTGCCGTTCTTTTTGTTCGCAGTTGCGATGGTGCTTGCAAAACATTTGGCTTCACTTTTCCTGTATGTCGATAATATGCAGGGCGATCTCCTTCACAGTTTACTCAACATATTTTGGGACACCTCAAGAAGTGAAGCGATGTCTATCTGGTATCTCTATGTGCTATTTGTATTTTGGATGATAACGGCGCCAATCGTGCTGAGGAACAAGAAGTATCTGTTCCTGTTGCTGGCAATCGCAATCTGTATTTATTGGGTCGCGCTTCCTGACAAGTTCTATCTGCCTAGGGTTGGGACATTCTATCTATTCTTCCTGTTGGGCGGTGTCGCCGCATATTTCGAAGACGCCTATTGCCAAGCACTAGATCGCTTGATGTATCCGACGGTATGCGTGTTTTCGATCTGTCTTGGAATGTACTATCTACACCTGGACAGAAACGTGCAAATGTTGTTTTCGGGAGTGGCATCCATTCCTGCGATTCATGGACTTATGAGAAGCCAGCCGGCAACGAGGATGCGATTTCTTTTAACGCTCGGAAAATATAGTATGTCGATCTATTTGTTGAATACGATCTTTATCGGTCTGACGAAGGGAGTCATGTTTCATTTCTTTGATTGGAATGGAAACCGGTTCCTCGTGTACTTTTTCATGCTGGGAGCGGCTGGCCTATTTTTGCCAATCTTTGTGAAGAAGTATGTGTTTTCCCGAGTGAAGTTCCTGGATTCCATTACGGATTAGTTTGAGCCCTCCGTTCCCGCATGCGCAGCAAGGTTGAGGACAGCCGTCGGGCATTGAGATGCCGCGGTATGAGGCGCCGTGGCACTCTAGTCGGCCAGGCGCGCAATTTACAAAAAAGAGAAGCTCCTTTCTTTCGCAAGTAACTTCAGCAGACTATTCCATAGTAATAGTCATCGTCTACGACGGAACTCGGGGTTCCCAGCCGCCCCAGCTCTGGTGCACGTATCTTTGATCGCCAGCGAGTACACACTATGGAGAACACCACATTCGATCTTATTGGACTACTCTCCCGACTGGCCACGCCTTGGACCAGCTTCATCTCGACCACCGGGGAAGTCTTCGCCAGGCAGGTCTCTCGTCTAGCAAAACCAATCCAGACCGCCATAGGTGTGATGCTGTGGTGCGTGCCGATAGTCTTCTGGGCTATAATGATCCGCTTTGTCGTCAAACACCTATAACGCGGCTGCTCGTAGGCGCTGACGTGATTCTGGGCTAACGCTCGTTTTACAGTGAACTCAAAAGCGAGCGTGCTCTCTCGTGCGCAACTTTTGGCCTTCGAAACGCTAGCTAGCGCCGCCACGTGCTTCCAATTTCGTACCGTCTGTCATTTTCCCGCTTATCGCGTGAGTGGCCGCACCGCCGCAAAGCTCGCGGACTTCTTGTCCAAACACCCGCACACCGAGCAGCAGTCACAAGCTCAAGATCCGGCAACACTCCCTTAGTTGGGTCCCGACACCTCGCCCCTCGTCACTTCGAGATCTCCTGCTTTCCGTTGTCACAAACCTCTAATGTGCCATTCAAAAAGAGTCCTTATCATTTACAAATCGCATTCATCATTCACGGGAATCGAGTAACCAAGGAGCGGCAAGGGGGCGTTATGCGCGGCGGACGTTTGTGGACTGTCGGAGTGATGTTAGGAACTGTGGCCTTATTGGCGGCCTGTGGGGGCGGCGGCCCGACGCAGATTCCTGCCGGGACATCCCACATCACCCTGACGATTCAATATACGCCACCGGCGGGCGCGACAGTCCTCGCTTTTCAGGCCTCGATCACCGGAGCGACGCTCAATCCGGTAGAGACCGGAGGCGTTTCCACTGCCCTACCGCCTGTGTCGGTCCTCAACTCGCCGGTGGAAGTGGAGCTGACGCAGTTAGCGACATATAGCACCCTCCTCACTGAGTCCGCCGTTCCGGAGGGCAGCTATAGCGGAATCACACTTACCTTTGGCACTGCCAGGCTGACATTTCAGAACAACTCCGGCAGCGCCGTAGGGAGCTGTCCGAACGGGGCGATTTGCCAAGTCAACCCGACTATTAGCCCTGCCACGCTCACCCTGAACTCCCAACCCACCTTCCCAATTCCTCTCTACGCAAACACGCCCGGAGGCCTGCAGATCAACTTCAACCTCGCTCAACCCCTGCAGGGTGACTTGAGCACAGTTAACCCCACCATCACTGCTAGCCAGCTTTCAGTTTCGCAAGGGCCCCAGGGTTCGCTCGGTGTGGGCCAGATGAACAACCTCGAAGGCCTGGTCACCGGTGCTGACAACACCTCCTTGAAGTTCGCACTGAGCACGGGCCTCTACCCGCTAACCATTCTCACCGACAACACCACACAGTATGACGGCTTTGCTGAGCAGGGCCTCAAGGACAACTTCACCGGCTTGCAAGTCGGCCAGGTTGTTCGCTCGCAGGCGATCCTCCATGCGGACGGCACGCTGTCAGCAACTGTCGTGGGGCTCCAGCAGACCACCGCCGAGGCCAAAACGGCGCAGTTGAAAGGTACGATCACGAGTGTGGATAGCGGGACGCAGTTCCACATGGTGGTCCGGGATGAGTTGCAACAGGTCAACGGCATTTTGATCGGCGATCTGGTGAACGTGACCCTTCAGGGTGCCCCGACTTTTAGCATTGCGTCGGACGGACTGACCGTTCCCCCCGTGTTTAGCTTCGCCAGCGCCTCGGACTTAATGGTCGGCCAAGAGGTCCAGATCACCGTGGCATCCGGCTCCTCAGGCACCGACGTCTCGACAGACCAAATCACCCTACGGATGGCGGATCTCACCGCCACCGTGAATGTCGTCAACGACACGTCGACTATTACGGTCGGCAACCTGCCGCCTCTGTTTACCTCCGCAGGTATCTCGACGATTCGGCTCGGGGTAGTGCCGGAGACCCAGTACAACAGCGTTCCAGCTCTCACTGCGGGTCAGACCCTGGCCGCACACGGGCTCCTCTTTAAGTTCACCGACACGCCGATCATGATCACGCAGACCATTGGCCCGCAGATCTTCTCGTACTAGCAAATTCGGCATGTCTTTATGCGCGAGCTGGGTAGGCGCTTGAGGATCATATTGTGGAATCAGACAGGCTGCGAGAAAGCCCTGTCATCGCTGGAACATGGCCTCGCCCGGTTGATAATCCCACCTGCGTTCCTTCTCTCCAATTGTCCCCTGAGCCTTAACATTAGGTTAATTTCACCCTCAGAAGATGGAGGTCTGCTTAGCCGCTGGGACGAGATTAGACAGGAGCGGTAAGGCCCATGCGCGACGGAGAACCATGATGCAGGAATGCTTATCGATTGTGATGCCGGCGTACAACGAAGAAGCTACGCTCGCCACTGTGTTGAAACGAGTATTGAAGGTGCCCAATCTCCTGGAAGTGGTGATCGTTAACGATTGCTCACAGGACAGAACGGGCGATATCGCTGAAGAATTTGCATCGCGCGAGCCAAAGTTGAAGGTGCTGCATCATCCCGTCAATCGCGGAAAGACTGAAGCGCTAAAGACCGGCTTCGCCAGCACCCGCGGCGACGTCGTGATCGTCCAAGACGCGGACCTCGAGTATAACCCCTCGGACATCACCGGGGTGATTGCGCCGATTCTCTCTGGAGAAGCCGACGTGGTGTATGGATCGCGCTTCCTGGTCCGCAAAGCCGCCAGGGTCTTATATTTCTATCACTATCTGGCTAATAGGGGGCTGACGTTCCTATCGAACCTGTTTACTAACGTCAATCTGACAGATGTCGAAACCGGTTACAAAGCGTTTCGTGGCGAGATCATCCGCCAGATGACCATCACCAGCAGTGGTTTTGGATTTGAGATTGAAGTGACCGCGAAAGTCGCGAAACTACAATGCCGTCTTTATGAAGTCCCGATTTCCTACTACGGCCGCACTTACGAAGAAGGAAAAAAGATCGGCACCATCGATGGACTGGCTGCGCTATGGTACATCGTGAAATTCAACCTGCTCTGTAATCTCGAGCAGTCCTTCCGGAGCCTGCCGCTATCGCTTCGGAGCTGCCCACCAGCCATATCCTGGGCCACGGTGGACCATGATAATTTGTGCGAGTTCCCTTCGGAAAAGGGAGCCGGGTAGCCTAACCAGCCGGCCAGTGACCATTCGCAGAAAACTCTTCAGGCATCCCGCCCCCTAGGGCGGACAGATTGATGCGACTTGCCAAAGAGCTTGAAGCCCTTTTGCGCTGAAACCGCCCGGTGACTCGGTTCATCACCTTGTAATGTTCAGGCCGCATGCTCAATCGCTCCTGAGATGGCTGTGCCAGTCACTGTTCAACGGGGAAATCGTTCTGGAGGAATTGCCCAGGTCGAGAGGGTGTCGGCAGCAGTGTCGCCAGCCCCAGCCTCGAGACCCTTGGTTGTGCGTCTTTACGCGATCACCATTTTCTTAAGCGCTTTCTTGCTGTTCCAGGTCGAGTTGATGATGGGCAAGTTCGTTCTGCCCTTCTATGGTGGCGGCCCGTCGGTATGGAGCACCGCCCTCCTCGTATTCCAGGTGTTGCTTCTCTGCGGATATGCCTATTCGACTTTCGTCTCCACGAGCCTCGCTCCGAATCGGCAGGCCAAGCTGCATTTGGGATTGATCGGGGCCTGTGCGTTGCTGATGCTCCTGCAGGCGCTGTTCTGGCACACTCCCCTGTTCCCGCGCATATCGTGGCTGTCGGGCGGGTCCGCGTATCCTGTTCCGCAGATTTCGGTACTGCTGCTGCTGGGCGCTGGGGCGCCGAGCATACTCCTGTCGGCCAACAGCCCGTTATGCCAGAGCTGGTTCGCCAGCAGTTCGCAAACCTCTCCATACCGGTTGTACGCGGTGTCCAATCTCGGGTCGCTACTCGGACTGATTTCCTATCCGTTCTTGATAGAGCCCAAATTCACGTTGACAACGCAAGCCTGGGCTTGGTCAGGCTTGTTTGTGTTGGTTCTGATCTGCTCGGCCCTTTGCTCCTTCTTGAGGATGAGGGAGCCCGGCAGGCCTCAGCCCGAGCTGGCCCATAAGCCCCAAAAGAAAGTCGGTGCCCCGGCGCATGAATCGCGTGTGTGGTGGCTGGTTTTGGCCGCTTGCTCCTGCACTATGCTTTTGGCCACCACGAATATCATCTGCCAGCAAGTGGCTCCGGTTCCCTTGCTGTGGGTTCTTCCTTTGAGTCTCTATCTGTTGTCGTTCATTGTCTGTTTTGACCATCCGCGCTGGTACCGCCGTGAGATCTTTCTGCCTCTCTATGTAGTTTTAGCGTACATGGCGCTCGTGGCGCTGCCGAGTTACAACGAGATACGGATACTTCAGGTTGTCCTGATTCTGGGCTCAGCCTTGTTCGCCGTTTGCATGATCTGCCACGGCGAACTCGCCCGATCCAAACCGCCTGTCGAACAACTGACCTCGTACTACCTCACCATCGCAGCCGGTGGCGCGCTCGGCAGCGCTTTCGTCGCACTGTTCGCTCCGCTGATTTTCGACCGCTTCTGGGAGTATCACATCGGGCTCCTCGGTTGCGGTGTTTTGTTTGTGGTCGCCGTGTTGCGCGATCGAGAATCCTGGCTGCGGCGCACCCGCTACGGAATTCCGATTTTCGCATCCCTTGGCATCCTTCTCGCCGTCGGAGCTCTCTACATGCTCGACAAGGGGCTTGACCGGGAAGTCCAACCGAATACTACAGTCTTGAAACGTTCGCGAAATTTTTTTGGCATAAAGCTCGTCGTGCGAAAACCGGCTGCCGTCGGTCTTTTCCATGGCCGCACCCTGCACGGTGCGCAAAGCCTACTGCCAGCCTCTCGCAACGAACCGCTCGTTTACTACAGCCGTCCGACCGGCGTGGGCATTTTGCTAGACCAGTTCCCACGCTCCGCCGATCATCCAAATCTCCGCGTTGGTATCATCGGTTTGGGAGCGGGAAGCCTTGCAGCGTATGCACAAGCCGATGATTACTATCGTTTCTATGAAATCGACCCGGCCGTGGCTGAGTTTTCATCAGGCAGCGATCCGTATTTCACGTTCGTGGAGTCCTCGCCCGCCAAGATAGATGTCGTTCAAGGGGACGCGCGCGTCCGGTTACAGGAAGAATTCTCCAGGGGTGAAGGCCATGATTTTGACGTTCTGGTGGTCGACGCATTCAGCGGCGATTCCATCCCAGTGCATCTTCTCACTCGGCAAGCAATCGAACTTTATCTCCAACGCATTCGCGGGCCGCACTCTGTGATTGCGTTTCACCTCAGTAACTCGGCGCTCGACCTGCGCCCGTTGATGGCAAGCCTGGCGCGCACCTATCAACTGGCGAGCATCGAGGTTCGCACGCCCGCCGGTCTTGATCCCCTGTGGGTGTTACTGTCGCGCGACCCTTCGGCGCTTCGCCTGCCCGGCCTGGTCGCCGACGGGAAACCGCTCCAGGTCTCTCACGAAGTGGCGCCGTGGACCGATGACTACACTAGCCCTTACCAACTGCTGGCCAGGTAAGAGTTCCCGGCGACCGGCCCAACGTCAGCCATCAGCTTTGCAGGTTAGTGCCAGCTTCCGATAGGCCTGCATGTGCCGGTATTGCGAATTTCACTCCGGATGCCGCCATCCTCAATAGGGCAAAACTGGTTGGGATCAGCAAAAGGTAGCAGAGTGCAGAAACCAGTATAGCTGTGTCTATGCCCGCCGACATGCTGATCACGATGCCCAGCACAGACGCTAAAACGCCGGTCGCGCCATTTATGCCCCAAAACCACGGAGTCGGCTCAGTGTCTATGGCCTCGACAAGCCGCATTCCCGTTGGGAAGGCAAATCCGAGCAAGAAACCCAGCGGAAGAATTGCGGCAAGCGAGATGCCGATTCGAACCAGGCGGACCTGATCTGTCGTGGCTTGGAACAAAATGGGCAGAAGCTGGCGCATTACGAGCAGATAGACCACCAGGATGGCGCTCCACGCCAGTAGAGCCCCACGCGTTCGCAGTCTCAGTCGGTCCGATGTCAAGCTGCCCAGACCAGACGCCAAGATGAGGCTGAACAAGCACACACCTAAGGAGTATATCGGGTGACCGAGATACACGCTGAAATACTGCAACAGGGCAATCTCAGACAACATGAAACCCGCGCCGATGAGAGAAAAATATAAGCTGCCCGCAACCACTAAGGGCCGTGAACATTCTCGTGCCGCACCCCTCAGAGGCACAACAATGGTCACGACCACCGCAACCACTGAGATGAACAAAATCATCAGAAGCACAGCGGATGCAATCAGATTGCCTTTGGCGACACCCCCCGCCAGGTTGTTGTGCAATCGAAGACCTACGAGCGTGACAGCGCTGCGCACATCAAACAGTCGCAGTTGATTGAAAAAGAATGGCCGTCCGTCGGTGGACACCGTGAGGTCGAGGTAGTAACTGCTGAGAACGTGGTTCAGTGCATCGGGGTCATGACTCTCTGTGATCTGACGCAACAGGTCAGAAGCTGGCTCGTGCCCCGGCGCCAGCAGCACTTTGAAGCCGAGATCGTGTACCGTTCCATCCAGAACACGCAACTGTTCCGTAGTGAATGGCGTCTTTGACAGCACGAGAGTGGCAATACGCCCGGCGCTCGCAACGTACAGATGCGCCTGCGTGTCGTGCACGCCCGCATCTAGCAAAGCGGCGGCGGCCAATCCAACCATGCGCCCCGTCTCATTGATCTCGCCGCTGTTGTACCAACGGCTCACGGTAAAGATGCCATTCCCGTTGAGGGTCTTCAAAAAGGCGCGCCAGCCCTCCAAGGTGTACAAGCCGTTCTCGCTCAAGCTAAGAGCGCCCGCCCCAGTGGAGGCCCAGGTGTCGATCATGCTCATCTGCACCAGATCGAATTTTTCTTTGGTAGCGGCGAACCAACTGCGGGCATCGTCGACGTGCAATGTTAAATGCGGCAAGGCCTTCAGGTTGGAGAACTCCTTATAAAACGGATGACGCTCGTGCAGATTGATGAAGATCGGATTCAGTTCCACACCGGTGAGATCCTGCACGCCGAACAGATGAGCGGACAAAAGGTCGCGGCCGCCGCCGACTCCAATTACGGCGGATTTTCGGATTCCCGGAAGATGATAGGCCAGATTGCTCAAGTCGTATTTCAAGAAGTCAATGGATTCGCGCGTCCCATCATAGTGGTACATGACGGTGCCCGCTAAGCCGTCAATATTCATCCTCGCTACCGGGACAGTTGTATCCGGTGGCATCTTCTCAGATGGACCCCACAAATTAGGAGCTTTCATGTCGGGAAGATCAGCTCGAACCCGAGAGTAGGAATTCCACTTTTCGTATGCGCCCGGAGATGTCTCAATCTCATCTTTCACCAAGATCGGACGAAAACGGACGGGCGACAAGGAATTGATTATTGCCAGTGTCAGCAGCAGCCCCACGACTGGCATCGGGCGTCGCCACCACGCCTTTGACTTTAGGGACTGCTGCTCTTCCCTACCGGCGCTGGCGGCAAAGGCCTGCGCAGAAAGGCCCGAGAGGACACCGGCAATAATGACAGCGGTCGGCGCATCCACAACGTTCAAAATGCCAATCACCGCCAGACATCCCAGAGCGGCACCCAGAAGATCTACGCCGTAGACCTGACCCGCCGGGAATGGGCTGCGCGTCAACGCCAAACTCACGACAACTCCGGAAAAAACATAAGGCACGGCCATGGCCCCCAGCAGCAGACTCCACGAAATCACCGTGGTCAGCGAGAGCGCGGGAGAAGTGACCAGGCAAAATTGCACGATCACTGAGGCCGGGATGAACACTGCGGTCAGAAGCGCGAAATTGGACAGCGTGATAGGCAGCGGCACAGACTCGAAACGTTCCCGCCAGAGAAAGACCCACACGGCGCCGACGGTCATGCCCAGCATCGCTACGCTTATGGCGAAAAATGCCAGATAGTACCAAGCGAGAACTGAAAGGATCCGCGTTTGCAAAATCTGAAAAATCAACAAGGAGAAAGTAATGAGAAAGACGCCCAAGAGAAACGGAGTCTTTCGTAAAGCGTTGGGCAACATCCACACTCTCCTTTTGACTTCAACGCGGTATTAGCTTTTACTTCCACAGCGGCATCAGGCGTGCGGGAGGTACCTGGAAGCGCAGAACCAGCAACTATTGAATTAATGCGTGCATGTGAATCGGGGTTGAAAGCAGGATGAACAGGCGAAAAAAGCGCTCCGCACGGCCTGTGTCGAGAACGCCGCAGCGATGCGCATTGTACTGACTGTCGGAGTACAAGCGAACCGCTGTCACCGAGGATGGGGGCGCTGAGGAGCATGAGCTTTCGGTTCATCTCTCTAACCTAGTTGTGGATGCCCGTGCAGAAAATGGACTGAAACGCAGCGTTGGACGTGCCAGCCTGTTGAATTACTACGGTCACTTTGTTCGCTGCCACTTTGGAGATTCCTTGAAGTATCGGAATGCCCGAGGACACCGCTCCAGCCGTGCAAGTGGGTATGTAATTGCCGTCTGCAAACGGAGACGGCCATGTGACATCGCAACTGGCTGCGCCTGTCCAAGGCGTTGCGCCTCCAGTAGTCGCGCATTTGTGAATATCTGCGCTGACTTTTTGAATTTCTCCGACCGTGTGGTCCGTGCCATTCGCCGCATCGCGCCATCCAATGTGTTCGCTGTTGGCCAGGCACAACTGGCAACCGGGAGCCGCTGCAACCGCGCTGTTCTGTGATAGAAAATCCAGTCGTACTTTGCCGTTCACAACGTCATAGATGGAAAAATTATTGAAGTTGTCTTTGATGAACCGCCACTTCGCTGCGCCGCGGTCAGAGAAGTCCATCCAGGTGCTGGCCACAGCATTCTTCCCCGTGTCCAGGTCCAGCATGGTCTGATTGCCGTCCGAGTAGCTGCGAAACACGGCCGAGCCATTCGCGTTGAACAGGTACTTCACCGCACTCTTGTCGGTGCTGGTGTTTCCGGGAACGGAGAAGATTCGATTGGTTCCCTGGACAATCTGGAAGTTCGCGTAATCCAGCGTCCAGGGCATGAGATTAGCTCCCGGCCTGCCGCCATAACCGTAGTACAAAAGGTCCACACCCTGATTCGAGAATCCGGTGATGTCGTTCAAGATGATATTCCCCAGCGTTCCGTTGTCATTGGCCTTCCAAATGTTGGACGCGCTGATGGCGCTAGTGATTCCCCAATTCGAAGCAGATTCTTGGATGTGAATTACGTTGTCAGTGTGCGGGCCCTGCACATAACTGTCGCGCACATGAACGGCTGCCGCGTCTTTGATCAAGACGCCGTCAGAAGCGTTCCCTGCCAGCCCGCTATCATCTTCCATGTATAACCCATTGATTCCTATGGCCGCCATCGTTGGACCGTAAGGGTTGCCACCGCCGCCGTCGATTTTCATCATCGGCTGATTGGGTCCCGGAGTGTTGCAGATGCCGCTTGTCCATTGCACTGCGGCGTTTCCAATTGAGTTATCGGACACAATGCTGCATGGCTGGCTCTTTCCCCTTCCCGTACCGCCGGCCCAGACGTTCACCACATTCAACGGTCCTGAGCCGTGAATGCGAATCCCTTGATTCGGGGCGCCGGCAACAAAAAAGTTCTGCAGCACCACCTGGTTACGCAGGTTATTCAAGTCCACGATCCCGCCAGTGACATTCGCACCGTTTGAAGCGCCTGCAAAAAAGTTCTCCAGCCGGATGTATGAGTTGTTGTTGTTTGTGTTTACATTGCAAATTACGCATGGGACATTCGAGCCGGGTGCGGCCATGAGGCCAAAACCACCTCTGAACCCCGCGTCACCTTGACCGTTGAAACGGCCACCAGGCAGTTCGCCCACAATGGCGCTCTGGTGGTTAAGATTGAAACAGGGAGTTCCGTTCGTAATCTTGCAAACAAAATTAGCTCCCGGAAAGCCGTGAATGACTGCACGCTGATCTCCCGTGCTACCAAAAGTGTAGGTGGAAGAAAAGGACTCGTTGAAATCGGAGGTAAGATTGACCATGCAACTGGACGTCGAGGTGCTACACAAAGGATCCGATAGCGCCTGCGACAACTTGGTGTATCTAGTCGCACTCGGTCCGGCCAAGACGCTGCCGCCACTCGAATTCTGCGCTACTGCATTCGGCTGATTTGCGGCGATGGCGCCGGAGCTGGTATGGATGACTAGAACCGTACCGGCCGCCGGGTTGACGAAATTCACCTGCACGTTGTTCAGGTCCAACCGCTTCACGCTGCCAGGCAAGACGAGTTTGCCACTAGGGTCGAAGACCTGTACGAAGACGTTCAGGTCGCCGAAGTTGTGATTGCAAGTCCACTGCGTCGCTGGCGTCGAGACCGTGCAAACGTGACCCGTGACGGACGCGACCTGAGCCCGGGCCGCGCTTGCGGTCAGGACCAGAATAACAGCCAAGATGAGTCGTTTCATGGCGGCCTCAATCCCACACTTCACACTGCGATCCAATCCACGCGGCGAAACTGGCGATTGACCACATCGTTGCAATAATCAATGTCGATCGCCAGCTGCGTCGTTTGCCCCAAACGCAGCTCTGCCTGGGGTTACTGCTGCAGCCATCAGCCCAACGCTGGAGGCGATCAGGCTTGTGGGGCTCGTTCAAACATCGAAGTCGTCTGTGTGGTACCAGTACATGTTCCGCTGCGCCATTTCGTGCGTCAAATTAAAATTCCGTGAGTGGATTGTGCTTGTGCGCGGTAATCGCCCCTTGGACAGTGCTCCGTATTTCCGCGAAATTTACCAAAATTTCTCGAATCTGTAACGCCAGATCTTGTGCACAGATTTCAAGCGCAGAAAGTCAAGATTAGTGCCTTAGGCAGGGCAACGAGAAGCATTGCTCTGGCGTTTACAGGCGCGTAATGATCGAAAGTAACAATTCCTTGCTGCTTTTATCCGTCGGCGATCAACGATTTACCGGCAAGAACGTCATCTGCATTTCGGTGCCGTCTCGCCTGTGTCCACAGATGAAGTGTGTTTCCAGGCGCTGAAGGCAGTAGAGACATATCAGGTTCTTATACGATGGCCACACCCTGCAGAACTTTGGATTCGAGCCAGAACGCGTCGGACATTCCGCCTGTTTGTTGCTTCGATCTGGACGGCACTGTAATCGAGACAGATCTGCTTTACGAGAGCCTGATATTGCTGTCGAAGCAACATCCGGAACAGCTGTTGAAGGTGCCGCTGTGGCTTCTGCAGGGCCGGAACGTTTTGAAGTCGAGACTGGCCGAGCGGATTGAGCTGCGCCCTGAATCGTTGCCCTATCGGCAGCCGGTTTTGGATTTAATAGCCAAGTTGCGCGAACGCGGTTGTCGGATTGTCTTGGCCACGGCCTCGCACAGAAACCTGGGCGGGGCTGTCGCAGCTCACCTTGGCATCTTCGATGAAGTCCTGGCCACCGATGACACAGTCAATCTGAAGGGCAGAACCAAGGCGGCTCTGCTGGAGGAAAAGTACGGTTCCAACATCCTGTATGCCGGCGACAGCAAGGCCGATTTGCACGTTTGGTCAGGAGTCCGGCAGGCAGTGGTGGTTGGGGGCGAACAGCTGGCCGCCCAGGTCGCGGAATCGTGCGAAGTGGTGCGCCGTATTTCCGCCAAGCATGGCAGCTGGAAGGACTATCAGAAAGCCATGCGGCCGCATCATTGGAGCAAGAACGTCTTGCTGTTGCTGCCGCTCTTGCTGGCACATGAGCACCATGCAATGGCATGGCTGCGCTCGCTGTTCGGCGTGATCCTGTTTAGTTTGGCTGCTTCCGGAATATACATATTCAATGATCTGTTGGATTTGCAGAGCGACCGAATGCACCCATGGAAGCGGCGGAGGCCCCTGGCGAGCGGATTGATCCCGATCCAGCATGGCATATTCATGTTCATTCCTCTGCTTTTGGGACCGATTCTGCTGGGCTGGGCGAGTCTAGGCGGACTGTTCAGCTTGGCGCTGGCCGCGTACTGTGCGGTTTCGATTGCCTACACGATGAGTTGGAAGCGTCGCGTACTGGTGGACGTGTTCGTGCTGACCGGCTTTTACGGGTTCAGAATTATCACCGGTGCGGCGATTAATCACACCTATCTGTCGCGCTGGTTTCTGATCTTTGCAATGTTCTTTTTCTTCAGCCTGGCGATGGCTAAACGCTTCAGCGAACTCCTGCACGCCAAGGAGTTGGTGAACGGGACACACTCGGGACGCGGCTACCGGCTGGAGGATTCGCAACTGCTGTCGATGGTGGGCGTAGCCAGCAGCTTTTGCGCAGTGATTATCTTCAGCCTGTATTGCCACGCTCCGGAGATCGGCCGGCTGTACCCGCACTCTGGGCGGTTATTGCTGATTGCGCCGCTACTTCTATATTGGCTGTTGCGAATGTGGCTTCGCGCTGTACGTGGCGAACTGAATGAGGATCCAGTGGCGCTGGCCATGCACGACCGGGTGAGCTACTTGGTGGGCTTCGCTTGCGCGATTTGTATCGTTTTTAGTGTCTACTGAAGGCATCAAATCATCGACAACATTGGTGAAATAGCGGTGGTTGAGGAAATTTCCACTTATCAAGGATGGGGCAAGTATCCGCGGGCGAAGCACAAGGCGGTTCTCCGGCCCGCATGGATGGATGAGGTCACACCGGCGGCACTGGCTCAGAATGCGCCCCTGCTAGCCTTCGGGTTAGGACGCAGCTACGGCGACTCGTGCCTGAATGATGGGGGCGCGTTGATGGATATGCGCCAACTGGACCGCGTGCTAAGCTTCGACACAGAGCACGGGCTGATTACATGCGAGGCGGGCGTGACGCTGAGCGAGATTCTTTTGCTGGCCGTGCCGAATGGATGGTTTTTGCCTGTCACGCCGGGCACGAAGCTGGTTACATTGGGCGGCGCAATAGCGAATGATGTGCATGGCAAAAACCATCATCAAGAAGGAACCGTCGGCTGCCATATCGGGCAGTTGGAACTGGTCCGCTCAACTGGCGATGCCGTGTTGTGCTCTCGCGACGACAATCCCGATCTGTTTGCCGCGACCATCGGTGGATTGGGCCTGACGGGCATTATTCGCCGTGCGTCGCTTAAGTTAAAGAAAATTTCCAGCGCACAAATTACGATGGAGACTGTGCCTTTCAGCACCTTCGAGGATTTTGTGCGCCTCAGCAGCGATGAGGAAGGAAGTCGTTGGGAGTACACGGTCGGGTGGATCGATTGCCTCAGTGGACGCAGGACGCGCGGGCTCTTCATGCGCGGCAATCACGCAAAAGAAGGACAGCTGAACACGCATCCGGAGGAAATCAGCCTGAACGTGCCGTTCAGCCTGCCAAGCTTTGCGCTGAATCCACCGACGATCCGCATGTTCAACACGCTGTACTACACGGCAGGACGGCTGAAGGGTGGGCCGGCTGTCTGTCACTATGATCCATTCTTCTACCCGCTGGACAAGGTGAACAACTGGAACCGCATCTACGGCCGCGGCGGCCTGACGCAATACCAATGCGTGGTACCGGAAAGCGAGGCGGCAGCATTCCAGGAGATTCTGGAACGAATCGCGAAAGCTGGGCAGGGCTCTTTTCTCGGCGTAATCAAGAAGTTCGGACATGCGAAGTCGCCGGGCATGATGTCGTTCCCTCGGCCAGGCCTCACTCTGGCACTGGACTTTCCGTTTCGCGGAGAAGTGACGTTGAGGCTATTTGAAGACCTCGACAGTGTTGTGTCAGCGGCTCGAGGCGCGCTGTATCCAGCCAAGGACCCGCGCATGAGCCCGGCCGTCTTTCGCGCCTCGTATCCGCGCATAGAAGAGTTCCGCCGGTGGGTCGATCCGGCGTTGAGTTCCAGCTTCTGGCGACGTGTGTCGGGGGAAGCTGGGTGAGTGGCGCACTTGTCATCCTTGGCGCAACGTCGAAGATTGCCTTTGAGATAGCGCGCGTTGCGGCACGAGAGCGACGCAAGCTAGTCTTGGTCGGCCGCAACGCGGATCGGCTTGACGCGGTTGCAGGAGACTTGGCTGCGCGCGGTGCGGCGCACGTCGAGGTAATTGCCGCTCCGTTAGAAGATATTGCCCGCCACGCGGAGTTCTGGGACAGGATTGAACGGGCCGCGGGGCAGATCGACGAGGTCCTGATTGCCTACGGTTCGCTGAGTGACCAAGCACGCTCGGAATCCGACGCCGCCTACCTGCAGCATGAGTTTCTCGTCAACTTCAACAGCCCGGCAAGTCTGATGAATCATGCTGCGACTTACTTTGAGACCCTCGCACAAAAAGCCACTGGCTCGCGGCCAAAGGGAGTGCTCGCGGTTATCACCTCGGTAGCAGGCGATCGCGCACGGCGCTCGAACTTCACTTACGGCACAGCGAAAGGCGCGTTGAGTTTATTTGCGCAAGGAACGAGGTCGCGGTTATTTTCCGCCGGCGTTCGCGTGCTGACCATCAAACCGGGCCCTGTCGCCACGCCTATGACGGCTGCGCTGCCCAGAGCCAGCCGCATGGCTTCGCCGCAAGTGGTGGCAGCCCGAATCTATCGGGCCGTGACCAGCGGACGAGTCGAAGTGTTGTACGTACCCGGTTACTGGCGGCTGATCATGCGTATCGTTCGTGAGATTCCGGAGCGCATTGCAAAGAAGTTGAAGTTCTGACACGGCTCAAGCCATTGCCTTATGCATGGTTGATGTTGCGGAATCGGTTAGTGGGTGTGGATCTGAGAAATGTGAAGCAACTCGCTTAGAGTTAGGTCACGGTGATTGCGGACGGCGTAGAACGTGTAGTTGCCCACGTTTCTCTCAACTAGGTATTCGGCCTTTTGAAGCCGCGCGTCCGACAGCTCGATGGGCCTCCAAGCAAAATAGAGGAGCAAGTTGAGGCAGATACAGATCGCAAGCAGCCACATCTTCCGTCTATCGGACACCTGCGGACTGATAATCGCCAGCAGGATCAGGGGAGCTAGCATCCAGTTCGTGTAAGTCGCCTCCGAAATGAAGACCAGGAGGAAGAAGGCAGAGCCCGGCAATATCCAGAGCCATAGGGGAAACGACTTGGAGCGAAAAATCAGAGGGATCAGTGGGAAGAAGGCCAGAGTCAACGGCAAGAAGTATCGCAGCGCATTGCTGAATGCATACAAACTGAGCCCGCTGAACAGCGCACCGCTCGCTACGGACATCAATTGATTTCCAAGGTTCTTCTGGACCGTATCGGCCATTTCTCGTAATGCAATCTGCTGGGGAATCAGCCACGCGAGTCCTACCAGGAGAACGGTTATGGCCGCGACGAGCGCATCCTTCCGCCGTGCTTTGATGAGCGCGTACAGAAATACAGGGGCGAAGAAAACTCCGTCGGAGGGTCTAAACCCAGCACCAAGCACAAAGGCGACGCCAGCCCAAATCAGCCATTGTTGCCGAGACTCCTCTTGATATTTCAAGATGAAGAAAAAAGAAGCGATCGGAAAAAACAGTTGGGACGCGTGCGTGCTATGAACGTTTCCGGAAAACCACGCGAAGAACACTGAAGCATAGAGGAGCGCACTTAGACGAGCTACACCTTCGGAGGCGAATTTCCGAGCCACAAGATAGAAAAAGATGACGCCGCCTGCTGAAAACAACCAATTCATAACTGAAATCGCGATTTCCGGATCAGGGAAAAGAGACGCTGTTCGCGCGAATAGCCAGTAACCAGGCGCCTGAATAACATACCTTCTGGTCTGGATCGCAGTCAGGTGCGCAGGTCCATCGCCGAAATAGGCGGACGACGACGTAAACGCTCTAGCGGCAAATATCCCCACAAAGAGCCATGCGCAAAAGCGGATAGAGGTTGTCGGCGACTGGGGTGCAAAGATCCCTGGATTCTCCACCCGCGTGCCCATGATTCTCTCCTAGCTACTTTCTAACGCTGTTGTGTCAATGGTTTCAGGCCAGTTCACCAACAGTGTTTGGTGGTCTCCGAAGCTACTGTCACGTCTCCATATCCTTTCGGCAGAGAGCCTAACGCAACACATTCCGAGGGAATACAGGATTGTCCTGTCGACCGCGTGGCTCATGACGGTTGGCTCCGGCAAGTGCACGAAAAAAACCAAGCCCGACAATATGCCGACGCGCCCAATTATTCGCGTAAATCATTCTCTTGCGTGCTCATTCGTGCGGAACAGTCCGCTCATCGAAGGCCGACGACACGCCACCACTCTTGAGGCGCCTTGGCGTTGATCTTCAGACATCGAGGTAGTTCACCCTTATGCCGTGTGTAGATTATGCTACAGCTCCTGATGTTGTGCGAGGATAAGGCGGTTGTTAATCCTTCGTAAATGACCCTGGATTTCGCACGCTTGAGAGCGCTCACTTCATGGGGGGGCACCCGGCCACCGTACGGTCGTCTCTCACCTGAAAATCGAGAGCGGAGTGACCGCAACAGCTATCATCTTTACTCTGGACGGCAAGCGTTCTGTCCGTGAATCGAGCGGTGGCAGTCCGCACAGAGTGTGATCAGATTGAGCTCGGCGTCGTCCCCTAACTGACTCCGTGGCACGATGTGGTGGATTTGGAGTCCTGTTGCATTACCACAATATTGGCATCTCCAACCGTCACGTCGGAAGACCTGTCTACGCAGTTGCTCATAGGCCCGGGCGTCGAGGCGCATTCTTGGTCGTTTCGAGTGGGACATAGTCACAGGATGCTCACAGCCCGGTTAAGAGTTGAGTGCGTTCTGCAGCCGGTAGCATTTCGATCAATCGACGTACACCGAGGAGTAGTGTTTCTGGATTTGCGCCTTCGAGGTAGGCACCAGCGAGGAAGTCCGCACAGATCATCTCGAGACAGTATCCGCGCGATTTGTCCGATCCCAGCATTAGCCCGGCCGTCTCCAGCGCCTGCTCGATCACCGCCAGCTGGCTCTTGTAGAGCTTGAAGTAGAGCAGTTCCCACGCTTCCGTCTCCCGCCCTGTAAGGTGTTTTTCGACCTCCCGCTTAAACTCTTCCTTAGGTAGCGCTTGCGCTTTGTGCACCCAGGTTGCACTTTCAAACCGCTCCCCCTCCCTCCGTGCCACTTTGGCAAGCTCTGTGGCCTTCGACCAGCCGATTTCCCGCAGCTGTTGCTTCGGAACTCGGTGCAGGTTCTCGTGGATCGCCATTAGGTAGTAGGCCTTCCTCCGTGAGTCCGGAAACCGTTTTTCCAAAAACTCATCAAACGATCCCATCTTCGCGACCCGCCAGAACTGTCCGGCCCGCACCTCGCAGAGATACCGCCCCAGATCCACGAATCGCAGATCCCGCTCGTGCGACTGCGTCTTGTCCCAGGCTAGAATCTCGTCGATCTTGCCAAGAACGAAGACCGCCCGCTTAACATTGAGCTCGGGTGGCATCATCGACCTTCCGTCAATCCATAAGTTCGTCAAGCCAATCAAGGTCGCTCGCTCCTGCTTTTCGAACCAGATTGGTTTTGATCAATTGTTGGTCATCCAGGCAAAGGCCCATATGCGCACAGCTCAGACATCCGTTCTGGGGGAAGCGGATGCCGCTGTGAGGCGAGAACTGCCCGGCTTCGATCTGACTGATCGTCGTTTCCAGTAACCGGCCGAATTCCTGACGTTGTTCTTCAGAAATCGACGCCCTCAGGTATTGAATTTCTGGTCGCTGTTTCCGGACAAAGGCAACAATAGCAACTTCAGGAATGCCACTGGCCCAGGAATAGGAGGTGAGCTGCGGATCAAGCGAAAGGATGTCGTGTGGCCCTTCCGGGTAGCGGCTCGCCGTGGTTTTCCAGTCCAGGATGCAGGCCTGACCGTCGAGTGTTCCGATGGCATCGAGGTAGGAAATGAACTGGTGCCCACCTGAGAGAGACCGAACCACCTTCACTTGGAGGTTCCGCCGTGGTCGGCGGATTCGAATGCGGTCGTCCTGCACGAATCTCTGTAGAAGATGGACTCCCTGGTGTAGTAGTCGGTCCCAGGAATCTCCGTTCTTGTAAATGAAGGATGCGTCTTTGTAGGTTCCCCACTCCCGGAACAGCCGCGCTTCCGGGTCTTCCTTGCAAAACAGGGCAAAGAGCGCTTGCTCGAAACACCGTCCGAAGACCATCCCAGCCCGCGTGTCCTTCTCCTGCCAGCCATCGAGATAGCGAAGCCGGTAGCTGCGCGGGCAGCGCAAGTAGTTAGCGATCTGTGTGTAACTGAACATCACGGTGAGCTTCCTCTTCCGACACCTCACAGTAGAGGGTGTCCCACTCGCTCTCGGGAGCGAATGCCTCGAGGTTTTGATAGGAGTGGCCGTTGACACTGACAGAGCAGGTGCGAACGATGCCACGTAGGTTCAGGAGGGCTTTTTCATCGATCTCATCCTGACGGAAAAGACCCTCGTCGTAGCCAAAGTCGCGGAGAAACCAGCTCAATTTCCAGAGAGCCTTCGGAGTGCAGTACAGCCTTCCGGAAAAAGTCCGGGACTCATGAGCCTTAGGCTCCAAAACGGAAAACTGCACAACGAGAAACGGCTTTTGCGGATGCCAGCGGTAGGAGACCCTGGCCACGCGCACCAGAAAGGCCCCGGCCAAAGGACCGTCGCGATGCTGCTGAACAGAATTGAGGCCCGGAATATGACGTTTCATGACGCAACCTCCACGGGACGGGAAAAAGAATTGAGCTTGCAAACCAAACGGTCGCGGTCCTCTCGGGCCTCACCCTCGAGCTTGGTGATGAAGGCTTCGACCAATTCCCTGCTGGCGTCGCGGAGAGTTTCGGTGCCACAGAATTCGGCAGCGTAAGCTTTGACGAGGGTGGAATCGAGGTTGTACTGGCGGATGAGGAGGCAGAGCTTGTCCTTCAGCCGAGGTTGCCCGTTGCCTGAGCCGTTCTGGGGAGGAAAACCGGTCGATGATTCGTAACTCCGGGAGGGAGCGGGCGACGCATGGAAAGCACCCAGCTCCTCGACAGAGCAAAGGCCGATACCATACGCCTTGCGGAGAGCGCGATTGACGGCACGTGTCTCAGCAACGCGCATCTCGGCGCCGCGTACGGTCGCCGAAACGTTCGAGGGGTCAGCGTCACCGTAACCAACAAAACCCTTCGAGCACGCCCTCCGATACACCGTAGCCTTGAATACCCATCGACCGATTGTGGGTTCACAATAGTCGCGCACCTGTTGAACATGAATTCCAGCGCAGCGCCTGCGTCGAGCGAGCCCAAGGAGCCCAGCATGAGTCACATACCATCCCTGATACAAGTACTGCAGCTCCCCACTGGCGACGGACAAGCCGAACCGCCCGATCAGCTCCTTAAGCCTGGCTACAGCGAGCCGCGAAAGTGGGCCCCATATAGATCGGGCAAGCCGCACATCTGTTGATATTCCTGCTTGTAGGTACTTCACGAAGGGCCTCCCTTGTACATAGGCGCTCAAGTATAATCCATAATACTTGAGCGCTTACGTAGATGTCAAGGCCTTATTTGAGCGTTGCTTTTTGACAGCCCCTGCGAATAAGGTGTGTCTATCATGGCGAAAAAGAAAAACCCGCACGCTGTTGCTTTGGGCAAGATCGGTGGGGCCAAGGGAGGCAAAGTGCGCGCGGCTCGGTTGTCACCCGAACAACGTAGCGAGATTGCGCGCAAGGCAGTTTTGGCTCGTTGGGCGAAGCAAAAGAAACAGGAACAGCCACCGAAATAATGGCGGCGCAGTTACGAGCCGAGTTGAAGCCCAAGGGCGCTCTCAGCAATCTACTCTTTGACCGATTTTGGAGTTGCGTTCTAAGGCTGATCCTGATTGCGCGCCTGGAGGAAACAGGGCTCGCCTCGAGACAGAACGCCCCAGAAACGAACGCGGTCGTCCCATCACTTTGTGAAGCCTCGATGCCTATTCTCTTAACTGTGGATGAGCATCAGGACTCAGCTGCTGTTTCTGGGACTGTTGAAGCCCTCGAGCCTGACATGTTTCACCGACTAGCTCTCCTGACTCGCTATGATCGATCCGCGAGCAAGGAAATGTACCGAACACTGGGTCTTCTTCTGCTACTAAGGGACGGTGGAGAAAAAAGCCTTGCGCGCGGAATTCGAGCCGCCGCCGGAATCAAGGCGAGCGGCGAGGAGGGAGAATAACCTTGGCCCGCAAACAACTAAATATTCTCGACTTTGTATCAGAGCTGAACCTACTTGAAGGCTCAGTTCTCTCGCTTGCTCAACGGACGATCCTCGAGGCGACCTATGGTCTTGCGCTCAACCAGAATGAACTCGAAGTCTACTGCCGCGGTACCGGTCGCAAAACGTACGAGCCCAGGGAGTACAACGAAGCCACCGTCATTGTCGGTCGCCAGGGAGGAAAGACCAGCCGCATCGGCGCCATTATTGCCGTGTACGAAGCCTTTCGACATCAACTAAAGCGGGGGGAGCGTGCATACGTGCTGTTGATTGCCCCGGTAATGAATCAGGCGCAAATCGCGTTCAACTTCATTCGGAGCTACATTTTGGCCTCGCCAGTTCTAGAGGCCAAGGTCCTGAAAATCAGCAAGAACCAGATTGAGTTGAAGAACGGTATTATCCTGGCCTGCTACCCATGTTCGCAAATTACTATACGCGGCTTTAGGGTGGTGGCTGCGATTCTTGACGAAGTTGGTTTTTGGACCGACGAGGAAACGGCGGCGAATCCCACGGAACAGGTTCTAAACGCATTGCGGCCCACGATGGCGACCTTTCCCAACCGCAAGTTGATAAAAATCTCTACTCCTTACAGGAAGGACGGTGTCCTTTGGCGTGATTACCAACAACGTGCTGAACTTGGTTACCTGGTTTGGCAAGTAACGACAGCGGAAATGAATCCGACAATATCACCCGACTTTCTTGACCAAGAACGACTGCGTGACCCAGAAAGCTTTCGCCGCGAGTACCTCGCAGAATTTACCGATCACATCGAAGGATGGATCGCGCCTGAAGTCTTGGACCAATGTGTGACCAAATCGGTTACTGAGCGGCCCCCAGTTGCAGGTGCATTTTATGCCGCCGCGGTAGACCTCGCCTTCAAAAGCAACGATTCCGCGCTAGCCATCGTGCATCGCGAACCGGATAGCCCCATCGTTCTTGACTACGCCGCGACATGGACGGGAAGCCCTAAAGCGCCACTGGGCTACGAGTGGCTTTGCCGGGAAATTGCAATTATCCTCAAGCGCTATGGACTGAACACCGTGGTCGGCGACCAGTACTGTGCAGTAATCATCCAGCAAGAATTACTGAAACACGGTATCACTTATAAAGAAATAACTTTCGGTCCGACAACGCGCTTCGAAATTTTCGGGAACGCCAAGCAACTTTTGATTCAGCGCAACCTCGTTTTGCTGGACAAGCAAGAGGTGCTTCGGACGTTTCGATCTCTGGAGGAGCACAAGAACTCTCGCGGCAGCGTTGACGTCCGGCCCGCCTATCGTGCGAAAGACGACCTGGCTGTCGCAATTGCACTAGCAGCATTCGAGGTTTCCAAAGTCGACCCGCGACCATTCTCAGGTTTCTTCATTGACGAACATCCAGAACGCTCGCGGGTGACCCCGTCCACCTGCATTCGGGCGGCTGTTTGCCTGAACGTGCTAGCTTGCATCGATGCAGGTTATTGCTTGGGCTTTATAGGCACTGGATAACTGATACATTCGGGGGTGACTGAAATTCAAGTAGCGATATCAGGAAATTTCCGGCGGGCAGAGACCGTTAGGCATCGCAAGTGAATGCAATCATGGAGGTTGCAGCGGTTTATGCGTTAGCGAGAATGGTTAAAGTTGACACTCTAGGCATATGCCCGAGAGCCCGAAGAACGTCGATTAAAGGAGGATCGGCTGAGGAGCGTTGGTTCTAGTTAGGCGACGCTCACCCGCAACACTCGCCGCGATTCGCTTCGCAAATGGCATCATTACAAGAGAAGTGCCGACCGCTCATTGAAAGCCAGGATGGCATGTGTTTTCTCGCCCTCGCGCTTTGTGGCAACGCTCTCATGTGGGGTGCCCTGCCCACATCCGTCGTGGAACCCGAGCGCTCCACCGAAACTGCTCCCCAGGTGACGATCGGTCAGCTTCGCCAGGTCTTCCAAGGAGAGCTCGGTAGCTTTGACATTGAGATAACACCCACAGGCGGGCTGTCTCCAATCACCTTACGGTTGAGGTGTGATGTTGGGACGGGCCGAGCAACGTTCGAAGATGGCTCGACCGAGATGCTCATTACGGAAAGTGGCACCGTCCGCGTCCGCGGGATCACAAGCAGCGATGTTCCCGGCGCATTGACACTCACTGCCTGGCCTGATGGTTCTACTTCGCCTGTTGCCACTGCATTCTTCGACGTGATCGCGCCGACTCCGGAGCCGCGCATATTCCTCCAAGGAATGGATGTGACCGGCACGCGACAGTCCGTCATTGTTGGTCAAAGAATCGAGTTAAACGTGGTCTTGCATCCAGGCCTGTCTATCGAAAAACAGGACTGGTGGATTGGCAAGCAAGGTGAGTATACAGGCGGATTCCTACACACGCCGTTTCTCGGTGGACCGCAGCCCGTCGTCCGCGAAGGTTCCACCACGACTTTTTATTGGGTCACTTCGGGCTACGACCGAACGGTTAGCTACCACCTCAAGCTCGCCAACGGAGTGACGGCAACCGCGACAGTCATTTTTGATGTCGACGGCCCGTCATCCACTCAGGTCGATGTGGATTCCGAAAAAGTAGGAATTGATCCGGCTGCTGCCAATTCCTCAGTGCTCGGCATGACGGGCTCCGGAATTTCCTTCCGTGCGCGATATTTTTTGCCGGAAGGCGTGGCAAAGAACTTCATTTGGGTGCAAATCGTGCAGTCCGACGCCATCACCGTGAACAGCAACGGCGTCAGGCTGCACTGCGTTCCGAAGACCCAGCCGATATCCAACGTCGGTGCCGGGCTCGATACGACCTACCCATACGACACGCACAATCCCACGTTAGATAACCCGAGGATTCGGCTCTCGTCGGAGACACAAGAGTATTCTCGGGTGTTCCGTGCGCGAATGTTCTTGCTCTGGACTTCGGGGCTTTCCAATTCAATTCCCGTACCCCTGGGGTTTGTCGATTGGAGCTTCTCCGGCGAAGTTGTATTAGAGGATGGTGCGACAAACACATGGGAACTGAAATCAGGCCGCGGCGGTCCGAATAACTCGGTGACCCCCTTCACGCGAGCGGCAATCTATCCCTTTTGGACCAGTCTAGTACCCTACACCGAGGTTTTAACCTGCAATTAACAACGGTTCATCCACTCCTCGTGGTATTCAAGCTATTTGAAACCCGGGCAGATGCGTGTATGTCCGCTCGACTGACGGAGAAACCGTGAGGCAGTTTCATTACGTTCGAGCGTTTCTGTTGCTCTCGGTCGGGGCCGTGCATCTGGCTTGGGCGAGCCCAACGGACGACACATTGCGCTTGACGATCACTGCTCCCCATGTGGTGATTCGCGAGTTCAACGTGTCGCTCGAAGTCTCGATGTCAAATCGCACGACTCAGCCCATAGCAATTATTAAGACCAGTCCGGGTTGTGATTTCTCCGCGGACGTTCGTGATGTCGACGGTCAAAAGGTTCCTCTTACTCAGGCCGGTGCCGAGCTTTCGAACTGTGCCAGCCGCCTCGCAACGGGTCGATGGATACGCGTTATTTTGAAGCCAGGCGAATCCACAGATGAGACGTATCCGGTCGACCTTTACTACGGACTGGCGAGGCCTGGGATTTACCGGGTCCAGCTCTCAAGGGAACTTCCCTCCCAACTTGGGGGTGTTGCAAAATCAAATGAGGTGTTCCTCAATTTGGCGGAGTAGTCGGTTCGTCGGCATCCCTATCTCATGGAGTTGAGCACTCTTTGAGCATTTCGCCGCCACAGAGTTCTGAAAGTTCGGTTAGCATGTGTGCTGCGTCACACATGGCCTTTCTCCTGCATGCCCGTTAGCGAGAACTCCAATCCCACAATCGGACACTCGGAGGTCGCCGCAGCGCCGGGAACTTCCCCTAACCTACTACGTATCAATTATATATAGACGCCTGTCGAGAGGTCTCCGACATGCCAGATCAATCGCAGAGAAATCACTATGGACATACCTCGTCCTTCTAATGCTCGTGCAAAGCTGATTCGCCGGATTGTCATGTTGACCGCCGCAATTCTCCTGATTGGTGGTGTCACTTTCGGACTTTCCCGCCTCCGCCCGGCCGCACCCTCCGTAGACAAAGCCACGGTGTGGTCGGACGAGGTCAAGCGCGGACCAATGGTGCTCGAAGTACGCGGCATCGGGACGCTCGTACCGGTAAACATCGTCTGGATTCCCGCGCAGACCGAGGCACAAGTAGACAAGATTGTGCTCCGACCCGGTGCGATCGTGAAACCGGACTCTATCATCCTGGAATTGAATAACATCACACTCAAGAAAGATGCTCTCGACGCCGAATTTCAACTTAAAGCCGCCGAAGCGGATTACGCCAACCTTGAAGTGCAGGTCAACAGCGATCTGTTGAACCAGAAAGCGGCCGAAGCAGCTGTGCGCAGCGAGTATGAACAGGCAAAGATCCAGCACGAAGTAGACGAAAAGCTGCGAGCGCAAGGAATCGGCGCCAGCGTGACAGCTGAACTTTCCGGCGTTCGCGAAGAACAATTGGCTGTGAGGCTGCAACTGGAAGGCGATCGCACTAAAAATACGGCGGATGCTGCGAAATCGAAGCTGCAGGCGCAAGCTTCTCACGTTCAGCAGCAGCGAGCTCTCTACGAATTGCGCAAAGCGGAGTTGGATGCGCTGCACGTCCGCGCCGGCATCAGCGGAGTGCTGCAACTCGTGCCTGTGGAAGAGGGCCAACATGTCACCCCAGGAACCAACCTGGCGCGCGTGGCGGATCCGACGAAGCTAAAAGCGGAAATCAAAGTCGCCGAGACGCAAGCGAAGGACGTAACCCTTGGTTTGAAGGCCGCGGTTGACACGCGCAACGGGATCGTCGAAGGGCGCGTGGCACGCATCGATCCTTCCGTGCAAAACGGTACCGTCACCGTGGACGTCGCGATCGACGGTCCATTGCCAACCGGGGCTCGTCCCGACTTGAGCGTCGATGGAACGATCGAAATCGAGAATCTCAAGGACGTGTTGTATGTCGGTCGGCCTGTGCATGGCTCCGCGCAAAGCACAATTAGTCTGTTCAAGCTGACTACCGATGGATCAGAGGCATCGCGCGTTAATGTGAAAATCGGCCGGAGTTCAGTAAATACAGTAGAAATCAACGATGGGTTGCAGGTCGGTGACCGCGTAATTCTCTCTGACATGTCGCAGTGGGATAACAACGATCGCATTCGGTTGAAGTAAAACGACTCAC
>Ga0335069_10000329_pt1 | contig 81033 bp, 126 predicted proteins | sample Lox_Sample_11_FD_206714 | JGI IMG/M metagenome (GOLD analysis project Ga0335069, IMG submission 206714) | Soil microbial communities from Loxahatchee National Wildlife Refuge, Florida, United States - Lox_Sample_1.1 | ecosystem: Environmental > Terrestrial > Soil > Wetlands | place: USA... | reverse complement strand
TTATGCGAGAGGCCCGTGCCCTGGTTGCACTTTCGACAAGTCCTCGGGGTGCACCACTTCGACGCTCAGCTCGTGCCCGGCCCTGTACTTCTTCGCCGGCAACATCGAGATCTGAAAGTCCTTGAAAAGATCGTTCCTCTCCAAGCCGTGATCCATGCCCGTTTCGTTAGCGCGGCGCTGGGCTTCGGCGCGTCTCTCCACGTATTTCGTATGACCGGCGGGTGTGCTCGTCCAGTCGACAGTTGCCCGCCGCCTGCCCGCCCGTCCGTACCGTCGCCGTAGCACCGTCCTCATCGTCGACCTCCGTTGCAATGACACTCTTTACGGACCGAAGTTACAGAATGACCCCGCGCCCTCGACCCAGAGGCAGCCTGACGTCGCCCCGAGGTTGGAGTCGAGCGTGGTCGCGCTGAGCGTGATGTTGCACGTGAGCGTCGGCGTTCCGACGCTCGGGACGCCCACGCACACCTTGCTCTGCGTGGCGATCTGTAGCCCTCCGGTGAGCACGAACTGCGTGGCGGCCTTCCCCGCGCCGACGCCGTAGAGAAACCGCGCTGGGCCCACCAGGTCGATGGCGCCCGGGCCCCAGAAGATCGACGGGTTGGACGCCCCGGGGATGGGACCTGCCTTGGCGTAGATCTCCCCGCTAGTCGGCTGCAGGATGACCGACGTATCGAGGTACGTGTCGCCGAAATTCCCCGATGTCACGGCGAAGGGGACTTGTCCTAGCGAACCGTTCGTAAAGATAGTGTCGAGGTCGACGGAGAGCCCATCTGCGGTTCCGTAGACCTCTGTCGAGGCGACCGCCCCGACCTGGCCTCCGAGGAAGGTCGTGTTCCCCTGACCCGACCCGGTGAACTGGCCGGTGATGATCGTGTACCCGGACAGGAATTGCGTATTTACGTGAATCGCCGACTCGGGCATGCCGGGCCCTGGCACCGTATTGAGAACGCGCTGCATACTGGTGTCGGAGAAGCGGACCCACGGGTTGACCGTGAGTTGATCGAGCCCGACAAGCGAGTCAGGCGAATTCGGATCGAATGCAGTGCATGTTGTGATGAATAGTCCTGTGACCACGCTCGCATCCCAATCTGCGATCGTTGGCTGGATGTTGACGAAGTTCACCTTGCTGGGGCTGTAGACGGTGACGGCGTTGCCCGTGGCCCACGTGTCGACCTCGCTCGTGGGAAGCCCGAAATACGGCACGGTCACGGGTACGAGCGGCTGGGTCATGTTCCAGGCTCCGCCACCCGCGGACGTGAAGACGAACGCGGTCGACGAGTGCGTCGTGTTTTTCACGAGCTGGTTGATCGCGATGGATCCCGAGATGCCCGCAGAGAACGTCGTCTTCAGGAGCTGCGGTGTGGATCGGTTCTTCGCTGTCACGGTCCCGAGGGTTCCCGTACCGACAGTCTGCCCGGACCCTAGGACGCACAGGTGCTGCATGTACGCGCCCTTCTCGAGCGCGGGGAACGAGTAGACAGGATCGCTATTGTCGGATTGCGACGACAGCCAACTTATTACCGTGTTTTGCTGTAGCCTTGGGCATGCGGCCGGATTGCCCTCGCACCCCCACCTGTGCGAGTTGATCTGTTGCCACTTTAGGCACGGACCGACGCCGCTGCCCGCAGCGCCGCACGTGGCCGAGGTGCAATTGTTCGCGTCGCTCGCGCATGTCGTCGAATTCGCCGGGTCGATGTACCAGTTTGGAACTGTCCACGAAGAGGGGATGATCGGCATCGACCCCGAGGACGCCAGGACCGTAGGCTTTTTTCGTATGGTGGGGCACACCCACGCGCCGTTTCGGGCCGTGCATGCGGCCTGCGCGATGTCATCGGGCGACCTCGGATCCGGCGTTGCGGGCCGGAGAAGCCGCGGGCGCTGGAACACCGACAGCCGCGGTTCCGCGGTAGGCGCAGCCGTCGCCGTGCTCGACGCGGTGGGGCCCGCGTCGGGGGCCGGGGTACTATCGGGTGTCGGCGTGCACGCGCACACCGCCGCGGCGCAGACGAGCGCCACGAACAAGCGGAATCGAAAAATCGATTTCATGGGACGATCTCCTGTCAACCCGATTGTAGCCAAGCGGTGCCGGTCCACTTGTAAGTAATAAAGCTTCCCGTCTGATTGAGGTGCGTCTGAGAGAGGAGCCCCGCGGCCCCCGACGTTGTCATGCCGGGGACAGGGGACAGTTTCAAAGCGCCGCCTGCCACATTGATAATGGGTGGCGTCTGTGACACGTTCCAGGCGAACCAGAAAAACGTGTGCTCCTCCCCGATATACCCTGTCGCCGAAAGCGTCGCGATGGGCGCATTGCCGTTGCTCGAGTCCATCACGATCATCGTATCCGTTGGCTTCACCGTGTACGTCTGTCCCCCCACGACGGTCGCCGAGGTATAGGCCACAGTGACAGGCGTATTGGGGTTGATCCCCTCCGCGGCAACTTGCGCGGCGCCCTCAATAGTGAGGTTTACGACGTTGAGCGCTATTGCGTAGTAGCTTCCCGCGCTATACGCGGCGGGAGCGGGCAAAGGTGAGAATGTTTCCCATATTCCTTCGCTCACCGTCAAGATGGCGGAGAGCTCGTACGAGCTAGGTGGGGCGCCGACGATCGCCTGCCACTGCACATCCACCTCCTGGGCGAATGCGTCTGCCATGAGCGCAGCGTAATTGAAATTGCCTGACACAGAGGCCCGTGACAGTTGCTGTTTGCCCGCCGCGCCGATGCCCGCAAGCGCGCCCGCGTTGGCAGCCAAGTAAACGGAGACGTTTTGCGGTGTGAACGACACGGTGAGCTCCTCAGGTGAGAATGGGTTAGTTATCTAGTGCTTTGCATGACAATTGAAACTCTCGAGTTCGTATGCCACTTTCCACGGCACGTGGTGCTCCTCGATGAGTCGTTTTAGCACTTCGTAAAAATGCATGTTGTGGTCGGCCCCAGCCTGGAGGTGAGCTTGCTCATGGAGGACGATGTACCTCCTGCCCTCAGGGCTCAGACGATTCCAATGCTCGGAGAACTCAACTTCTTTGTTGTCGGGATCGGTGCGCGCGAGCCACGCGACGTCTTTGCGCTTCGCCTCGCTCACGCGCCGGGCGCCTGGGACGTGCGGGAGACGGAAGCACCCGTACCGGCGACGCAGGCGCGTCATGCGGCAACCGTCACGACGACTCACCTGTGACCTCCCGCAAGTAGCCCGAGCCCACCCCCCACCGCGAAGCCCATCGGGCCCGCCGCCACCGCCCCCACGACCATCCCGACGACGGCCAGAGCGCACTGCAGCCGGTTCCCCCGGGCCCGTCCCCTACGCGCCCGTCCTCGGCGCCTGCGCGCCTCGCCAGCGACCGTCACGGGTGGGGGTGGTGGATAGACCACGTCGAGCGGCAAGCCCGCGGCAGCGGCGAAGCGGGCCGCCTCCATGGTCCCGGGCGGGGGCGCCATCCGCTGGACGATCACGAGCCAGCCCGGATACACCTCGTCCATTGTGAGTCCGGAGCGCGTAACGTAGTCAACCGCCTTACGGCTCAGACGGCGAAGCCTTGCCCCGCGCCGGTCGATCGGCGCGACGACGATGAGGGGCGGCGCGAACCGCCGGGCCGCCGCGATCTGGGCGCTCCGGTCCAGGGCATCACCCGAGGATGGTGATGGCAGGGAGGTTCGACGCCTTGTAGGGCGACCCGGCCGTTGCTGCGATGAGGAGCGTGCGGGTCTGGAGGTCGAGCTTCCCAGTCGCAGGCAGGCCCACCGACGTTTGAAATTGCTTTAGGTAGGAGGCGGCTGGCACCTTCTCGGCCGGCTGGCCCAAAAGCATCATGTGTGTCGCGTTGATGCCGGCCTGCACATTCGCGCCGGCCGGAAGGGCGGCGACGGATGCGGGGGTGAATGCAGACGGCGCAGGCGCGCCCGGAGTCGTCATCGACGCGGGCAGCACGACGCCGGCCGGAACGCCGGGGGTGGCGGCCGCGGCGGCGGGCGCCGAGCTGCTCGCGACGGCGTCGATGATGAGCCCGATCCCTGCACCGATCGCGAGCCCGACCGGGCCGCCGATGGCACCGACGCGCGTGCCAATGAAGAAGCCCGCCCCCCCGCCTACGCCCACGACGAGAACCTTCGCTAACGTATTCATGATCCTTTCCTTTCAGGCCTTCAGGCCTTCATGGCCCTGTGGGGCGATGGTACCCCGATGTCTCCCGCGACAACCGTCCCGAGTGTGTCGTCGAAATCGACTTCCATTCCGAACTCGCCGGCCACCGTGGGTGCGACCGCAGCGGGCGCCATGGCGGAACGAATGAGATCGATGAGAGCTCCCGCGCCTCCTCCGATGAGAGCCCCGAGCCACCACTTGTGGAGAAAGTACCATCCGGCCGGAGCGCCGAGGGCAAGCCCGACGGCCGTCACTGTCCAAACGGGGATCGACGAGCCCGCCGCCACGGGGACGGGCGTCACGAGCATTTGGGCAGTCGGCGCTTGGGCCACGACGGCCGACGACGGTGCGGGGGATGAGAAAGCGCCTGCCGCGGACTGAAGCGCGGTCGCACTGGGGGGCGGCCCGAGGTGGAGGGTTATGATAGGTTTCGCGACAAGATTGGCTGGCGATGGCGCCGCGCCCGGGGTTGGCGCGACTGTTGCGGCGACCACCTGATCTCCGATGATCCCGGCGTCGACCGTGAGCCCGTGCTTCTGTTCGAACCACTGCACACCCTTGGCCGTCAAAGGCCCATATACGCCGTCCACCGTCAGCGCAGGTTGATACCCGAGCGCGTTGATCGCCGTCTGAACCTGTTTGACGATGTTCGTATTCGTATCGTAGTTGGCCATGGTGTCCTCTTCTCAACGCATCAGTCTTTACCGCGTGGCCGCATCGCCATTGCGACCGCAGACCCGGCCCCCGAGATGCCCAATGCACCAACGAGCGACCCGACAATAATCCCCACATCGCGCACGGCGGAGTCAGCCGAAAGCTTCCCGATCGCAGCAAGTACGAACGTCCCGACGACGGCGACCGTGACGATCCCAAACTTCCAGTAGACAAGGGCTTGCTGGTTCATGATCTTACCTCAAGTTGGTGGAGCTGGCGGTTTGCGTCGCGTCACGACCGCCACGATCCCGCCCACCACCGCAGCCACTGCCGCGACGATCCCAACTGTCCGCGCCGGGTTGGCTTTGACGCTTGCCACGATGGCGGCCGGTGTTGCGATCGACGCGAGCAACGGGACGGCCACCGCGGCGACAGCAGGCGGGGGCCCGAACCATACCGCGCCGTTGTTCGCTACGAGTGCGTCCCACGTTGCGGGGAGAAGGAATTTCCAGGCGGACCCGAGACCTCCAGACATGGCCGTGTTGTACAGATCCTCCGTGATCGCGCGCGAAGTCAGAGGCGCGAATTGCGAGGGGTTGACCGTTGTCGTGGCCGGATCATCGGGCGGCTGTGCCATCTCGGCCGCTGTCGCTACACCTCGCTGTATGGCCGCCGCGTAGTCCGCGACGTTGAGCTGCCCGGCGTCGCTCGTTGGATCGTGCGCAGTATCCCCCGGGTGGGTTCCGCCGTAATATCCACCTTTGTAGAGAATCGCCGCATAGTCCGTTGCGTTGGTTGGGTTGCCTGTGGCAAGGGCCTTGCCCCACCAGTTGTCCTGAAACCAGTGTCGAGCGCCCTCGAGTGGACTCGGCGCGATCCAATACCATCCGATGTATGGGCCCTTGTTGGGGTCACTGTCTTTATGTGCGAATGCCCCCCATCCTTGCAATCCCTGCTTCGCCGACGCCAACGAGGCCGTTACCTGCGCCGCGCCATAATTGTTTGTCCCCCCGAGACTCGAGTTGACACCAGGATATGCGCCCTCGGCCCCCCGCAGTTGACCGATCATCAGGGAGAGCAGTTGATCGGACAGCGTGTATCCCTGCTCTTTGGCGGCCTGCCGGAGCGCCGCGACGACCGTAGAGATCTTGACGGCAGGGGGCGCGGGCGCGGGTGTAATCGCGAGCGCCGCAAGCAACGGGTCGCCTATGACTCCATCCTGCGGCAGGCCCTTTTGCGCCTGCGCCCACTTGATCGCGGCTTGCGTGAGTGGCCCGTACGCGCCGTCCACCGTGAGGGCGGGCTGGTACCCGAGCGCGTTGATCGCCGTCTGCACCTGACGGAGGACAGCCGCGTTCGAGTCGTAGTCGCCGAACGTCGCTTGGTGCGGGTGGGCGAAATGATCCCGCTCGAACCCGCTGTCAAGAGCGTCGAGCTCGTCCCGGATCGAGTCGAGGAACCTTCCCATCAGTGGGCCCCTCCGAGACCTAGCCACCGCAGCGCCTCAGCCACTGCTATCGCCCCCACGACCGTCGTGATGATCCCCTTGAACCACTTCTCGCGGGCCGCGAGGGAGCCCGCCTTCTGTCGCAGGGCCCGCAGATCGCGCGTCTTGGTGTCCTCGTAGTCCGACGCGAGTCGCGCCTCCATGCTCGCGACGATCGTCGCGAGCCGCCCGACCTCGTGGGCGAGAGCGAGCGTCGCATTGACGGCCCGCGCGCTGAGTTCTTTGGCTGTCCAGTTCTCGAAGTCTGTCGCCGCGATCGGCGCGTCGCTTTTTAGACCCGCAAGGATCTGTGTGTAGGTCGAGCTCTCCGGGAGCTCTGCGCGAGCTTCGCGCGGATCGGGGCGACTTGGACGACGGGGCGGGGACATCTCCTCTTCCTCCAGACTGACGGGTGCAGCGCTCTCAGCGAGCAGCAAATCGAACACTGTAGCGGCTGCCACCATGATCACACCTCCTCGAACGAGACGCCACGTCGAACAGCGCGCGTGTACGGGCGCTGTTTGCGCGCGAGCTTCGCAGGGTCCTTGAGCCCCGGCCCGTCGGCCTTGAAGGCGACGCGCATCGCGCCGTTGTCACCCATAGTCGCCGTCCCGGTAATCCGATAGCCCCCCGGCGTCGTCCCGTACTGATCCACCAGCGCCGCAAGCTTGTCGTAGGGCCCCGGCGAGCCCGGATCGAACGCGGCCGGCAAGAGGAAATCGGACACCTCCACGCCGTTCGAGGCCGTGTAGGTTACATCCTCCACAGCGTCACACGCTTCGTAGGCGTCGAACGTGCCGTCGGTGCGGAGCGCTAGGAGGTTCGCGGTCGGATCGAGCGACATCTCGCACGCCTCGTGTGAGGCAATGACCGACGCCGCGCCCGAGCCCTTGGACATGCTCGAAGCGTCATCGAGGAAGACTTTGCCGTACGGATGACCTTTCGGATCGGTCGCGTGATAGCCCGCGGCGCCTGCGACGTCGGGGGTCTGCCAGTAGCCCATCAGACGCTCGTTCGGGCCGACGTCCGCGCCGCCCGGCGTGCCGACGCGGCAGTTGACCGTTGCACTGTCCCACGCGTCTGCGAAGGGCCCGCAGAGCTGCTCTTGGATGGCGGCAGCGTGCGCGGCGAGCACATCGGTGGTGAGCGCCTCACCGTCGGACGCTTTTCCGGTGCCGCCGGTCATATCGCTAAAAACAATGCACTCAATCATCGAAATCTCTCCGGTATTTGCTGCGATGGCGGAACAACCCACGAACCTTGAGGCCCGTACACGCGGCCCGATGACACATGTTGAATGCGCACGCCGCCCCGCACCGCACGATCGAGAAGGGCTTGCATATGTGGATTGTTCGGATCTCCAGACGTCTCCCCCTCAGACCCATTCTCGTCCTGCCATCGAATCGTTGCCGTCACATCACCAGTGTCGCCATAGTGTGTGATCGTGGCACCGATGACATGGACTATACGCCCAGCGCGTTTGCGCCCATGACTGTACCGACGTCGCAATGCATATGAACGTTTCATGTACCATCCCCTGCTTCGACGAGCGCGATCTGAAAACTGGCGCGGTCCCCAAACCCGCGCATCGCGTAAAGACGCGACGCCACCCCTCGCACCTTGGCCATCCGATCCCCTGCCGCCACGAGCGCTTCGGCGCGCTTGATGGCGCCTCGGACGTCCGTCGCCGGCTCATGGGTCAACGCGGGAAGTTGCTGACCGTCAGGACCCCAATGCAGGATCTGGAGTGCGGTCTGCAGCGCGTTGGACCCGGTCTCGCGCTTGGCGACCCGCAGAGCGGCGGGCCAATCGTATTCTGCGCCCTTCCGATCGAGGCCGAGCTCAAAGGCCCATACGCTCGCGCCAGTGTCCCCCTTCTTGTAGCGCTTGGTGACGAAGCGTTGGGCGTGACCGTACCGGCGTCGAAGCGCGCGCGAGCGCCCGTAGCGGCGACGAAGAGCGCGGCTCATCGCGCCATCCGTTGGGTTAGATACTCAACACCATATGGCGTCAAGCGGAATGGCCCTGTTCGATCATATCCAGACTGCCGGGCGAGTCCTCCGCGAATGGCCGCCATCGCGCCGCGATACTCATTGCTCATGATCGGCGCATCGAGGAATCGCTGCGTAGCGGACGGATCCGGATCCCTTCCGTACAGCGCTTCCGCCGTACGGAGCGTTTGCAAAAAAGACAATGTGGCCTTGTACTCATCGGGAGATTGTATCCCGTAACCGTCATACGGCAGCACGTCTGGTGTAAGCCTTGAACGGCCATAACGGCGACGAAGGGCGCGGCTCATCGGAACTCCACCACGGCGCGCACGCCGCCCGTCGCCCACGGAATCGTTCTCACCCTCACGGCCTTCCCCTCCCGGCGCGTCTGGTGGATCCGGACGTGCGAATCCGTCGTATCGATATCGTCGGTTTTGAACCCGTGAAGGCTCGCCCAAAGCCGCGCGTCATCCTCCGACCAGTCGCGCGGGAAAAGGAGCGTCTGCACCTTTCCGCCCGCAGAAGCGCCCCCGCCGCTCTTGTAGCGGCTTTTGAGAGCGTTCTTCTTTTTGCGGGCGGCCATGTCATGTCACTCCTCAACTCGATATGATCACTACTAGACTCGATATGATCACTACCAGACTCGATACGATCACTTCTCGATTCAATACTATTTCAGCCCTCCTGCACGATCGCGTCGGCCATCGTCTCCGGCATCGCTTCGGCGAGCTCTTGCGCGAGATCGGCCGCGATCTCCGGGACGACCTCGTGCGCGATCTCCTCGGCGATCTGCTCGACGACCGCGGGGGGGAGCTCCCCGCCGCCGCCCTCGAACACTTCGCCGCCGAGCGGGTCGAGCGTGAGCTGCCCATGCACCATCACGGTGACGCCGGGGCCGAAGCTCCGCCCGTATCGACGCCGAAGCGCGTGCCCTCGGCGCCGTGCGTGACCCTTTTTCCTTCGCTTTGCCATTTTCCAGGTCTCCTTCACAAATGCTCTATATTCAATACAATTACGAAGAAAGCCTCGCGAATAGCCCCTTATGCCCCTGACCGCTACTCCAACCATTCACGCCGGCAACCTCGCCATCTGTCATGGGCCGAGGGCTTGACATTCGATCCCCAGCCCTACGGCGCTCAGCCAAAAAACGATTCGCGTCGGTTTTGCTCGTGAAGGCGTAGCCGTCGTTCGTTCCGGGATACAGCACCGCCCATGCCTTAGTCGTCTTCGCGCGGCCGTACCGTCGGCGTAGAGCGCGCGCGTGTCTTCGTCGTGCCATCGTCCTCACCTCAAGGGTTGATCGTCTGTCCCGCCACAACGGCCAGTGCGGCCGCTGTCGACGCGTCGTATACGCCCGTTTGCTGGAGCGGTGTCGTGATGATCGTCGGAAGCCCCGTCGCGTTTGCGGGCCCGGGGTATTTCCCGTCGGTGTCGACATCGAGCTGAAACTGCTTCACGAGCGCCTGCAGGGCCGGCGACTTGTCGTTGCCGTGCGCCTGGAGGTACGTCGCCAGGTTGAAGCCAGACGTCGCGGCCTGCCCGGGGACGGCCATGTTCTGCGCCTGCGCCTGCGTGAGCTGCGGCGCTGGCGCAGGGGGGCCCGCCGCTGGGATAGGGTCGTGCGTGTAGATGGTCAGGGCGGCGCTCGTCGTCGGGTCGTAGACGCCCGAGACGGGCAAGGGGCCCGTCAGATCGATCGCGTTGGGATCGGTGTTCGACTGCGTCTGAAAGAGCCCGACGAGCTGCGCGAGCGCGGGCGTCCCGTCCGTGCCGTGCACCTTCAGGTACCCGTACAGGTTCAGCGCCGCCTGCCGCGCGACCCCGGAGGCCGCCACCTGCGCGGCGAGCGCCTGGTGCGTCGGCGTGCTCCCGGCCGGCGTGAGTGTCAGGGGGAGAAACTTCCCCGTCTTCAGGTACTCGGCCGCGGCGCCCGCGGCGAGAAGCACCAGTCCTGCAATGAGCCATTCCATCAGCGACCTCGTCTCGCGTGACCCTGCGCGTGGAGCGTGCCGGCGAGCGCGCGATTCGCGCCGGCCTCGTTGAGCAGATCGGCCGCTTTCGCCTTCAGCGTGGCGAGCTGGCGCTTCAGCTTGAGCTCAGCGCCGACGCTTCGGTGATGAAGCGAATCGATCTTGTGCTCGACGCCCGTCGCCCGCGAAGCGATTTTGTGCGCCTGCGCCTCTTGCCTGTCGGCCTTCTTCTGCAGGGCGACCGATCGCGCGGTGCGCGCGTGTCCGTACCTGCGCCGAAGCGCCCTTGCCCGTCTGGCCACGTCAGCCCTCCTCGACGAGCCCGCCCGCACCGATGGGGAGCTGCCCCGACCCAGTGGGAAGGGCTGTCCCGCCCGCGCGGCCGCGCATCTGATAGTGAGTGCCGCCTGCGGTCATTCGGTGCCCTCGGCGCATCCCGAAGAGACGATCGAGCGGGTCGCTGAAGAGTGTGTTCAGGGCTCCGCTCAGCCCCGCCCCCACGAGCGCCCCGCCCGGCCCCCCGAGCACGAGCCCGACGGCGCTGCCGATGACCGCTCCGCGGCCGCCCGCACGAAAGTTCAGATGAAATAGGCCCATCGTGTTTCTCTCTTCCTCTTCCTCAACATTTTTTCCAACCGACCCGGGCTTGCACCCCGCGCCCGCCCACGTGCACCGTTCGAACCCGCGTGAAGTGCGCCGGGTCTTCTTGGCGCAGATGGATATAATCGTCCGTCACATCGACGTCGTTCGCCTTCCACCCGTGGCGCATCGCCCACGCCTTCGACTCGTCGACCGTGAAGCGCGATCGCGGAAAGAGCAGCGCCTGAAACGTCGAGCCGCCCGGGCAAAGAGCCCGCCCGTACCGGCGTCGAAGGGCGTGACCGCAGCAATGTCTCATCGCCAGCTCGCGGGAGGAAGAGACCACATTTCCTGCTGACGGCGCCGCTCCGCGCGGTCCGCCTCGATCTGCTCGCGCATCGTCATGGGCGGCGCGCGCAGTGTAGGGGCGCCCGCCGCGGCGACCATGTCATCGATGGGCCGCGTTCCCGGCTCACGGTACAAGGTACGACCGTACCGACGCCGGAGCGCGTGCGAGCGTGCGCGGCGACTCACGGGTCACTTCTTGGTGAGCTGCTCGACCACGACGCCGGCCACGGCGCCCGCGAGCGCGCTCGGACCGATGTCGAGGCCCGCCAGCGCGAGGCCCGCGCCGCTCGCTGCGCCGAGGGCGGCCGCGAGGAGCGTCGGGTTGTCCTGAGCGATCTTCTTGCCGCTGACGGCCAGGCTTCCCACGTCCGCGAGAGTCGCGTGCCCGTAGCGCCTGCGGAGTGCGTGGCTTCTTCGGTGTGCCATTCTCTTCCTCTCTTCCTTCAACAATCCTGACGAACGTGAAAAGCGATCGTTACTTGTGCTTCATCGGCGCGGACATCACGGTCCCGTCGCCCGTTACGTAGTACATGCGGCCGGGCTCGCGCTGGACGTGCACGCCCTCCGAGCGCTTCGCGTCCGCGTGACCGTACCTGCGCCGAAGCGCGTGCCCTCGTCGCGACTTGAACCACTTCATGAACATGTCATGCCCTTCCTTGTTTTTCGTCTTCGAATTCGGATGGCTCGTCGATCTCCCCGAGCCGCATCTTGCGCCACGTCTCGACCGTCTTCTCGATGACCTCGACCTTGTTCGCCTCGTTCTTGAGCGCCTTTTTGGCGTCGCTGGCGATCGACTCGACGAAGCGCGCCCCCGCGCGCGCGATGGATTCGACCGCGCCCGTCAGGAGACGCTCGGCGAACTTGGAGGCGGGGGACGGCTTGTTCATCGATTGGCCTTATCTATCGTTTTCCTAATTACTTTTTGAGCTCGCAACCCATGATGGGCGCGCGCCCAAATCCAGAATAGAAATCGTCCTCAAATCCGAAATCTACATGAGGATGTCGCAGCGTGCCCGACCGGCCCGAGTGCAGAAGGGGATCGAAGTCGTAGTCGGTCAGGTCGAGCGGGAATGGGCCCAGATCGAACGTCGACAAGTCGTCCGGCAAGTCGGGCGCGGTCGCGCTCTCCGTGTCCGAGGGCGTCGTGGTCGTCGGGCTCGAGGTCGTGTCCGTGCCGAACGCCGCGAGCGCGAACGGATCGGTCCCGCCTTCGGAGTCGCTCAGAGAATTGTTGACGCCGCTGACGGCGTGCATCCCCGAGGTTTGCGCGAGATACTGATACAGGTTGTCGCCCATCCCGTAATTCGGGTCGTACTCGCCCGACGCGCCAGGGCTCGCCACCTCGCCCCCGATGATGCTAGCGCGCCCGCGGCGATGGCGCGGATGGCCCACCGACACGACCGTCGGGCTATGATCGCCGTGGACGCTCGTGACGTTGGTGCCGTCGGGCGTCGTCACGCTGATGACGCTGCCGTCATCGTCGTCGGGGTAGGGCCACCCCCACCCGCCGCCGTACGGCCCGATGTTGAGCAGAGCTCCGCCCCGGAAGCCACGGCCGCCGCCGTGACCCCCGCCCCCATGCCCGCCGCCGCCGTGACCGCCCATGGTCGTCTCCTTACAGCCTGGGCTTGGATCGCTTCAGGGCGATAGCCAAGTCTCCCGCCGATTGTGGTGTTAGGCGATGAATGTTTGGATGCGTATCGATGTCAAAATGGTTGACGTGGGCCAAACCAGCTTGCGTAAACCCGGGGCCATCGTTTTTAGTGACCTCCCATTGCTCAAACCCACCGCCCGGAAGAGGCTTGAGAAACGTAATACCCAAGCCCCAGTGAGCGTTATACGTGCGGTAGTGCGTGGCCCCGAGATCACGCGCATTCTTCACCGCCGCGGTGAGAGACGCGAATGGCCAAACACCTTTGTGCGCGTGGCCATACCGCCGCCGAAGTTGGTGCCGCACGATTACATCCGTCCTTTCAAGAGGGCGTGCCGTTGATCTTCGGTCATGGTCACCCACTCATTCGCGCTTGCACCATACCGACTCCGGAAGGTTGCTTCCCCGCGCGCAATGAGGTCCTCTCCGATCCAGCGCTCGATCACCTTCTGGGACGTGTCCCCGTATTTTGTTCGTGGACGATAGATTATCCGATCATCCGTCACGGAAATGATCTCGACAAGGCTTGGACTAGACGACGCGCCCATGGCGTAGACGTGCCCTGGGACGAGGTGCGCGGTGGCTGTTTGCTCCAAGCCTCCAGGGCCAATGCGATAGCCGGCACGGCCGTAGCGCCTTCGAAGCGCGCGCCCCCTGCGACGACGTGCCATCAGCCACCTCCTTGAGAGACAATACGGAACCCGCGATTTTGCCAATCCGAAATGGAAGATTCAGCAGCGTCCCGCCGTTCTATGTGAACTGCATATTTGGATGGCACTTTTGACATAGCTTTTGCGGCATCAACTCGTGTCGGGAACGCATACCCTTCTGGAAAGTGCAACGTAACACCGCTGTCATTGTCCACGACGGAATACGCCTCAAGCCGACGCATGCGAAATGCAGCACGACCGTAGCGCCTCCGGAGCGCGCGCCCCTTGCGACGACGACTCATTGTTGCCTGCCTCTCTTGATCTCGTAGTTGGGTGATATCGCATACCGCAGACCACGCCCCGGGTGACCGGGAGTGACAACGATGTATGCGGCCTTTCCGACCTTTTGCAGGATCGCGTTGTCGGGGTCGTCTTTCAGTTGAAAGAGTCCACCGATCGGTACCTTGCCGAAAGTCTTACTATGGCCATATCTGCGCCGAAGCGCGTTTCGGTGCCGGCTCATTGATCCCTCCGATACGGGCCAGAAACGGATTCGTAGGGTGAAGTCACACGGCCGGCCGCAAACTGTCGCGCCCACCGCTCAGCATCTGCCCGAGACGCAAAGCCGGTGTGATACATGCGCACGCCCTTGGCGGAAAAAACGGCCCAGTGGCCGCCCGACATGCGACTAAGCCTAAGGCCTAACGCCGCGAGAGACGACGCGCCCCCTTGAGATCGCCCATAGCGCCTCCGAAGCGCGCGTGCCCTGCGTCTATACCCCATCGCCCGCACCGAACCTTTCCGCCCGAACCGGCCCGAGGCCTAGTCGGTTGTCACCCTTCCCGTTTTCTCGTCCACGAAAAACCCGATCGCCGGGCCCCCCGCGATGACATCGTATTTGCCCGGCCCCAGATGAAACCGTGCCTCGCGCGTATCGATCGAATGCGAATACGCGATTTCGATCTTCCTCTCAGCACCCTTTCTCATGTCGACGTACGCGAGTGCGTACAGGGGTTTGGTTTTGTTCCACCTGTCGAGGTAGATCTTGCGGTGAAAGCCGCACCCGCCGCACTGGATGTCGGGCTGGACCTTCCCCAAGTGGTCGATTTTGTGTACGACCGGCACGGGCCGGCGCATCAGCCTCGAGAGCATCTTCGCGGTGTCGGCCCGATGCGCCAGAAAGAGGGGGCTGTTACAAGTGGGGCACCCGATGATCGGAAGCACGATCACGTCGTGCGCGCTCTTGCCGCGAACGACGTGCCCGTACCACGTGCCCTTCATCGGCCGAAACGCAAGCTCCCCAGGACCGCCCGGCCCGCGATCGCCCCCGCCACGCACGCCCCCGATCGCGTCGAAAGACCACTTCGCGCGCGGAAGCACGAGCGGCCGAACGATGACGGACGCCGAGGTGTGAACCGAGTACGCGGGTTGCGTCATGAGAGCACCGTCTCAGGTGCCGCTGTACTGCTTGTACTTGCCCTGGATCTTGTTCCAGATCTTCCCCCACGGGCCCCCTGCGACCTGGTACCTCTCGGTGGCCCAACCCAGAGCCGCCCCGATGAGCGCGCCTGGGGGCCCGCCGATCGCCAGACCGATCGTTGTGCCGGCCAAGGTCGAGCCGACCACGATCGGCGCGAGCGGGGCCATGACGACGCCGTGAACCGCGTCGGGCACCGCCTGCACGACCGCGTTGGCGTTGGCCTGCGCGACGGCTTTGGCAAGTGCCTGCTGAGGGGTCACCGGGGCGGGGGGCGGCGCGGGGGGCGCCATGGGAGTCGCGGCCGCGACAGCCGCCGGGGTCACCGTGGGCGGCGGAGTCGTGGTCGTCCCATCCGAAGTCACACCATCTTGTCCGAATGCATCACGCATGATCGTCTCTCCTTTTGAAAATCAAACGACGGCCGCAATTCCTTTGACGCCGGCCGACACACCTTGCGCGCCTGCCCCCGCAAGCTTGAGCACGGGCATGAGCGCTCCGAGAAGAATGAGGCCCCCCACGGCGAGACCGCCGATCAAAAGCAGTTGCTGATGTGCCGCGATCCACGCGGGCCAACTGAGCCCGTCGGGACCGGCCGGAGGCTGCGTCTGGCCTGTCGCCATGGCCACCGCATCGGCGGGGGCCAGCGCCGTGTAGATGGCGCCGCCGATGCCCTCCTGCGCGACGGTCGGCTGCACCGTCGTATAGACCGGCGCGGGGGTGCCGAGCGTCTGCGCGGCCGCTGTGAGACGTGCCGCGAGATCCTCGTAGTCGCCTTTCGCTTGAGGGCACCCGTCGGGCGGGTAGCACTGACGAAACGCCTTCACGAGCGCGTCATAGCCGCTTTGAGCCGCTATCTCTGTATTGGGAAGCGGGTTTACCTGTGCGGCTGTCACTTCGCTGTTCGCGGTATTCAGCGCCGTGTTATAGCGATTCTGAAGATTCGTCCAGTCGTTGGTCCAATCGACGAAGGCAGCCTGATCCTTCTGTGACCAAGCGCCAGACGCCGCGGCGTATGCTGTCGAAAGCGATTGCATACGAGAGGCGTAGTTGGCCATCAGGTTTTGCAGGTCGGCGATGCTATTCGCGCCAAGAAGTGTGAGACCGAATTGGCTCTCACCCCGGTGCCGAATGGCGACGGGCTCGATGCGCGCCGCGCGGGGCGCTGCGCCCAGCCCAGCCCGATCCATCTCCGCTAAAATGAGCTCCGCTGCCCGCATGGCCGACCTCCTCTCAAGTGACCTTGCAGACTAGCGGCGATGGCGCCGCGAGTGCCCGTGGCGACGGCGAGCGGTGCCGTAGCGCTTCTTCAGCGCGAACGGCGACGCCTTAGCCAGATTGCTTTCGATCCGGTTTTTGATCCTCGTGATCATCGACGGCATGATTTTCTCCTGTCTTCAATCAATGGGCTCCGGACCGCGATAGCCCGAAAGCGCGAGAGGCCAATACAGTACGTCAGGGTATAGATTCCAGTGCACCACCACCGAACCGTTGCAGAACGCCGCGCGCGCGATGTCGTTGAGGGCGACGATCGTCGCATCCTTCCCGATGGGAATGGCCGCGCCCGCGCGCGCGAAGTGCGGAACGAGCCGGTTCACGGCCGGCGCGAATCCTGGCAGGGAGAACCCGGGCCCGAGGGACCACGCCAGGACGAGAAGCCCGAGCTGTGAATCGGCCGGCCACGCCCCGAGCGCCGAATACCGGCGAACGAGAGCGTCGATGTCGACCGAAGGCGCGTCGTCCGAGAATCGAACCGCGATGGCTTGCAGCGCGGTCAGAACTGCTTCGCGCACGACGCGCATGCGGGCCCGAGCTTCGCGTTATCGCCGATGATGCCGACGACGTCCGTGACCGTACCGCCTTCGAAGTGCCCGTGCCCTGCGATGTCGTCTCATGATGTTTCTCTTCCTTTCTCTCTTTGTTGCAAGTGTCACAGAATACTGGCGCGAACAACGCGCCCGTACTCATTTTTTTCCAAAGCGCTAAATGGCTTATCCCACGGCGCCCCCGTCAGTGGCGTTGCACCTTCCACATGAGCGCGGAAGAACTCTGCACGAGAGCCATTGGGCATCTCCTGGAGTCGACTGCCCGCCCAGTCATCCGCACTGCGGAAATCATGAAAGCGCGCTTCGACGCCATTTGACATGCGGACAATGAACGAGCCGTGGCGCTGCTCGACCGTCTCTTTGCGCCGTTTACCTAGCGGCCCGTACGTGCGAGCACGCCCGTATCGTCGTCGCAGAGCTCGTCCTCGTCTAAGCATGGCTCTTATCCCTTACTCCCCGAGTTCCCAGCCTGCTACTTCGCTGTACGCGCTGATCCGCGACCGCGGCATCCGCACCGCCTGAAGCTTCCTCGCCGCCCCGACGCACTGCCCGATGGCGAGGCACCGTCGCCCGTTCGGGTCGAGCGCGGGCGCGGTTTCCTTCCACATGTCCTCGCCGCAGAACTGCACGCCATAGAAAAAGAGCTGCGTCGGGGCGCCCCGCTCGTCCCCGAATTGGCTGACTCCGATTTGCTTCACGGTGTCATTGCCGAGAAGGGGCCCGCCCGCCAGCACGGTCGCCGCCGCGCGTAGGCCATGGCGGTACTGTGCCGCGCGCAGGATGCTGATCCCGAACTGGTCCGCGTCGAAGAGCCCGTCGAGGATGCCGCGAGGGAGCGGGGGCTTGCGCGCCTCCGGGTCGACGCGACGGCGCGCCTGTACCTTGGGCGGATCCATCACGATCGGCGGCTCGGTGCCGAGCACGAACTGCGTCGCCGGATGGTCGGCGATGTAGCGCTGCACGAGCGCGAACGCTTCGCGCGCGCGCGGGTTAGAGCCCTTGCGGGTCTCCTCCCCGATGCGGTAGATGGTCGCCCGCGCGATTTGATCGCCCGCGCGCGTGCGACGCACGAGGCCCGCCGCCGCGTCGGCGAAGCTGGCGGACGCGGCCATCAGGCACCCACCCGCAAACGGGCCGCCGCCCCAGGGGACTCCTCAGCTTCAGCCTCGGCCTCGGCGGAGGCCTCTGCTTCCCCCGCGGCCACCACGGTGCCCGCCGGGGGCTCCACGGGGGCCGCTGGAGGCCCGACAACGGTCGGCTCGACCGCACCCATGGGCGCCGTCGAAGCCCCGCTCGGAGCGCCATCTACAACCGCGGCTTCCTCGACGGGCGCGTCTTCAGCAGGCGCCTCCTCCTCGGGCTGAGCAGTTTCTTCCGTCTGCGGGGTCGTAGCCGCAGTTTGCTGTGGCTGGATGCCGAGCGCCTGCATCGCCGCGCCGATGGTCGCCGACACGATCTCGGGGTTGACCTGCTTTCCTTGCGCGCGGATCAGGTTGGCCGCTGCGCTTCGCACCTGACCTGAGTTGGGCCCGAAGTGGATGAGGGCCTTCGCGAGCTTGTCGGCGAAAAGGGAGATGGCTTGGATGGGCTGCGGGCTGGCTGACTTGCCCGCCGCGTGCGCGGCCCGCACCGCGATCGCGTGATCCCGGAGGTTTCGAGCCGCGTCGATCGCGCCCTCGTTGGCGAACGCCATGGCGACCTCGTCGATCGCGTCGGCGTTATCGCTCGTCATCGCCCGCCGGTAGATGTCGCGCCGACGCGCTTTGACCTCTGCGGGTAGCCTGCGCAGGTTGGCGCGCTTGGTGAGAAGCGACGCGTGCCCGTTGAGACCTTCGCCCGCGAAGGCCGCCGCGAGCGCCAGAAGATCGTCCGGGTTTTTGATCGACTCCATGGCGCGCGTGAAGATGAGCTGGCGCTTGGGCGTCATCACGCCTTTCGGCTCCTCGAGCCCGGTCGAGTGCGCGATGCCACCACCAAGGAGAGCGCCGATGCCAGCGCCCCACGGCCCGCCGAAGACGAGTCCGAGGAGCGCCCCGAGGCCCAGTCCCACGCCCGTCCGTGCCGTCAGTACCTCTGTCATGGCCCACTCATCCTCTCTCAGCTCGGGAAAGCCCAAATGCCGTGGCGCGCATGGTACTGCTCCATGCCCAACTTTCGCGAGGGGTCTTCGACCCCGCCAGGGCGTCCCACCAAGATGTGAAAATCCCTCTGGCCCGTCTGCGGGTTTCGCGCGAACCGAAACACTGGCGTGGCCGCCTCACCGGCTTCTCGGAGCTCGGCGACGCGCATCCCCGACAGGGACTTGCAATCGCCATAGCGCCGCGTGAGAAGGTCGGGAATCGAGTCCCATACCTGCGTACGGCCGTAGCGAACACCCGATGCGTAGAGCTTCGGGGTTTGCCGATACCGCTGAAGGTAGACTCGATTGACCGCCACCAAAAACTCCATGGCCGCTTGCAGCGCAAGCGCGTTGTCCTCGTCCGAAGCGTTCGGATGAAATACACCGCCCAGATCGAAGCAGATCCTCATCGCTCACCGGGGTGAGGGGCGCGGGGGCCGCCCGCCTTTCAGGGTTTCCGGGACTGGCTGCGCAACATAGGCATCCGCAGCACAAATCCCACCCCAGCGGGCGAAGGCGGCCCTCAGACCCTCACGAGAGGATCAGGCGACGATCGAAGCCGGGCCCGTGAAGCTCAGCGCGAACGGGTAGGTGCCCGTTCCGGAGAGCGGGCTCGGAACGAGGCCCGTGTAGGTGCCGCTGAACGTCGCCTTGTTGGCCGGCGTCAGGGTCGGCACGTCGAGGTGCTCGCCGACCGCGTTGGCGTTCCACTGCCACGCGTCGATGTTACCGCCGACGGTGAAGGAGACGTTCGCGACGCGAGCGTCGCTGATGGTCACCATACCGGGGGACACGACGTTACTCGTCACGCGCTGGGGCCGGAAGTTGACGTCCGGCGAGTTCGACCCGCCGAGCGCCCCGGAGGTGCCGAGCGCCGTGATCGTGGCGTTGATCGCGAACGTGTACCGCTCGACCTTCAGGTCGCTGTATTTGTTCGGCTCGAGGAGCAGCGCGCGCGAGTTGCGGTGCTGCGTCTGCTGAACGTGCTTCGCGACGATCGCGCGCACGGCCGGGTGCGTCCCGGGCGGCAGGGGAGGCGCCGCCACGGCCGCGGTGGCCGTCGGATCCGCCCCGAAGTCGACACCGAAGTCGACGCCGAAATCGGCGCCGATGTCGGCGAAGCCCATGTCGTACGCATCGTCACCAAAATCGGGACCACCGCTGTAGCCCCCGCCGTAGTTGCCGCCGAAATCGGCCGCACCCACGAGAAGCTCCGGCTCGTACCCGAGATCGTTGCCGAAATCCGCCCCACCCACGCCCATGAGGGCCGCCAGCGCGGGGTCGCGCATGGCGAGTTCGTTTGCGTTCTTGCCCATGTTGTTTTCCTTCTTTCGTTTCGTATCGACGGCCTCATTTACTGGCAGGCCGCAGACCTCTCTTTTTTTTGGCTCAGTGCCCCGAGTGGGGATGGTCGATACCGATATCGATCTCAACCCACCGCAGGACAGGCCCATCGTTTTTGAAAAACACAGATACCTTGCTTTGTGACGCCGCCGGACGCGTTGTCAGATTCAAGCCTGTATAAAACGCCTCGACCGGAAGCGCCCCGCCCACCATCAAAGACCAGGGGCCTACCCTCAACGATCCTACAAACAGCCGTTGCCCTTTCGGGGGGACGCCGGAGTCATCCTCCACGGGCTTCTCTGCAAACGAAACGGTCTGCAAGGGTATCGTCTTCATGCGCTTTACCCGTCGAGCCGCGCGGCTGCCGCCTCGATGCGGTCCACCGCCGAAACCCCCGGCCCCTGCCCTGGGGCCGCGATGCGCGTCACGCGTTCGCCGTGGATCGCCGCCGGGGCGCCCGTGCCCCCGTGCAAGGGCTCGCGCTTCACGAGCCCATACGACTTGCGAAACGTGTAGATCGCGAACGCCTGCCCGCCCGCCTTGCGGGCCGCCGCCGCGAGCTGCGGGAGGTGCCCGGAGAGCGCCACGCCCCCAAGCACGCCGAGGCCCGCCGCCCACGCGTCGATCGCCCCGACCCGCGTGTCGAGCCCGAAGCGCGCGTGCGTGGCGCCGAGAAGAGCGCCCAGCGCGCCGCCCGTCGCGAACTCGGAGATCGCCGTCCCAGCCTCACGCGCGTACGAGAGGGGCTCTCTGGGGGCCGCCGTCTGCACTGCGGAGTTCGCGCGGGCCACGAATTGCTGGACCCACGATTTCTTCTCGACGGGCTCGATCGCCTCGCTCATCCGTCTCCTCGTATATTTTCGGCCTTCGCCCAGCCTACGAGGCAGCGCATGTAGCGTCAATTCACGAGTCTTATACACCTCTTACGCATACTTTACATACAATCAAACCAAGATTGATTCAAATCTTCTTGTACTTGAGGCCCAGCCACGTCGCCGTGCCGATGACCCCCACGATGGGCCCGAGCAGCCCCACTGTCGAGAAGGCCGCAATCCCCACCAGGGCGGGGACCCACGGAGCGACCTGCAGCCATGCAGGCTCGGGGGGCGCGGGCGGCGCCACGTAGACGACGGGCGCGGCAGCCGTCGCCGAGGGGGCCGCAACCGCGGGCGCGGCGGCCGGCGCGGACCCGAGGTGGATGGTAATCGCGGGTTTGGCGGGCGCCGCGGCGACGGGCTTCACCGTGCGGACCGCGCCCGTATTCAAATGTAGTTTCGTGCCGTCCATCGAGAGAACGTCCGTCGCTGCGCTGTTCACGACCTGAGGAATGAGCGACGACCAGTAAAGCCCAGGGGCACCCGCGGCAATGTCGATGCCCGCGCCCGGCAAGTGCGCGCGGTTCCAGATCTCGGCCGCGTGCGTGAGAACCGTCGGGTCGTCCGCCCCACTACGGCCGTTGAGCCAGAATTCTTTATTGGCTTTCCAGGCTTGCACAAAGGCCGAATTGAAGTTTTTGACGGCCGAGGACTGTTCGCTCGTCATTGCCATTGTTGGCGCGTACTGCATGACGAGAACGTATTCCGGGAATGCCGACAAGATAGGTGTGGCCGTAACGGCCTGATTCGCGATGAGAAACTTCCCGCCGATGTACGCCTGCGTCCCGAGATTCGTCAGCATCTTGGTGTCGGAGGAGAGCGCCGTCCGATCGTAGATCCAGCGCGCATTTCGCCAGTCGACGTAGCCCGGGCTACTATTGTTCACGGCCGCAAACCACCAGGCGTCCGCGGAGTTTTTCGGTTCGGGGAAACTGCGCCAGTTGACGCTCTTGGGCGTGATGGGCCCCGACGAGTCGAAGACAGCGACGCAACCGATCACGAAGTTCGGCGGTGTCGGCGTGGTCACGCTGAAGTTGTCACAGACCTGAAATCCCGGCGCGTGGCCGAACAGCCCGAGTTGATCCATGAGCTGGCTTACGATCGCCACACCGCCGACGATGGCCGCCCCGAGCCCAGGCGCCAGCACATTGCCGGCGACCATGGCCGCGATCGCGGGGCCCGCGAAGTTCGCCGCGACGTCTTGAGGTGTGGCCTTTCCGGAGGCCGCGTCGGAGAACGCCGAGACGAGGCCTTGCGCCGTGTTTATCGCGCCCGTCAGCTCGTGGTTTTGTGTGACGAACGAGCGCGCCGCGGAGAGAGCAGTTTGCGCCGCGTTGGCCGTCCCCGTCGTCATCTGCCCGTAAAGTTGCTTGTAGCTATTGAAGAGAGTCGAAACGCGCGTGATGGTCTCGAGCGAGTTCGGGTCGAGCCCCTCCGATATCGCGGCTTGCTGCACCGATTGGATCGCCCCCGAGACGGACGGGTCGGTGACAGGAATGCCGAGCGCGGCGGCCTGCTGGGCGATCACACCCGTCGGATCGGAAAACGTCGCCATTGCCGGACTCCTTCGAAAAAAACTTGTGAATGAGGCTACCCCACGACGGTCACGCTGACGACAGCCGATTTGTCGGCGGCGGAGAACGGCGGCGGGACGCGACGAGGAGACGACCCGGACGCGATCGGCCGGATGACAGCAGTCACGTAGCGATACCCGTCCGGGGCCGGCTCAGGCCCGTCCGCAGGGTCGACGAAGGACAGGACCTCCCCGTGCGTCTGCGCGCGCCGGAGCGTCTCGCCCCTCAAGTGCGAGTCTTTGACGAGAGCCACCACCCGATAGATGCGGCCCGCGCGATAGCGGATCGGACCGTCTGAGACGAGATCGGACGCGTCTTCGGTCTCGACCATCATGCCGGGCGGAGCCCACACGAGAGTTTGCGGGTAGATCCGCGAAGTGCTCTGCGGGTGGAGCGTGTGAAGCACGAGATCGGGCGCGTCATCGATGAGCACGATCGACCCGCCCAGTTTGCCTAGGCGGCGAATAAAGGCGATGTCCTCGCCGTGCGTGAGGTCATCAAAGGGCGCCTGCCACCACGCCTTTCGGCGATATACGTACGAAAAGCCGTATCCGAGCAAGGCCGACTCGACGGCCGTATCGTCGCGAGTGCAATTCACGAGTTTCACGGCCGGCCCGGCCCCCGTCACGGCGAAGCACGTCCCGCCCGACGTGCGCGTATCCCAGCGCCAGATCGACCCGTCGTACGCGCTCTGCGCATCCCAGACAGCCAGCTTGACGAGATCCGCGTCCGCCGCTTCGAGCGTGGCGACCATCGTCGCTATGTATTCTGGAGAATACCGATCGTCGTCGTCAAAGTGGGCTATCACGTTCCCCTTCGAGGCTCGTATGAGATAGTTGCGCTTCGCGCCGATGCTGACTCGATCCGGGCTCCACATGTAGTGCACGCGCGAGTCACCCAGATCCCGCGTGAAGAACTCCGAGGGGGAAGGCGAATCGTCGTAAAGCCACAGGTCGACGGGGACACCGACCTGACTCGAGAACACGTGATAGAGATGCTCGTGATACTCCGGGCGGTTGTACGTCGGGACTATGATCGATACGAGCGCGCCCACCCTTCACCCCCAGGGCGCGCGCAGCATCGACACTTGGCACTCACGACATCGGCAAGGAAACTTCCGCAGGGAACCATAACCGCGAGTGCCGCCCCATTTCTGGGACGCGTAAGGCTTGATTTGATCGACGCCGGGAGCGGGCACATTCGAGTAGTGTACCGGATGAACCCATTTGGCTGGATACGTCCGAACGAGCGCCGGCATGTCCTTGGCGACCGACGTCACCAGGAGCGGCCCGACCGTCTTCCACGCTGGCTGCGACATGTCCGCTAGCGCCGCCCGCTGCACGCACTCTTCGAAAAAAACCGAGTTCTTCGGCGCGCCCATGACGCCGCACCCGAGGATCCCGGGCCGGCACGTCTCGTTTTCCGCGAACACGAACGCGGTCGTGTTGCCTAGGAAATCTTCCGGACCCTCGTCGAGCGGCCGCAGGCACTCGGAGTCCGCGTCCACGCAGATGCCGCCGTGCCGCCAGAGAATCTCGAGGCGCATGAGATCGGCCTTGCCGTTCCATTCGCGCATCCGATCGATCTGCGCCTGGTTAGCCCACCCTTGCTGGTGGTCGCGCCAGATCATGAAAAACCACCCGTTGATGTGCTTGCTCGACCAGGAGTTGATCAGATCCTGTGGCGGGTCGTGCGGCCCGATCCAAATGACGTGGAGGATCTTCGGGATCGTGGGCTTCACCACAGGCGCCGCGACGAGCGTCGCGCCCTCCAGCTCGGCCCCTGAGACCGGATCGGGGGGCAATGGGGGCGGCCGATCGGTGTCGACGTGCATGAGCTCCGGTTGGGTCTCACGGTCGTGTATTTCTGTAGACTTAGCCTGAGCGACCTCGTCAGCCATCGGGGCGCATTGTACCATGCACGCCCATGGGTATCGAGCAAGCCGACACAGTGATCGCCGGAGTGTTCCCTGGCCTACACGGGTGGTGTTCGATCGACAAGGGGTGCCGGATGGTGCGGCTTGTCGCCGAGACCCCGCGCGACAGGCCCGCGCTCTGCGTCGAGCTCGGCGTCTTCGGCGCCCGGGGCGTCATCGCGATGGGCCTCGCGGTGCGCTACTGCCTCGCCGGCAACGGCCGGGTCGACGGGATCGACCCGTACACTGCGACCGCTTCGCTCGAGGGAACCCACGACCCCACGGACCGTGACTGGTGGGCCCGCGTCGACTACGGCGCGATCTTGGAGAGCGCTCGTCAAGCGATCGAGCGCACCGGCGTGCAAAACGTGGTGCATCTCATTTTGAAGCGGTCCGACGACGTCGTGCACACCTACGCGCCCGAGAGCATCGACGTCTTGCATCAGGACTCCAACCACAGCGCGGAGGTCAGCACACGCGAGGTTCACGCGTGGGTGCCCAAAATGCGGCCCGGTGGATACTGGGTATTTGACGATATCAACTGGCCCACGACCAAGCAGGCGCAAGAGACACTTCTCAATTACGGATTTGCTCTCCTCGAGAATCATGAGAGCTGGGCCGTCTTCCAAGCACCTCGGTAGACATCAATCTCGATAGGTCAATTCAAGAGAGAATCTCTCGATATTCGAGAGGACCGCTGTGAGCGGCCCGACCTTGCTCACGTGCTGGAACTGAAAGAGCGCCGCGATCGCCCGCTGCGCGGGGGAATCTTCCCAGTCGTGCACCACGAGAAAGTGCACCTGCGGCGCGAGCCGGCGCGCATCGACGACCCGGCGTTCGTCGGGCCCGTGGTCGATGAATGCCACCGCCCAAGGGTGGGCGTCCACGAGGGCTTCGGAATCGGCCCAGTTCGGGAACGCGCGGAACCGATGCCGATCGGAGGCCAGCCCTTCAAACTGCTTGATCCAAGCAGGGTCACTGTCGAGCGTGAGAAGCTCGCGATCCATCTCCTGGCAAAGCAGGTGCAAGAGGGGCGTCGAGTAGAGCCCCGCGCCGTACTCGAGAACGGGCCCGGGCCGAGCCGCGAGCACCGCCGCGGCGAGCGTCGGCATGTGCGTGCCGAACCCGAGATGCGAGCCTCCGAACCAGAGGCCGAACGTGGTCAATAGCCGAGCCAGGCGTCCGGCACACCGAGCGCGCCGCCGAGCGAGCGGCTGAGCGAGTCGCTGTCGAGTTGCATTGCCATCACCGTCTCGAAGGGATCGTTGCCCTGCGGCATGAGAGACTGCCCGAGCGCGTACGGGTCGCCGCTCGCCAGAGCCGCCGTCAGCGCGTCGCCGATGTCCGTGCCGATGTTGCTCGTATGATGGCCGAGCATGCCCATATGGTTGGTCTTCATAGCTTCGCCCTCTTTCGCCCTCTTCAGCGCATTTGCAGCCTTGAGCGTACGCTCATCACGTGACAGCGTCTAGTACGCGTGCCGCTCGATGGGTCGACAGGTGCCGCGAGACGGCCGCCTGAAGCCCTGCCTGCGCGATCTCCGAGCACAACGTTCTCTCTTTGAGAAGCCACTTCGCGCGCCGGACGGCCTCGCCTGGCGTCGTGAAGAAGACAGCCTCTCGCCCATCCACAAAGTCGTCTTCGATGACGACGCTGTGGCGCTGCGAGAGAAGGAGTGCGCCTGCCCAAGGGGTCTCCCAATAGCGATACGTCTGCCAACCTCTTCCCCGGACGTTGACCCCGATGCGCGCGCGCACGAGGCGCCGCATGTACTCGTCGTGCGGGGTCACGCGCCTCGAAGCCGTTTCCCACGTGCACCAGCCCGCGCGCGCGAGCGCCACGACGACCGGGGGCCGGTCCGTCGAGCTGTGCTCTGTCCCGCCGAAGAGGACCGGGATGTCACGACGCTGCCCGCGCACGAGCGTCTCGGGGATCGCCGCGAACGCGAGAGGCTGAACCTTGAGAGGGTAGCTCTCTCCGACAAGGAACTCGCGGAGGAAGTAGACGTCCGCGAGATGCAAGAACCTTCGATGCAGAGGGGCGCAGTCTTCCCCGTCGAGGATCGCGACCCGCCCGCCCGTCTTTCGCTGGTAGTCACGCACCGCGCTCGGGGAAAACCGGCGAGACGCGACGAGAACATCGCAGTCGTAGATCGAAAGGTTGTCGGGGCCGAAGGCGAGGAGCTGGCTGAAGATCGGATGCGTAGGCGTCCACCTGTTGAATTGAAGATGAACCCGGCCGCGCCCGAGAAGCCGAACCATACCGTCGGCCACGATGTCGATGAGATAGTCGGGCGATCCGCCCGACGCGACGGCCACTCTCATCGCTTGGGCGAGTTTTGCGCCCGCAGGCGCGGCCAGAGAGCCCCGGTCTGCATCTCATCGAACATCGCCCGGCCCCACTTCTGTATGAACAGATCCACGTTGCTCTGACGCTCGCCGAGCTGCGGCCCGCTGTTCAGGCGATAGAACGTCAGGCCTTCGATGTGCCCGACGAGGGCTGTCTGGCTCTGAAAATTCATCTTGCCGGCGAGGAGAGCCCGAATACCCCAATCTTGGTCGTCGTGGTTGATACCCGTGAAATTCTCGTCGCAATATCCAACATCGTCGAAGAAAGCCGGGCGCGCGATCCACATCATGAGCTGATGGCCGTCAGGCGTCGGCGGAGTCCAGGCGGGGCAGTGCACTCGAAGTCCATCGAACGCAAAGCCGTACGCGCGGCACCACCCAGTCATATCGTTCGTGCTGAGGATTCTAGGCGTAGCCCGGAGTGTGCCCCAAAAATCTTCGCAAGTACGAAGATACTGCGTATCAAGCATTGTCGTGGCGTGAGGGAATCTACGGCCAGGGCCCATCACGTAGTGATAAGGGATATGCCGAGGCGACACGATCGCGCCCGCGCGGCCCCATAGGCTCTCCGCGTGCTGGATGTCGCGCGTGAGCGCTTCGAGCCAGCTCACTGCGACACGAACGTCGTTGTGCAAGAGCACCATGTACTCGCAGCCCGACTCGCGCGCGCAGTCAAGCGCCTTGTTGCGCATGCTCGGTTGAATGTCGGGCCGCCCCGGCCGATCGTTTTTTACGAGTGCAACGGAGCTAGGCAAGATCGATCGGAGATGGGTCTCGGCGGCCTCGTCCCCGTAGAATACGACGAACGTGCGGTACACGACCCTGTCGACCATCCACATCCAGCGGATCTGGTCGACGAGAATCTCGTTGAAGCCTACGGCGTGCGGGTGCCCAGGCTGAACAAAATGTGTAATGTACACGTCGATCATTTGGCGTACCAGCGCTCAGCGAGCATTTGAACGATGAAACAGATTGCAACGGCAATCTGAACTCGCAAGCACGTTCTCTCGAAAGGCGTCATCAAGAGATCACCTAAATACTGTCAATAGAGCTTATGCGCCCACGTACCCGGCGTCCTCTCGCTCATGATTTCGATCGGCAGATGGTACTCGAACGGTTTGGGCCCGCGCGACCGAATCCAGTCGACGAGAAGGCGCAACCCCAAATCGAGCGACACCTTGGGGCTATACCCGAGCACCGCCCGCGCCAGATCCGCGGAGCAGTTCGCGTCCTGCACCTCTTGCGGTCTGCGGGAGACGAACACCGGATCGAGCCTGAAGCTCAAGATCCCCGCGATCCGCTCGGCCAGCTCGAGGATCGTGATGAACTCGTCATCGGGCCCGATGTTCACAACAAGACCGCTATCCGCCTCGATCATCTTCAGAAGCGGCCCGACGCAATCGGACACGTATGAGAAGCACCGGCGCTGATGCCCCGTACCGTAGATAATAGGCTGTTTGCCTTGCAGCATCTGGTTGACGAAGATCGCTGCTACGTTTCGGTAAGGATCGGTGTACCGTTGATACGGCCCGTAGATGTTGTGCGGCACCGCGATGAGCCATTCGATCCCGTGCACGTCGCAGATGTTTCGCACGAGCGCTTCGGCGGCGAGCTTGCTGATCCCATAAGGATCCTGCGGCTTCGGAACCGACGTCGTCTCGTGAAACGGCACTTTGCCCGCCCCATAGCGGGCCATGCTACTCAGGTAAACGAAGCGTTTGACCTTGGAGCTCGCGGCCGCCGACAGCACCGACGCCGTCATAGCCACTACGCTCCGCACGATGCGATGAGGCGAGCACACGGATAGGCCCTCATAGGCCTCGGCGGCGCAGTGGTACACGACATCCACGCCCCCCATGAGCCGGCGCATAGAATCGAACTCGTTGCAATCTATGTATGCAACATTGGCCATATTTGGCACATTGTCCGAATACCCACCGATGAGATTGTCGCACCCGACTACGTCGTGGCCCATCGTGATGAGAGCATGCGCAAGATTGCTCCCGAGAAAGCCGGCAATCCCCGTAACAAGAATTCTCATGATCGACCCCTACACCACCTCTACACCACCCCTATACCACCTATTACATCTCAGAGAGAGGCTGCCCGTCGACCCAATGCTTGCTAGGCTCGACGGGAATCGGGAACTCGCCCCCCGCCTGTACGATGGCCCGCAGGCCCGCCAGATCGAATGTGTTGCCCAGCGTCCAAGTACGGGCCGTCTCGCGCTGTAGCCGGTTCAGGAGAAGATTCGAGCTGTAGGGCCCATCCCACCTGTGCGGCCATGGTTTGTCGAGCCGGACCATCGGAGCCTCGGCGTGATGACCGTCTTCGTCTTCGAAGGTCCCGCAGGTGCGATCGATGTAGATGCGCACTCCAGTACGTCCGAGACGAATACCGAAATCATAGTCCTCCCCGCCGATGGTGTCGTGGATCTCGTCTTGACCGTTGACCTGCAGGGCGCGTGCGAGCGGAACGGAGAACGTCCCGCCGTAGAGCCATTCGCCCCCGCACGGCTGGGGCCCGTCGCTCTGGATGCGCCCGAGGCGCGAGTCCTGGCCCGGCGGGAACTTGTCGAACGACGCGACGTTGCCCTCCTCATCGAGGACGATGTTCTTGTTTTTGCACGTGGTGCCCGCGAGAACGTAACTGCCCTCGGCCGCTTTCAGGTGCGCGGCAAGCCAGCCGGGGAGGAGCACGGCAAGGTCGTCCACGAACGCCACGTGCTCCCCGCGCGCGTACGCGAATGCGGTATTGCGCGCGTTGGCCGCGCAGAAATAGTCCTTGGTCGTGAGCCTGTGCGGCCCCTGCCAGACGCAAGGTTTGGGGGCGTAGTGCTCGAAGGCAAACCGCCCGCCGCACGCGTCGAGGAGGCCGAGGCGCCGGTGCCCCTCGTCGTGGGGCAAGCGCCCGTCGATCACGATGACCTGCGGCTCGAGGCCGGGGTGCGCCCGGAGCTCGCGCGCGAGCGATCGCGCGAACCACTCGAACCGCGGCCGGAGCCGGAACGTGAGATAGACGATCGTCAGCATCGCGTCCTCCTAAGAGATCCTAAGAGATCACCATCTACCGTCGATCGGCGGAAAGCCCCCGAGGCACGGGTTCCACGAGGGGCGGTGCGTCGCGGGTGGAGGTGCCGAGGCCGCGCGCGCCGCCGTGACGGCCCCGACGGGCCCGGGCTTCAGCGGCCACTTCGGCGTTTGCACCGCGCCGCTCACGTACGCGTCTACGATGTCGTCCGAGACGTCGCAGAGCCAGGCTTCCTTGTCAGCCACCCCGACGGTGAGCTGCCAGCACCCGTCGCCCCGAGCGAGCCCGGACACGAACTCGATCCCGACGTGTTTCACGTAAAACGGTTCGGAGACCTTCACCGACCGCAGATCCGCGTCGAACGCGGCGAAGCGATGCACGTAGATTGCCTTCTCGAGCGAGCCCGCCTCTCCATGGATCTGATGCACCACCGCGAGCCAGCCGCCCTTGTATGGGACGAGCTGCGAACCGCCCCGCAGGATGGCATCGAGCCCGGGGAGGTCGGCGACCCGCGGCCGGACAGACACGACCTCGCTCTTCGGACCCGAAGCACGCTCTACAAGAGCGCGATCGACGTCGAGCACCATGAGCGGGTCAGTTGCGTAGACGAGCCTCAGGCCCTCGGGGTGCACGCACGGCATCCAGTTTTTCTCGTGCCGGGGCGACTCTTGACGCCAGACGCGCGTCACCGTCGGCATGTCCGACACGTCGATCTCGAGGATCGTCTGACCCGTCCGAGGCGACCCGGCGGTGCCCTGAGTGCTCGTGGCTGCGATGGCGTGAAGTTTCCCATCCCAGACGAAGAGTCGAAGATCTTCGTATCCGTACTCGAACGGGCCCGCGCCCGAAGCGTCTCTCAGCAGATGGGGCCCGCCATCATTTATATAAAAAAAGTTGTGAGTCGTCTTTTGCTCTTTGCTGCAAACGCGAACGCTCACGATGCGCCGACCCTCGAAGAGGACGATCGACGGGTTGAGCGGATTGCCGAAATCGCGCATGCTCGGGTGGCTAAGATCGCGTGAGCCGAGGAGCGATAGCTCCGACGCGTGCGCGGGCGTCGTGAGCATTCGCATGTTGAGCTTCCCGCCCGACAAGGCTTGAAACCACATCTCGGAGAGAATCCACGGAGAGCCGGAACCCTGGCAGTAGCTCATGATACGATCCTAACCCTTCGCGCTTTTGCGCGCGAGTTTGCGTTTCACCATCTCGCGCATCCCCCATCCACTGTATGGCTTTCTGCGCTTGGCCTTCGTCTCTGTTCCTATCGAGGATATGGTGCAAGAGCACGGAGAGAACCCGTCGAGCTCCTCCCCGCATGCCTCGCAGCGATCGTCGAACTCGATCACGAAAAGAGCTCCTCGATCGATTCCTCGCTGATCTCGGCGAGCCACGCCTCTTTGTCCGCCACCCCGAAGCTTGCCACGAAAGAGCCCTCGTGGCGGGTGAGGCCCGCGCAGAACTCGACCCCGATCTGCCGAAAGTAGAACGGCCGGCTGATAAGGACGTCGCTGCCGATGATCTTCACAAAGTGATGCAGATAGACGACGGGCGCGTCGCCGGCCACCGGGTCTTTCACGCCTTGTGGAAAACCGCCGAGGAGCGGGTTATAGGCGGGTGCGACCCGCTTTGGACGATAGACCTGATGGACGATGCAGAGCCAACCGCGGCTATAGGGGACGAGCTGCGAACCGCCCCGAATGGTCCCGGTGCCCTGAGGCTCCGGCGCCCGCGCGAGCCGGAGCTCGGGGTCGACGTCGAGCGCCACGAGCGGGTCGATCGAGTAGACGAGCCGGAGCTTGGCGTCATCGATCCACGGCATCCAGTTTTTCTCGTGGCGCGGGCTGATCTGACAATGGATCGACCGCACGAGCCCATCGAGCCCGAGCTCGACGAGGCCTTGCTGGATAAGCGTCGCGGACCCGTCATGAACGGCGGCGATCGCCCAGAGTCGGTGCAGCCATGTGAAGAGACGAAAATCTTCGAGCTCGATGTGCCCGCGGCCGCCGGGGACGACGTGCCCACGATCCATGCCCCAGTTGTGCATGACACGCGCGACGCCGAAGAGCGACCAGTCCTTACGGACCGTCGCCAGGAAATTCGTAGTGGCCTTCCCGACGAGAACACGGATCGACACGTGGAGCGTGCCGTCGATGCTGACGATGCTCGGGTTGTGCTGCGCGCCAATGCAAACGGGCCCGAGATCGATCCTGTGATGCGTCGCAGGGATGGGCGTCACAGCGGGGACGGGCCCTTCGTGGACCGTCTTGTGCCACATGCCAGGGGCTGTCACCACCGGAACGGGCCCGGTGTTCGCGGGTGCGGCCGCACTCTCGTGCTTGTGCACGAGCCACGCGGGGTACCTCCCCCATCCAGGAGGCGCGCCGCTCATCACTCCCCCTTTCGTATGCGAAAGGCGATGGTCCCAGCGAGCGCGATCGGCCCGAAGAGCACATACACCACGATCCACGTGAGCAGAGCGATCGGCCGGCGCTGGTCGTCGAGCGCTCGCACGAGCGCCTCGCGGTACCAGAAGAAATCGAGCCCGAGAGCGACGCACCCGAAGAGACACCAGAGGGGGAAGCCCATGAGGAGCCTCACCAAGCCCGCTGCGCGCGCATAGGAACGCCTCTCTCGAGCCCGCCCTCAAGCCCGCCGTCCGCGCGCGATGAGAACCCGACGAAGCAGCAGAAGCCCGCCGGGCACCCGACGTTCGGAAACGCCCCGCCGCACGCGTGGCTCTCTGGGCAACAGAAACCGGTCGGCTTGAGGTCCGCGCCCACGCACGTCGTCTCAGCCCGCGTGCAGCCCGGCGCGCCCTTGTCGACCGTTAGAATGGCAGGCGTCTGGCAATCGAGCGCGAAGAGCACACCAAACGCTACCGCGAAGCCGAGTCCGCCCGCGCCCCAAAACCGTCTCATCCTCGCCCTCCTCCGCTCGATGCTTTCGGCTTGCGCCGCGCCGCTTTGCGCGTAACAGCCCTCTTGGTAGCAGGCCTCTTAGCGGTCTTCTTCATAGGTGTGCGGCCGCGTCTGAGGGCTTCTCCCTCGATGGCCGCTGCTCGGGGCGAGCGCTCGATGAGCTTGCGCGTGCGCTTGTCTAGCTTCGCGAGCTCGCGTTCGAGCCGCTTCTCGACGCCTTGGATCGCGCGGGCGAGGACCTTCTCTGTCTTTTCGACCCGGCTGTTCGCGGCCTCGATGCCCGCCGCGAGCTCCTCCACGTCGTTGGCAGCATCGGGCATCGGCACCCCCGCGGCAGCCGCCGCCTCTGCAAAATCGCGCGGAGACGCGCGCTTTGGGGGAGCCTCGGCGAGCCCCGTCTCTGTCATGATGAGATAGAACTCGGCGTGGGTTGGGCCATATCTATTTTTCCAAGCCTTGAGGTGGCGCCGCCCATCTTCCTCGGGGAAGAGGGTCACGAGTGTATCGACCTCGTGCTGCAGGGCCATCAGGCCCGCGAAGTCAAACTCTTTGGTCATATGTGAGATCAAAAAGGACGGCGCCGAGTGCTTGCTCGAATACTGCTTATATCGTTTGGCGATCACGACCGCCGCGTGCGCGTCCTTGCCGACGAGAGACGAGATCGAATCGAGGATGATGATCCCGGGAGGATCCAGCTTGAAGACCTCGTCATCGACCTCCGCGCCGAATCCGAACTCACGCATAACTACGAAGCGGTCGAGATTGTCGATACCGAATCTGTCCGCCGTGAGACGAAGCTCTCCGGGGGCTTGCTCGGCGGACAGGTAGTACGACTTTTTGCCTGTAATCTTGGCTGTGATCGAGGCTATTTGAAGTAGTAACGTCGTTTTCCCACTACCGGCCGCGCCGCCTACGAGTGTAATCGAAGTTGGCACGATCCCGCCGCCCCAAGCGGCATCCCAAGGGCCTCCTGTCACGATGCGCTCGACCGCACCCGGAGTCACTTGATCGAGGGTCGTCACCTTCATTTTTGAAACAGACCCGATCGCGCCGGTCTCACTCGCCGTGTACCGCCCGCAGCCGAGACACTGCATTCGCCCCGGGAAGAGCGGCCGATGGCAATGCGCGCACGAGGCCATGGCTCAGTGCGGCCGCGAGAGGCTCGTTCGAACCTGGTCGAGCGTCTCGTTGATCGTCGCGCAGAGGCCCGAGTCAGCGAGCGACCCGTGCTCGAGGGCCTCGTGCCGGTACTCCTCTGCGTCGAGAAGGTCCCGCACGTCGCCGTTCCGGTCGTACGCGATGTACGCCGCGATCGCCCGCGCCGCCCACGTGACGGCGGTAGTGTGCTGGATCTCGGGCATCGTCTTTTCGGCCCGCTCTTGCATGGCGCGGTGCACGTGCGGGCGCCAATCGGGCGGGACGTACACACTCACGGCGCCGCCTGCGGTTTGACTGCGTCCCGCTTCAAAAGACGTTTGCGGAGCGCGTCGATCTCAGGCGTGAGGCCATCATACACAAAAATACCAATGGACCCGTCATAAGTACGGTCTGTCGCCAAGAGGATACCTGACAGGATAGGAATGTTCGCAGAAGGATCATTTCGTAGAACGAAATTTCTCATAGCGCGCCTCTATCGATCGGTTTCCCGTTGATATCGACAAGAGCTTTGATGCGCGCTCTCGTGTGCTCGACAGCCCGGGCCCGATCGAAGCGTTCGAGCTCCTCGGCGAAGCACCCGCGCATCCCGTCGTGCGCCGTCGCGACGTCGATGGCCGCGTGAATCTTGAAGCCCGCGTCGTGCGCGCGCGCGGAGAACGCCCGGTCGTCGAGGAGGTAGATGTTCATGTCCTCAGGCGCGCCGAGGTCGAACCGTCGCGCCGGGACGACCATCGACTTGAAGAAGCCCGCCGAGATCCGCGGGGGCATGAGGGTCGAGAGGTAGCACTCGGGCTCTGACCTATTTCGCATCTTGTCGCGCTCGACAGCGCCCGCGTGCATTTTCTCCCAAACGGCCCGCCGCACCATGACCGCCCCGAACCCAGTCCACGCGCACTCCACCACCCGCGCGCGGCCCATCGACGAGACCTCTCCGATAGGGACGATGTTGAAGAGGTTGTTCTCGCCCCGCATGCGGCACGGGGCCGAGACGATATCGCAGCCCCCTTCGATCGCGTCGAATAGGTATTCAACGTGCGCAGGCTCGATCTGGCAATCGTCGTCGAGCCACAAGTTCAGGTCGCACGCTGTCGATAGAAACGCTGTCACCAGTTCGTTGCGCGCGAGGTCGAGCGGCATGCGGTAGACGTGGCCCAAGTGGAGCCGGTGACCGCGCTTCTCGAGCTCCGTCCGCAGGTCGAAGACGCACGACAGCGTCTGGGGATGTACCCCGCGCGCGGAGGGTATGGTCACCAGAACGTTGTGCACGGCGCGCCCTCTCAGCCCGTGATGATCCACATGATGGACACGACCACTGCGTTCGTCTGATCTTGGTTTAGCAAGGTCAGAGAAGTTGTGCCTGGGGCTATCGGCTGCAATACGGCCTGAGGCGTCGACAATCCAAATTGAAACGGTTCAAGAGACGTTGGGTCGACCCCGATCACCTCTTGCACGAGAACATTCGGATTTGCCGGTGCTGCAGGCAGGGCGACGGGCGTGGCCGAGATCCACATCGCGTTGATCCCAGCGGCTTGCGGGACGGGAACGGTCGTCGTATCGCTGGCGCCCCCGAATGCCGTCAAAAATTGCTGCAAACCGCCGTCGGGATCGGCGAACAGCGGCTCGCTTGTCGATGCGCGCGTCCCGGGCACGACTGTCACCGAGACGGCGTAGTCCTGGCCCGCATTGTTCACTGCCGCAGGCGTGTCATCGATCACACTTACGGTGATGGCGTCCGCCGGGCCCGAGATCTCAGTGCCTTGGCCGACACTCACCAGACGAACATTGGGTATCCCGTTTACGATGAACACCACAGTAGCTAGCGCAGCGTACCCCCCGTTATTATTGGGTCCTGTGCTCGAAAACGTCACCGTGAAATAAGAGTACCCGAGTGTACTCAGGTCTCCTGTCTGCATGGAGACCTTTCCGTTCGGATCGTTGGTCACAAGCGAGCCAGACTGCGACCACGTGTGTTTTCCGTGTTGCACGCCCGCAGTATCCCCTACGAGGGGCTGCGCGTCTACCGTCTCCCTCGAAGTCTCTCGTGCGAGATCAGTGGCTTACGACCCACAGGATCGAGACGTCGACCTCGTGATCCGGGTCGAAGTTGGTCATCTGCATCGTGATCGCCTCGGGCAGAACGGGGATCTCGACCGGCTCGGATTTGTCGAGCGCAAACGAGAAGCCCTCCGTCGTCGAAGAGATGTTGAAGAACACCTGCGGCGCGGGCAAGGGCGAGCTGTCGAGCGAGGCCGACACCCACACGCCCACGACGCCGACGTTCTGCGGAATCTTGACGACCGTCGAGCACGTCGGAACGTGCACGTCATACGCGGTGAGATAGTACTCGCCACCACCCGGATCGGCCAAAAAGGCCTCTGGGGCCTGCGTCTGGGATCCTGCGGGCTCGCTCGCGGCGTCTCCCGCCGTCGTGGCCACACCGCCCGTGCAGGCCGCAGAGCCCATCGCGCAGAGGACCATCAAAAACACTGTCGAAAACGCCTTCGTCGTGATCGTGACCATGTGAGTCTCCTCCCTAAAAAACGTCGTTGAAACTGCCCCACTCAAGCTAGCCTTACTCAAGTTTTATTCAAGTGGCTAGCGCGTCATCCAGGCGGGTGACACGCTCAGGCTTCAGCGAACGTGCGGCCCGACCGTCTATGAGTCCAATGCGCCAAAATAACCGAACCATCCCGCTCGTCGCTCCCGACGAAGCGATCCGTCTCGCACAAGAGATCACCCGCCGGGCGTCCGAGCTCCGCGCGCGTCACGCGAGCTGCGTGCGTGCGCTGGCCCGCTCGACGGCGGCGCTGCGCCTGCACAACGATCGTCTGGCCCGCCAGCTCAGCTCGTAAGCTCGTAAGCGTTTCTCAGCGCTTCGTTCCGACATGCAGCGTCATCGGCTTGGGTGCTGGCTTCGGGGCCGGCTTGGCCGCGGGCTTGGGCGCGCCGAGGTGGATGGTCGGCATCGGCTTAGGGGGCGCTTTGGGGGCCGCGGGCTTGACCGTCCCGAGGTGAATCGCAGGCACCGCGGGCGCGGCGGGCTTCGGGGCCGCCGGAGTGGACCCGAGATGGAGCGAGATGCCGGGGGGCGTGGCGGCCGCTGCAGGCGTCGCGAAGGCGAGAGAGCTCGCGATGTGCGACGGGACCGATGCGACGGGCGTGGGGGCCGTCGAGGTCCCAAGGGGCTGGGCGACCGTCGAGGGGCCCGAGAGCGGGCCGAGGACAGGCGAGACGCCGCCGCCAGAGCCGTCCGGCGCGCCGCCGTCCGAGGGGTGGGCGGCCGCCCAGGCGTGCGCGCCGTGCTGCCCATGCCGACCCTTCTTCTTGGAGGTGGGCGTCTGCGGCGTCTGCGGGCTGCCCGAGCCGTCCCCCGAGCCACCGCCGGACGTTCCGCCGCCGCCTGAGGAGCCCCCGCCCCCATCGTCGCCGCCGCCATCGCTGGCCGCGGGCGAGTCGTCTCCGCCCCCGTCGTCGACGTACGTGCTGCCGTCGGGCGCCGACTCGACGACGGTCGTCGTATCGGTCGTGGTCGTGTCGGTCCCCGAATCGAGGTTCGCGGCGGCCGCATTGAGCCCGGTGTCATCGTAGGTGACCGACCCGTCCGGGGCGATCGTTGCGCCTGGGGGGAGCGCCGCGGCGGCAGCGGCCGCTTGGCTGTTCGCTGCCATCTGCCGCGCGAGAGCGACGAGCCCGAATAGCGCGAGGCCCCCACCCGACCCGATGAGCGCGCCCTTCAGCCCGCCGAGGAGAAACCACCCAAGGCCGCCCCCCGCGAGCCCCCCGACGGCGGCGGTGGCAGCTACCGGGTGCGCTTCCACGACGGTGAGATCGGCCATGGTCTACCTGCTAGCTACCACTTGCGGAGGAGGCGGGAGAAGCGCCAGACGCGCCACCCCCAGTAGGCCCCGAATACGAGCACGCCGAGCGCGAGAAGGACACTGAAACCCACGAGCACACGGCTAAGCCCGATCGACACCCGAAGCATGGTGCCATGACAAAATGCGACTCGCAAGAGGGCCTTTTAGGCCCCATGCAGGTCACTTCTTGGCGAGCTTCGCGAGAACGATCTGAGCGACCCGCGCGTCCGCCTTGTAGGCGGCTGTCGGGGGCGCTCCCTTCGACTCGAGGAGCGCCTCTTCGTCGGCGATGACATCGAGCGCCACGGAGAGCTCATTATTGAAACAGGCGAGCGCGATGGCCTCGGGCGTCTGGCCCCAGTGGTCGCTCACGCAGGCCACCTCGGAGCTGACGTCCGCCGCTGTTTTGGTGGCGGGAGCGCACGCGGCCACAGCACCGACGACCAACGACACGCCGACATTTCGAAGAGCTCTCATGACCCTCGAGCATAGAGCAGCCACGGGCGCGTGTCTTCTACCATTCGTGACTCTTGTCACATTAGGCAGTATCCCTTGAGTGGCTCGGTGATGTCTCGAGAGCATGCTCTCGATCACCCTGTTCGTCCCAAAGGCAAACCAACCGGTCGGTCTTCGTGTCTCGAGGGCAAAACCGCCCGATCTCGCCGTCTCTCAAGAACGAACATCTCTCATAGCACCAGAGTGAGACTTGTCCATCGATGGGTCACCGTCGAGTTGTCTCGAGGGTCATGCAGTTGGCTTCTCTAAAGCAAAACCTTAGATCTCCTATAGCATTCTCACATCAATATCCACGGACCGGGTGGCTCGAAAGAAAAAACCTCTCGATCTCTCCCATTGTATTGGCGTCCGACGTCTATGTCTCAAATACAAAACACCTTGATCTCCCATTGCATCCCACCAGACGAATGTGGATTCACTGAACCGAGTCGAGTCTCAAAGGCGAGCCCTTCGATCTTACCATCGCGCCCTCACACATGTCCTAGGCGACGTCGCTAACGGAACGAGTCTCAAGACAAACCCTCTTGATCTCCTGCCACGCGCCCATCCCATCGCGCCTTTATCGCACAACGCAGTATTGCACGTCTCAAGAGTACGCCCTTCGATCTCCCATAGCGCCATCGTCGTGAATGCCCGAGGACAAGCCGATGAGCAAGTCTCAAGAGCGTATCTCTTGATCCTCCACTCCGTCTGGAAGCGCGGACGGCCGCACCATCCTGCTGTTGGTCTCAAGAGCGCATCCCTTGATCCTCATCGCGCCTCTCTTTACACCAGTGCTTCGCGAGCTGCATGTCTCGAGAGTTAGACCCCCGGATCTCCCATCGCGATCTAGCGTCGCACCCGACTTGGCATCGCGCCTTAGCAATCGAGTGCGGCTAAGTCTCGAGAGCTGGACTCTCGATCTAGCGTCGCACCGGTCCCAGACCATGGCACTGGCATCGTCGGCTTTCGTGTCTCGAGAGCTGGACTCTCGATCTAGCGTCGCACCGTGTCGGTTGTTGACCGGACGCCGGCTCTTGCGACGAGTCTCGAGAGCTGGACTCTCGATCTAGCGTCGCACCGTGTCGGGCGACGCGGCCGCCAGCGGCGACCGCTACGTCTCGAGAGCTGAACTCTCGATCTCCCGTCGCGCCGCGTTGGACTCCGTCTAGTTCGCCATAGCCGGAACATAGTCTCGAGAGCTAAACTCTCGATCTCGCGTTGCGCCGATCGGCGCTTTCTCCCATCGCTCCATGCGTGATGAGAGTCTCGAGAGCTAAACTCTCGATCTCGCGTTGCGCCACCCCCGCGTATCGTCGAGGCCGAGACCGAGACTCTGTCTCGAGAGCTGAACTCCCGATCTCACGTCGCACCCGCGCGACCGCGCCGTCTCGAGAGCTGAACTCTCGATCTCCTGTCGCGCCCTCTGAAGCTCCCGGAGCCCCTTGTGCGTGACCGCGAGTATCGAGAGCTGGACCCTCGATCTCCCATCGCACCTCCACGGACAGCGCCCGCTCGGGACCCGGAAAGGCGAGTCTCGAGAGCTGGACCCTCGATCTCCCATCGCACCCGGGGGAAGTGGGAAACGTTTCCACCCGACAAGCTGCGGTCTCGAGAGCTGGACTCTCGATCTAGCGTCGCACCCCGCCGCCTCGCAGCCTCCTCCGGTCACCGTGACGGTGTCTCGAGAGCTGGACTCTCGATCTAGCGTCGCACCTCGAGGGGGGATGGCCGACGTTCCAGTCCATCCAGCCGTCTCGAGAGCTGGACTCTCGATCTAGCGTCGCACCCCGTACCCGAAAAAGCGTCATGTTTCCCCCTCCTTACCCCGCCCTTTTCGAGCGGCCTCGATCTTCGCCTTCTTCGCCGCCCCGAGCCGGCGCGCCTTGGCCCATCGACTCTCTGCCGCCTCCTCGCCATCGCTCGTTTTTTTCTCCTTGCGAGCGCCGACTACGATCCGCGCGTCGCCGGGGCTCTCGATCCAGCGCTTCAGCAGGATCGACCCGGCGCTGTCGTCCTGGTCCTGCAGCTCGCCGCAGCCGCCGCACACCCGGTCGATCGAGGCCGCCGCGTCGAACTTCTCAACGAGCCCGCAAGCGCGGCATGTGCGGGTCGTGTTCACCGCCGAGACAAGCGCGACGACCCCGCCGCGCGTGCGGGCCGCGTTGCATAGGGCGTCGCGGAGCTCGCTTGTTGCCACGAGGAAACGGTTGCCGCGGGCGGTCTCGTTTTCGGCTGAGTCCTCCTCGTACCGAGCGAACCCGGGCTTATTGAGGTCGAAGCGCTCGAGAACGATCGTGCCGTACATCTGCGCGAGCTTCGCGGCGAACATCTGGTACTTGCAGCGGCGCCGCCCGAGCGCGGAGGTTCGCCAGCTCGTCTCTGTCCGCCAGTCGAGAAGGTCCTGCGCGCAGTAGGCCTCGAGCGCACAGAAGGGGATCTCGTCCCCTTCGAAGCGGTTGTCCCCCCAGGCGCGCAGGAGTCGGACGAACTTCGCCGGGGAGCGCCAGACGTGCAGGTTCTGCGCGGCGAGCCGGACCGCCTCGGGCACCTTCGGCCATGCGCGGAGCCAGCGCCCGACCGACGTGCGTATCGTCTCGAGCCGCGAGTCGCGCTGGCTTCGGATCTCACGGGGCGCCTTGAGGACCCGGATGTCCTCGGCGGAAAGGCGAAGCTCGCCTTGCGCCCCATCGGCCGCGATCCACCGGCATACGCGGATGTCGCCTTCGACCTGGCGCCATCCGACGTCAATGGCAACCGAACCGGCCCGGGGCGCGATGGACGTCACGTTCAGGGCGAGCGTCACGCACAGGTGCCACGAGTAGAAGGGCCCATTTTTCATCCGATGGATGGTGGCCCACTTGATGATCGAGCCCTCGGGGAGGGGCCGGTGCATGTCCATCTCCCACGAGGCCCAGACGGGCTTGCCGTTCGCGGTCGACCCGACCCGCAGGTGCACGCGGCTATCTTGTCGCATGCGGACGAGATGCTGATGGCGGTAGCCTTGCCCGGGCGGCCGCGGCGTGTAGGGGGTATCGTTGGGCGCCCATGCGGCGGGGGGCGGCGCGTCGATGCGCAGGCGCGTGTCGGTGCCGCCGCACGCGCGCACGGCGGAGAGACCCCCTTGGAGCTGGACGCCGAGCGTGCCGGAGCCATCCCACCGAGGAAGGTCGGGATCGTTCGGGGTGAACCCGTCCTCTTGGTAGAGAGGCGCGGCGAATGCTCTGGTGGACGCTTCCTCCACGAGCAAGTACGAGCCCCAGTAGAGCGAGGTGTACTCGCGCACGCTCTTGCGAAGCTCACGGGCCCGCTCCTCGATCTCGAGCAAGTCGGTCTCCAGGCGCCCGCGTGCTTCCTTGCGAGCGGTGATGAGCGCCTGGCGTGCCACGCGGGCCGTCGCGCGAGCGATGTCGCGCAGGGTCGTGTCCACTTTCAGGGTGCGATCTTTGGCCCGAGCGGCCCGAACGACGGCGCCGGCCTCGGCGGCTACCTGATCCGCGCCGCGCGCCGTCTCGATCTCGACGGTCGTCTCAGCGTCGAGAAGGCCCCGGACAGCGGCCCGTTTCGCGCGCTCGATGAACGTGAGGTCGTACGCGTACGCGTGCGCGGCACGGAGTTGATCGAACACGCGATCAACGCACTCGTCGTCGGGCGCGGAGAGAGAGTATTTGTAGACGATACTCGACATGACCCCTGACACCTTCCCTTTGCACTATTCCTTATTTGCACGCAAACACTTTATGCTCGGCCAGCAACGTGTGGGCTTTCGCAGGATGTTGCTACCGACGAGAAATTTCTCCAAATACGCCTTCAATGCGTAGTTACGATAGTATTTCTGCAATTTCACTTTAGACAGATGTCTCATTCTAGTCGATACGTGTCTCATCTACTCAACCCTCCTTTTCGGCGAGGCGGAGAGATCAGATTCCGTCTTGGCCCTCGCGACGCTGTAGAGAACGCCCTCGAATCCCGCCTCTTTTAGCGCGGCCACGAGAGGATAAATGTCCCGAGACCAATTCACGGTTTGGTGCCCCCAACTCCAGCACCCAACAATCGGGTAGGCACGTCTCCCCATTACCCTTCGCCTTTTCGGCGCGAGCGTTCCAAATTCACTTGTCCCGAATTTATGTGAAGCGCTGCAGATGCTCTCTCGTAGCACTTCAACGGGCACATGCATTTCATGCAGAGGACCCGGCCACACCACGGACACCTCGTAACCCGCCGCGCCGAGACACGGCGGCTGCACGCGACGCAGGGCGGCCCGGATGCAGCCGGCACGGCTATTCCCCCCAGCCGAACGTGTGCTCGAGAACCTCAGCGTCGAACGCGACCCCAGGGCTCCGATCCGACACGAGCGCCCCGAGCGCGCGCAGGAGCAGATCCCAGGGCCCGAGCCTCGAGCGGGGGAAGCCCTCGACACGGCCCTTGCGCCAGATCTCTTTCGCGAGAGGCTTTTTGGCCACCTCGTGAAGCGGGCGCTTGCCTGCGGCGGACGAGTACTCCGCCGCTTTGAAGAGACGGCACTCGTAGTCGCCCGTGATCGCGTCGCCCCCGACGTTCGAGATCGTTGCAACGCCGAGGTCGCGCGCCTTGGTGTGATCGCCTTTGAGCCACATCTCGAGTTTTATAACTATCATTTGCGTCCTTCTTCTGACTTGGTCATTCGATTGACCTGCTGCCAATATTCCCCCAACACTGTCCCCGGGTCCGCGCCCGGCCCGCATGCCACAAGTATGTTATTGAACACAAATACGACTGTTTTATTGACAAGGTTAGCGATACTGACACCTTCTCTGCACGAAGCGGTTATGTTCGCGCCTCCCATGACAGTACACTTATAGACGTCAGGAGGTACATCGTGCCCGATAAACTCGCTCTTGTGCGGCTCGTGTTCATCTTGTGTCCAAAGCGAGAAGTGGTCGCGGCGCTTGACGTGGCCCGAGCCTTTGCACTCAGGGCATGTCTCTGTCCACTCACGAGGAGTACGAATCACCTTATCTGTCATCCGAGGCTACTCCAGCCCTCTGCGACCACTGTTATCGTTACGGATTCTCCCCTCTCCGCCCGCATGGCTTCGATCACATTGGGGTCGTCTTTCCGATGCGGCCCGGCGTCGGGGTCGCCCGCGCCCTTACGCATCCGGTAAGCCTCGAAGTCGTTCGCCAGCTCGCGCACGCTCGCGACGTACTCGGGATCGAGCCCGAGCTCGGCGGCCTTGTCCGCGTAAGCGCGTAGCGCGTGGGGTACGCACGGATCCCGAGCGCCCATGACGAAATGGGGCCAAGCAGGGGTACTGCCGTCACGACGTACGACAAGGAACTTGCCCTCGGAGAACTCTTTGGTCTTTGCCCAAACTCTCATTTTTTTACCGTCCTTTAGGGTCCTTCGCATGTTCACCGCGTAAATCCATTGCGGCCCGGGCCTCAGCGAGAGCGGTGCAGCCGCAGGGGCGCTGCGGCACATTCTCGACGTTCGCGTTCGAGGGTGCGGCGCATCTCTGTAAGAGCACCCGTCATCGGTTCGAGCTCGCGGCGGTGCGCGCGATCGGCCAGCCATATGGCCGACCACACAGTCGAGACCAGCACGACCACTGCACCGCCGCAGATCACCTCGACAATCATCTGTAGATCACCTCCGCAACCATCCTCAGAGGGGGCTACTCCAAAGCGGCGATGCGCCGCTGCAGCTCCTTCTCCGACAGCTCGGAGAGCTTGCCCGCCTGCTTCTCGGCGAGGATCGCGAGCAGCTTCTCCTTCTCGAGCTTGTTGGCGACCTTCTTCTTCGCGGCCTCTTCCTCTTGGAGCTTCACGGCGATGACGTGCTTGACGACGGCGAGCGCGGTCTCGCGCCGCTCGTGTTCGAGGGTCTTCGTGGTCTCGACAAAGCTTTCCTCGGAGATCTCCTTCCACGCCTTGTTTGCCGCCTTGGCGACGGAGTCGAGGTCAAAGTTCTCTTGGGCGCTTCGCGGGCGCAGGGGGACGTCCCAAAGCTGCTCGACGGACAGGGCACCCCGCGTCGACTCGAACCGGAGCTTGTTTCGCGTTGCGTATTCGAAAATGTCCATCTTCTCTTCTCCTTTGCTCATCTTTCTTTTCACTGGGAAAATCTAAAACCCGACTCCACTAAAGACATTGAAGAGACGGCGACGGCCTCCGCACGAAGCGCGGACGAGGAACGACTCGTGTTTGGTGGATGAGAACCCGAGCCCCGACAGCCCGCCCTCGGTAGGTTGACACTTCGTCTTGTCGGCGATGACCTCGAACACCTTGCGGTGCGGCTCGAGGCGCGGGTGCAGAAACTCGTTGTAGAACCCGCGCGTCTCCTCGTCGCACCGCGCGCCTTCGAGAAGGAAGAACGTGTGCTTGTTGCCTACGGCGTTATCGCCCCAGTAGTTGGGGCTGAGTGTGACGGCGCGAACCTTCACGTACTGTTCGGTTTTCAAACCCCACTTCTCTTGGGAGATGTTCGCGGCCGTGATGCCTGGATCGCCGAGCGCGAACCGCTCGACCACCCCGTTTTTCACGTACAGGTGGACAACATGCATCGCCTGTTCGTTTCGGACCGCCTTGTTGTACGAGTAGTGCGAGATGCGGCCGCCCGTCTCGACCTCGACAACGAACCCGGGACTACTCGCTTCCCTATGACAGTAGTTATGGACCAGCACCCGATAGCCCCCGTCCGGGGGCTCGGTCATCCACACGATGTTCTCGACGGGCTTGCGCGTCGTGCCGCGGCCCGCGTTCATGTCGACGTCGAGGACGCCGCCCGTCCACCCGCGCTTGTTCCGGAAGAATATGTGATCCCCGAGGCTGGACAGCGCCCGCCCGGGCGGCTCGTAGACATGCAGGTCGAGGTCGTCGTAGTTGAACCAGGAGAGCGAGACGCGCAAGACGGCCCCGTCGACCTTGCCGCCCGCCTTTCGGACCCGCTCCTTGATCGAGTCGGCGACGTTGCCTCCGTACGACCAGGCGAAATCGTTGTCCCACCGAAAGAGCCGCTTCGGCTCGGGGTGGCGTGGGGCGGTGATCGACATGAGGTTGCCCGCAAGGTCGCCTCGGAAGAAGATCTCGAGGGAGGTCGTCTCGGGCAGAACGCGGGCGACAAAGTCGTCGAGCCCGATCTCTTCGGCGTTCTCCTCGTCCCGCTCGACGCTCCGTTTAGTGAAGGAGGTTGCGTGCTTCATGAGGGCGTCGCCGATCCCGCCCTTCATGAGGCTTCTGCTACTCCCGTCGACCCACTTCACGTCGTTGACGGATAGGTCGGCGATCGTCGCGAGCCGACGCTCGAGAGCGGGCTCGAGGCCGAGCGCCTCGATCGTCTCCATGGCCTTCTTCACCATGCCCGGCGTGATGAGCGCGCTCGTGCGCTTGTAGTTCTGCGGCGCGACCTTCGTTTCAAAGGTCGTCACCGCGCGATCGATGTCCTGGCCCTCGGAGAGATCCTGGACGAGCGTGCCGATCACGGTGTTGCGCAAGCGCGCAGCCGGGTGGCCCGCGTTCATCCAAAGAAACAGGCCTCGATCTCGACTCCCTATCGAGAGGAACTCACGCTGGAGCCGCTGGAAGGCGGAGACCGCCAGCTTATGCTCCTCGCCGCGGTAGAGGGAGCCGGCCTCGATGAGCGAGAGGACGGTCTCTAGCGCGTCGGGGGTAAGCTCAAGGAGCCCGCGCCGGAAGACCATCAGCGACGTCTCGTAGTCCCCGCGCACCTGAGCGGGGGATTCGACCCGCAGAGCGCGGGGTATGTTGCCCGTATAGAAGTGGTCCCAGGTCATGGCCTGACCTGTTGCCTTGTCGTAGGCGCGCGACTGCGCCGTGCCGAAGGATGTCTCTTTCTCGCTCACGCGGTAGATGCTGCCGATCGGCGCGCGGCGAACGGCCTCCTGGAGGCGGCTCGCAACCGTGCGGTAGTGCGCGGGGGCCTCTTCGACCGCGCGATCCCAGATCGTACGCATCTCGCCCGTCGCGTCGTCGCCGTTTCCGGCGTACCAGATTGGGGAGACCACAGCGCCGGCCCGGCGGATGAACTGCTTGCAGCACGAGCAATCGTGCTCCGTCCTCTTCTTGTAGAGAAGGTTGGTACCGGGAGGGAAAGCGGCGAGATACTCCTCGTAGAGCGCCTCACCGTCTACAGCACTCACGAACACGATGCTGCCCCGAGCCACCTCTTGGAAGGAGGACGCAACGATCTGCGCGAACGTCGAAAAGCCGTCGATCGTCATGTGGTATCTCCTCACCGTGACAGCTTTCGGCGGGTATCGGCTCTTCGCGCCATGCGGACGACATCGTCCTCGTCGATGTCGTTGAGGAGCGTGAGCGCGCGGCGAACGACGTCGCTGTCGGTGACCGCGCGATCCGGCCAGATCGCCTGGAATTTCTCGCGCAACTCTGCGAGCGCGCGCACATCGCCGGGGCTCAGGTTCACGCGCAGAAGGCGCGCTTTGCTAACGAACATGAGCCAAGTGCTATCATGGCCATCATAGCAGTCAACAACTATCGACGGTCTTTTGACGGTACCTCGGCGATTTGACGTGCGCGGCGCGCGTCTCTCGCAAGATCTGCCTCTACTTCGCGTGCGGCGCGCAGGCCGATGGATCGAAACCACGAGGTCAGGGTCTGCCCCGATGCTCGGGCGGCGGCCGCGAACCTCTCACGCTCGGAGCGCGGCAGAACGAAGTTGACACGCACCCTTTCTTCTGGGGTGCTGTCTTGATCGTCAGCAGAGCCCGGTTCGTCGGGGACATCGTGCGGGCTCGACCTGTGCGGCTTGAACGTCACGATGGGTTCTTTGAACGACATGATGATGGGTCAGAGTAGCACGCCGTTGAAGCGCCCATATTCATCCGCGACTCGTCGGATTTGGCGCTAGGAGACCGAAATCGACCCGTCTGCGGTCCGTTTGCCTGGCGGAGCTCGCTAAGTGTGCTGAGTTTTAGTGCAGGGATTTAGCGCCTAAAGTAGTGGAAACATAAGACTTTTGTCACTGTGCAGGGTTTTAGGCGGTTGGTGGTCGGTGACAGTGGGGGGACATATATTTATTTTTTTGGGGGGCATAATAGAGAGAGAGAGAGAGATAGAGAGAGATAACCCTGCACACCCTACACACTATGCTATTAGTCTTGTCTTTTCGCATACTTACATTTCCACCCACATTACACCGCTCCGTGCACGCCCTTGCACAGCCCTCGGTGAGAGGGCCCGCCGGCCCCCAGGTAGGACCCATCGGCCTCAAAGTTGAGCAGCGCGATTAGCGAAGCTTCACGGGATAGAAGTGCCCTCGGTTGGTCCGCTGCCACCCGAGTTTCAACTGTCCCATGCGCACGCCGAACTTGTTGCTTGCGAGCGGGCTATGTCCCGTGTCCCGCGCCCACTGTACATAGGCGCGATAAACCTGAGCCGCTTCGGTCCAGTCGTGCTTCCCAGTCGATGGCTTCGCAGACGTCGCCTTCGATGTCATCTCCTCGATGAACGACGCGACCTGATCTACGCCCCGGCGCCAAAGATCGATCGCCGTGTCGCTCGAGGGCACGTGCGTGTACGCGCCCTGTCGGAGCACGCGGACCGCGCCGCGCAAAAACCACGACGGGAGAAGCTCTTTCTCTCGCTCGAGGATTCTCTTGCCAATATCGACCACGAACCCGGGGTCGCCTGATTCAAACGTTCGATTGAATTCAACGAAAATGAACCGCCGAAAGAACCCTTTTGAGAAATCGCTCGTCGAGGGCGGTGTGTTGCACGCGTAGTAGTGCGCCGCCGTGGGTTTGAATGTGAACGGCGCCTCGCGGATGTGTCGCCCTTCAATTTCATCTCCCGTGATGATCGCCTTGAAGCTAGCGCTCTCGAGGATCTCACCCTCAGGCATCTCTCCCACCGCGTTGAGCAGTTTCCCGGCGAGGCCCGCTCTTCGGTATTCATTGTCGAAGTCTTGCGGCCGTGTGCTGGACACGGACCCTTGTGGCATCATGCCTTGGAGTATGAACGCGAGCTGGCTTTTGCCATTCGCGCCGCTCGTCTCATTTTTGCTTGTGGCAACAAAGCAATGCGCAAACCCGGGGGCCAACCCCAAGAGTGCGATTCCACCAAACTCCTGTACGAAATTGATCTTCGCCTCTTTGTCAGAGTCGTCCCGGAACACATCGTCGAGGAATGCGAGAAACTCGGGCGGGTGCGCGTCGAGCACGAACGGGAACGAGTACCCAGAGCGAACCTTGTTTGACGGGTCGTGCGTCTGCAGCTCGATCCCGTCTCGGGTCGGGGCTACGAACCCATTCGAAAACGCGATCCCCCTCGCCGGTGCGGTCCCGAAAAACCCGATCGTCCGCTGGTTCGACCCCGCCAGCCGTATCGCGCCGCGCACGTCCGCGTGGTTGACCCGCAGGACCTTTCGCTTCTCGCCCGCGAGGGCGGTGCCCGCGAACGCCTGGATGACTCGACTCTGTTCATCCTCCGACACTGTGCGCCAAAGACCTTCACGGGGTTCGTAGCGGTAGAGTGCGCCATCGTCGTACACGAGCCCGACACCATCCCCCTGCAGGTGCTTGATCAGCCGTTCGGCGAGCTCCGTGTGGTCCCCTCGCTCGAACGCCGTCGGGCTAACCGACACCGGGCGGTTGGCGGTACGCGTTTCCGGCGCCTCCGTGCCCTCCTGGGCGTCCTTTAGCCTCCGGTAGACCCCCGATACCTGCTCCTCCTGAAAAGCCGTCTCTGCGGCGTTTAGGAAGAACTGGAGCTCGACGTCTTCATGCCACCTTGTGGTATGCCTGTCCGACCCGCACCGATCGCAACAGGCCTCGAGCTCTAGATCTTTGAGATCTCTAATTGTCTCAAGTTCGTCTCCGTCAGCAATTCCCGTGGCATATTCGTCGACCCGGTCGTCTGCCATGTGACCCCTCAGAGGGTTCCCTCAGAGAACGCAAGTGCTTGCTTGGCTGAGCCGCCGGTGGTACCGCTTCGATACCGCACTCGTCCACAGCAAAACGGTCGCGAGACGGAAACGAAGCCCACACACAGTCGCCATGCGCAAATTCGTCAAAACCTCGATCAAGCTCGACGCGACGATGCACGAGACCGTCGCCCGGGTCGCACGGGAACGGGACTGCTCCGTGAGCGAGCTCATACGCAACGCGCTCGCGGCCAGCCTCGACATCTGCCCGACATGCCGGCGCGAACACTCCAGCCCGGGCCGGTCCCGTCACGCCGCGGCTTGATCATGCGCTGGCGGCGGGGCGCTCTTTACGTGGACCCGGAGAGCGTCGCCGTCATGGCCAAGCGCACGATTCGGGCCCATGCGATCAAGCTCGCGCGCAAGGGCGGTTACCGCTCGCTCCCCGCGGCGCTCCGAGCGCTCGATGCCGGCAAGCTGGTAGGCACCATCCTCGGGGCCGAGCTCACGATGATTCGATCGATGATCTCGATCTAATCGTTCGGGTCCAATCTGACTCAGAAAAAGGTCCAGTCGGGCTCAGAAAGGGGTTGATCCCATGCCCTCAAAGAGGCCAGAAAAGACTCCTGTTGAGCCAGAGGCATATCTAAATGTCGGGATTCAACCTTCGATGTCCTGGCATGCCCATCTCATCGAATGCTCCTACGCGTTCGGGGTCCAGTTCGACAGGATACACGCGGGAGAGCCGGCTCGATACGGGAGTGCTTATCACGAGCTTATAGCCAATGACACTCTCTGCAACGAGGACGCCAGCATCGAGCCACTAGCTCCTTTGGAAGTTGCGAAAAAGTGGAACGTCGAGAAGTACGTCGAGGAGCTCGTCACGCACGTCCAAGCTGGTTTTCAAGAGCTTCAGCGCTGGCTAAGCCACAACCCATTTCGAATCGATTTCAAGAAGGCGCTAAAAGGAGGTGTAAGCCTGTTTGTCGAGACGGCGCTCGCCCTTCGACCCCTTGAAAGCGCACGCTTCATCCAACCTCATGCCAAGGATCACATCTATAGGGGCCTTCGCCTAGGAGACTTGCCGGGCACGCTCGATTACGCGCAGGTTGCGCGGCTGCGCGGCAAGCCGACGTGGCCTTTGCTACTGCTCGATCACAAAACCGGCGCGGAAGACTTCTCCCGCCCGCTCGACAAACCTCAGCTTCTATCGCTCGCCGCCGCGATGATGCGTCTGACCGGCGTCCATGAGGCGATCGTCGGGGCCGCCCACGCTCGGCGTCGGGGCCTCCCCAAGATCTACGCGGAGAAGGTCAAGCTCTCCGAGCTCAAGGCCTACGAGACCCGGCTCGCGAACGCGGCGGGCCGCATCGGCGATGGCTCCATGCGCCCGGGCCCCTGGTGCACCCGCTGCCCCGCGGCCTCGGCGTGCCCCGCCCGCGACTCCGATCTCCTGAGCCGGGCCGGAGACGTGCTCACCGGGCTCACCGCGGCGGGCGGTGCCCTGTCTCAAGCCGGCCTTGCCGCCAACGACGTCGCGATCATCAAGTCTCCCTCGGCCGCCATGACCGTCGAGCGGAAGCTCGGCCTTCTCTACTCCGTCGTGCAGAAGGCCGAAGCCCTGAGCGCCCGGGCCCGAGCGGAGATCCGTAGCGCCATCCTCGCCGATCCGGACCTTCTCCCCGAGACCCCTGAGGACCGCTACCTCGTCGTGCGCACGTTCGAGAAAGAGAGCCTCTCCAAACAGAGCATCCTCGATGCCTACGGGCCGCTCGCGGGCGAGAGGCTTCTCGCCAAGCTCCGCAAGGACGGCGCGATCAAAAAGTCTCGCGTCGATCAGTTGTGGCTCGAAAAAGACAGGGGCAGTTGACATGGCCTTTGGTATCCTGGCCGATACCAGAGATGTACGGAACTGCAGAATTGAGACTCTTCGTCATAAGAGAATTTGCGGAGCACTACGACCGGCTCCGGGCCCGAAGGCAAAGGCTTCATTATGGGGGAGAGGTGTGGCTTTTAGACCGCAGCCTTGGAGTCGCCCCCGTCATCGACGGCCACACCCGGGCCGAGCGCCCGCGCCCCCTACGGGCGGGAAACAAGAACCACCTGTGGGCGATGGCGCACGCGCCGTGCCCCCTATGCCGCAAACCGCAACACATCGGCTTTTGCAAATGATTGTGAGATCATCGTTATGAGTACTAAAAAGACTTGCAATCATGTGTGGATACATAAGAGCACTGGAAAGCCGGTCACTGCAGAAGAAGAGATCGCATTTCGAGAGGCCATAAGCCGCGGTCAGGCCTTGATGCACAAGAAACCACAATCGTGCTACGAGCAGTGCATCGCGATACCATGTTGTTACTGCAACGCCGCTACCGGTGAACCTTGTGCCAACACTCCAAGTGACCAAGTGCATTTCGGAAGGGAGATTGACGTGTGCGCCAAACTTATCGATGAGGATGATAGAGTGAAGAGTTTACCTTCATAAGCAAAAAACGTGATATGCGATAAGGTGAAAGGGGTCAGACATGAGTTACGGGTCTATATGGGTCGCCCCCATAGGGGACGGGCCGCTCTACGCGATCAAATCCTCCTATTTCTCCGCCGCCCTCGTCGAGCACGCCAAGGCCGTCCCCGGCATGCGCTGGGATCCCGCCTCGCGCTCGTGGGTTGGCTACCCCGATGCCGTGGCCGCCGTCGTCGCGCGCCTCAAGACGGTCCGGATCAGCGTCCAGGGGGGTATCCCCCATTCGGAATCGTGGAAGACCGCGCGCACGCCGTTCCTGTTCTCCACCAAGGGCCTGCGTGGATACCAGATAGAGGGCGTTCGCTTCCTAATCTCCAAGGCGAAAGAAGGAGCTCTCCTAGCTGATGGGATGCGATTGGGTAAGAGCGCCCAGTCCATAATCGCAGCGAGGGCCTTCAAGAAACGAACGCTCATCGTATGCCCATCTCACGTGGTTGGCGTATGGGCCCGGGCCCCACGCGCGCCCGAGGGCCCCGGCGAGATCGCCAAATGGTGGCCGGACGCGTGGCGGCCCGGGGCCCTTCGAACGGACGGGCCCTTTTTGGTCGGAGACACAGATAGGGGCGTCGTGTGCCTCGAGACGGTCAAGCCATGGGCCGCGTCGCAGGTCGTCCGAAAGTTCGGTGAACGCAGCAATACTGAAAAAGGACTGACAGCAAAGGAGACGGAGCATCTCGGCGCCGCGATCGCCGAGATCCAGTCCCGAGCCAATAGCCTCGCAAACACCAACGTCGTCGTCATCCACTACGACATACTTTACGCCTGGGTCGATGTCCTGAAAGCCTGGGGGGTCGGAACTCTCATCGTCGACGAGGCTCACATCTTGGCCGGCTACCAGTCGCGCCGGTCCGACGCGATGAAAGAGATCGCCGCGTGCGCCGCGTTCCGCATCGCGCTCACCGGCACCCCCATCACCAGCCGCCCGAAAAACGCGCACAACCTTCTCGAGGTGCTCGCGCCGGACCGATTCGGATACTTCTTCCGCGGGTCGCGTCAGGGCACCTTCGCGATGCTCTATTGCGATGCGCACCAAGAGACGGTCGGCAAGGGCGAGTACCAGAAAACCGTTTGGAACTTCCTCGGCCGGTCCAACCTCGACGAGCCCGACGGCAAACGGGCCCTCACCAAAGAAGAGACTCTCCAGTCGCGCCTTCGCTACGTGATGCTTAGAAGATTGAAAAAGGATGTAGACCCTGAGATCCCGCAGAAGGTCCGTCAGATCCTCGACGTCAAGGTGCCCGCCAAGCATGCGATCATCGTGTCCGATCGCATGCTCGACAAGGGCGGCGACGAGCTCCGCCAGGCGCTCAACCTCGCGGCGGACGGCAAAGTCAAGTCGGTCATCGCCACGGTCGAGAGTCACCTCGCCGAGGGCGAAGCCGTGGTATGCGCCTGTTACCGTCGCCTTTTCGCCGAGCGCATCGCCGAGGAGTTCATCGGCAAGGGCACGCGGGTCGAGCTCGTACACGGTGGTATTACGGAGCGCAAAGAGCGTGACAGGCGGATCGGCCTTCTGCAGCGCCACAAGGGCCCGAGCGTTCTTGCGTGCACGATCGACACGACCAGCACCGGGATCGATCTCAGCTACGCATCGGTCATGGTCGTCGCGGAGCTCACGTGGGAGTGGTGGGACCTCGCCCAGATGGAAGAGCGCCTCTACAAATATGGGGGTACGGGCCACAAGGCCCTCGTCCAGTACATCATCGCCCGCGGGACCGGCGACGAGCTCATCCTCCGCGGTATCATCAGCAAGCTTGACACCTTCGAGCGAACCGTCGGGTCGACGGGGGACGGGCTCAAAGCGGACCTCGCAGCCCGCAAGGAAAACGCTCTGAAAGACCTCTATGCCGCCGTCGTGGCGATGCAGCAAACTCCCTCCGAAGATGGGGCCCAAAAGAACAATAGGAGGCGCTCGCCGCGATAGCGGTATAGTGGATAATATGCAGCTAGAATACGATCCGTACCTCTCACGCGAAAACTCCTGGCGGCTCGGCGACGATCAAAGGTCCATCATCGTGCGCATCCGGGTCGCTGCGGCGCGCGAGCTGAGCTTCAGCATCCGCCTCAGGCGCGGGCCCATTCTGCTCCCCGAGGACAAAGACCGCTATCACGCAAGTTGTCTCGACGGGACGCATTGGCGGATCGAGTCGGCTCGACACCACGAGGACCTACCGCACATCTCGCTCCTACTCACGAATGCCCCCGAGCACGTCAGTAGTGCGCTACGCGCGATGCCTTGAAAAAAAAAAAAAACGATACCCCAGAAGGGATGTTCTGAACTAGAAGCGCTAGGATGAACATTCTCATCCTCGGTTGGGTCATCTCCCTAGCTATCCAACCTTCAAGCGATGTGTCAGAAGTGATCCGCATGTTTGGCGGGATCACATATCGAATCGGCGGTCAAGACGTTCCGGGCGGGTACGACAAGTCCCCCGAGGTCGGGCCCGTCGCGAGCGCCATCGCCGCTGCGGCCGACGGGTCGCTTACCGGGGACGTCTCCCTCGACGAGGCCCTCATGGTCGTCTACGCGGCCTACGAGTCGGCCTTGCGCCCGTGCGCGGTCGGCGACGGCGGAAAGAGCCTGGGCGTCTGGCAACTGCAAGGCGTCGCGCGAGCCATCGCCTGCGACCCACAACGCGCCGCGGCGCACTGGTTCGCGGCCGCTCGCGCGAGCAGCGCCTTGTGCGGCGCGCTCCCCGAAGAAGAGCGTTTGGCCGCGCTCGCGTCGGGCGATTGCCAACACGCCCGGAGGCTCGTCCGCGAGCGGTACGCACTGGCACGAAGGCTCGTCGGATCGGCCAATGAGTAACGCGGAGTGCTGTTTGGAAACGACGAGAGAATATTGACAGGGACGCATGTCCCATGAGACGCTGACCGGCGTGAGTCTGCGCCTCCCGCGTAAGACCCAGAACGGCTCGTCCCTCTGACCCCGGGGCGGGCCGTTCGCCTTTTGGCCCTAGAGGGCGAAAGGGTCTGAAGGATCTGCCACTAAAGAGCGATCGTCTCCGTCACGTCACACTCGCATTTGATCTTGTGATCAAAGTGTCTCTGCGGCAATGATGCGCGAACGTCGTCGAGGGGTCAGCCCGGGTGTGCAACGCCCGACCGGGTCCGAGACGATGCCAACCCATAAAGACCTACCTCGAAGGAGGTACTCCCCGCGCTCGCCGGGAGAAAGGCTCATTTGCAGTGCCTCAAGCCGCCACGACTCTCGAGCGAGATGTGTTCCTGCGAGCTCTCGTCATGGGGTTCGCGAAAGTGGGAAAGAGTACTTCAATCATCATATCTCTCGCGGACACATTCGGACAGGGATACGTCTTCTGTTGCGGCGACAAGTCGGGGATGTCCCCCGCCGCGCGCCGAACAAAGAAGTTTCTCTACGACATCGTTCGCGACGAAACGGACATGGAAGCGGCGATCACGTTCGCCCGCGACGGTGTAAAAAAAGGCGAATACAAGTGGCTCTTCGTCGATGATTTCTCGCTCTACGCGAGCTATCTGGAGGGCGCGCTCCGGGACGCTTCGGCCGCTCAGAACAAATCCCGCGAGCCCGACGGCCGCAGGTATTGGCCTGAATTCAAGCAGAGGCTTCTAAACATCCCTCGGCGCCTTTTCGATATCAAGGCGCACGTCGTCTTCAGCTCGCACTATATCGAGCCCTCCCCCGAGATCGTCGACCCGAAGACGGGTAACGCGCAGCGGGCGAAGGCCGGCCGCGGCATCCTCCCCATGATCGGCGGGTCCGCTCGGGAGGAGATGCCCGCGCTCTTCCATGACGTGATTTTCATGGAGAAAGACGGAACCGACCGGCGCGTATTCAAAGTGAATCCTGAGGGCGTATGGGGCCCGGGCTGCCGCAACGTGGACGGCACCCACGAGATCGACGCGGACTTTGCCGCCTTCATGCAGCTTATAGCAGACACCGAGAAACGCGCCGAGAAGGAGATACGAAAGCGATGATTTCAAATAGTGCAAGCGCGCGTTCCCGCGAAGCGGAGAACAACACGGAGATGTCCCTTCTCGCGCAAGAAGCGGCTGGCGGCCTTCGCGAGGTCCCTGGCATCGACGGGGTCGTCGTAATCTTACTCCGGAGAGAGCCAGATAGTTTCGCCGTTGCGGTCAACGCGCCCGACATATCGATGGACACCACCATCGCGTGCGTTGTTCACGCGCTTGGCACCCTGCGCGCAAAAAACATCGATGCCATGAAAGCGGCGGGCACGATTGAGGCGGCCCCCGCCCTCAAAGAGGGTGAAGCCTCTTAGATAGATCCATTGTACAAACATATAAAAACAATAAGCAAAAACAGGAAAGAAGCATGCCCATGGCAAACGGCACCGCAACCCAGGACAAAAAACTCCAATTCCGCCCGCGCACCTCGTCCCCCGAGCTGAAGCCCGATGCCCCTGAGGGGGGTTGGGACGCGCTCATCCCTCGCGGCAAATGTAAGGTGACTGTTACGCAGAAGGGAGATCCGCGCCTCATCATCCCCTTCCAGCTCGAGAAGGCGCACGAGGAGAAAAACGAGAAGTTCCAAAAATCCGAAGTGCAGTTCACCGCCATCGTGTTCGACGACGAGGACCCCGAGCGTCGCCGAGGCGCGAACATGATGAAAGGGCGTCTGCGAGCCCTCTGCGAAGCTTGCGAGGTCGACTTCGCTGAAGTGTACCCCACCACAATCGAGTCGGCCGAGGATTTCGACAAGCTCTTCTCTGCCATCGAGGGCAAGAAGCTGCCGATCTGGACCGTTCACACCAAGCGCGAGGTCGAGTCCGGCGAGATGGTCACCGACACCGAGATTCGGTTCCGCAAGCCTGGCAGCGGCCTCGTCACCAAGGAGGTCGATGGCGACGACGAGGAACGCCCCGGCAAACACAAGGCTCGCAAAAGCGCGCGGCGCTAACACCGCTTGGGGGGTATATTGTCGTAGGCGACGATTTAGAGAAGTAAACAGGTGGATGAGGGATCTCCCCCATCGAGGGAGGTGCTCAGGTCTATCGGAAACCCCTCGGTCTCCCCCCCGCGAGGACCGTGCAAGATCTGAGTGCCTCCTTCGATGGGGGAGATCTCCTTCCTACAGTTTGGATCGATTGGGCCATGTCAGACGCAGAAGTTCGTGCGGGTGCTCGATGATTCAAGGAGGAGCCCGATGAACATATTCTATGAAGCGGTGACACTCGAGGACGGCACCATCTACAACGATAATAGGGGCTGGCAGATCCAGCGACGCGGCGACACGATCATCCTCGTCCATACCGCTTGGATGGATAGCACGCGCACGCTTCACATCCCGTGGGTCCGAGTGCGTGAGGCAGTCGTGGGCAAGGGCTCGGACCCGCAGTGTGGGATCGTCGAGGGCGAAACCGCGGCCGCGGTTCGGACGCCCAGCGACACACCGAAAAACGCATTCGAGTCGCCGAAGAGAATACCGCACTCACCATACCCCACAACTAAGTATTAGGCATGATGACACCGGATGACTACGATGACGAGGTAGTTCGCATCGCGGACGACGACGGGGGGACCGACTCCGACGGCGACATCTGCGATCGCTGCGACTGCCCGCGCAGTGCGCACGAGGACGGCAAGGGCGAATGCTCCGCGTGCGGGCGCTGCCGCAAGTTCAAAGAAACATGATCGCGATGCGCGCCTGGCGATTCTTCTTACTTCGAGTCTTTGGTCTAATGTGGGGCCGTTCCGACGAGAGGTTAGCCTCCGGCTCGTGCGCTAACAGAAAGTGGACTCGTTACATGTTTGGCCCTATCGAGGTGACGATAACATACCGAGACACACGGTGGCCTGACGGCCATTCACGTGAGGAGCTCTGCGAGATGCTGCGCACAGTTCGAAAGCACGAACAGATGGGTTGGAAGTGCCCAGAGGACACATGACTACTGGGCAGAAAAGGCCACGCCACAAGCTCCGCATCGACGGGGGTCGCGGGCTGAGCATAACGCTCTATTTCCGTACGGTGGAAGACCGTAACCTGATGGAGCTCGCGCTCGGCGGCGCGTACTGCCTCAACGGCAAGAAGGCACGATTCCAATCGATAGATGTAGAAGTGCGAGAAGAGCCCGACGCGGGGGACTCGCCGTTCTGCGACCGCATCGAGCGCGCGCTTACCAAAGCCGGGTAGCGTGAGCGCGTACGAAGCGGTCCCCCCGCGGGACGTCTCGGGCTACTCCCCTCAGCGCGCCGGGGCCCGTTGTGATCTCTGTCCCCTGGACGGGTCGCAGTACGTACCAGCATCGCCCCCCACGAAGAAGCTCCGGCTCGTCATCGTCGGCGAAGGCCCGGGCCGAAAAGAGGTCGTGCAGCGTCGCCCCTTCATCGGCGTCACGGGGGGCATGCTCGACGAAGAACTCAAGCTCGTAGGCATCGACCGGGACGAGGCTTGGATCACCAACGCCGCCCTGTGCCTCGGCGAGACCGACGAGGAGAACACCCGGGCCGCCGAGTGCTGCGCGCCACGTCTCTTGAAAGAGCTCGAGGCGCTCCCGCCCGAGGCGCCCATTCTCGCGCTCGGCAAGGCGGCCACCCGCGGCGTCCTGGGGGTCAAGTCGATCCTCATGGCCCGCGGGTTCGTCTGGACGGCCCGGGACCTGAGCGGGCCCATTGGGGCCGCCGAGGCCGCTCTGCGCAAGGCGCAGAAGCACGACAAGGACATCGACAACGCCAAGCTCCGCCTCGACACGCTGCGCGAGCGGCACAAGCTCGCGGGCCGCATCGTGCTGCCGAGCCTGCATCCGACGTTCGCGTTCATCCACAACGAGACATGGAGCCCGATCTTCCACATCGACCTTGACAGGGCCGCTCGATGGCTCCGCGGCGATCTCACGCGCGAGAAGCTCGCCGACAACATCATTAGAGTATATTCGCTACGAGAGCTAAAAAAACGAACGGGCGTCTACATCGTCCTAGAGAACAAGGACGAGATCGCAGAGGCGGGCAAGATTCTAAAAGATGAAGTGTCATGCGACATCGAGACCGAATCGATCGATCCGCTCTCCCCCCTCCTAGTCAAGATCTTGTGCGTCCAGATCTCCGATGGTGACCGGACGTTCGTGATCGGACCGTGGGATGCTCGGCTGCACTCGAAAGTGCTGACTCGTGTCCTAAAGACCAAAAATAAGATCGTCTTCCACAACGGTTATTGTTTTGATTTGCCGGCCCTCGAGCGGCCCGGCGAGGACGTCGTCATCGACCCCAGCGCCATCGAGGATACACTCGTTGCGCACCACACGTTCGCGAGCCAGTACCCCCAGCGTCTCGATCACTGCGTGTCGACCTTTCTCGATGCAAGCCCGTGGAAGATCAAGCACGGCCGCCGCGGGGCCGAAGAGAAGGGCCTCCCCCCGCAGCACATGGACGTGAATGAGCTCTGGCACTACGGCGCCATCGACGCCGTCTTGCAGATGCAGCTCTGGAACGCGATGCAGGCCGATCTCGCGTCCGAGCTCGCCGTGTACGAGCATGACAAGGCGCTCGGACTGCAGGGCAAAAACCTTCAGGTCGACGGGTTCCGGGTCGACGCCGAGCGCCGGACGCAGTTATCGGGCGCCCTCGAGCGCCGGGCCTCTTCTCTCAAAGGGCGGATGCGCGTCATCGCCCGGCGGCCAAACTTTCAGCCCTCCAAGCTCGGGCACGTGCGACGGGTGCTCTTCGGGACGCTCAAGGCGCCCATGCTCAACCCCACGAAGACCGGGCTCGCCTCGACGTCCAACGCGACGCTGGAGGTGCTCCGGACGGGCGGCGCGGGCTCGGCGCGCTCGGGCCCGGCCGACACGGCGCAGACCTCGGGCCCCATCCAGACGGAGACGCGCGAGACGCGCGTAGCCCGCTTCGCCGAGGCGCTCTTGCGGTGGCGCGTCGCGGTCAAGATCCGCTCGACCTACGTCAACGCGGTACGCATCCACGACGACGGGCGGGCGCACTACAATTGGCGGCCTTACGGCACAAATAGCGGAAGGTACAGTTGCCGCCTGCAGTCGTGCCCGCGGTGGTCGACCGCCATCGAGGATCGGCCTAGGGAGATGTACACGGCGAGCCCCGGGTGCTCGCTCGTATATTTCGACTTGTCGCAAGCAGAGGCGCGCTTCGCCGCCAACCTCTCCGGAGACCCGAACTTCATCAAGACGTGCGAAGGGGACGTTCATACCGGCAACGCGAAAATCCTCTTCCCCGACGCGCTCGAGGTCCTCACCCGTGACCCGAAAGGCAAAAACTGCCCGCAGCACGGGGAGGACGCCGTCAAGGGCGCGAGGTGCAACTGCGGCAAGCCGTTCCGCGACATCGCCAAGAACGCGGGCTTCGCCGTCGCGTACCTCGCCGAGGCGGCCACCGTGTTCGCGTTTCTCCGAGCGCACGGGTTCCCCGTCGAGCTCGATGCGGTCGAGGAGATGCTCAATCTGCTAAAAGCGAGTTACAAACGATATTACGAGTATGTCGCCGAGAATGTGTTTTTCGTTGAAAAGAACGGCCACTTGCGCACGGCCCTGGTAGGTCGCGCTCGCCATTTTGGTTTTCATCCGAAGCCTCAGGAGATAGCCAACTTTCCAATCCAATCGGGCATCGCCGATTGCATGAATACACGTCTCTTGCAACTACAGAAAAAACTGAACAAAGAGGCGCCGAGAATCAGGATGGTCGCTCAGGTGCATGACGCGGCCATGTTCGATACGCCCGATGAATACGTCCGTTGGGAAACAGACAAGAAAGGTAAGCCTGTCCCTAAAGGCTATATGGTCGAGCAGATCGAGGCCCTATGGCGCGAGCCGGTCCGACTCGAGCCGTCGATCGTATGCCGGGAAAGAAGAGAGTTCGTGTTGCCCGCCGAGATCAAGGTCGGGCAGCGATGGTCGGATTTCGGATGAGATGAGATGGGAGGATACGTGATATGAAGCCACTTCAAGTGTACGTCGCAGGGGCTAGCGCCGATCGCGCCGCTATCGCAAGGCACATCCAGGATCTGACGCTCTCCAGGATGGTCGAAGTGACGCTCGATTGGACAGCCGTCATGGCCAATGTCGCAAAACCTGACTCGGATTTGACGGAGGAAGAGCGAAACAGATACGCCAGACAAGATCTCGAGGCGATCGACGCCGCGAGCGTGTTTTGGCTGGTAATACCAAATAGCAAGAGCGTCGGCGCGTGGGTTGAGCTCGGCTACGCCATCGCCCGCAACAAGCTCATCATCACATCGGGGGATCACGCCTCGATCTTCACGAGCCAGTCGCAGATCGCGTGCGCCACGCACGACGCGGCAAAAGAGGTCGTCTTGCGTCTGGCGGACGCGGTGCGCTCGGGACGTACGACCCTCGCACGCGAGCGCGCTCAAGCGATGGTGGTAGCGCGCGGGCCCGACGGGTCTTCTCATCTGGACGGCTCGGTGTGCGACGAATGAGCCCTTGATGCCACCTCTTGACGGCGCCTGAGATTTGAGTAAAACTTACGCATGCCCGCAAAGCCCGTTCCGGCCCCCGAGATCGAGCCGGAGTTCGAAAAACGCGAGATCCGCTTCAACATGGTTTTGACGCCGGAGGAGCACCTACGTCTCCGGGTCGCAGCGAAAAAAGCGGGTATGACCATGAGCGCCTGGGCCCGGCACACGCTCCGGCGCGCCTGGGAGAGCGCCGCTTGATGCGGCCGGCGCCACTGCTCACGTTGCCGCTCGCGCCCGTGGGGCTCACCCAGTTCGGGCGGCAGGCGTTCGAGGGTACAACGGGTCCGATGGGCTTGTTCTGCCCCACGCAGCTCCATATCGCTGCGAGGATGCCCGAGCCTCTGCTCGAGACTGCTCTCGCCCGTGCGCCGCGTGGGGCCATATCCGCGTCGAGATCTTCGCCAAGACGGGCTGGCTGCCGGCGATTGCGGTGAATATCGCAGGGTTCCCGTTTCGAAGACCAATGACAGTGAGGGCATGAGGTTTCGGAGTGCCAAGGAGCTTGCGAGGATGTGGCCCGAGCGTGCTTTTGTTCGTCTGATGCTCAACTTACCGTCAGGGTCTCAAATAGATATCGAGACCAACTTGGACGAACCCGAGGCGGCGGCGCTAGCCCAACTGGCGACCCGAAAGCTTGATGGGAGCGAGCGCAAATAGAAAGCGTGTGAGGTTTAGCGATGGGCTGTAGAGATTACACCGACGATGACCACGCGATCCGGGCTCAGGAAAAGCTGGATCTTGTCACACGACTGCTCTGCAAAATGGTGACTCATTTCGGCGTGATTCCAGGCGATGAGGAACTCGCTGCTTGGAAGAAAAAGCACGACGAGATGGACCGAATACGCGTCGCGGCAGAAGAGGCCGAGGCGGCCAAAGAAGCCGAAAGGGTGCGACAGCGCAATCTTGTAGAGCGGGCCATTGGGAAGCTCACTCTCGAGGAGCTCGCGGCGCTTGTCGCTCACCAAACGGGCTTGGACGAGTTCAGGGCGGTCGCCCTGGCCCAACGGGCGGCCCGAGAGCTCGACGGAAGAAAAAGAGAGGGGGATGAGTTGACTTTGAGTAAAAGTTGAGTAAGCTCTCTGCATGAGCTCCTCAGCCCCGATCAAAGACCCCGCCCAGGCTCTTCGTTTTCTCCTCGCCGGCAAGGCGCACGTCACGTTCAGGTCTCACAAGACGGACGCGCACTTCACCTACTACGTGCAAGCGCGCAAGGTGGGCGGTAGCGGTCAGCCCACGCTCCATTTCGTCCGCGTGCTCACCCGACCGGACTACTACGAATACCTCGGCGTCATCCGCGGCGGTGTCTTCTACACGCACGGCCGCGCCTCGAAGATCTCCCCCGTAGCGCCCTCGGCGAAGGCGTTCCCGTGGGTGTGGCAGCGCCTGACGGCGGGCCGCGTCCCCGAGACGTGCGACGTCTACCACGAGGGCAAGTGCGGCCGGTGCGGCCGGCGTCTCACCGTCCCGGAGAGCATCACGAGCGGCTTAGGCCCCGAGTGCGCAAGGGCGGTGGCGTCATGATCATCGTCGCAAAATTCATGTCTTCGTGCCCGAAGTGCGGAGAGCGCATCGACCCCGGCGACCGGGTCGAATGGACCAAAGGCAGCAAGGCGATCCATGAAGCCTGCGCCTCGACGACCGCTCCGGGGGCTTCGCCCGTCGTGAGACCGACGTCGAAGACGACGAGTGAACCCGGCGTCGAGGCTGCGCCGTACGTGCGCTACGAGAAGTGGGCCCCATGCAAACGGGGGGCGCTCCCTCAGGTGGCGGGCGAGGTGCGGGTAGCCGGCAAAACCCAGCGCGCCTGGGCGGAACTGCGCAAGGGCGCCTCGGGCGGGCCGGTCGTGGAGGGCGATGCCCTCGTCGTCGTGGCCCAAACTGCCCGCTACGAGAGCACCGAGGACAACGAGGACATGGGCGACATGAGCGGGCCCGGTTGGCACGTGACGCTCTACCTGCGCCGGGCGACCGCCGAGGAGGCAGCGCCCGCGTTGGCGCGCGCGGCGGCCGATCGCGCGAGGCGTGAAGCCCGAGAACTGAAAACAGCCCGCATCCGGGACTTGGCCGCTCTGTGCCGAAAGGGCACGGGCAAGGCACAAGTCGATCTACCTGAGGGGACGCAGCTCGTCATCGATCCGGGCGTTCACGGCAGCGGCCGCAAGATCGCGGTCCTGAGCCCGGACGGGAGTACGGTGTCTGTGTGGTGCTCGGGCTACTACGACGATTACGTGTCGACGCTGGACACTACGAGCGATCCCCAAGCGCTGGAGATCGCTAGGTGTCTCCTGGGGCTGGAGGGTGCAGAAGAGAAGGTGGCATCATGAACAGTAGACTCTATCGACTGTATTCGTTGGCATCGAGGCGTGTGCGACTGATAGGCAATCATTCCGCCTACCTTGAGGCTGTCTGTCTGTTGGCGGCGGCCATCGATGCGGAACCGAGGCTAGAGTCTTCTCTGGCAGACATGCCCGATGAGGTCCGTCGTCTTCGCAAGTTCGTCACTCCAAAAGAAAAGAAGGTGGCGTCATGACGACCGATTTTCAGCGCGAATTCGTGGCAATGGTCAAGCGGGTTCAAGGGGCCTTGAGGCCGCTCGGCAGCCCGCGCGAGGTCCTACCAGCCACTTTCTACGTCTTCGCAGCCAACGCTAAAATGGGCGGTACCACGTCTGAGAGTTTCGTCGCGGCCATTCTCCCGATCTTGCTCATGGTGTGGAATCAAGATCTCGACCCTCAGAAAGTGGGTCTTGCCGTATCTGTCGCGCCGCGCTGTGCGTGTCCTCAATGGCCACCGTCGCCCGCGAGGGCCCAGGAAGGCGCGCCCTCCACCGCCCGTCCGCTTCCTGCGTCACGCTCCCCGTGCCCTTTCGCCGCACGAGCAGCTTGGGCCGCAAAATCCTCGCTTCGTTGTCCCGCGCCCGCCGTTTCGCGTCTCCCATCGTGCCCCACGGCACCCGCGAAACAGCCCGCGCGCACGTCCCGAATGCGTCTCGATTCTATTGGGCCCTTGCCGCCATCTTCAGCGCCGCACGGATGGCGCCGAGCGTCGTCCGTACCTCTTCGTCGTCCCCGAACGCGCGGCTACCGTCGTCGTGTGGCGCGAACCCCCCGTCGTCGGTCGCGAAGAGGACTGCGGCTAGCTGCTCGGCATCGCAGAAATTGTATCTGTACAAGTGGTCGCACCCGTGGCCCGCGGGCAGGATGCAACCTTCTTCCGGGCACGGGATCACGCGCCCAGCTTACCCCGAGCAGTGGCAGGCGCTCGCCGACGCGGTCGATTCTTTCGACGAGGAGGACGAGCTTCCCCCAGGATCCGCTGAAGCGCATGCCACACTCCGCGTAAAGGAGCTCGCGGACAAATCACGCGCGCTTCGCAACGTAGCCGTGGAGCTGCTCGAGGCTCACACGAGAGATCTCGCGGCCGCGATAGAAGAAGCTGCTCGAAGGAAGAATCCCTGATGGCCATCTGCCTACGTTGTCGCAAATCCAAGCAAACCGCGCGGTTCACGTCGGGCGTCGCCGGCAAGATCTTCGTCGCAGCATCGGACGGGGCATACGTCCTGCCCGTGCGCCTCTGCACCGCGTGCGCACACACCCTCACTGAGCTCGCCGCACGGGCGCGGTGCGCGCCGGGAGGACAGCAGAGCGCGGCGCCGAGTGACCCGACGGCGTACATGGACGACGAGCCCTCTGGCGGGCCGCCGTGACCCCGAAGCGCAAGTCCGGCGGGGTGCGAGTCACCATCGAGATGCGCCGGCAGATCCGGGGGCGCATCCGCGATGCCATAGCCAATCTCGACTTATGTGTCGATCGTGTTCTCGAAGGGCTTGGGGAAAGCGATCTGCGCGAAATTGTTTGGCATATTCGTGAAGAGTTCGAGGCGGCCGGGCGCGACGTGGACGCCCTCCTAAAAGGTCACCCTAAAAAGTCACCCTAAGGGGTGACGAGCCCAGCGTTGACCATGAGTAAAAGTTGAGTAATACTTACGTACCAACATGCACGACAAGCTCACGCCCGAGAAGCTCTCTCCCGATCAACGCGTCGCCTACGACGGGATCATGACCTGGCTCAATCGCGCCACGGCGACGAAGCGCACGCTCACCCTAGGGGGCTTCGCCGGAAGCGGGAAGAGCACCGTGGTCTCGGTTGTCGCCCACGAACTACTCAAGCTCGGGCCCATCGCCTTCTGCGCGTTCACGGGCAAGGCCTCGAGCGTGCTCGCGCGCAAGCTCGCGGCGGCGGGCATCCCGACCGTCAACCGGATCGTCCGGCGTGACCTTCTCGGCGGCGTCGGCGCCTTCGAGCCGCGCCCCTACTGCGGGACGATCCACGGGCTCGTCTACCGGCCGTGCGATGAGTGCATGACCGAAACGAAATATGAGCACACCATGGGCCCCGAATGCCGCGAGCCACGGCCCGCGCGCGACGAGGACGCCCCTACAGGCGGCGAGGACGCTCCTGCGGGCGACGAGCTCGGAGACGCCCTCAAGAAGGCTCTCGCGACCCCGTCGCGGCCCGCGACCGTGTGTTTTGGGTGCGATCCGCCGCCCCCCGTCAAACGGGACGGGCCCTGCCAGCGGTGCAGCAACGCGCGCTACCTCCGGCGCGAGACCCTCGACCGGAGCTACAGGCTCATCGTAGTCGATGAGGCCTCGATGGTCTCCGACGAGATTCTCGATACGCTCCTCCAGTTCCGGGTGCCCATCCTAGCCGTTGGCGACCACGGTCAGCTCCCGCCGGTGAAGGGCGCCGGTTCGCTGATGCGCGCGCCCGATCTGCGGCTCGAGAAGATCCATCGCCAGGCGGCCGGAAATCCGATTATCGCCCTGAGCGCGCGCATCCGGGAGACCGGTACGATCGACGACGCGCTCGAGGACGGCCACGCGTTCTCCATCCTCGCCAAGCGCGACATGCCCAAATGGATCGCTCAGCGCTTCACGCAGAGCCGCCTTGCGGCTGACCCCGCAACCCCGGCGGGGATCATGGGGACCGTGATGATCTCTTGGACCAACAAGACGCGCGTGAGCCTCAACTACGACATCCGCGAGGCCCTCGGAGACTCAGGCCCCCCGCGCGCGGGCGAGGTGATGATCTGCCTAAAAAACAAGGCCCCCATCTACAACGGGATGCGCGGGGTGCTCGCCGGCAACGCCGAGCGGTGGGGCGCCCCGGGCGAGAAAGCCCCCAAGTGGCGTGTGTCGGTGAACTTCGTCGAGGACGGCCAGAAAGCCGAAAACATCCTGGTGAGCGAACTGCAGTTCTTCGCCGAGAAGACAATCGACTACGACGCCGCCCAGGAGCTCGGCGTGTCAATGTCCAAGCTCGGCGAGCTCTACGATTTCGGCTACGCCATGACGTGCCACAAGCTCCAGGGCAGCCAAGCCCCCGAGGTCGGGGTGCTCCTCGAGCCGGGGCTTACGCGGATGCCGCGCGAGGACCGGACCCGATGGCTCTACACCGCCGCGACACGTGCGGCGGAGCGACTCACCATAATCCGTTGACGATCACGGGGGATTCAACCATGACGCACAAAAACAGTCCGCGTAGCAGCAAACACCATCGCACCGAGTGCAAGATCAACCCTTGCACATGCGGCGGCTCTTGGCCGCGATCCCGCCCGGCTCTTAGTGAGGGCTGGGCGGCAGTACAGGGGGTCGTGATGGGATCGATGCATTGCACCCCAGGGCCACGTAACCCGCGCGACGGCGCGCCGGTAATCACCATGGATTTATCACGACCGACAGAGGTCATTCACGCTGACCTGCGCCAGAGATTCCCTCATGTGACAGGCCTCTGGTGGGAGCTAGAAGAGGACGAACGAAGCGGGTGGGCGTACGACGGCACGAATAGTGTACGCGCCAAAATGGTACATGTAGTATAGAGACTCTCATGCTCATCGGTATTACTGGCCGGGCCGGTTCCGGCAAAGACACCGTGGCCGACATCCTCGTCGCAAATCACAGCTTCGTGAAGGTCGCCTTCGCGGACCCGATCAAGCGGATATGCCGCGACGTGTTCCGGTTCACCGAAGAGCAGCTCTGGGGACCTTCCGAGGCGCGCAATGCCGAGGACGTGCGCTATCCGCGCCCATCCGGCATGGAATGTCTGACGCCACGCTACGCCCTTCAAAAACTTGGTACAGAGTGGGGGCGAGACTGCTATCAAGATATTTGGGTAGATATCGCCATTCGCACAGCGTACGCGCTTCTGTCCGGTTTTCCGGTAGAGTACAGCCGCGATAAGGGATTGGTGCCCTTAGGCCTTTGGCCCCTCAAGCGACCTCAGGGGGTTGTCATCAGCGATGTGCGCTACCCCAATGAGGTCGAGGCTCTTCACAAGCGAAAGGCCACGATCTGGAAAACAACATATGGGACAGGCTTGACAGGCGCAGCTGGTAGTCACGAAAGCGAGCGCTACATCGACGATCTAGAGGTTGATGCCACCATACCCTCTGTAGGTGGGCTAGATCAGCTCAAGCAAACGGTCGCGACGGTGCTGCAATGGGTATCCACATTGTCGTAGAAGAACGTGCACATTACCTTCGTAAGGCGGCACGTCTTCGCGGGGAATACGACAATCTGTTTTCGGGTATTCGGTCCGATCGCGGTCAATCTACTACGTATCGAGAGCAGACGTGCCGCACGTGCGGCCAGCCGATAGGAAAAAGCAATGGCCTACGAAGCGAAGATCATTCTCGATAGCATTGGCCCCAGCGGAGCGCGGCTCACGACCTTCGAGCTCACCTATCCACGGTTCGTCCACGCCGAGCTAATGACGCACCGCGTCTTCTCGCGCAATAGCGCCTCGAGTCGGGCCATCCCCACCGAGAAGCTCCTCGAGCGGATCAAGGGGGATCCTGTACTACCGGTGTGGTGGGGCAGAAACCAGCCCGGCATGCAGGCCCGTGAAGAGATCGCGCCGGTTGATCGAATCGCGGCCGAGGGCCTTTGGATAGCGGCCAGAAACGAGAGTGTTGCGTACGCGCTCGCCCTCGGGCGCATGGGCCTTCACAAGCAGATCGCGAACCGTGTCATGGAACCGTGGATGTTCATCACGGTGGTCGTGACCGCAACGGAGTGGGACAACTTCTGGGCGCTACGAGATCACCCTGACGCTCAGCCGGAGCTCGCCGAGGTCGCGGCCAAAGCCCACAAGGTCTACGCAGAAAACACCCCAGTACATGTCGACGCTGGAGACTGGCATCTCCCTTACGTGACAGGTTTCGACATGCACGAGATCGGGCCGGTATTTCTCGATGATCGCGATCTCCGACTGATTTCCGTCGGGAGGTGTGCGGCTGTCAGCTACCTACACCAGGACAAGCGCGACCCGGAGGCCGATATTGCCCGAGCCAAAAAGATACTGGCAGCGGGTCACATGAGCCCTTTCGAACACGTGGCCCAAGCGATGACCCGCAATGAATGGGGGCAGTCCGCCATGGCTGCCAGTATTTTGTGGGCCTTCGACAGAATACCCCCCGGCAACTTATGGGGTTGGCGTCAATACCGTAAGATGCTAAAAAGCGAACACGATTTTTCCCAGATCGAGAAGCTCGAGAAGATCGAGAAGAAGACGGAGACACCATGACTCTCATCCTCAAAACCCAGATCCAGGAGATGGCCGCGAATTTCGCCGACGCCGTCTTCACCATGCTGTCCTCACAGGCTCTCGGCGCGCTTCTCGGGGACGACCCGAAGAGGGCTCTGAAAGTGGCTCCAAGCCTCCTCGGCTCGACCCGACGCGAGCCCCCCGTGGCAGGCACGAAGAGGCGGGGGCGCTTGGCTCGTCGCTCCCACGAGGAGATCGCCGAGATCATCGGCAAGGTAGTCGACCTTCTTCGGCGCTCCCCGCAGGGCCTTCGGGCCGAGAACATCCGAGAGAACTTCGGGCTGGCGCCGAACGAGATGCCCCGCATCATCAAGGAAGGGCTCGCGACCAAGGCGTTCACTGTCCTACATGGGCACAAGCGCTCAACCACATACGGCCTCAAGGCGGCCAAGACGGTCAAGTCGGCGAAGACGGTGAAGGCAGCCGCCCGAAGCGGCAAGGCGACGAGCCGCACCACGAAGGCCGCGAAGGCGACAAAGACCGTCAAGGCGAAGCCCACCCGAGCGAAGGCAAAGCCCGCGAAGGCCAAGCCGAAGAAGACCCCTAGGGCCCCGAAGGCGGCGCCTGAGACGTCGACCGCGAACGGGCTGGCGACGGCCTCGGCCGAGGAATGAACGAAGCGGAAGCGCGGCGCGACGAGCGGATCTCTCGGCTGCGCGATCCTGATCTCCTAGAGCTCGTCGTGGGCCGCTCCCGCGACGAGCAGCTCTCCCCCGAGGAGTATGCGGCCTTCGTCAAGATGCTCGGGGACCTGCGCTTAGGGGAGCGCGCGTGCCTGTCACGGCGCCAGCGCGTATGGGTGGAAGGCGCGGCCCGGCGCATCACGCCCATCCGGGCCGAGGACGCCCCGCGCGGGCGCGAGGTGCCAACGCCCGCGGTTCTCCGAAACCTACCGAAGCGCCCACCAAGGCGCGTCGGGTAAACACAAGATATAAAAGGGGTCGATATGGCGAAGCGGTGCAATGCGGCGCACGTGGTCGAACGGGGTGGAACCCGCTGCATCATATGCGGCATGATCCTAGTGCCTCAAAAGGGCAAACGCGCGGCTTGCCCCTGCGGATACGAGTTTCCTCGAAACTTGCGCGTTGCACGACTGTCGGGTGTCGCCACACCCGGCGTGACTGTTATGGCCGGGATCACACGCGTGATACTCCATTGGGGCTGTCCGAAGTGCGGTTCAACTATCGTGGCGACATTGACACTCAAGGACTGTGATCTTGAGTGCCATGACGCCGGCCCTGACGTCCAGGGCGCGGACTGGGAAGCTGAGATTCGTGAGTTACCCGCCGGTGAGGCGACAAATGGCTGACCCCCAGCCGTGTGTTGTGGTCACCCAGCCTGACGGGGACGTCTGCGGCAAGCCCGCTGTGTACTCCATTAGGTTCAGCGACGGCGCGACGGCGACGGCCTGCCAGGCGTGCGCCCTCAACCTCAAACAGACGGCGCTCGCGCACGGAGCCATCGTCCACGCGGAGAAGCTTCGTGGCTGACATGATAGTCACTGCGTTCCATTTCCTTCGAGAAAATTTCCCATTTCTCGACCAGAGATGGATCCAAAACTTCGTTCAACCGAAGCTGGCTGCTCTAATAGAGACAAAGGTCAAAGAACATACATCGGAGGTGCGCAACACGGCGCTCATAGAGGCGTGCCGTGAGATCGTATCTCTAACAGATCACGCGTTGATCCACATGCCGTCAGGTGGGCGCAAGTGCTACTGCAGTGATCTCAACGACGGCGAGCATAAACCGCAACCCGTATGCGCACGATGCGCAATAGCAAAAGCCAAGAAATGCGCCGCTGACGCCTTAGGCCAATCCCATGGGTGATTCGTTAGGTCAAGACCTCGGAGCGCTCCGGACGATCCAAAGCAAACCTCTAAAGACGCGCCCGAAACCGTTTTTGAAGTGGGCGGGCGGCAAGCGTCAATTGCTCCCCGAGCTAATGAAGGCTCTGCCCGACGAGTTTTATCACTACTACGAGCCGTTCGTTGGGGGCGGGGCGCTCTTTTTCAATATGCGCGCCCTTGGGTGGGGCGGTCACGCGACTCTCGCCGACAGCAACGACCTTCTCATGCGCACCTACCTTGGTGTTCGCAACGACGTCGAGGCGGTCATCGACGACCTGAAGGGCGCCACGTACAGCAAGGAGGAGTTCCTCGAACAGCGCGCGCGTCAGCCTTTCGTACAGGAAAACCCTGACCCGACGGTTGTAGCCGCGTGGCTCATATACTTGAACAAGACGTGTTTCAACGGCCTTTGGCGCGTCAACTCGAAAGGACAGTTCAATGTCCCTTTCGGCAGATACACCAACCCGACGATCTGCGACGCCGAGGGCCTGCGCGCGTGCGCGTCGGCACTGCGAAAGACGAAGCTTCTGACGGCCGACTTTGAGCGGACCGTCAAGAGCGCCGAGACAGGCGATCTGGTGTATCTCGATCCGCCATACGCGCCCGTCAACACGACCTCTGATTTTACTGGATACACCAAAGCCGGGTTCGACGGGCCCGATCAAGAGCGTTTGCGCGATTGTGCTCTGAAGCTCAAAGAGCGCGGCGTCCATGTCATCCTGAGCAACGCCGACGTGGAGATCGTTCGGAAGCTGTACCGCAAGTTCAACATCCGGCGGGTCGAGGCCCGGCGCGCGATAAACAGCAAGGCCACGAGCCGCGGGTCCGTGGGCGAGGTCATAATCACATAAGAAGGGTCCAGCTCAATGGCTTCCGCAAAAAAACAAAAGAAGGCCGAAAAGGCTCTGACACTCGCCGAGGCGATGGCGCAATACGCCGTTTTGCAATCTGATGGCAAAGTAGATTTCGTGTTCGTCGCTATTGTAACCCAGTGCCCCGAGCACGGCATCGAGTCAAGCTTTGGGGCCATGGCTCGAAAGGGGTCGGGCCTCACGACCCGCGATGTCGTAGGAGAGATCGCTCTCAAGGGCCTGTCCGAGCTGGGGTCGTTCGAGGATCTCGCCAACCCCGTCGACGTGTCTGCCGCTCGTCGGGCGGGAACGCCGCACTAGGGCACGATGCGCTGGGTCATAGGCTTCGACCTGAGCCTCACGGCGCCCGCCGCCGTGGCGCTCCCTCTCAACTGGCGCCCGGGGGACTGGTCGAAGGTAAGGGCATCGATCCTACACCCCGAGGCGCCTAAGACCGACGATGTGCGGGGCCAGCTCGAGAGGTATCTCAAGGTCGAGGTGTGGGCTATTGCGCGTTGTACTGGATACAACATTGCTGGCATTTTCATAGAGCAATACGCCTACAGCAAAAATAACGCGCACGCGTCGCGGCTCATGGAGCTGGGGGGCACGGTCCGTACAGCGCTGTTTGAGAGCGTGGGAGTCGTCCCCGTGACCGTGGCGACGGCCAGCGCGCGCAAGCTACTGCTCGGCGAGATCCCGCGGGGCACGGGCACGCAAAAGCCCGCCGTCCAGGATGCGCTCTTCAACAAGTGCAAGGCGCCGAAGACATGGGGGGAGGACATCTGCGACGCGCTCGCCGTCGCGAATTTCGGGCTGTCCGAGATGGGTGGGGCGGCTTTGACCCTCGCACAGTCACGCGGGCCCCGAAGGCGTCGAACAAAAACTCGTTGAGTAAAACTTGCACACGTTTTGAACATCGGCTATCGTAGCTACGTCGTACCGAAAAAGAGGGGAGACGATGGCTGCTCTAGGATGGTTCGTTTCGACGGTCACGCAGCTCACCCGGGTTCGCACCAAGAAGGAGGCGATGGCGCTGCAGGATAGCCTCCAGGCACGCGGCCTCGATGCGGGCGTCCTACTCCGGGAGTGCTCGTGCGGCTGCGGTGAACCGGCATCGAAGGCAACCCCGCGCGGACGGGTGTGATGATGAGCGATCGCACGATCGACACGGCCCGCCTTCGCGAGGCGCTCGCCGTTCTCGAGACGCACCATGGGCTCCTGAGCGACGCCCTGCGCGATCTCTGCCCGCCAGGCTCCGAGCGGCGCGAGGCGGTCCTCTGGACCGAGTGCGCGATCGACCACGTGCTCGACGGCTTCCGCAGCTCGGAGACGCGCGGCGGGTGATTCGAGGGGGCTCCTCCGTGTACTGGATGACATCCGAGCCGGCGCGCGAGACAGAGGCGCACGCTTCGTTCCAGCGGCTGCTCGCCGTCATCGAGGCGCGCCGGATGCGGCTCACGCGGGGCGCCTACGACGAGCTCGTCGAATGGCGCGCCTGCGTGGGTAGATGGTTTCTGATCTAAATAGGAGAAAAAAAGTGATTGCTCTAAGGGAATTCGGTGCGACGTGCCTTCGTTGGGTGTTGCCCGCCGTGGCCGGCCTCGTAGTGGCCGAGGCGCTGGCGTGGCTGATGGTTCGTTGAAATCGTCGATCGAGAGGTTTTCTCTCGAGACCAAAGGGCAATCATGGAAAAACCGACGGACGCAGATATCGAGGCGGTGGCACCGTCCCACGACGTGGCGGGCCTGCCGATCTCGGACGGCTATTCGGTGCGCAACATGGCGCCGGGCTCGCAGGTCATGGCGCTGCGCCTCTTTCGCGGCGGGCCGAGATCGGCGGCGCTCGTGGCGGTGAACAAGTACTACGACGGCTCCGGCGGCGGCCTCGCGGGGCACTACAGCCTTCTATACGTGGAGTTTCGGATCGGGGGCGGTCTCTGGCGCACGGCGGGGGTGAAAGTTCGAGCCGTCGAGGCAACCCGCATCGCGGGAGCTTTGCTGCGTGGCGTGGCGTCCAAGCCCAAGAGCTCCGAGCCGGACCGCATCGGGGGTGTCGCAGCCACCTCGACGGAGTCCGAGCTCTGGGGCGCCCCGGTGACGCGCGGGGGCTATCTCGTCTTCGTCCGGCACACAATGAAGAGCGGCATATTCGGCCGCACACGCGGCGTCGAGATTCTCAAAACAGAAAAACAGCCGATCGCGGAGATGCTCGCGAATCTGGCCAATATGACGGGGGTCATATGATTCGCGTAATCGTACCATTGTGTCTCTTGCTGCCCGACGAGACGTCGCTGGCACGGGTTGAAGAGGCTCTCGCCGAAGCGCAGATGACGCTTGCTATCTGCGGTATCATCTCCCACGTCGGGCGGATTCAATGGCCCAGCGCCCATAGGCCGCCGAGAATCAACTGCGTACCGCCCCGAGGGATCGCGTCGTGACTTGGCGCCGGCCCCCCTTGCCGCAAGACCGGGACAGGCGCGCTTTCCGCAAGGGAAGTCGCGTCCGGGCCTATTGGACCTTCCACAAGGGATGCCCGCCGGGGCCAGAGAAGATCGAGCGGGGCACCTGCGGTACGGTGACCGGCCCTGCTGTAATACGGCCGGACGTCTTCGGGCACGTCCGCATGATCCCTGTGCGGTGGGACAACGGGCTATCTGGCGAGGTGAGCGATCGCCTATTGGAGCTCGAAACCGAGTGAGATGTTTACGATAAAGGTATAGGGGTCAAACATGGTATCGACAGAGATCATTGATAGAGAGTTCATCGATCTGGTGTTCGACGGGCTCGACGACGGCGACGAGATCACGCCAATCCGCGTCGTCGCCCCCCGCGACGAGCTTAGGACGGGCGAGTTCCCTCTCGAGGTGCTAGAGGCTTTGCGGGCCCAATGTCTGAAAAAGTGAGGTTCGAGGCGCGCTTCAACGGCGTGCCTCGCCAGGACCTGGAACAGCGATGTGCCCTCGCTGAGGACCTGGTCGCATCGCTGCGGGTCGATCTGAAAGAGACTGTTATGACGGCCGAGGTCGCGCTACATATGTCGGTGATTATGGCCGAAATATTCGCTGAGAAAAGCGATGCCTCAAACCAGTTCGAAAGAATAATAACCAGAATGCGCGAGATCTATGCCAAGTACAGCCTCGACAAGGTGAGGGATGGGTCAAGCGAACCATCCGAGAAAGGTGCGTAAGCGGCTCATCGCTCTCCTTTGGGAGATCTACGCCTTCGTCATGGGTGGCGGTCACCACTACGTCTCCACCGCGTGCCGTCATCGTCTCCACGGGCAGTGCCGCCAGACCTGCAAATTCTGCTTTGCGGCATGCGCGTGCGTGTGCCATCAGAAGGCCTGATGACGACGCTTTCGACGTGCGCGTGGATTCTCGACCTCGGGGCGGCGCGCCGGTGCGGTCAGCCGTGCGCCGGCATGTACTGCGACGAGCACGCGCAGGCGCCCGAGCGGCTGACGCAGGTGCACGCCCCGGACGGCACGCGGCCGCCCATCGTGGCGGAGACGGCTACCTCCGGGGCCTGAGGTTCACGGAGGGCCGATGTCCAGGTCCCCGTACTCGGCGTCCGTCGACCCCGTGGACGGGTCCACGCTCGGCGTGGCGGGCGGCGCGGGGGTGGTCGACACGACCGGCTTGGGGGCCGACGCCGCGGTCGCTGGGATGGTCAAGGCGGGCACTGGAACCTTCGCCGGGGCCGCCGGGGCCGCCTTTGCGGCAGGCTTGCGAAGCAAGAAGTAGAGCGCGCCCGCGCCGGCTGCGATGGGGAGGACGATGAACCACATGGGAGGATGCTCCTAGCCATAGCGTACCACGCAATCACAGCCCGCTCGCGAAACTCGCGCCCCCCGGGTTGAATGCGAGCCCCCCAAAACCCGTGGCACCGGCAGCCGCGTCCAAGTGCGACGGGTCCAGCGTTATACCGCAGTTGATGACGTCGGGGGACGCCCCCGTGTGACTGCACGCGGTGCCGGAGTTATTGACACGGAGGGTCACGCCGCTGAGAAACGTTGCGGTGGCCGTTGCCGCGCCGTAGGACCAACGCGAGTCGCCCTCCGCGAACACGATGGTGCTCGACCCGCCACAGCACGCATCGGTCCACACGATCGCATTCGTGGTACAAGCGCCCGCAGTAGTCGCGGCCATGTAGGCCTGAGCCGCTTTGATGCCCCCTGTCGCCTGAGCCTGAATGGATATGCACCCGTAGAAGTCCACTCCAGTGAAGAGCGCAGCATTCGCCGGTTTCGGGAAAATTAAATCGTAATCGACCCATACGTTTTCGAAGCTCACCTCGAACGTGGAGTCAGGGTCGAAGAACGAACCGCCAAATACCTGCGGGACAGTAGAGTATTGATTTTGCCCATCGCCATTCATAAAAAACTTTGCCTTCCCAGAGCCTGGGGGGACGGCGCCCGATATCTGGCCGTTGCTACTAAAAGCATCATCTACGAATCGCGCGGCGGGGTATTGGCCAGAGCCACCGGATATGCTCACAATCTTCGAGTCAAACTCGTTGTCTGCAACGATGATTGACCCGTTTATATTAGCGATACTGATAGTGCCGGCCACGGTCATAGTGCTTAGAAAGGTCAATTGCGACACGACCATAGGGGTAGCCACCGCTGTATAGGTGGGCGAAATGGCCACTATAAACACGCCTGCAAGCTTGTAGCTGGTATATGAATCGCCGTTGGCCCAAGTGTCGTCTTCGACCGGGAGGGCTACGCCCTGGGTCCCAGTCATAGGCTGCGAGACCTCCAGCCCGCCGGCCGCGCTCTCATCGTTGAGAATCCCCCGGGACCCTCTTGTGTTATTCACGACCAGGTCAAAAGGCCCAGGGCTCGCACCGGATAAGGTTACGAGTAATCCGGTTTTACCACTGCGACTTTTCGATGTAACCGCGGTAAACGTGCCTGTCGAAGACCGTGTGGTGCTATTGAGAACTCCGGTAATCTGAACCAGACTGCTATTTTCTATAGATGGGAAAAAGTAGACCGGGTCTAGAGCATTGGCCTGCGAACTCAGAAACGTGATGGTCGTGTTTTGCTGGAGCCTAGGGCAAGCGGTGGATCCAGCGCACCCCCACCTATGCGTTTCTATTTCCTGCCAAGTCTGACAGGGCCCTATACCACTGCCCGCCGCACCGCAGGCCGCGCTCGTGCAATTGTTCGAGTCGGTCGCACACGTAGTGGCATTAGCGGGATCAATATACCAGGCTGGCACTGTCCACGACGCCGGGATGAAAGGCTGCTGAGCATAGGCCATAGCTGGGTTTGGCCCTTTGCAGCGCCACTTACCATCGGCCGCCCTGCAGGCGGCTTGCGTAAGAGCGGTGTCGGTCAGCACAACCTGCTTAGGCATGATAGGCGGTAGAAATCGCCTGCGGTCAATGTGCTTAGGCTCTGAGTCAGAGGCAGCTTCTTGTGTGTTCTGATTTTCTGTCTGCCCTCGAGTGGAGCTTTGGCTGCAACCGATAGCCGTCAAGGCTACGAAGATCAGACACACATAGGCTTTCATGGGGGCTCTCCTAGCCCCAGCGTACCACGGCTCTTCTTGAGTATTCAGACTGTCTTCTTGAGCGACTGGAAGCGCCGCATCGCTTCTTGCGCGAGGTCCGCCTTGCCGCTACCCGAGAGGAAGGCCGTGAGCATTTGCATGTCCGACTCGCTGCAGTCGCCGAGGAGTGCCGCGATGAAGCGGGCGTCGTCGGTCGACGGGGCCTCCGGCGGCGCGTGCGGCCCATGGCCGTTGCCGTTGACCTGCGAAGCCTGCGGGGGCTTGCCTGTCTTCACGAGCGTGTCCTGCGCCTCCATCACCTTGGCCAGCACCTTAGGCCCCGGCGTGCCCTGCGTGAGCTCGGGCGCCATCGGTCCGGTGGGGGGCCGGCCGAACTTCAGAAGCTCGCGGACGGTCTCTCCGCTCGCATCTCGCTCGGCCTCCTCGTAGGTCCCCCCTGTCGCCTGCTTGATGAGCTTCCGCTCTGCCTCCTTGTCCTCAGCCTTCTGCGCGCGAATCGCCGCGAGGCGGAGCGTGATGACGTTGACGAGCTCTGTCGCCTCCGGCTTCGTAGAGAGCGTCATGAGCAATTTATCAAGCGTGCTCTCGTCCACGAGCTCCGCGATCCCTTGCATGATCGCCGTGTCTTCCACAGTCCTGGGGAAAATCTCGCGCCCCGCGAGCATGTTCAGGATCGCCGGGGCGAGCGTCATCAAGCGCCGTTGCATCTCCGTAGTTCGCATAAACTTGAGCAGATCCATTTGATGCGTTCGGGCGTCCGTCAGCATCTTGGTGAACTGCTCGCGAAGCGCGAGCCAGAGCTCGCCGTTCTCCTTTTTGATTTGAGCGTTCTCTGCGACAATCTTGTCGATGAATTCGAGCAGAACACGCGATACATGATTGCGGTCCGCGAAGCTCGCCTGGACGAGCATCTCCTGGAGACGCATCGACTGCATCATCTGGCCCGTCGGTGTTGGGCCCTCCGTGCTCATATACGGGGCCATCGTGCCGCCGCCCGCCGTGCCGAGTTGCACTTGGCCGACGAGGCCGAAGGGGAGAAACCGAGTCGGCTTTCCATGCGACCCAAAAATCGCATTCAAGACAAACTGCTGATGCCCCGGGAGCCCTTTCGCGTGCCGGGATGCGGACGTCCAAAAAAGGTCCGTCATCTCATCGACGTTGTTCCACTTCGGGGAACCAGACTTCATCGAATAGAGCTCGCGGTCCGTCCCGGTCCCGTCGATGTGCGCCAGGCTCACGATCGACAGAGCGCCTTGCTCCTCCACCACCTCAAGCTGTTCGGTGAGCCACTGGTGAATCGTATCTCGATTGTTATTCATGCCTCATCCAAATATCTTGTTTGGAAGTGATGGGCTATGGGATCAAGCGGGGGATCGAGTCGCCTTCGGCTGTCTCGCGCTCGAACTGGGCGCGCGCCTCGGTGACGCTCCGGTTGACCTCAGCGAGCTGCGCGTTCATGGTGGCGATCTCTTGGCTGAGAGCCGTCGGTCTCTTCTCGAGGTCGGGCAGCACCGCGGGCGGCGGCGCGGCTGCGGGGGTCAGCATCGTGCTCCTGGGCGGCGCCAGCACCTGCGCGAGCGCCTGGGATTCCTCAGGCGTGGCCGTGTGCAACGTGACGGGCCCGTGGCCGGTCCGCAGCACCACCCGCAGGCGCCCGCTCTCAGCGACGATCGAGATGCGCCCCTGACGGCAGCTCGGGCAGATCCGATCTAGAACGTCGACCGGGTGCGTCTGGCCGCAGCCCGAGCAGAGGACCGACCCCTCAGGTATCTCCTGGCCCGCGAGCAGAGCGCGCTGAGCGTCGGTGAGAGGCTGCATACGCGAGGCGCATCGATCGCATCTAGCGTTGTTTGGATTTGACGGGGCGCCGCATCCACATGTGAATGTGACCCCTTCACGATCTAGCCTTTGGCACTCAAGCCACTCAAGACGCATCTTCTTTACAAATTCGGGAGTCTCCCCAAGAGTCATGACAATGTCATGTAGTTGGGCCCCCTCACCCAATTTCATAAAGATAGCGGCCGCGCGAGCGCCCTCACGATCATCACGTTGGCTGCGCCTTGCCGTGCCTTGAGCTTTTGCCGCAGTAAGCATGATCTGCTCGGCGTCGAATACCCATTTGCCGCTAGGTAGTTGACGGCCCCCCAATTCGCGCGCACGACGTGTGAGGGTGGGGACACTCACACCGAGTATCTTGGCTGCCTTTGATGTAGGGATTACACCTACATTTTTGTAATCGGTCTTAGCATTTTCGTCTTCCTCGATGGGCTCGTCCAATGGTTCCAGGGGTATACCGTAGGGCATGACAGGCACCGCTCATGGTACACGATGAGAAGACAGACGTGGTAAGATCTGGCGACCACGATGCCGCCGAAGCCGCGTCTCATACGCAAGGTTCTGGCGGAGCAAGCCTGGATCGACGCGTACCAAGACGACGACCCGTGCCTCTTCGACACGCTCGTCTCGGCCTACGTGGCGCGCGGCCACGCCGAGCGCGCAGGGGCCGCGCCCGAAGCGCTCGCCGACGGGGACGACGCCCTAGCCCAGATTCGGCTAGGACGCGCCACGGGGACCGAAGCGTGGGACAAGGCGCGGGTCGGTCTCCGGCGCTACAGCGAGGCTTTCGGGGCGACGGCGCGGCCACGCCAGGGGCACGCGCTCCGCAAGCGCTACGGACGGGCGGAGAGCCCGCCGCGGCGGGTGCTGCTCTTTCACACCGCAGCGCATCCGACACGGGCCGCTCGGCTGCATGCTGTCGACTGCCCCATGGTGAACACGGCCAAACGTCGAGGGGGCGTCGTCCGTGCGCATCTCGACCCGGATCAAGAGTCGATCGACGACCTCAACGAGCGTGGGTTTCCAGTTCGTGAATGCAAGTGTTTGAAGAAAACATGAGAGCCAGATGAAGATGACGGATATCGAGAGATTGCGAGGGTCAGCTATCAAGACAACGCATCTCATTCGTTATGAGACTGCCAATGACAAAGGCGCCGATAGCGTGCTCGCCATCGCGTGCCTCCACTGCGGGGCGGCGCCAGGCGCGCAGTGCAAGAGAGGATGAGCGCCATGGACGAACTCGCGCGAGCCAGATACATGCTGAACGCCACCGTCCGGGCCGAGCTCGAGGCGCGGCCCATCTTCGACCCGTCGAGCCTGGACTCGCCCCCGCACCCGCCGCCCATCGTTGTCCCCTATGAGGAAGACGAGCACGTGGACGATCGCGGCATCGTCTGCGGGCGCCTAGGCCCCCGGATGCCGTGGGAAGTAATACCGTAGGTTACAGTATGGATATCACATGCGTCAGAGACTATATGCAGGCGTGGGGTCTGAAGAAGATCCCGCCGTGTTTCTACTGCGGAGTTCAAGCCACGACAATAGATCATGTTCATCCCAAGTCGCGACTAGGCGCCTCAGACAAATCAAACATAAAGCCAGCCTGCAGACGATGCAATACACGCAAGAGCAACAGACCTGTAAAAGCGTTTCGCGCACAACTGAAGCGACTGGCCCGCGCGTGCGGTCGGCGGATGCCGAAGTTGCGCTTTTACGGTGAAGGGGCGCGAGGGTCCGAGCTAAGTAAGCTTAGGGCACTTCTCACCAAGTACGTCAAAAACGGGAAAGTAGTGATCGCCAAGCCTGAGGGGACGTGGAAACCGCTCGACGAGAAAGCCGAAGAGCGAAGACGTGAGCGACTCGAGCGTATTAGAGAGTTACGATGGCCTGGCAGGCTGACGTTCCAAGGCGGGCGCGCCCTTCGAGCTATATCGCGACATACGGGGTGCTCCGGCCCAACGATCGAAAGGTTCCTCATGAATAGACCGACGCACTCGGACGACAAGATCCGTGAGGCGTGCGTCGAGCTCGGGCTGGATGTTGAAAAGCTGCGCAAGCTCAAGCCGCAAGGACCTCCGCCGAGGAGCCGGCCGGCGCCGTCAGGTCCTCGCATACCCATGGCC
>Ga0335069_10000328_pt1 | contig 81346 bp, 62 predicted proteins | sample Lox_Sample_11_FD_206714 | JGI IMG/M metagenome (GOLD analysis project Ga0335069, IMG submission 206714) | Soil microbial communities from Loxahatchee National Wildlife Refuge, Florida, United States - Lox_Sample_1.1 | ecosystem: Environmental > Terrestrial > Soil > Wetlands | place: USA... | reverse complement strand
GCTCGACACCAGCCGTGCGTCCTCATGATGCTCGGTAAACTCGTGCACTTTCCGGACAATTTCGCTTCCACTCGGGTCCGCGTTCGCATAGGTAAACAGTGTCGAGTAGCCCGATTGCCCCAGCGCCTCCAGGACATTCCCAATGTGCTCCGCCGGATCTTTTTCCAGCGTCACCGGATGGTACGTCACCAGCAAAGTTCGGCTCAGGTCGAGCCTTAATTCCTTTTCCAGCTCTTCTCGCGAAACCGGCTGCTCCTCCAGAATCGAATCTATCGCCGGCGAACCCGTCACATGAACCCGCCACGCCTCTTCGCCCATCTGCCGGATGCGCGCCGCGTGTTCCTCGGTGGCAGCGAAATGAAGATGGCTCAGCTTGGTGATCGCGTGCCGGATCGCATCATCCATCGCCCCAAACGTGAGTTCGCCGCCATGGATATGCGCCATCGGTATGGTGAACGGCACCGCGGCCACGGCCGCCGCCAGCATTTCATACCGATCCCCGATCAGCACCAACAGATCCGGCTGGAGTCTTTCGTAAGCCGACGCAAACTCCCGGACCCCCGCCCCCATCGCATACGCCACATCCGCGCGCGTGTCGCCCCCAAGCGGCATCGGCACTTTCGCTGTCACCGCAAATCCGTCGCCCTCGATCTCTTCCAGCGTGCTTCCCTGACTAGCCTCCAGGTGCGCTGCTCCAACGATCAATCGCAAATCGAAAAACTTGTCCGCCTGCAGCCGCCGCAAAACCGGAACGTAGATACCGTAATCCGATCGTCCCACCGTGACCACGCCTACGCGCAGCGTCATGCCAGATCACCCATCGTGATCACCGTGTCCGCATCAATTGCATGCGCCGCCCGGCGTCCTGCAACTTTCTTCCACTCCGCCGGCGAGATCCCTGTTCCCGGCCGCTTGAACACCAGCATCTCGCGCGTAATCGTCTCTCCCTGCGCTATCGCGCGCGCTGCCACCACGCTCCGCCGCGCCACGTCGCGCACATTCTGCTCGCTCGCTGCCGGTTGCTTCACACCGTCCCCGCGCGCCGACTCGACCGTCCGAATCACCTGTACCAGTTCGCGAAATCGTTGCGGCGTGAGAGAAACCCGGTGGTCCGGCCCGGGAAGATTCACATCCAGCGTGATGTGCTTCTCGACAATGCTCGCCCCCAGTGCAACCGCCGCCACCGCCAATTCGTTTCCTAGGAAATGATCGCTGAACCCTACCGGCACGTCGAAGTGATCGCGCAGTGTCCGCAGCGCGCGCAGGTTCGCTGCCCGCGGATCCGCCGGATACGCCGACACGCATTGCAGCAACGCAATCTGCGTACAGCCCGAAGCCAGTAGAGTCTCAACCGCGCTCTCGACTTCGCTCAAATACGACATGCCTGTTGAAAGAATCACCGGTTTGCGCTTCCGCCCGATGAACTCAAGAAGCGGCAGGTCGGTCACATCGCCCGAACCTACCTTGAACGCGGGCACGCCCAGGTCATCGAGCAACGCAACACTCGCTTCATCAAATGCCGTCGAAAGAAAGATGATGCCGCACCCCGCCGCGTGCCGGGCGACTTCCCGCGTCATCTCCTCGGGCATCTCCAGCCGCCGCACCATCTCGAGTTGCTGCTCCGCCGCACCCGTCGTTGTTTTCTGATATTCCGCCTTTGGCGCTCCCGCGGAAATCAACTGGTCGGCGTGGAATGTCTGGAACTTCACCGCATCCGCGCCCACCTCGGCCGCAGCCTCCACCAGGCGCTTCGCCAGACCAAGGTTGCCATTGTGATTCACCCCGGCTTCGGCAATCACAAAACAGGGCTGCCCGTCTCCGATATGTTTCCCACCAACCTGGATCGCCTTCATGAACCAACGCCGCACTTAGTGTAGTGCATCCTCGTCGCTGCTCAACCGTCTCGTCACTTCAGCGTCAACCTCAATATCTCACCGATCCATGCCGTCCCCATCCTTGCAGTTCATCGCGGAACGGCGGAAGCAGGGCCTCAACGTCTCACCTGCCGGCCTCCTGAGGCTGATGGTAAGATTTAGCAGACTCTATCTCGCTCCTCCGCCAAAAGTCGGCGAAAGCCCAGCGGGCTCGTGCACTCTCGGGACCAGTGATGCAGCTCATCGAAAAGATTTGCACGACCGAACAGGCCACCCTGCGCGAGGTCATGGCTTGCATCGATCATGGGGCGAAGGGGATCGCCCTCGTCGTCGACGACCAGCGCCATCTCCTCGCCACCCTCACCGACGGCGACCTCCGCCGTGCCGTCCTCGCCGGTCACAGCCTCGATCTTCCCGTCTCGCGCCTGCTCGAAACTCTTCGCGCCCAGGGCAAAGCGCAGCCCGTCACTCTTCCTGCCGGCAGCGAAAAAGACATCATCCTCGGCGAAATGAAGGAGCGTTCGATCCGGCAAATCCCGCTCGTCGATGATCTCCAACGCGTCACCAATCTCGCTGTCCTCGATGACTTGGTTGGAGACGGTCTGACTGGCGAACGCCACCGGCGGGTCCACGCCGTCGTCATGGCCGGCGGCTACGGAACCCGGCTCATGCCCCTCACCGCCACCACGCCGAAACCCATGCTTCGCGTCGGCGAGCAGCCTCTCCTCGAGCGACTCGTCCAGCAACTCAAACAAGCCGGCATTCCCCGCGTGAACATCAGCACGCACTACCGCGGTGACCAGATCTCTGAACACTTCGGCAAGGGCGAAGCCTTCGGCATTGAGGTCGAATGCCTCTCCGAGGAACAACCCATGGGCACCGCCGGCGCCCTCTCTCTCGTATCCGGCAATGATCCGCTGCTCGTCATCAACGGCGATATATTGACGGCGCTCGATTTTCGTTCCTTCCTTGACTTCCACTTCGAGCACGCCGCTGCCATGACCGTCGCTGTCCGCGAATACGGCTTCGACGTCCCTTACGGCGTCGTCGAAACCGACGGCCTCCACATCACTTCCGTGACCGAGAAGCCTTCCATCAAATTCTTCGTTAACGCCGGCATCTACCTCATCTCGCCCTCCGCCCGCACCCTCATCCCTTCCGCTCAGCACCTCGACATGCCGCAGCTTATCGAGCTCCTCGTCAAGGCCGGCCGCAAGGTCGTGAGCTTCCCCATCTGGGAGTACTGGCTCGACATCGGACGCCAGGAAGATTACGAGCGCGCCCAGCAAGACGTCCGCAAGATCGGAGGGCGCAAGTGAACTGGAAATCGAAATCTGTTCTGGTCACCGGCGCTGGCGGCTTTATCGGCAGTCACCTCGCCGAAGCCCTTGTCCGTGCCGGGGCCAAGACCCGTGCTCTGGTTCACTACAACAGCGCTGGACGCCATGGCTGGCTCGACCAAAGCGATCTCGCCGATGAGATGGAGATCGTCGCCGGCGACATTCAACAACCCGACAGCGTCAAAAACGCCCTGCAGGGTGTCGACGTCGTCTTTCACCTCGCCGCCCTCATCGCGATTCCGTACTCCTACGTTTCTCCTTCTTCTTATGTGAGTGCCAACATCGTGGGCACGCTGAACATCCTGCAGGAGGCGATGCGTTCCAATGTTTCGCGCGTCGTGCACACCTCCACCAGCGAAGTCTACGGAACCGCGCGCTGGGTGCCCATCACCGAGGATCACCCACTCCAGGGCCAATCCCCTTACTCTGCCACCAAGATCGGCGCCGACAAGCTGGCTGAATCTTTCCACCGCGCCTTTGGATTGCCCGTCAGCATCGTCCGCCCTTTCAACACCTACGGCCCCCGCCAATCCGCTCGCGCCGTCATCCCCACCATCATGACGCAGGCCCTCGCCGGCGATCCTGTTCACATCGGCAACACCACGCCCACCCGCGATTTCAACTACGTTGCCGATACCGTACGCGGCTTCATGCTCAACGCCGCCAGCGACTCTGCCATCGGGCGCGTCATCAATCTGGGCACAGGCACGGAAATCTCCATCGGGGAACTCGCCAAGACCATCTGCGCCATCGTTGGCTCCAACTGCGAAATCGTGCAGGACGACCAGCGTGTCCGTCCGTCGGCCAGTGAGGTCGATCGCTTGCTCGCCGACAACCACCTCGCCACTGAACTGCTCGGCTGGCGTCCCGAAGTCAGCCTCCACGAAGGCTTGCAGCGCACCCTCGAGTGGGTCCGCGACAATCTCGATCGCTACCGTACCGGAGTCTACGCGTTGTGAAGATCCTCAGTGGAGATCGCGCATGACCAAGCCCGGCACCGCGACCGTCTCCATTCCGCTCTCCGTCCCCGAGATCCGCGGTAACGCGTGGAAGTACGTCAAGGATTGCCTCGATACCGGCTGGGTCTCTTCCGTCGGCGAATACGTGAACCGCTTTGAGCGCATGCTTACCGAAAGCATTGGAGCGCACGCCGCCGTCGCCACCAGCAACGGTACCTCTGCGCTCCACATCGCGTTGCTCGTCGCCGGCGTCGAACCCGGCGATGAAGTTCTTGTTTCCACGCTCACCTTCATCGCACCGGTTAACGCCATCCGCTACGCTAACGCCTGGCCCGTACTCATCGACGCCGAACCCGAGTACTGGCAGATCGATCCGCAGAAGCTTTCGGGCTTTCTCCACCACAATTGCGAGCGGCGAGAAGGCGTGCTGCTTAACAAGAAATCCGGTCGCCGCGTCAAAGCCATACTCCCCGTCCACTTGCTCGGCCATCCCGTCGACCTGGACCTGATCCTCGCGCTCGCCCGTGAATTCAATCTTGCCGTCATTGAAGACGCTACCGAATGCCTCGGCGCCAAGTACCGCGGCCGCAACATTGGCAGTGGCGATCTCGCCTGCTTCAGCTTCAACGGCAACAAAATCGTGACCACCGGGGGCGGCGGCGCCATCGCTACCTCGAATCCCGAGTGGGCTGCGCGTGCAAAATATCTCACTACCCAGGCCAAGGATGATCCCATCGAGTTTGTGCATGGCGCCGTCGGCTACAACTACCGCCTCACCAACCTCCAGGCCGCGCTTGGCTGCGCGCAACTCGAGCTTCTTCCTGAATATATCGAGAAGAAACGCGTCATCGCAGCGCGCTACGAAGACGCCCTGCGCGATCTCCCCGGCATCACGCCGATGCCGCACGCTGCTTGGGCCGAAAGCACCTTCTGGCTCTATACCGTGCTCATCGACGAAAACCAGTTCGGTCTCACTTCGCGCGTTACGCTCAAAGAACTCGAGGCCGCTGGCATCCAGGCCCGGCCGCTCTGGCAACCCATGCATCGGAGTCCCGTGCACAGCGACTGCGAAGCTTACCGCTGCGAAGTTGCCGACTGGATTCATGCCCGCGCTCTCAGCCTTCCCTGCTCCGTCGGCTTGAGCGAAGCGGACCAGGACTACGTGATCGAATCGCTGCGCAATCTTACGGCCCGGGCCCATCGCTGACTCCGCTCCATCGGAAATCTCCGGTCCGACTCTCAACCATCAACGCGCCTCGCGCGAATCCACTCGACGTCGCGCTTTCCCCGCGCAGAAAATAGTTCCATGCCCGTGCGCGTATTTGTTCCCCGGTGGATGGACCGAACGAATACTAACGCGCAAAATGCCAACGCCCGTGCCCTGCTCTCGCGCTTTCGCGGTGCCCAGGCCTGCTGGACCGCGCTCGCCAGCGACGGTCCCGCCGACTCCATCCTCCAAAACAAGGTCCAGATCCGCACCATCACTCGGTCCCGCTTCTGGAATCTGCATCTCGCGCTTCGCTATCAGGAACGCTTCGACGCCGTTTTTTATCCCGGTCCCCATTGGGGAGACTACGCTGGCCTCGAACTTCGCAGCCTGCGCGGCAAGCCCGCGCCCGTGATCGCTACCATGGAAGGCATCATCGCCTCGCCCGACGATGTCCAGAAAATCAGCGGCCTCGTCGGCCACCCTGTCTCCTCACAGCCCGGCACCGATGCCGCTATCCCGCGCATCCGCGCGCTCTACCAGCGAGCCGACCACATCATCGCCCTCAGCCCATTCCTCGCCCGCGTCGGCAAACTGCTCTACGGAGACAAGCTGTCGAGTCTGCCCCTCGGCCTCGAGACCCGCATCTTTCATCCCGAAGGACGCCAGGAACCGGCGCGCTGCCGCGTCGTCGGTTGTGGCACCGTCAAAGCCTCGAAGAATATCTCCGCCTTCCTCCGCGCCGCTGCGCAATACAAAGACGCCGACTTCGTCTGGTTCGGCAGCGGCGAGGGCCTGCCATCTTTCATCGCTGAAGCTCAGCAAAAAAATCTCGCCAACCTCCACTTCCCTGGCCCCGTCCCGCCCGATACGCTCGCCGATGAATTCCGCCGCTCTTCCATCTTCGTCCTGCCCTCCCACTCCGAAGGTGTCCCCAAGGTCACGCAAGAGGCTGCTGCCTGCGGCTTGCCCGTCGTCGTCATGGGCTTCTTCGAAGCCCCCAGCGTCATCCAGAACCAGAACGGCCTTGTCGCCTTCTCCGACGATGAACTTCTCGAGCACGTCGGCACGGTCCTCCGCAATCCCCCGCTGCGCTCGCAAATGGGCGCCGAAGGCGCTCAGATGGCCAAAGCCTGGGACTGGGACCGCATCGCTCCCCAGTGGGAGGCCCAGATCCTCTCCTCCCTGGGCAGATAACTCCACTTGCGACGCTACGCCGATTCAAGCGCGCTTTTGCGATCGGGTGATTTGTAAAAAGTCTTAGGGCACGACACAACGCACCGCGCGTGTCTTGCACTCGAACTATCTCGACAATCATCGCCGGGCTTCCCCCTCGCAATTGGCCCCTCGTGCGAATTTCTAGTACTCTACTAGGGATTAAAACGACCTCCGAAGGGGACCTAGCGTCATGAACATCGCCAACGACGTCACCGAGCTGATCGGCCGCACCCCGCTCGTTTTTCTCCACAAAGTCTCGCACGGCTCGAAAGCCAAGATCGCCGCCAAGCTCGAAAGCTTCAACCCCTGCGCCAGCGTCAAAGACCGCATCGGCGTCAGCATGATCGAAGAGGCCGAGAAAGCCGGCAAGATCACACCCGGCAAAACGGTCCTGATCGAGCCCACCAGCGGCAATACCGGCATCGGTCTCGCTTTCGTCGCCGCCGTCAAAGGCTACAAGCTCATCGTCACCATGCCCGACACCGTCTCCCTCGAGCGCCGCATCCTTCTCCGTGCCTTCGGCGCCGACGTCATCCTTACCCCCGGCCCGAAAGGCATGAAGGCCGCGATCGCGAAAGCCGAAGAACTGCTGGCGCAAAATCCCAACGGGTTTATCCTCCAGCAATTCGCCAACCCGGCGAACCCCAAGATTCACCTCGAAACCACCGGCCCCGAAATCTGGAACGACACCGATGGTCAGGTCGACATCCTCATCTCCGGCGTCGGCACCGGCGGCACCATCACCGGCGTCACCGAATACATTCGCCCCAGAAAGCCCAGCTTCAAAGCCATCGCCGTCGAGCCCGTCGAAAGCGCCGTCCTCAGCGGAGGCGCGCCCAGCCCGCACAAAATCCAGGGCATCGGCGCCGGTTTCGTCCCGCAGATTCTGCGCACCGACCTGATTAGTGAAATCGTGCAAGTCTCCAGCGATCAGGCCATCGCCATGGCCCGCCGCCTCGCCAACGAAGAAGGATTGCTCATGGGCATCTCTTCCGGCGCCGCCGTGCACGCCGCCGTCGAAGTCGGCAAGCGTCCCGAAAACGCCGGCAAGCTGATCGTCGTCGTCCTGCCCAGCTTCGGCGAGCGTTATTTGAGCAGCGTGTTGTTCGAGAATCTCCGCAAAGAAGCGCAGGAGATGCAGGCCGTCGCGGTTTGATGTAATCGATGCTGCCCCAGGCTCGCGCCGTCCTTTGGCGCTAACTTGGGTCCCGATCGTGCTGTAACCTGAAGGCCGGAGCCGGAAGCCCAAAGCCTGACGCCTACTTGTTTTCCTTCCTCCAATCCGTTCGCGACGACATCCGCGCCGTCTTCGAGCGCGATCCCGCCGCGCGCTCGTACCTCGAGGTCCTGTTTTGCTATCCCGGCCTGCACGCGCTCTGGTTTCACCGCATCAATCACTGGCTCTGGAAGCTCCACTTCCGCTTCCTCGCCCGCTTTTTCTCCCAGATCGCGCGCTGGCTCACCCTCATCGAAATCCACCCCGGCGCCCAGATCGGCCACCGCCTCTTCATCGATCACGGCTCCGCCGTCGTCATCGGAGAAACGACCATCATCGGCGACGACGTCACCCTCTATCAGGGCGTCACCCTCGGCGGCACCGGCAAGGAAAAAGGCAAACGCCACCCTACCATCCTCAACGACGTCGTCATCGGTTCCGGCGCCAAAGTCCTTGGCAATATCACCGTCGGCAACAACTGCCGCGTCGGCGCCGGCTCCGTCGTCCTGCGCAATATCCCCGACAACTCCACCGTCGTCGGCGTCCCCGCCCACATCGTGCTGCGCAATGGTAAGCGCGTCGTCATCAGCGATCCCAAGGAAATTTCCGACCCCATGTCGGATGTCTTCGTCCGCCTCGCCGCCGAAGTCCACCAGATCCGCGAGCAACTCGAGCAGCACACCTCTGCCCAGCTCGCCCCCGAACCCGTCTTCACCTTCGACGAAGAGTACGACGCCTATACCGACGGCGCCGGCATCTGAACCACGTGCGGAAAGCGGACGCGTCCTCCGGATCTTCGCCGTCGCGCACTCAAAAGCGTTACTCTCAATGAGCTGCGTCCGCCGCATTCCCTGATCGTCAACGTGAGGAGCCTGAGCATGACACTTCCCACTCGCCAGCGGGTTTCGACTGGATCGCCGTTCGAGCCAAAAGTTGGAATTTCTCGCGCCATACGAAGCGGCGCCGTCATCGCCGTGACTGGAACCGCGCCACTCGGCCCGGATGGCAAAACCGTCGCCAAGGGCGATCCCGCCGCTCAAGCACGAAGATGCTTTGAGATTGTCCAGGCTGCTATCGAAGCCTTAGGTGGCCAGCTTTCCGACGTCCTGCGCACCCGAATCCTGCTCACGCGCATCGAAGATTGGCAACCGGTTGCCGCCGTCCACGGCGAATTCTTCGGCGCCATCCGCCCCGCAAGCACAATCATGCAAGTCGTCCGCTTTATCGATCCGGATTGGTTGGTAGAAATCGAGGCCGATGCGATCGTCGAGAAATGATTTCGATGATGCCTAACACTTCTGTGGCATGCGGCGCTTCCCCATCCGGGGGATCGCACAAATTACGGAATCTCCGCCAAACCACTGCTCATCTGATGAACCAATCTCGAGCCACACCTTCGAGATATTCACCTCAGCACGGAGTAAACCATGGCACGACCACTTGAAGGGAAAGTTGCCCTCGTCACGGGGGCATCGCGCGGGATCGGTGCTGGTATCGCCAAGCGTCTGGCTGCCGATGGCGCCCATGTCGCAATCACCTATGCCAAAGACAAAGAATCGGCCTCCTCCGTCGTGCAAGCGATCGAGAAAAGCGGTGGCAAAGCCGTCGCCATCCAAGCCGACGCCGCCAACCCCGAAGCCGCCGCCAGCGCCGTCGAGAAAACCGTCGCCTCCCTCGGCCGTCTCGATATCCTGGTGAACAACGCCGGCACCGCCATCCCTAAAAGGTTCGAAGACTCCACCGTCGAAGACCTGAATCGCGTCATCGACCTCAATTTGCGCGGCGTCATGTTCGCCACCAAGGCCGCCCTCAAGCACATGAACCCCGGCGGCCGCATCATCATGATCGGCTCCTGCGTCGGCGAGCGCATGATGACGCCCGGCCTCGTTTCCTACTCCGCCACCAAAGGCGCCGTGAAAATGTTTACCCAGGGCCTCTCCCGCGAAGTCGGCGATCGCGGTATCACCGTCAACAACATTCAGCCCGGTCCCATCGACACCGACCTGAATCCTGCATCGGGTGATTGGGCCGCCCCCCAAAAAGCCGTGACTGCCCTCAATCGCTACGGCACCGTCGACGAAGTCGCCGCCGCGGCCGCTTTCCTCGCCAGCCCCGAGGCTTCCTATATCACCGGCGCGAGCCTGACCGTCGACGGCGGGACCAACGCCTGATCCGCACGCCGTGTGCCCTATGCCTCGCATCTTTTTGCGAGACGTGGGACATTGATACGAGGGCGGAAAAGCAGTCAACTCTCTCAAAGTACGCATCGCTCCTTGCGAACCCGCACCGAGCTCAGCTTACTCAGCAAGTAAAGGAATTCTTCCCATGCCCTCCCAGACCAAGACCGCCCTCGTCACCGGGGCCTCCCGCGGCATCGGACGCGCCACCGCTCTGGTCCTCGCCGCTTCCGGCATCCGTGTGCTCGTCCACTACAGCCGCTCCGCCGAAGAAGCCCAATCCGCCGTCGCTACCATCCTCGCCGCTGGCGGACGCGCCGACGCTCTGCCCGCAGATCTCTCTGCGCCCGACGGCCCCGCTTTCCTCGCCCAGCAAGTGCGCTCCATCGTCGGCGATCGCCTCGACATCCTCGTCGCCAATGCCGGTGTCAGCAAAAGCGCCACCCTCAAGGATTACGTGCCCACCGACTTCGATCCGCTCTTCCACACCAATGTCCGCGGCCCGTTCTTCCTCGTCCAGCAACTTCTGCCCTTGCTTCATGAAGGCTCGAACATCGTGTTCGTCTCCTCTGTCGCCGCCCGCTCCATCGTCGGCAAGCCCGATCCCGACGGTCGCTCTATCCTTCTTTATGCTTCTACCAAGGGCGCCATCGACACGCTCGTTAGAAACTGGGCTGGACTCCTGGGCCCGCACGGCATCCGCGTCAATGCCGTCGCCCCCGGCATCATCGATACCGACATGTCCAACTTCACCAAGACCGAGGCCGGACGCCAGGCCGCCCTCAACATGCAAGCCCTCCAACGCATCGGCAAGCCCGACGATGTCGCTGATGTCGTCGCCTTCCTCGCCTCCGACCAGGCTCGCTGGATCACCGGCGCCACCATCCCCGTCGACGGCGGCACCAAACTCTGACTCGCAAGCGCGACCGTCCGGCCCATCTCGCTTTCTTCGAACCTCTGCGCAAGCGCCCAACCACGGCGCCACGCCCGGTTCACGCAGCGCACCGTCCACGGGACCAATGACCGCCGTAACCGCAGTGTTTTCCCACTCTCCCTCCCCGTCTGATATACTCTTTGTGTTAACGCTTTTGCTACGGTTTGCTCGTCACGCGGTGGTCACTTCTTTAGGCCAGATCCATCTCCGCATTTCCTGCCCGCCGTTTATTTTGCGTGAATTCCAAGATTAATCGTGAGTAGCTGCGCGCCTCTCGACGTGTGTCAGAGTGTGCGCCGCGCTCCAGAAAGAAACTAAGCCGAATGACCACATTTTCAGAACTGCCCCTCTGTTCCGCGCTCCAGCGGAAGCTCGTGGCAGCTCAATTCATCAACCTCACACCAATTCAGGAACGCGCGATTCCCCCAGCCCTCGAAGGCCGCGACGTCATCGGAACTGCCGAGACCGGCACAGGAAAAACGTTAGCGTTTCTCATTCCCCTCCTTGAGACCTTGAGCCAGCAGCCCGCGCGCCACACGGTCGCCCTCGTTCTGCTGCCAACTCGCGAACTCGCGATGCAGGTTCACGCGCAATATGAGCAACTGCGCACCCCGGCCCTCCCCAAGGCAGCGCTCGTGATCGGTGGCGTCTCCGAGAAAGCGCAGATCCGAAGTCTCCGCGCTGGAGCCGGACTTGTGATCGCCACTCCCGGACGCTTGCAGGATCTCGTCAATCGCAACTTCGTCGACCTGCGCCAGGTCAAACTGCTCGTCCTCGATGAAGCGGACCGCATGCTGGATATGGGATTCCTGCCCGCCATCCGCCGCATCCTCTCGACCTTGCCCCGCAAGCGCCAGACCCTGTGCTTCTCCGCCACCATGGAGCAGTCGGTTGCCGGACTCATCCATGACTACATGCACGATCCGGTTCGCGTAGCCTTAGGCTCTGTGCTGAAGCCGGCCGAAACCGTGCAGCTCAAGGCCTATGAAGTACGCCCGGGAGAAAAACTCGACGTCCTCCGCCAACTGCTCTACGCAGAAACCGGTCAGACTCTCGTCTTCACCCGCACCAAGCGAGGCACCGACCGCCTGACCAAGGAACTCGTGCGCGACGGCTTCCGGGTCGCCATGATTCATGGCGATCGCTCCCAGTCGCAGCGGAATGAAGCCTTGAGCGGCTTCCAGGAGGGCCGCTTCCAGGTGCTGGTTGCGACCGATATCGCATCCCGCGGTCTGCACGTGGACGACGTCGCCCACGTCATTAACTACGATGTCCCCAAGGTGGTGGAGGATTTCATCCATCGCGTCGGCCGGACCGGTCGAGCCGGACTTCAGGGACGTGCTTCCACCTTGGCGGCAGGCGCTGAGGTTCTCGAACTGCGCCAGATCGAGCGCGCGCTCAAGCTGAAGATGGAACGCCTGAAGTCGGAAAGGGCCGCCGCATCTCCATCGCGGCGACTGATGCAAAACACGCTGGCCTCGCGGACCCTCACCGCTTTGCCGGGTGAGGTCTTCGTCTAGCACTCCGCGGAACACACGCAGCTCATAAAAAAGGAACGGCACGATGAATTCGTGCCGTCCCATGCTTGAAGATAAGGCGGAGCTTCGACGCTTGCGTTGCGCTCCCGGCTCCGGCAAGACTCTGCTCCACCCGCGAATGTCCTAGCCAGGTTGCCGACGCCGGCCTCCCGACTATGTCAGATCACTCCAGGCCGCTCATGATTCACGCCGAGCGTCTTTGCCCGAAGAACCCTCTTTCCGCATCTTTTTCCGCGCTCGCTTGCGCGCCAGCGCCTGTTTCACCCGGCGCCGTTCCCCGGGCTTCAAATAATACGAATGCCGTTTCACTTCCCGAATAATGTCTTCGGACTGAACCTTGCGCTTGAACCGACGAAGCGCATTCTCTAAGGATTCGCCCTCTTGCAATCGAATTTCTGCCACGCTTCCCTCCTGAATCTTGGCGATGTCAATCTCATTACCGAACGTTTCGAATCATCATTTTAAGTGCTGGTCATTCGCTCTCGCCATCGCTAACCCGAGTGCTTCACCACATTACTCGTCGGCAGACTCCTCCACGCCGCCCGCCTCTTCCATGCCCAGATTGAATAGCGCCGCCTGCCCGGCCGCATGTTCGTGTAACTCCGCCATCTCGTCGACGCTGCCGGCCGCCGGCTTCTCCTGCTTTCTCTGATTTCTGCGTTCTGCTTTATCCCTTTGTCGCTGTTGCCGTGCGTTTTCCTTCTGGCGCTTGGTAAAAGTCGATCGCCCTCTTGGCATAGGTATCCCCCGCAAACTCCGGATTCATTACGGCAGGCATCTAAAATGCCGGCCGGCGTACTTTCATGCACACGAAAAAACTACCAGCGCGGTTCACGCGGCTGCCGCGGATGACCGCGATAATCGTCTCGGCCGCGCCCGCCTCCCCCACCAAAACGGTGGCCTCCGCCCCGCGGACGCTCCGTCTTCGGCTTGGCCTCGTTGATGGTCAACGTCCGCCCACCCAGATCGCTCCCGTTAAGAGTCGCAATCGCCTGGTCGGCTTCGCTGCTGTTGGCCATCTCGACAAACCCGAATCCCCGGGATCGTCCGGTATCGCGGTCAGTCACCAGTGTGACCTTTTCCACCGCGCCATGTGCCTCAAATAGGTTTCGCAGCTCGGCTTCAGTTGTGCTGTGCGGCAAATTCCCAACATAAAGGTTTTTCATCACAATTCTTCCTTCAGAAAATCGTTCTCTCGGATCGCTTTACTTATTTTCACGGGCCGCACTTCCGAATCTCGCTGCGGAGGCGGTAGCGCCCGCATCGCTTGCGCTCGCGCAATCGACGCCGAGCGTACTGCAGAAATTTGGCGGGACGCTTCCAGAATCCCCCACCGCTGCATCGTTTCCCCCGCATCGGCAGGAAACGCCCGCTTCCCATCCCCAGCGGCAGTTCGTTCCTCCCCGCTTTCCATCGCCACTTCCTGGTCTTCGTTCGGCAGATCCGTGAGATACGCTGGCCGGCCTACCAGGAAGGCTAATCGTTGCGGCGGATGCGCGCTGCGCAGCTCATCGCAAAATTTGTCCCGTTGCCCGCTTCCCTTCTCCATGTGGATCAGCACCAAATCATACAGCGCTGGCCTCCACCAGATCCGCGCTTCGGCGATGTCGGACGCGCTGTCCACATCGATCCCCCGCCTCCGCAGCACCTCGGCTCGCAAGTCACGCTGCGCGTGCGATGCATCCACCAGCAATAATCGTTTCTTCTTGACTGGATCGGGTATCGGCGCGGCCCCCCGATTGGCCAGAAACTGGCTACTCATAGGGTGCACTCCTGATAGGCACTAGGTGAGCCGGCTTGACGTCCGCGCGGTTGGAAACGATCTCGTACACCCCTTCTCGGACAAGGTGCGATGCCGCTGACAGAAACGTTAAATGTAAGAATTGCGCCTCTCGATCTCTCAATCGCGAAGGGCGCAGGCTACTCTGGCGTAACTTCGAGGTTAAGTCTTTTCATTATATCGTGTTTCGGATCCGATCGCCTAAGCCCCACCGCACCCGCCGGATTTTTCACTTTATCCCCCTTTGCTGCTTGCCAGTTCCGCTTCCGCAGCGTAGGGTTAGGAGCGCGTTTGACCGAATCGGTCGTGAGCAGCGCTCGCCCAAAAAGCCAGTCACCTGCCTTCCGCACCTCCGAGTCTCTCCAGCGTAAATCTATTCGAAGGAACACGAGTACCTATATGGCAGAACAAGGGACAGTCAAGTGGTTTAACGACGCCAAAGGCTATGGCTTCATCAGCCGGCAAAACGGCGAAGACGTTTTTGTGCACTTTTCGGCAATTCAGGCGGGCGGCTTCAAGAGCCTGCAAGAGGGCCAAACCGTCCAGTTCGACGTGACCAAGGGCCCCAAGGGCTTGCAAGCTGAGAACGTTCGCCCCCTCTGAAGTCGGACCCCCCGCAAAAGGCGATCTTCTCCAGGTCGCCTTTTCCAATCCCCCGTTCCCTCCCGCTTACCCCACGCGTCCAGTTGACTCTTCCTCCTCCCCTTTCTAAGATAGGCGGGCCCCGACTGCCTGTGTTTCCGGCGCGGACGTTTGCAGATGATCGGTCGCACCGTCTCGCATTATCGGATTCTCGAGCTGCTTGGTGGCGGCGGGATGGGTGTCGTCTATAAGGCTGAGGACACGGAATTGGGCCGATTCGTCGCGCTCAAGTTCCTGCCCGAGGACCTTTCCAACGATCCGCAGGCGCTCGAGCGATTTCGCCGGGAAGCCCGCGCCGCTTCTGCCCTGAATCATCCCGACATCTGCACCATCCACGAAATCGGCCAACATGAGGGACAGACCTTCATCGTGATGGAGTGCCTCACGGGAAAAACCCTGAAGCACTTGTTGAATCATCGCCCCCTCGACCTGGACCTGTTGCTCAACCTGTCCATCGAAATTGCCGATGCTCTGGATGCGGCCCACACCAAGGGCATCGTGCACCGCGATATCAAGCCCGCAAACATCTTCGTAACCGAGCGCGGCAACGCAAAAATCCTCGACTTCGGGCTGGCTAAAATCTCCCGCGGCACTCGTGCCGCGAGCGGCGATTCGCAAACCATGGGCGACGCCAACGTCGATCTGACCAGCCCGGGTACAGCCGTGGGCACCGTCGCTTATATGTCGCCTGAACAACTCCGCGGCAAAGACCTCGATGCCCGCACCGATCTGTTTTCATTTGGCGTCGTCTTGTATGAAATGGCGACCGGCATCGCGCCGTTCACGGGCGAGACTTCTGCCGTCATTACCGACTCCATCCTCAATCACGCACCGTTGCCTGCCGCGCGCCGCAACCCTAGGCTTTCTCCCAAGCTGGAAGAGGTCATCAACAAGGCCCTCGAAAAAGATCGCGACCTGCGCTGCCAAAGCGCTGCCGAACTTCGTGCCGATCTAAAGCGCCTGAAACGCTCGGTGGAGTCTTCGCGCTCCGCCCTGACCGCGGAGTCCGGTTCATCCTCCACCGCTACGGCTTCCAGTCCCGCCGTAGACGTTGGCGCCTCTCCCGAACGCCGGAGGTTCATCTCTCCAGCGCTGTTCGGCATCGGGCTTTGTTTGGCCGCCGCGGCCGGTCTGCTCGCCGGCAAATTCGTGTTTCGCCTGCGCCCTCTTCCTCCCCCGGTTTACCGCCAGCTGACTTTCAGGCGCGGAAGCATCCGCTCCGCCAGGTTTGCCCCCGATGGACAAACCATCCTTTATAGTGCGGCGTGGCAGGGGAATCCGCTCGATGTTTTCACTGCCCGTCCCGAAGCCCCCGAATCGCGATCGATGGGTTTGGGCCGCACCCAACTCATGTCGGTTTCCTCCACCGCCGAAATGGCAGTCTTGCTCGACAGCAAAGCGGTCGGAACCTGGGTGAGCATGGGGACGCTAGCACGAGCGCCGCTCGCCGGGGGCGCCCCCCGTGAGGTGCTCGAGAACGTCCAGTGGGCAGACTGGTCGCCCGACGGACAGAACTTCCTCGTCGTTCGGGATGTCGCCGGTAAGAACCGCTTGGAATATCCCATCGGCAAGCCGATCTATGAAACCGGAGGCTGGGTCGGGCATCCTCGTGTCGCTCCAAACGGCGACCTGATCGCTTTCGCCGATCATCCCGTGCAAGGCGATGACAGCGGTTCGCTCGCCACCATCGATCAGGCTGGACACAAGAAGGTTCTCACCCGAGAGTGGTTCACCATCCAGGGGCTCGCTTGGTCGCCTGATAGCAAGGAGATCTGGTTCACCGCCAGTGAGTCCGGCACCGATCGGACCCTTTACGCCATTTCCGTCGACGGCAAGCAACAGCGCATCGTCGCCCGCTTGCCGGGCGCCCTCATGCTCCTCGACATTGCTAAGGATGGGCGCGTCCTTCTCGTCCGCGCGACCTGGCGGCGCGAAGTGATCAGCATCAGCGGCGAGGACCTGAAACAGCGCGAAATGTCTTGGCTCGACTACAGCTACCCCGCCGACCTCTCCGCCGACGGGAAAATGCTGTTATTCGATGAAGAGGGTGGCGGCGGCTCGCTTGAGTACTCGAAGTCCGGCGGATTCACCTACGGTGTATATGTGCGCAAGACCGACGGTTCCCCGGCTGTGCTGTTGGGTGAAGGTGCTGCGGAGGCCTTGTCTCCCGATGGGCGCTTAAGCGTGGTCGAAACGCAGGAGTCTCCGACCCAATTGAAGCTGCTTCCCACCGGCGCGGGCGAGCCGCGAGATCTCACGCACGACCAGATCAATCACATCTCTGTCCGCTGGTTCGCCGACGGTAAACGCATCCTTTTCACCGGCAACGAGCCGAACAAGGGCATCCGCCTCTACGTCTATTCGCTCGCTGACGGGAAATCCACCCCGGTTTCGCCCGAAGGTGTCAATGGAACCGCTTTCGTCATCTCGCCTGATTCGAAGTTTGTGGCCGGCATTGGTCCAGACCAGAAGGGTTATCTCTATCCCGTCGAGGGCGGCGATCCGAAGCTGATCGCGGGCCTGAATGTTGGCGAGCAGCCTATCACCTGGAGCGCGGACGGCCACTTCATTTACCTCTACCAACCGGGCGAGTTGCCCGCACGCGTCTATCGTCTCGATTTGCAGAGTGGGCAGCGCACGCTGTGGAGGGAATTGATGCCTTCCGATCCGGCAGGCGTGGAAACCATCGGGCCCATTCTGCTTACGCCCGATGCCCGCACCTGTGTCTTTGGATATCACCGCCTTCTCGCCGACTTATATCTCGTGGAAGGTCTCAAGTAGCTCGGCCCGAAATTTCTCCGAGCTTCACTCGCTCCTGCTCCCCTCGCGTGAGATCCTTACTCGGCCTCAGTAATCACGTCAAATTCCTCGAGAGGATACTGGCCGACTTTCTCGGCGAACGCTCCTGGAGGCGATCGCGTTCGCTACCCCACCCTCATTGTTCCTGAACTCTCCCACTCAACCTCTGCCTCGGAAAGTAAGCCTGCGGTGTGCTTCCCAGCATCGTCCGAAACATCTCGATGAACGCACTTACACTGTCGTAGCCGACTGCAATCGCGACCTCCGTCACAGATTTCCTCTGTGCCAGCATCTCAAGCGCGGCAAACAACCGTGCCTGCTGTCGCCAACGGCCAAATGACATGCCTGCCTCGGCCGAAAACGCGCGCATGAAAGTCCGGCGGCCCATCCCGGCAACCTGCGCCCAGGCATCCAGCGTGCGGCCATCCCCAACGTCCTCCATTAGGGCATCCGCCACTCTGGCCAGTCTTTTTTCTCTTGGTATGGTCAAACGCAAAGGCTGCGGGTCAGGCTGCCGAATCTCGTCGCGAAGTGTTGTGATTAAGTGCTTCTTTGCTGGGTTGAGCGGTTGGCTGAGGTCCCAGTCGACCATGCGGTGAACGATGGCGAACAATAGCTCCGACGAGTTGAACATGCAGGGCGTCTTGGGCAGCCCGCGGCACATCGCCGGTGACATGTCCACCATCGCGCCGGCAGCACCCCCGACCGAACGCGCCGCGTGCTTACAATTTGGTGGAATCCAGGCGCAACGCTGGGAGGGGTGCATCCATCGTTCGCTCCCTGCTTCCACGATGATCAACCCCTGGGTGAGTGCAACGAGTTGCCCGCGCGTGTGACTGTGCTCGGGCGTCCAGCCCTCGACCGCCCGCCTCTTGAACGCATACGCCAATACTGGCGTATCGCTGTTGTACAGCCGGCGCAGTTCTTCGAAATTCTTCAGCGCGCCGAACATGGATTTTTGAGCTTGACCCTTTTCCGACATATATAGCCACTTTCCCGTTAGCGGAACAGTAAGACCTCAGCTACAGTACGGGGCAGAACAACGAAAGACAACACGGGAAAATAATCGGCTCTGTCTCAGACTGGAATATTCGCCTTGAGTGGAGAGTGGACCTCTGGCTATGGGTCACCCCGGCTGGAGACGCACACATCGTGTCCAACTTCACCGTGCAACGTCCGCTTAACTTATTCTGAAGAACCCGGGTTGGAGGATTTGTAGCATGGCAAAGCTCGTATATGGATTAAACCAGTCCCTGGACGGCTACGTCGACCACATGAAAATTGGGCCACCCGATCCCGCGCTCTCTCGTCACTTCCTCGAGCATGCGCGCAGCCTCACGGGCGCGGTGTACGGTCGCCGCATGTACGAGATCATGCGCTATTGGGACGTTGACGTTCCGGATTGGGACGCGGGGGATCGCGACTTCGCCGCGATCTGGCGGAACCAGCGGAAGTGGGTCGTGTCGCGCTCGTTGAAGTCGGTCGGCCCCAACGCCACTCTTATCCAGGCTGACTTCGAGGCGGTGATACGCAGGTTAAAAACCGAACTGGATGGAGAGATCGACGTAGCCGGACCCAACCTCGCAGGGAGCCTGCCCAATCTGATTGATGAGTATCGACTCTACATCCATCCCATCGTGCTCGGGTCCGGCCAGCCATTCTTCACCGGCCCCCGGCCGCGGCTCCGCCTGGTGGCCAGTGAACAAATTGGCGAGAACGTGATCAGGTTAACCTACGTTCCTGCTTGATCGCGCGACTCGCCCGACGAGTTGCGCCGACTCGACAGGTCCGCCTTGGTTCGAAAACCGAATTCAAACTGCCGGGATTAGTAAGCGCTATCCCTCGTCAGGTATTAGGACACCGTAATCCACCACTTGAGAGGCGAACCAAGATGATTCCAAAGTTCTTTGAGAAGCAAAACACACGGCGTGAAATATTGCGCACTTCTTCGGCGTTTGCGGGAGGCGCCCTGCTGGCGCAACTTTTTCCTGCACGCCTTCTCGCTCGCGTCCCTCATTTTCGGCAGCAGCCGGCGACGGATTCAACCGACCGCCTGACCGCGATTCGCGCACAGATGAATGCGCCGATCCAATCGCAGCCACTGGCGCAGAATCTCACCTTGCTTTCCGGGCCTGGAGGAAATGTTGTGGTGTTGAACGGGCCCGACGGCAAAATCGTGGTGGACACGTTTGTCCTACCCGCGTGGCCAAAGTTCAAAGAAACGCTGGCTTCGCTGGGAAACGCGCCACTGAAGACGGTGATCGACACGCACTGGCATTTCGATCACACCGACAACAACGCCCACCTGCACGCCGCGGGTGCTACTGTGTTGGCCCAAGAAAGGACTAGGACGCGTATGGCAGAGCCGCACGACAATGCATCGATGGGCTTGCACCTGCCGGCGTCGCCCCCGGATGCTTTGCCTCAGCAGACATTCAGCACCAGCCACAACTTGCAGGCCAACGGGGAAACCCTGATGCTCGAATATTTCCAGCCGGCGCATACCGACACAGACATCTACATTCACTTCCAGAAGGCCAACGTAATTCACATGGGCGATACTTTTTTTAACGGCTTTTACCCTGTCATCGACGCTGCCACCGGCGGAAAAATCGACGGGATGATTGCCGCCGCCGACCAGATTCTGCCATTGGCCGACAGCCGCACCAGGATCGTTCCGGGACACGGCCCGCTGGGCAACAAAGCCGAGCTGACCAGCTTTCGGGATATGTTGCTGGTGGCGCGCGATCGTGTGCAAGAATTGAAGACCGCCGGCAAATCGGCCAGCGAAATCGCGGCGATCAAACCGCTCGCAGACCTGGACGCCACTTGGGGTAAGGGCTTTTTCAACGGCGATGTTTTTGCACAGATGGTGTATTCCGCGCTTTGAGTCGCAATGCTCATCGAAAGGGTCAAGACAATTCCATGCGAAAGTTAATCTACGCAATCAACGTCACTCTGGACGGCTACTTCGACCATACCAATATGACGGCCGATGAAGAGATGCTCGAATACCATACGCACCTCATTCGCGCTGCCGGCTTGTTCGTCTACGGCCGCAAAACCTACCAATTGATGGCCCCTTATTGGCCGGATATCGCAAAAAACCGCTCCGGAACCAAGGCCGAGATCGACTTTGCCGAAGAATTTGACTCCAAGGACAAAGTGGTTTTTTCAAAAACCCTGAACAGCACGGATGCCAGGAATACGAGAATCGTGCGCGCAAACCTTCAAGACGAAATACTCAAATTGAAACAGGAATCAGGTAAAGATATCTTCGTCGGCGGGGTGGATATTCCTTCCCAACTCACAGAGCTCGGCCTGGTGGATGAATATCACTTCGTCGTTCATCCCGTCCTCGCAGGAAAAGGCAGGCGGCTATTCGAGGGAAACAGCCTGCCGAAGAAGTTGCGATTAAAATTGGTGGATTCGAAGATTCTCAAATCAGGGTGCGTTGCCCTTCGTTATGTGAAACCGTGACGGAAAAGATGGGCCATGGGTTGCGCTCCGGCGCGGCATCTCATGTCCCCCCTGTACAGGGCACCGAAGTTTCTGCAATATCAGCCCGGGCCGCGGACCCCTTTACCGCAAAATCCCAATTCTGCTTATAGCTCCTCTTCGCCTGGGCCTTACTCCACCATGATCGTGGCTTGTGCTGAGTGTTTGAGAGAACCCGAGGAATCTGTGCCGCCCACCGTGACGGTGTAAGTCGTGCTCGCGCTACCCTTCCCACCGCTACTGCTGCTGTCGCCGCAGCCCGTAGGCATGCTCAAGCCCCCAAGCAACATGCCGACCAAAACCACCCTTCCGATCGTACTGCCTCGTTCGCGGCCTCTTCGTTTCCAGCTGGAAGTCATGCTCGATAGCACGATTCCAATCGCGGGTACCCAGAATAGATTGGCCACTCCGTATCCGAGCTGCGGCCTCAGGGAGCCACTCGAAACCGGCGCCTGAACTGTGAGTGTGACCGCTGTCCCGGCAGTTGCGGAGCTCGAACTCAACGCGCAGGCTGGCGACAATCCCGTGGACGGCTTCACAGAACAGCTCAGCGCAATCGACCCACTGAAGTTGTCCACAGCTCCCACCGTTACCGTGGAGCCGGCCGACTCGCCCGATCCGATTACACTCGGCGCGAAACTTGAGAGGGTGAGCGAAAAATCAGGAGGCTTCGCCACGTTGAGGAAAACGTTCACGCCTCCCGACTGGCATAGGTTGTCTATACACGTAATCGACAACGCCACGTCCGGTTTCCCATCGCCGTTGAAATCCCCTGCTGCCAGCATCCAACTACTCCTGAACCCGACCGCTTCGTAGGTTTGGGCGGTATTGAATGAACCATCGCCAGCGCCCAACAGTACGCCCAGGTTTCCTATGTTTGGCGAGGCGCACGAACCGCACGGGTTGGATACCAGAACATCCAATTTGCCATCCTGGTTCACATCTCCCGTAGCGATCGAGATCGGGCCTCCTCCCCCAGCGTTATAGTTCATCGCTGCTTGAAATGTTCCGTCTCCGTTGCCCAACAGCACACCCACCGAATCACCATACAGTGCCAGCAAGTCCTCATTCCCATCCCCGTTCACGTCTGCCACCGTGGCCACACCGCTTGACCCAGGCGCATAGTTGACGGGTGGCTGAAAAGTTCCGTCCCCGTTGCCCAGTAGTACCGAGATGCCCGTGTCCCCCGATAGAACCGGGAAAATCCCGGTCACTAGATCCATTTTCCCGTCGTGATTGAGATCGGCGACGACCACGGACCCATTTCCCGCATACTAGCGTCCATAAGGCACCGGCGCCTGAAAAGTTCCGTCACCGTTCCCAAACATCAGCACATTCGCCGGCCCGCCCACGACCACGTCGAGCTTCCCATCGCCGTTGAAGTCTCCGAGCGCTACAGGGAAATCGAAAGGAAGTTCCCCCATCAGGTTCGGATCCAGATGATAGGTAACCGGCGGCTGAAACGTTCCATCCCCGTTCCCCAACGACACTCCGATCTCCGGCGCGTTCACTCCCTCCGAACAATTGCATAGGCCTGCGACCACGTCGACTTTCCCGTCTCCATTCACGTCACCCACCGTCAACGAAGTCGCATCCAATTCGCTATATCCGCCAGCTTGATAGGCAACCGCCGGCTGAAACGTCCCGTCACCTTTGCCGAGCAGCACTCCGAACGTAGAAACATGGCTGGTTACAAATTGATCGCCGTTAATCACCAGGATGTCGGTCTTGCCATCGCCATTGACGTCGGCGGTCGCAATTCCTCTAGCCAACGTCCCTCCCGACGGATAGGTTACGGCCGCCGCATAAAGCTGCGACGTTCCCGACGCCAACACCCTCGCGCTATGCTTCGTTTTTGCACGCCAGCTGACTATGGACTGTCCCGCTTTCGCTGAGAGTCCCTGCGGCTGCATCGTTGATACCGGCAACCCCGCAAGCCTGCCGATCTGTGGTGCTCCATGCGCGCGCAGTTTCGCCGCACGTGCGATCCGGTGAGAAGAATCAGCCTCAACGTCCTGAGCTATCGCGAGAACAATCACCCAGCAGCTCATGACGCAAACTAATAGCCAACGGAAAGAGACGGAACGATGGAAAAGCATCACTTCCCCCTCATTAACGTGTATCTTTCTCAGGCGTGTGTGATTACTGAACTTATCGGCCCAACCGGCAGAAGACTATCACGACCACGCGCATAAGCCCACGTCTCCCGTATGGCGCCAAAATGGCCGGCATAACATCCTGATTACTCTCATTTTTCCCTGCAACCTGCTCCTTCCTCCACGAATTTAAGTTCACCACCCTGAAGCCGATAGAAGACGTGTCGGTCTTCATATTCATCATCCATTGCGACCTGGCGCCGGCTGCCGCCGGAATGCGGAGAGCCGATCCAGACATCGCCCGGAGAAGGGCTCTATGTTGAAATCTCGGCGACTTCAGCTTTTCCTTTCCCTCATTGGCTTCTTTCCCATGTTTGGCTGCGGGGGCGCCAGCGTCGCGCCTGTAACCCCCGCCCCAACCGCCTCCTATCAGGTCGTAGCCATCTCCGACCTCCATTTCAACCCACTCTACGATCCAAGTCTGTTTACCCGGCTTGTGGCAGCCGATCCCAGTGACTGGGATGCCATCTTTCAGAGCTCCAGCGTGGTCTTACCTTCCGTCGGTGGAACCGACACGAACTATCTGTTGCTCATGCTTACGTTGGCGAGCATCAAGCAGAATATGAAAAACAGTCCCGTCGTGCTCTTCACCGGCGACGTCTTAGGACACAACATCCCGGCGAATTACTGCAAAATCTATGCTCCGCTCCACCAGCTCACCACCGCCCAGTGCGCGGCCACGCAAGGCGCGGCGATCCAGCAGTTCATCACCAATACATTTACTTTCGTGGCCATGCATATTGGCAAGTTCACAGGCACAGCCCCGGTCATCTACGTGCCAGGCAATATCGACGCGTTTGCTGGCGGCTTTGGACCGGACACGAACTTCCTGACTAAGACTTCCGCCACCGTTTACTCGCAACTCCTGAAGAGCGGGTTCGACCCGAATACGTTTCTGAATACCTTTGCCGCCGATGGGTACTATTCAGTCGCGCCGCTGGGTTCGAAATTGCAAGTGATCGGACTGAACAGCAACTTGTGGATAGTGGGAGCGCCGGCCAGCACCGCCGCCAGCACGGAACTCACCTGGCTCGACACGCAACTGGCCGCCGCCCAGGCCGCCGGCCAGAAAGTTTGGATACTGATGCACGTGCCGCCCGGGGCAAACTCTCAACTCATCGCTCAAATGGCGGCCGTCCCGGAACAGGTCCCGAGCGCCATGGAAGAAAACCCGGCTTCCATGATGTGGCAGTCAGCTCTGCAAGACACCTTCCTGCGAACACTGGCGAAATACCCGGGACTGGTAACCATGATGCTTGCCGGACATACGCACATGGATGAATTCCGCATTCTCCCCACCGGCGATGTCCTCGAACAACTGCCCGGCATCAGTCCGTGCTTCGGCAATAACCCGGCGTTCAAGGTCCTCACCATCACCCAGGACACCTTCACGCCCACCGATTACCAGTCGCTGGATTACAACCTGGCGGCCATGCCGGCGCAATTCGGTACCCTTTATCAGTTCTCAACCACGTACAGTGCGCAAACCACCTGGCGAACTCGCTCACGCAACTGTATCCGCAGCTTGCCGCCAGCCCGAGCCAACAAGGTCTGTATGCACTGCTCTACAGCTCGGGCAGTACCAGCGTGAACCCGCTTACGTTTTCACCCTGGAACCCCATCAACAAAATCAGCTGGCCGATTTTTGGTTGCACGATCGGCGAGGCGGAGCAGTCACCTTATCTCGACTGCGTGAGCTCCTCCGCGGCAAACTCGACCGCTTCGGCCGCTTCCCGCCTTCGGGCCCGTTAAATCCAGGCCCGTTCGAACCGGAGCTCGTTAGAAGGAGCTCGTTAGAAAAAGATGCGGGGGAGGCAATCAGATCCTCCCCCGCATCCTTACTTCTACGCCCCGGCGCCGTGACCTCAGTCCTCATCTCCCTTTCTTGTCGGCCTCAGGATCGCCCCTTTGCGACCTGCGGCCCGCCCATCCTCGGCCCGTTCCCGGCGATCGTCCTCATCATCCGAGTGCGCTTTGCTTAACGACGGAGGATACGGCCTGCCGTGCATCATGCCTTTCCAAAGAATCCGGTTGTACAGAAGCGGGTCAATGCGATCCGCTTCTGAAAAGTCGAGCCCCTTGGTGACCCGTGCCCAATACATGGCATTGTGTGTAGACTTCGGAATCTTCATTCCGTTTGGAGCGGCGGGAAGCGGCAACGAGGTCGCATACAGATAGCTCGAAGGCTTCGCCGTGAAACTCCATCGTTGCGGGGTCGTGGTAAACACGTCGGCCATCGGATGGCCGAGAGCGTCATTCAGGTTCAGATACTGCTTTACTCCCAAAACCTCCTCCATCGTCCGGATGAAGTCGACGGTGTTATATGCCGTAGACACGACCGCCCCTTGCTTTACATAAGGACCGGCAATGAATGCAATGGTCCGGTGCGAATCGACGTGATCGGCGCCATCCTGGGCATCATCTTCCACCACGAAGATCAGCGTGTTTTGCGCGTAGACACTGTGCGCAATCTTTTCGACCAGCAATCCCACCGCATAGTCGTTATCGGCTTGCATCAACTCCGGCGTGTTCACCATGTCGCTGGCCGTATCGAAACTTCCGGTGTGGTCATGCATCAGGCGTACCAGGCTCAGGGCCGGCAGGCCGCCATTCGCATAGTGCGCGTCGAAGTCGCGCTCCCATTCCTTGGAGCGGTAGTAATCGGGCAAGTTGTTATCAATCCGCGGAAGTATGGGTCGGTAAACGGCGCCAGCGCCGCGTTCGTGGGATGAGCCACCACGGTCCTGGTTGCCGCCGGATCATGGATGACCGGAATCGCACAAGCCGGTTCGCTGTAGCACGTCGTGTCGATAAAGAAACCGTAATTGCGCACCGTGAGGCCGGCGCGCAGTGCGGCATTCCATAGGTATCCGGTGTCGATCTCGTCGTTCGGTCCATCGGCGCCGCCGATCGGGGTTTGCCCCGGCAGCACATCCGGATCGTCGGGCGTTACCGGATCTGCCGCCAGCCGCTCAGCCAGCGTGGGCAGGCCGACGTTCACGCCGCGATTCAGTCCTTCCGCTTCCAGCGACAGCGCGCGAAACGCATACGCAATCGGAAATTCGTGTTCGATCACGTCGGTACATCGCGCCGAGGTGCTCCATGCCCATCCATCGACGCTGACTTCGGAGGTCGCGTAGAAGTGATCGAGCGTTACAAAGGTGCGCGCCAGGCTGTGCAGGTTCGGCGTGATCGCTTGTCCCCACTGCACCAGGCTCGGATCTTGCTCGCCGATCGGCATGCCATGTGCGTCCACCAGATCGCCCAGCACCTGGTCGTAGGTCCGGTTCTCCTTCAATATGTAGATCACGTGCTTTATGCCTTGACGCACGGCCGCCATCACTTGCGCATCGCTGCGGCTTTCCGCCGTGGAGAAGCGGTCATTTTTCGCGACCTGCGCGGTTAATTGCTGGAGTTGGCTGGCGGTTGGAACTGGAAAACTCTGCAGTCCGGCTTTCGTCCGTTGCGGATTGTACTGATTGACCGGAAAACAATTTGGCTGGAACGAGGTTGGACCGTAGCCATAGCACCAGTCAGGATTCGGTCCGGTCGGCGATTTGGCATTCGCCACATACATCCACGTGCCCGCTCCATTCACACTTACGGAATTCGGATACCAGCCGGTGGGAATCATGCCGCTGACCTGGTCGCCCGAGTTCGTGCCGCTCAATCGAACGACCGCAACTGCGTTCAGGTTGCCGTTCGTCACATAAAGCGCTTTTCCGTCCGGCGAGAGCGTGAGGCTGTTGGTGTTCGCTCCGGTATAGATCGGATTCGCAATGTCACCGTTCGTTCGCGAATAGTAAAACCAGGAAGGCAGCAGCCCCGGCGGCGCGAGAACCGGGATCGTTTCGATGACCGTGTTGTAAGTCAGGAAGTGGGTCGGGGCCGGGTTGATGTCGATCACGTCCACCGTGTCGCTCTGATCTTCGGCCACGTATAAAAGGGTTTGTGCGTGATTCATGGCCATCTTATTGGGTTGGCCTTTGACCGCGATGCGCGCCGTGACTTCCAGTTTGGGTGCATTCCGGCCGCTGTCGGTGAGTGGCACTACATCGATTTCGCGGTCGCGAATGCTCGAAATATAAGCCACGGCGTTCGCGTCATTGCTATCGTTTCCCACGGTGTCCTGGATCACGACCCAAAACGGATATTCCCCTCCCGGCGTCCCCGATGCCGGTGATACCAGACTCTTGCCCGGGCGCAGGTCCAGGTTCGACAGCTCCGGGCTATCGCCGTGCGAGATCGCTTGACCGGTCGCGACATTCTCAGGTGTCCAGTGTCCGTAGCCTCCGGTAAGGACTGAAATCGAATCGTTGTAATAATTCGCCACCACCATGGTCTTCCCGCTGGGCGAAATCGCTATCCCGGCCGCGCACGGATACACGCCTACTCCGACGCCTGCTTTATGACCCAACTGCAGCAGCGGCATAAGCCCCTCTTTCGTTGGCACAGCATTCTCTTCCTCCCACGCGCTGCCCGTGTAAGAGAAGATGTGAACGTCGTCCAGACTGCAACCGCTCAAATAAAAGTGCGTGCCACTCGGATCCCAGGCAATTCCGAAGTAAGTGATGGGAACCTGTAGAACCTGTTTCTTGACCGGGGCGCCGCCGGAAATGTCATACACAAATACGTACTCGTTCGAGTCATTGTTGTTGAAGGTTGTAAGCGAGTCGCTGCCCTCCTCGAACACTCGGTTGTAGCCGCTGGTGAGCACCAGCAGCGTGCTCCCGTCGGGACTTACCGCCGTGCTGGCGGCATGCGTGGCCACCCACGCCGGATTGTCGGGCAGGTCGGGATTGAGTTGTTGGAGCTGGGATCCGGCCGGAGCCAGCGGCGTGACGCTCTGCTCCATGTTCGGAATGGGCTGGGCCCAGGGAGCTACGCCGTTGACCGTGATGCTCACCGTCCCCACTGCGCTGCCGCCCGACGTGGATGCCGTGACTGTGTACGTCTCAGTCGAGGCCACCTCCGAAGGTGTTCCACTGATCGTTCCCGAAACCGCGTTCAGGCTGAGCCCGGCTGGAAGCGGCGGCGCTACGCTAAAGCTGCCAGCGCTCCTGTTCTTCAGCTTGAGCGGCGCAATGGCTCGTCCCACGGTGTAGACGACGCTGCTCGGCGAGTAACGCAAGGTTGCGTTCTTGCTGTCGACGGTGATCGTCAGCGTCGCCACAGCACTTCCGAAGGCGTTGCTGGCCGTGATCGCGTACTTCGACGCCGGAGATACGGTCTCTGGAGTTCCGCTGATCGTGCCGCTGGCCGGATCCAAATTCAGGCCCGCGGGAAGCGCCGGGCTTCCGGGGCTCATGGTATAGCCGGTGGGCTCGCCGCCGCTGCTGCGGGGCACATTGACCATGATCTGGGAGTCGACGGTGTAGACCGCGGTGGGGCTGCTGTACACGAGCGCGCTCGGCGCCTCGCTGATTACTGCAATGCTCAGCGTGGCACTCGTGCTGCCTCCCGCATTGGAGGCGGTCACGGTGTAACTCGCCTTCGCCGTGGCAACCGTCGGAGTTCCACGGATCACTCCCGATGTGCTGTCCAGGCTCAATCCCCAGGGTAAGGTTGGCGTAACGATGAACGACGCCACCGCTCCCCCGCTGCAAGTCGGCGTGTTGGCCCGGATGGCCGTCCCAATCGGGTAAGTTGCCGACAACGCCGTGTAACTCAAATTCGAAGGCGCCTGCGTCGGGATTGGATTTGCACTGCCGCCCGGGCCACCGCATCCGCAGAAAGAAAGGAAGAGAGCAACCAGGACATACGTCCATTCGCTTGATCGCATCAGGAAACTCCCGTGAGGCCGTGATTCGAGGCAGGATTCAGCAGCGCAAGATGGTTCGCGGCACCGTCCGCGTCAAACACTGCAACCCTTGGGGCAGCACGCGGGCGCACAGATCCAAGAGCTGCGCTCTCAAACCCCGAACACATCGATGCACTTCACGGACCGAAGAGAATGAGAAAACGCTTAGGCATGAGGCCAAAAACTCGGCGGAATGCGAGGACTTCCCGATCTATCGTGAAACTGCTTCGTTGGCGCAAAGAATCCCGATCACACGCAGCATCGCTCCCAGTCCCCAAAATGGCCGCGTACTCATCAGCGCAGACCTTCGACGGTATATAACTGGCTCAACGCGCGCGTATAAGTATAGGCGTAGCATTTACCGTCCGGTGTAAAGAGAGTACCGGGAAACATGTAAACCCCGGCCAGGTCGTTCGGCCCAAGTTTCTTGAGCAGCTCGCGGCGACCGCTCCCCAGGTCCACCCGGTAGATGTTGACCGAAGTGTTCTGCACAACTTCTTCGCTCAATACCGTATGCCCATCCGACAGGACTCCAGCGATCGCCTCGTTCGGATGCACACCCGGAACCGGTCGCGGCTCTCCCTGCCCGTCAATCGGATAGAGCAACACGCGATCCGAAAAGCCAAAAACAAACTTCCCATCAGCGGTGGGAACTGAACCTTTCACTCCTTCCGGAGAAATTGCTCGTGCCGTGGGCGAGTCGAGGCTCTGCGAATAAAGGCGAGGATTGTGGCCAGCCTCGGTGCCCGTGAAAACAATCACCTTCCCGTCGGGCAAGAACCTGGCATCCGAGTGGTCGATGGAATCGTGGCTAATCTGCCTTGCCTCTCCTGCCCCGATCGGAATCAGGACTAAAGCACTCGGGGTTGTAAGGCCGCTTCGCGCAAGCACCCATTTCCCATCCGGAGAAAAATCCAACCCGTGGCCGACGCCTAGGCGAACCGGAGCCGATCCATCAGTGGACCGCATGTAAATGTCGTAATCGGGCTGGCTCCCTGCGCCCTCTTCTTCTAAGAGCACGCGTTTGCCATCCGCTGACAAGCCATTGACTAACGTCCAATCCCGAATCGTGAGATCGCGTTCCTCCTTCTGGCCGGGACCAAGCGCCAGGGAAACTATGCGCACATTCTCGTGCCTCAGCAGCACTCTGCCGCTCGCACCAATGTCGTGTATCACCAGGCCGCCCGGAACCGCCGCTACCAGCCGGTCTCGACCCGAAAGGTTGATCGCTCTCAGATCCGCTACCCGTATGCCGTTGGCCGCGCTGTACCAGATTTCCTTGCCCGAAGGCATCCATGCCAGTCCGAAAATGCCGCTTCGCGTTGAGCTCAATGTACGTTTCCGGCCCGAAGAATCGACCACCGCAATCGAGCCTGCATTGTCGCCAAAAACGGGATGGTCGGCGAACGCGATCAGGTCGCCCTTCGGCGAGACACGCACGTCGCTCACATAGCCTTCGGTCTCATAAAGAATGTGCCCAACCGGATATTCAAGGCGGTAATGTCCCTCGGCGAAGCGGGCCACTGCAATCTGATTTTCAGGGCCCCAGTCCGCATCCTGCACATCGCTCAGGATGGGCCGGGGAGCGCCGCCTCCCAGTGGTGCGCGGGATAGCGTACCGACACGCGTATAAGCATCGAGTTGGCGCCGTCCCTGCACCAGCAGCATTTCGCCGGAGGGAGAAATCGATTCGATGTCGGTAGTCGCTAAGTTCAGATCGAGGGGCGCGAGACTCTCCGGTGTCATGGAGTACAGTTCGTTCTCTCCTCCCACTCGAGCGGAGCTGTAAATCACAGTATGTTGATCGGGAGCGAACCGTGCGGAACTTACACTTTCGCGCGCGAACGTCAGCGGAAGGTAGGTAGCAACCTCCCGATTGGCGGCCCTCCACCGCAGCGCAATCGTTCCCGCTGACCCGAGCAGGACCGCCGCCAATCCGAGCAGCGCCGGAATCAGCCAGGAGCGCCGTTTTTCCAGAGAAACTGCACCGGGCACGGGTGCCGAAATGGTTGAAACCGACTCCAGATCGAACGCTACATCCCGCGCCGACTGAAAACGGTCGGCTGGATCCTTTTCGAGACAATGACGCACCAGGCGTTCGAGCAGAGCCGGCACGCCCGGCGCCGTCGCCGTCAGGCCCTCCGGATCGTCCTTCAGAATCGCCGTGATGGTATCGGCTGTGGTCGTGCCCTTGAATGCGCGACGCCCGCTAAGCATCTCGTACAACACCGCGCCGAAACTGAACAGATCGCTGCGCGCATCCACACGCGCCCCCCGCAGTTGTTCGGGCGACATGTATCCAAGCGTTCCCAGCAACTCGCCACGGCCCGTAACCACGTCTATGGTTTCAGATAATCCGCCGCCCGGATCTTCCGGCTGCATCAGTTTCGCCAGCCCGAAGTCGAGGATCTTGATCTGCCCGGCACGCGTGACGAAGATGTTCTCCGGCTTCAGATCGCGATGCAGAATGCCCTGCGCGTGCGCCGCCGCCAGTCCCCGCGCCACCTGCAACCCGCAGTCAATGGCCTTGCGTAGCGGCAAAGACCCGTTCTTCAGTTGGCTGCGCAGAGTTTCGCCTTGTAAGAGTTCGCTGACGATGTAGGGCTGGCCATCCTGCTGTCCAACGTCGAAAAGCGCCAGAATGTTGGGATGACTGAGGGCCGCCGTGGCGCGCGCCTCTTGCTCAAACCGTGCCAGCAGGCCGGGATCGTCCGAGTAGTTCGGAGGAATCACTTTCACGGCTACGTCGCGCCCAAGCCGCGTATCTCGGGCACGATACACTTCGCCCATGCCCCCGGCGCCCAACGGCTCCAGAATTTCGTAGGGCCCAAGCTTCGTGCCGGGAGAAATCGCCATATCTGCGCGCAAATTATAGCGAACCAACTGAATTCTTGTTGATCGAACATCCCCGCCGCTGCGGCTGCCGAGTTGAAACCTCAGGGTTGAGGAATCCCATCGATGGAACAAGAGGCAGGAGCCGGAACAGTTGTGCGATTCACAGCATGCGGACGACGACACCTATGGCAGCTTGGTGAACTCCGCTTTCGCTTCCTTCAGAATGGGTATGTCCGGGTCGGCATCTTTCCAGAGGTTGAAGAAGTCCTGGTACGCTGCTTTCGCCTTGGCGTTGTCTCCTGACATAGCGTAGGCGCGGCCCAGTTGCAGCTGGGCGAGCGTGCCCAGAGGCAGATTCTGTACAATGCCGCGATGATCCACAATCTTCTGGAACTCCGCCACCGCCGCCGCAGGATTGTGTGCCGCCAGATACGCCTGGCCCCGCACGTAAACCGGATAAAGCCCGCTGATAGGAGGCGGCTGGCCCAATTCGTAGGGCGACGTCGGTTCCAGATCGATGACTGCTTGGGAGGCATTGCCCTGGGAGAGGTCGATGGCCGCGCGCAGCGTCGGTAGCCAATAAACCTTGAAGAGAGTGTTGCTCGCCTCGGTTTTCTCGAGTTCGGCAACGATCGCTTTCGCGCCCGCGAGATCATTGATGCGGGCCTTGGTAAGCGCAACCAGCACTTTCACGTCCCGTCCCGGGGCGAGGGCCATGGCGGCTTCCGCGTCGTGCTTGGCTACAGCAGCGTTGCCGAACTCCGCTTCGCGTAGCCCGGCGTTGGCTTGCCAGATCGCACCTGCTTCTTTGGAGTCGCTGCGAACCGCAGCGTCGGTCGCGCGCCGGGAAAAATCACGAGCCCGAGTCAGCCGTCCGTAATAGGCCTCGGTGTCCGCCTGCGTCGAGAGCATGCCGTCTTCTTCGCCCGGACGTCCGGCGGACCATGCCAACTCCCGCGCCATTCCTGCCGTGTCCCCCTTCAGGAAGGCAAGCGCATACAGGTCTCCATGGATGACAAAGCCATCAAAGCCATTGGCCTGCGCATGCTGCAACGCCTCTTCGGCATCTTTCAGCCGATCCATGGCCAGGTAGTCCCCGACCAGATTGCCATAGCCCGGCAAAGTCGACTCCATCTGCAGTTGCTGCTTAATCGACGCCACCGACTTATCGTATTGACCCAAAGAGTTGTAGATGAAGCCCAGATTGCCGTACGGGATGGCATCCCGCGGATAGCTCTTCGCCCACAGTTCGTAGGCTTCCACGGCTTTCTCCAATTCGCCCGTGACGTACTGAAAGTAGAAAGCAGAGATACGATACCGCTCCCGGTCACTCACCCGGTCGCGCAACTCATAGGCCTTCTTGGCAAACTCCTCCGCCAGGCTGGCCTGGCCCAGGTTGGAATACTCAACCGCCAGACCCACGTAGGCCATGGCGAAGTTGGGATCCAGTTCAATGGCGCGCTTCATGAACGGAATCGCCTCCGCGTCGCCTTTGTGGCGTCCGGTGGTGATCCCCATGCTGTAAGCCTTCAGCGCTTCGAGCGATGGCGTAGTGGCCTCGACCGGAACATCAAATTTCTGAACCGTGGCCAGGGATTCACCGAGCTTTCCGCGGAGCGAGCCCGCGGCCTTGCCGAGCGCCTTCAGAACATCCTGCTTGCCCGCGGCTTCTTCTTGCTCCGTCGCCAGCGTGTCGCCGGAATTGCAGCCCACCGCGTTCAGGCCCAGCACATATTGCCCGCCCAAATTCGAGATCGTGCCGAGTACGATGGCTTTGCTCCCAGTGCGAATGCAAAGTTCGCGGGCCACGTCGCGCGTGATCCTGGTGTTCGCAGGTTGCCCCATCAAGCGCAAGGTCTCTTCAACCCTCCGGTCAGAAAGGATGTTGAGAAACGGCGATTGCCCCAACTGCACCGCCAGCGCCTGCTTTAGCGCGTCATCGAAGACGGGATCGCCAGTTTTGTTGTCGAAGTCGGCCAGTACCACCGCGTCTTTCTCTGTCAGCGGCGCCAACTTGGCGGCGGGAGTTTCGGAATGCGAGCGCCAGTACATCCCCCCCGCAACCAATCCCGCGATGATTACAACCGCGACCGGCACGAGAATTTTCCAGGCTCCGCCGCGCCCGCTGACTGGAACCGCTACCTCCACCCCCGAAGAAGACGACGAGGCCACCGCCGGGGTGGAACCTGAGCCTTGGCTCGCCGGGCCGGCGGTCCCTGAAACAGGAGTCGCCGCTGCCGGTGTTGATGAAACCGCCGCAGAGATCGGTCCGCCTGATACGGGCGCAGGCACCGCGGCTGCGCTTTGCGACCCGCTCTCCTCGATCGCCGGTACCATCCCCGAACTCGTCACTCGCACCCGCCCGGTTTCCGTATCGCGCTTCAGCCGCTGGAGATCGGCTCTCATCTCCGCCGCGCCCTGGTAGCGCAGGTTTCGATCTTTCTCCAGTGCCTTCTCGATGATCTCTTCCAGCTTGGCCGGAATGTTCCGGTTGAAGCGGATCGGCGGCGGTGGCTCCGAATCGAGAATTGCCTTGAAGATCAGTCCGGAGGTTTCCCCGTGAAACGGCAAAGTGCCCGTCGCCATCTCGTACAACACGGCCCCGAAAGAAAACAGGTCGGTGCGGGGATCGAGTTCCTTTCCCTTCACCTGTTCGGGCGACATGTACGCCACCGTTCCAAGCGTTGACCCGGGACTGGTCAGGTGTTGTTCGTCAATCGACCCGGTCTGTGCGGCAGCTTCGCTCGCGGAACTCCCCGGAATCGTGACCTTCGCAAGCCCGAAATCCAGAATCTTGGCGTGGCCCCGCTTGGTGACGAAGATGTTGGCGGGCTTGATGTCCCGGTGAACGATCCCTTCGGAATGAGCGGCATCCAGTGCGTCCGCAATCTCGATCGCAAGGCCGAGAGATACCTCCGTTTCCATCGGGCGATTGCCGATGCGGTGCTTCAGCGTCATGCCATCCAGATACTCCATGGCAATGAAGTGCTGGCCTTCGCGCTCGTCAATCTCGAAGACCATGCAGATGTTCGGGTGATTCAATGCCGAGGCGGCTCTGGCCTCGCGCTGAAATCGGCTCAGCGCTTGTGGATCGTGCGCAACATCGTCTGGCAGGAATTTGAGGGCGACGAAGCGTCCAAGCTTCACGTCTTCAGCCTTATAGACAACACCCATCCCACCGCCGCCGAGCTTCTCTACGATGCGATAGTGGCTGATCGTCTCGCCGATCATTCGATTGGAGCGCATCTTACGTGCAGCCGAAAGCCAAGTCAATGAAGGGACGAAGGCCGAGCGCAATTCACAGTCCCAACAGGCACCACATCCTGCGCACCCTTACGCCGGTGGCTATACATGTGCGCCTTTTGCGCATGCGTCCGTTCCCTCGAGGTGTCTCTGATCACCGGCTCAGCCATCGTCGCAACGGCCTTTTTCCGGAAGTTGCCTTCTAGCTCGTCAATCGTGACATCAGCAGCTTGAAGAAGCGGTCGGGTTCGACTCCAACCGCCACCCTGGCATTCGGATGGAACGAGGTATCAATCTCCGATCGCGGTGCGCTTGCCGCCATCATCGGGGTGGACGGCCGAACCGGGGCGTGCGCATAACCCACCGTCATGCCCGCCGTGAACTCGCCCTCCGTTTCCACCTCCACGTAATAGTCCTGGAATTTCAGAAGCTCTGGATCGATCAGGCTGGCAACTGTCAGCGGGTCGTGCATCGCAATAACCGTTGGATCAATTCCCTGGTGGGCGCGGTGGAGGGTGGCGCGCATGATCTTGCCCGCCGCTTGGCTCACCGCATTCTGCGCCCGCTCAAGCATCCGAATATGCTCTTCCCGCAATAGCACTTTTTCCGTCACGTCGAGACCGACCATCGTCAGCGGGATGCCGCTGTCAAATACGACGCGCGCCGCTTCCGGATCCACATATAGATTGAATTCCGCCGCCGGCGTGATATTGCCGCCGGACAGAGAGCCGCCCATGATGACGATCTGCGGAATCATGCCAACAACTTCGGGATCCGAGCGCAACAAGGTGGCAATGTTGGTAAGTGGCCCGACGGCAACGATCGTGATTTCGCCGGGATGAGCGCGCACAATTCGCCCGATCAGTTGCGTCGCAGTCTCCCCGGCCGGCTTGAGATGCGGCTCGGGAAATTCCACCCCTCCCAGGCCATTTTCGCCGTGAACGTACTTCGCCGTGATCAGTCTGCGAACGAACGGAACGCTGGCGCCTCCGGCAATCGGAATGTCGCTTCGCCCCGCAATTTCCGCCAGTCGCAGCGCGTTCGGCAGAGTCATCTCCAGCGGAACGTTGCCCGAAACTGCGGTGATGGCTTCAACTCTTAATTCGGGTGAACGAAGGGCCAGAAAAATCGCCATCGCGTCATCCACCCCCGGATCGGTGTCAAGAATGATGCGCCGCGGGCCCGCCCCCCCGGCGTGGCCGGCGCGTTCTCCCGCTTGCGTGTTCGTTGCCGATGATCCCATCGGACCCAATAAACTGCTCGTAAGTACTGCCGCCGCGGAGCTTGAGAGGAATTCGCGTCGAGTGTGGGGAATTTTCATGGCTGTGTATTTTGTGGCTCCGGTTCTGAAACTGCATCCGGCAGAGGCGCGAGTATAACGCGCCCGCCGTTGCCGGATCAAAGAACCGTCGAGCGCCTCGCACGCCGGACATCCCGCGAGCGCCCCTCGCCTATTCTTCCAGCTCGCTTTCTTTCGGCGCATCGGTGGGGGCTCTCAAACTCCAGCCGAGAGCCGTCTGGATCGGTGACCGGCACAACCCACAGACCGTTGCCCACAAACGGTCCTTTCTTCACTTCACTGCCCCGCCGCTTGAACTCGCGATAAACCGCGACTGCGTCTTCACACGTGAAGCAGACCGAGGTCCCCCACCCCATCCCGGCTGATTATCATCCCGGCTCATTATCGATATCGATGCGAGCCGTCACTGTTCTAGAATCCCGATTGCGTTCCCCCTCCAAAAACCGCCGATTCCCAGGCGCGCGCCCGCCGCATCGCCCACCTCCGGCTTGTCACAAACATCGGTGACGCATGACCTTGCGAAAAAACTTAACTCGTGATCCGATGCGATCCGCATCCGTCTGATTTAAAAAGACTTAACGTCGATTTTTCTTGACATGCCCCTGCCCCTGCGCTACCCTGATATCAATTAAATAGGGCGCATGCCGTTAGCCATCCTCACCCCACATCTAATACGGTATGCGCCCGCTGTCTTTTTGGGCCAAAAAGACTCGTCCCCGCTGAGCCCAACCTGCCATCCGGCGCCTCGCGCCCGGTCTCAGATCTCGCCCCGGCTTCTCAAACCGGCTCGCTCCAGCCTCTGCGACCCTCGCTGATCCTGACCTTCACTCCTCCCTCACTGGCAACTCTTACAGTTGTCGTTTCTTCATCAGCCCTTGGAAAATAGAGCTGTGTCTGGCGACTAACTCGCGCACAACAACTCGGATTCACGCGCTTCTCAGGTTGAGTCCTTCATGGTGGCAGAAGCCAATACGGATTTCACCGGGGCAAACCTTCAGGTTTCAACCTTGAAAAGCGTTTTCCTCAACACTCCGCGCAAAAAAATCCTTGGCTTTACATCGGGCGGCTGCCGGCTGCTTTACAATTTCCAGTTCCACGTGCAGTCGTATGAACCCCTTGCATTACCAGAGTCTTCGAAAAGGACGGTATCGGTGGCATGATCGGAGCAATTTCGGGACTTATGTTGATGCTGAGTTTCTCGACGGCGGCGCATCGTCCCGTGCCCGGCCCGGCGTGGTTCATTCGTCCCGCCAACATCTCGTATTCCGATTCTGTCCGGCCATTTGACCTTTTATTCGTAAATCCCAGCGAATCCGCTGCACCCCTCGCCACCATCGCACTGTGGTCGCCATCTCCCGACGACGATTTCGGCTTTCCGCCGTTGCAGCGCCCGGCCGCTCTCCATGAGCCCTTCGCGTCACCGCAGCCGCCACCCGATCCCAATGCGCCACCGCCCCAGGAACCGAATGCGCCGCCAACCCAGAACAGCGCTCCGCCACCGCTGCCTCCGGGCGTCGTTCCGGCCAACTCCTTCGCGGCCATGACGCCCATGATGTCCACCGCCATGCCCCCGCCCAAAGTGCAGTGGACCTCGGTGATGGGCGCTTCGCTGCGTTATCTCGGCGTCATGCATTCCTTCCGCCTCATGACCGAGCCCGCGACCCGCTGGGGTCTCGAGCACAACCCCTTTTGGGGTGGCTATCTCGCCGCTCTTGGCGCCATGCACGGCTGGTCCGATGGCGATGGCTATTACGAAAACTACCTCGGCCATCCCATCCAGGGCGCAGTCTCCGGCTACATCTGGATTCACAATGACCAGAAGTACCGCAACGTGGAGTTCGGCAAAGACCGGCGCTATTGGAAGAGCCGTCTCCGCGCCTACGCATACGCCTGGGCCTTCAGCGAGCAGTTCGAAGTCGGCCTGCTCAGCGAAGCCTCCATCGGCCAGATCCAGCGCTACTGCTGCCAGTTCGGTTTCGTCGACCACGTCATCACCCCCAACGGCGGCATGGGATGGATGGTCGGCGAAGACATCCTCGACAAGTACGTCGTCCGCCGCATCGAGGACTCCACCCACAATCTCGGCATTCGCATCGCCTCGCGCATCGTGCTGAATCCCGTCCAGAGCTTCGCCAACTTCATGAATCTCGAGTACCCCTGGTATCGCGAGAATCGCGGCGCGCCCAGCCACTACGACGGGTCCGCCGCCGCCTTCGCCGCGTCCATGCAGCCGGTCTCCACCTCGGAGCCGCAAACTTACCCGCTCGTCCCGAAGTTCGAGATCACCGCAACCCTGCCCTCCGTCATGGAGATCGGCAATCTCTCCTGCCTGGGCGGCGGCGGCGTGGCCGGCTTCCGCGTCTCCGATAGTTGGCAGTGGACCGCCGAAGTGGGAGGCTGCACCTTAGGCAACAGCTTGCCTCACGACTGGAGCGGCGATTCCCTCACCTTCATGTCCGGCCCGCAGTGGATCCGCCACACCGAGAGCCGCTGGTCCCCGCACGCCCACCTGCGTTTCGGCGGACAGAAAGTCACCCTGCAGCAGACTTTTCCCTCCCGGCGCACCACCATCGAAAACATCGTGGGCAGCGGCTCCAACCTGAATGCCTATTACAACCTCTTCAATCAGAGTTATGAGAGCACGGGTATGTCGCTCTCGGTCGGTGGCGGCGTCGATTACCGCCTCGTCGCCGGGCTCGCGCTGAACGTCGCCAGCCTGAGCTACGTGCACTCCTGGCTCGACCCCGTCCACAACACCGACTTCAACAACGGCATCCGCTTCTCCACCGGCGTTGTGCTGCGCATCGGAACCTGGTGATTTGACTTCTTAGCGCCCCAGCGGTCTCTCTCTCGGGATACCGCTTTTCTCAGCGACCTCCGCGGACGTTCTCAGCGCCTCTGCGGTGATCTTTTTCAAAACTCCCAGAAAGATGGTGCCCCAGGTTCCCGTCCGTTCTTTGGACGCTAACCTGGGCAGAAAAAAGCCAAAAAGAAAGACTCACAGCCGCTTTAGCAGCGCAAAAAATTAGCCCCGCGCTTTAGCGCGGGGTCAGCGTTCGTAAAAGAAGCCCAGTCCCTTCAGGGACGACACTCCAGGTTCCCTGAATTTTTCGCCACCTTTACGGATATTGTCAGCGTCTCTGCGATTGCCTTTCACTAGCAACTGATCACTAGCAACTCGCCACTGCTTCACCCCAACTCCGCAAACAAGAAGCTCAACTCATCCGTCAGATCGCCAATCTGCGCGGTCACGGACCTTCCTTCTGAATGCCCCGCCGTCAATTCGTACCGGATCAAAATCGGTTTGTCCGATCCCGTCGCCCATTGCAGCAGTGCCGCCATCTTCCTCGCGTGCAGCGGCGCCACCCGCGTATCCGCATCCCCCGTCATGAACAGTACCGCCGGATACTTCACGCCCTTCTGCACATGCTGGTACGGCGAATAGGCATAGAGATACTTAAACTGCTCCGGGTCGTCCGCCGACCCGTATTCCGACACCCAGAATTGTCCATCCATGAATTTCTGGTAACGCAGCATATCGAGCAGCGGGTGCCAGCACACCACCGCCTGGTACAGCTCCGGCCGTTGCGTCAGCGCAGCTCCAACCAGCAAACCGCCGTTGCTGCCGCCCACGATCGATAACTTCGTCGGACGTGTGTAGTGATTCGCGATCAACCATTCCGCCCCGGCAATGAAGTCGTCAAAGACGTTCTGCTTCTTTTCCATCATGCCTGCCGCGTGCCAGCTCTCGCCGAACTCGCCGCCGCCCCGCAGGTTGATCTGCGCAAACACGCCGCCGTGTTCGGCAAACAACACCGTCTCCGCCGAGAACGATGGCGTGTTGTTCACGTTGAACCCGCCGTACCCCGTCAGCAGCGCGGGATTCGCGTCATCCAGCTTCAGCCCCTTCTTGTACACCAGGAACATCGGAACCTTCGTCCCGTCCTTCGACACCACCCACACCTGCTTCATCTCAAACTTCGTCGGATCCACCGGCACTTCCACCCGCGCCCACTCCGACTGCTTCCCGGTCGCGGTATCAAACCGGTAAATCGTCGGCGGCACGACGAACGAACTGTAACTGAAGAATGCATTGGGTGCGTCCCAGCTCGCCTGAATCGCATCCACCGCGCCGATCACCGGAAACTGCATCTGCTTCTGCAGCTTGCCTTCGAGATCGAAGATCTTCACCTCCGACCCGACGTTATGCACGTAGCTGACAACCACATGCCCGCCTGCCGCCACCGCGTTATCGATCGTGGCCTCGGCTTCCGGAACAATCTCCTTCCAGTGCTCGACCGCCAGATCATCGAACCGCGCCACCAGCACGCGCCCGCGCGAAGCCTTCCAGTCCGTCTGCAGGATCACCCGATCCCCGGCCGCCGCTGCACTGAAGCGCGCGTCGATTCCCTTCGTGATCAACTCTGCGGGCGTGTTCTTTTCAATGTCCGCCACCCAGATCTCTACCTTGGTCCCCGCCGAACCGTAGAAGACCGTCAACACCAGGTGCTTCCCATCCTGCGCCGCTTCCGCCACGATGATCTTGTCTTTCCCGTATCCGTTGCCGAACACTTCGGCATCCTTCCCCGCCTCCGTACCCATCGCGTGATAACGGATCCGCGGCCCCTCAGCCGCCAGCACCGAGTAATAAAACCCGGCACGGTCCGGCCTCCAACTCACGTTGAAGTACACCGCCGCCGGCAACTTGTCGGGCATATCCTTGCGCGCGTCCACGTCGTATACGTGCACTTCGAACTCGTCTGCCCCACCCTTCCTTATTAAGTACGCCATCCACTTGCCATCGCGCGTTACATCCAGAATGTCGACGTTCGTCGAATGATCCGGACTCAGCGGCAGCGGATCGAGCAGCATCTCTTCTTTTCCTTCCACGCCTGCCCGCATATAAATCAGGAACAAATCCTGCTCCGCCGATCGCTTCCGGTAGAACAGCCGCCCGCCGGCTTCATACGGCGCGCGAATGCTGCCGTGCCGCATCAACTCGGTCGCACGCTGCTCCAGTTGCGCGCGCCCCGGAAACGCATCCAGCATTTTGTGCGTGTACGCATTCTGCGCAGTGATCCATGCCCGTGTCTCCGGACTGTTCTGATCTTCCAGCCAGCGATACGGATCGGCGATCTTCACGCCATGCAGCGTCTCGACCACGTCATCGCGGCGCGTGGCCGGCGGCGCCGAAGCCGTTGACTGCGGCACCGCGCTACGAATGACGGCGCCCTTAGTCAACCCCATCGACGAAGCCAACAATGGCGGCGCGCCCGCTGGGGGTTGCTTCGGCAGTTGATTGGATTCTTGTGCAAAGTTCAGGCAGGCCAGTAAGCAGAAACAGCAGATCAGCGAAGCGAGCCATCGTGCCACGTCATCACCTCAAGAAAGAGCAGCGAAAAGTAAGCGAGGATTCTGTGCCGCTGTCTTCCACGATGTCAAGCAATTACGCCATATCATCTCACCCCACCTTCGCGCACCCTTCGCACTCCGAACAAGTCGAAGAAGCCCATACCCACATGCTCGGCGGTGCCCCGGGTTCGCGCCGTCCTTTGGCGCTAACCTGGGCGAAGGCGCCGAATGCCGGCTTCTCCTCACCCCACGCGTTTTCGCAATCCCGGCTCTCTGCCTCCGCGAAAGTCGGCTCTTAACTCTCTCGACACCATCGCGAAACAATCCCACCGTCTCTCGTTACACTGAAACTTCATGTCTTCGTATTTCTCGCTCATCTTCATCCTGATCCTCGGACTTCCAACCTTCGCTCGCAGCAAGCCCGCGTCCCCGCCAATTGATCCCGACTATGTTGCCGCCCTCGCCGCCGCCAATAACTTCCTTCACGCCTGGCAGGCCCACGATGAAGAATCCGGCATGCTTCTGATCAGCGACGACCTCCGCCTCCATTCCACCGCCGACGCCGTCTCGCTCTTCTTCTCCGCGCATCCCCAGCAGACCTACGAGATCGCTCGCGGCCGCAAACTCGCTCCCGGACGCTACCAGTTCCCCATCACGCTCTGGCAACTCTCATCCCCATCAACCACCTCGCACCCAAAACCCCATACCACGACCCTCTACCTCGTCCGCACCCCCAAAAACGACTGGCTCGTCGACAATCTGCCCTGAGGGCCACGCAGACTCCCACTCCCAAGACACACCGCTGGTCTGCTCCACACATAGCTCTTCCTTGTCATCCTGAGCGAAGAAGGAGCCCATTCCCGCCCGCGCGACCTCCGGCTCAAAAAGGCGTTCTCAGCACACTCTGGAACCTGCGGCTCGCTTGCCTAACCCTCTCCCGCAGAGTGCCTTCCTCCGCGTCCTCAGCGCGAACTCCGCGGCCTCAGCGTTGAAAAGCCTTTTGTCTGAAACCTTCAGACCCACTCGCGACAATCGGCCCTGCCCAGATCAAGCCAACGACCGACAGCCGACGACCGACGACCGCCGTCCTGCTTTACAATGCTCCTTCTCCTATGAAGCGCATTAATAAGGTCGCTGTCCTCGGCTCCGGAGTCATGGGCTCCCGCATCGCTGCCCATTTCGCCAACGCCGGTGTCCCCTCCTACCTCCTCGACATCGTTCCGTCCGACGCCGACCCCTCCGCGCGCAACAAAATCGCCGCCGCCGGCCTCGACGCCGCCAAAAAATCCAAACCCGCCGCCTTCTTCGAACCTTCCCTCGCCAGCCTTGTCACCATCGGCAACTTCGAAGACGATCTCCCCAAACTCGCCGAAGTCGACTGGATCATCGAAGCGGTCGTCGAAAACCTCGACCTCAAGCGCGCGCTGCTCCAAAAGGTCAACGCCGTCCGCAAGCCCGGCACCATCATCACCACCAACACCAGCGGCCTGCCCGTCGCCAAAATCGCCGAAGGCTTCCCCGACGACTTCCGCCGCTCCTGGTTCGGCACGCACTTCTTCAATCCGCCGCGCTACATGCGCCTGCTCGAACTCATCCCCACGCCCGACACCGACCGCGCGCTGCTCGACACCATCGCCCACTTCGCCGACGTGCGCCTCGGCAAGGGCATCGTCCTCGCCAAAGACACGCCCAACTTCATCGCCAACCGCATCGGCACCTTCTCCGTGCTCAACGTCATGCGCCTCATGCAGGAGATGAATTTCTCCATCGAAGAAGTCGACGCGCTCACCGGAACCCCGCTCGGCTGGCCGAAATCCGCGACTTTCCGCACCATCGATCTCGTCGGCCTCGACATCCTCGGCCACGTCGTCAAAAACATGTCGACCAGCGTCAAAGACGAACGCGCCGACCTTCAGATTCCCGCCTTCTACCAGCAGATGCTCGAGCGCAAATGGCTCGGCGACAAAACCAAGGGCGGCTTCTATAAGAAGACCAAAGCCGCCGACGGCGGCGAAGATCGCCTCGGCCTCGACTGGAAGACGCTCGAATACCGTCCGCGCCAGAAACCAAAATTTCCCGCACTCGACATGGCGAAGAATGTCGACGATACGGGAGCGCGCATTCGGATGTTGCTCGGCGTCGACGGCGGAAGCAGCAAGCCCGACGCCACGAAGACTTTCCTCTGGAGCGCTCTCTCCGATCTCTGGACCTATTCCGCGAATCGCATCCCTGAAATCTCCGACTCGGTCGTCGAGATCGATCGCGCCATGCGCCTTGGCTTCAACTGGGAGATCGGGCCCTTCGAAATGTGGGACGCCGCCGGCGTCGAGCCCACAGTCGCCCGCATGAAGAAAGAAGGCAAATCCGTCGCCGCCAACGTCGAGAAGCTTCTCGCAGCCGGACAGAAATCCTGGTACACGGACGACGCAAGTGTCGCCTCCGGACGCAAGTATTTCGATCTGAAAACCAACAACCAGCAACCAGTCACTGTCCCTGCAGGCGTCTGGTCCGTCTCCGTCGCGAAAAAATCCAAGGGCGTCGTCAAGAAAAACTCCGGAGCATCGCTCGTCGACCTCGGCGACGGCATTGCCTGCATCGAGTTCCATTCCAAGATGAACACGCTCGGCTCCGACATCATGGCGCTCATCACGCAGACGCTGAAGCCGGGCGGCATCGGCGACGCCTTCGACGCCTTCGTCATCACCAACGACGCGCAAAACTTCTCCGTCGGCGCCAACCTCATGCTCCTTCTCATGGCCGTGCAGGAAGGCGAATGGGACGAAGTCGACCTCGTCATCCGCCAGTTCCAGGGCATGACGCAAGCCATCAAGTTCTCGCCAAAGCCGGTCGTCATCGCGCCCTTCGGCCTCACGCTCGGTGGCGGAACAGAGATGTCGCTACACGCCGCCGCGCGCCAGCCGCATTGCGAGCTCTACACCGGACTCGTCGAAGTTGGCGTCGGCCTTCTCCCCGGCGGCGGTGGCTGCAAGGAGATGCTGCTCCGCGCCATCGACTCCGCAACGTCCATTCGCGGCGCCAACTCCAAAGACAATCCCGACTCGGTCGAACTGCTCGAAGCCATGAAGCGCATCTTCGAGACCATCGCGACCGCCAAAGTCGCGACCAGCGCCGACGAAGCCCGCAACCTTGGCTTCGTCGCTCCCTCCGACCGCATCACCATGAACCGCGACCGCGTGCTCACCGACGCCAAGGCCCGCGCGCTCGAACTCGCCCGCGCTGATTACGAACCGCCGATGCCGCGCATGAACCTTCCTGCTCCCGGCGAAAACATCCTGGCTGCACTCAAGATGGGCGTCTACCTCATGCGCCAGGGCGACTTTATATCGGATCACGAGCTAAAGATCGGCAACCACATCGCCAACGTCCTCTGCGGCGGAAATGTCACGCCCGGAACGCCGGTCAGCGAGCAATACATCCTCGATCTGGAACGCGAAGGCTTCAAATCGCTCTGCGGCGAAAAGAAAACGCAGGAGCGCATTCAGTTCACGCTGAAAACCGGCAAGACGCTGCGGAATTAGTTCAGGCTCTAGGCTCTAGGCTCTAGGCTCTAGGCTGTCGGGACTCGGCTCCCGGCACTGAGTTTCGGCGCTGGGTCTTCCTTTAGTTCTTATCCCTTGTCATTCTGAGCGACGTGAGGCGCATGCCGAACGAGTCGAAGAACCTCATACCCGCGTGCGCAACCGGGAACCTCAATGGGAGTTTCCGCTCGATCGCCGATCGTGCCGTTTTGCTTAATCCCACTTCCAGCCAATGCTGACTGAGTACTGAGCGCTGACTACTTTTTCTTCCGCAAGCACGAAAGCCTGAACCGCACAACCTCTCGACAACTTTGAAACCTTGAAACTCTGAAACTTTGAAACCTGCCTCCTCCGAAACCTTCTCCTCCCGAACCCGCTTCTCTCCCTATCCTCCCTCTACCCCTCTACAACAATCACCCGATGTGGCGCCGCGAACCTCGCGCCTACCATCTCCTGAGCGCCTTTCTGTGCGCGCCCACGGGGCGTGATCATTTCGAAGGCAATCAAGGAGGCACCATGAAGAAACTACTTCTCATCCTCGCTCTGGGCGCGTGGCTCGTCCCGGTGGCGGCATTCGCGCAAGACTCGATGAAGCCCTCGCCCGACCAGACCAAGCCCATGGCCAAGACCGCGCACGTGGTCGGCAAGATCAGCGAGGACGGCAAGTCCTTCGTCAGCGACAAGGACGGCAAGTCCTGGACCATCGACAATCCCGAAGCCGTCAAAGGCCACGAAGGCCATCACGTCGTGCTGCATGCCACCGTCGACGCCAGCGCGGGCAGCGTGCACGTGAACTCGCTCAAAATGGCCAAGGACACCATGAGCAAAGACAAGATGTCGCAGTAGCTGCGGCGGCACGAAACGTTTCCCCATCTGGATCGTATTCCGACATATTGAAGGGTGCGATCCAGGCCAGTCGCGATCCGCGGGCCGCTCCCCGCGTCCAGTCAAGGCAAACTCTTGAAAGTTCTTTGACAGCTCTTAAGAAGATTCCCTGCGCATTCACCGCATCCTCTGCAGTCTTCTCGATAAAGCTATTTCAAAATAAATCGGGGACAGGCAAGAGCCCGTCCCCAAATTTCCTGCGGCCGCATTACCAGTCACGCGGCGTTCTTACTTCATCTCGTCGCCAACCTTCTTCGCGCCCTTCTCGGTCTCATCGGCGGTCGCTTTCGTGCCTTTCTTCACGCTGCTGCCCGTCTTCTTCGCAGCAGTGTCGGTTCCCTTCGCGGTCGACTTCGCGGCATCGGAGGTCGCGTCCGCCGTCTTGGTCGCGGCTTTCTTCGTGGCGCTGCCCGTCTTGTCTGCCGCGGTCTTCGTGGCTTCGCCTGTCTTATCGGCCGCTTTTTCGGTGTCTTTTGCGGCCGCCTTAGTCCCCTTCTTGGTCGCGTGGGCGGTATCTTTCGCGGCCTTGTCCACATCATGCACAACGTCCTGACTCCAAAGCGCGGTTCCGGACGCCAGACTCAAAGCCACCAGCACGACGGCACACTTGATCTTCATAGATAACTCCCTGCGAATGTGTTTACGGTGAGCTCGCCGATTATCGACGAACCGCAGCCCAGACGCAATCCCTTTCTCGATTCGTGCCCTGCCCGCACCAGCCTTCATTTTTGCCGGGCCGATTACTTCTCGCAATAACAACCGTCCGCCCCATCCCCCCTCAGAGTGGCAAAGCGAACTCCTATCCCGGCACTCCCCCACGCTGAAACCTTGAAACTATGAAACTTGTTCCTTCCACCACCCTCTGAGTAACCCCCAAGCCTCCAGATACCCGGCCAAAGGCTCATCCACCTTTCCCGGGGTAACTTGCAGCGACGTCCCGCGCCGCGCCATTACTTCAAACGGCACGATGTACCACACATCCACCGGCGCCACATAGACCGCGAAAAAATCCAGCTCGCCCCGCCGGTACTTGCGCCGCTTCGGTCCCACCAGATTCAACTCAAACGTCCGCCCGCGCTGAAACGTCGTCGACTTCACCTGTACCCGCAGCAGCCGCCCTTGCTCCTCCACGCCCACGTCATACGGCAGCGAGTCCCCATACGGATGCAGCACCCGCAGCCCCAACTGCCGCAACCTTGCCATGAACACCAACTCCGCCCACTCGCCCTGCTCCTTGCAAGTCTTCAATCCAATCCCGCTCCGCCCTCGCCCCGGACGCGCCTTCCACGCCCGCGCCGCCTCCACCTTCTTCTGCAACTCCCGCAACTCCCCCTCCGGCAATCTCGACGGCGCCCCACGTTCGCCGGGTGCCCCATTCAAGCCGCCCTCTGGCTTGAGTGGGGATGTCGACGGTGCCCCATTCAAGCCGTCCTTTGGCTTGAGTGGGGATGTCAACGGTGCCCCATTCAAGCCGTCCTTTGGCTTGAGTGGGGACGTTGACGGCCCCCCATTCACGCCTTGCCTCGCCTTGACTGGATGTCTCGCGGGTGCCCCACGTTCGCGCGTTCTTTGCGCGAACGTGGGAACTTTCTTGGCTGACCGTCCCTCATTCAACTCATCCTTGCTCTCGAGTCCGAGCTTATCCACACCCTCCACGCAAGCCGCCGACTCAATAAACTTCGACGGTTTTTGCTTTTCAACTTTGAAACCTTGAAACTTTGAAACCTTGCAACCTTGCTCTTCTTGAAACTCTGAAACCTTGAAACCTCGCCTTTGTGAAACTTTGAAACCTTCTTCCGCGCCACGCCCCTTCGCCCTCATCTCCCCTCCTACCTTTTACCCCTGCTCTCTTTCTCAATGATCACGAACCAACCCCTCGACGGATTTCGACGGGTGCCCCATTCAAGCCCTCCTTTGGCTTGAGTAGGGACGTCGACGGGTGCCCCATTCAAGCCCTCTTTTGGCTTGAGTGGGGATTTCGACGGGTGCCCCATTCAAGCCCTCCTTTGACTTGAGTGGGGATTTCGACGGGTGCCCCATTCAAGCCCTCCTTTGGCTTGAGTGGGGACGTCGACGGGTGCCCCATTCAAGCCCTCCTTTGGCTTGAGTGGGGATTTCGACGGGTGCCCCATTCAAGCCCTCCTTTGGCTTGAGTGGGGATTTCACAATCCCGCGATTGAGTCCCGCCCCGCGCGCGAATCACACCGCACCCGCGCGCAGGCACACTCCACCAAATCGATTGACGTTTGAGAGACCAGGATTCCCCGACGCCACCGCACCGCAGCGTATCCTCCCCCAAGGACACGCCTTCACTATCCAGCATGACGAAACCCCCAAACCGAACACAACCTCACCCATCACACACCCGCGTGACAACGTTCCGTTTCGGGAAAGAAGAAGGAAGAGATAAGAGAAAAAGAAAGAGAAAGCGGGAGTCGGGGAAGGGTCTGAGGGCGATGGTGCCCCAGGTTCGCGGCGTTCTTTGCCGCTAACCTGGGCCACTCATTGCGGTCTAAAAAAGATTCTGGGTGCAGCCCCCACCTCCCGATCCACCGCCGTCCACTCCGACTCAATCTCCACCGGACCCTTCTCGCGCAGCAAATAATGCCGAAAGCTGCTCCACTTCCAGTCGAGTGGATCGCGCACCAACCCGCGCTTCACGGGATTTCGATGCAAGTACCGCAACTTCCGCTGAAACTCCTCCGCATCGCGCACGTTCCGGTCGTAATACCGCTTCTGCCAGAACGTCCCGGTGGCCTGCCCTCGTCCATGCGGCAGCCGCTTCGAAAACGCCAACTTCAAAAAGTGCAGCGCATCGGCGAGAGTCCCTTGGTCGGGCTCACTCATCAGCAAATGAACGTGTTCGGGCATCACCACATATCCATAGACCCGCAGATCGAAGCGCTGCCGCATCTCTTCGAGGCATCCAACAAATAATTCGTAAGTGGCTGGACAACGAAAGCCAGTCCTCCGGTGATAACAACTAAACGTAACGAAGTGCGATTGGCGGGATTGTTGAAAGCGCCGTAGCCCAGCGGTCATTCCCCAAACGTATTCCGCACTGGATGGATAGAAAAGTCTACTTTTGTAGAGGGGACAGCTGCGTCGCGTAACGTCTTTTCTAAATCCGACGGTGCCCCAGGTTCGCGGCGTTCTTTGCCGCTAACCTGGGCCGGATTCGACACATTAGAGCCCGACGGTGCCCCAGGTTCGCGTCCGCTCTTTGGACGCTAACCTGGGCCGAATTCGACACATTAGAGTAGCCTGCGCATTCTCGCACCTAGACCGCGCAGTCTCGGCATGATCGGTCAATCGGAGAGGTTGGATCCCTCGCAATACCCAGGTTACCCTTCCCTCCGCCGCCACCCTCCCATACCACTTCCCCGAATCCTTCACCGTCCGTTTCTGATCTCGGAAATCCACGTAAGTCAATCCATATCTCTGGCTATATCCATCGGCCCACTCGAAGTTGTCGAGCAGCGTCCAGGCATGGAACGCCCGCACACGCGCGCCGTCGGCAATCGCCCGCGCTAACTCGGTCAATTCGTCGCGAAAGAACTGAATGCGCCGCGCGTCCGGAACGCTGCCGCCGGCTTTGTCGTACGGGCCATCGAGATAACCGCAGCCGCTCTCGGTAATTTCGATGATCGGGTTATGGTAGGCGCGCGAGATCTGCATGACGAGATCGTAGATGCCGCGTGGCCAGACCTCGAGCCCGCCTTCGGTGATCGGGCCTTCGTTCGGCATGACGGCGTTGTACTGCGTCATGGCATCGACGCCAGCCGTGTCCTGCGTCTCAGTGGCAAGGCCGCCGCTTCCGCCGCGGCTGGCGCGGCTGGCATCGGAGACAAAGCGCCGCGTGTAGTAATGGAAGCCGATCCAGTCGAGCGGCACCTGCATGATCTTCTCGTCGCCCGCGCGGAATCCCATCGTCTCGTACGGAAACTCGCCGACAAACGGGTTGGGATACTTGCCGTTCATCGCAGTCTCGAGAAAGAACAGGTTATTCATGGCGTGGTAGCGCGCGGTGGCGGCGCGGTCGGCTTCGCTCTCGGTCTTCGGGTACGCGGGACACATGCCGTACGCGCTGCCCACCGTGCCTTTCGGCGACGCGGCCTTGATGGCGCGAAAGGCTTCGCCCTGCGCCAGGTTCACGGTGTGCGCGGCCTTGAGAAAGTCTTTGTAACTGGCGCGGCTGGGCGGGAATGCTCCAGTGCCGTATTCGAGATAGGTGAACGACCACGGCATGTTGAACGGCGCCCACACCTGGATGCGGTCGCCTAAGTGCTTGGCGAGGATGCCGGCGTAGTCGGCAAAGTATCCGGCTAAGTCGCGGTTGGGCCAGCCGCCAAGGTCTTCGAGGCCCTGCGGCAGGTCCCAGTGGTAGAGCGTGCAGAACGGGCGAATCTTCGACTCGAGCAGTAAGTCGACCATTTTGCTGTAGTGGTCGATGCCTTTCTGGTTGATGGCGCCGCGGCCCGAGGGCTGAATGCGCGGCCACGCGATCGAGAAGCGGTAGCTCTTGAGATTGAGCTGGCGGATGATGGCGATGTCTTCGGGATAGCGATGATAGTGGTCGCAGGCGATGTCGCCGGTCGCGCCGCCGCGGATGTGGCCGACCTGGTGCGTGTAGCGGTCCCAGATGGACTCGCCCTTGCCGTCTTCGTTCCACGCGCCTTCCACCTGGTAAGAAGCGGTAGCAATGCCCCATAGGAAGTCGGAGGGGAAACGGGCGGAGGACGACTGGGGCTGTGGTGCGACTGCTGCGGATGCTGAGTCAGACGGACCGGCGACCGTTGGATTCTCCGCTGTCAATTTCTCGCTGAGTAAGCTGGCGCCCGCTGCAGTCAGTGCTCCCGAAACGAATTGCCGACGATTCATGAAAAGTTTCTCCAACAAAAATGGGGACAGGCCGAGGCCCGCTGGTGGCCCATTCAAGCCGTTCTCTGGCTTGAGTGGGGACGTTCGCCCGCAATGAGTGATGCTCGTCCGCACAAAACTCCCAGCGAAAGAAGTTTTCTCTGTGACTCTGTCTCTCTGTGGTGAAAGAGGCCTTCAACAAAAATGGGGAAAGGCCCAAGCCAATCCCCAAAAACCTGCGTTCGTCTGCGTAAATCAGCGGCGAAAAACTTTTCGCTGCAGCACGCGTAGCTCGAAGCGCGTAGCTCGAAGCTCTTTTAGCTGCACCCTGACGTCGAGCCGCAGCTCATGCAGCGGTAGCACGAGCCGTTTCTCGTCATGATCGCGCCGCAGTAGTGGCAGCTGGGAGCGTCGCCCAGATCGACCAGGTTCGAGAGCGCGTCGGCGGCGTGAACCGAGCCCGAGGGCGTGCGCGTCTCGGTCGGCGCGCCGTGCAGATCGCCCACCCCTTCGGCTGCCGGCAATGACGGAGGCGGACCAGCCGCGCGCATGCGCAGGTTCTCGAAGAGCATCTGCTGCTGGCCGGTCAGGAAGCGCAGTTGCAGCCAGCGGAAGATGTAATCCATGATCGACTTGGCGAAGCCGATTTCGGTGTTGCCGGTCCAGCCGCTTGGTTCGAAGCGCGTGTGCGCGAACTTCTCGCACAGCAGGCGCAGCGGCACGCCGTGCTGCAGCGCGAGCGAGACGGCGCAGGCGAAGCTGTCCATCAGGCCGGAGACGGTGGAACCTTCCTTCGCCATCGTGATGAAGAGCTCGCCGGGCTCGCCGCTCGGGTAGAGGCCGACGGTGATGTAGCCTTCGTGGCCTCCGACGTTGAACTTGTGCGTGACCGAGGCGCGTTCTTCCGGCAGCTTGTGGCGGACGGCGCGCGGCGGTGCGCCGAGATTTTCTTCTTCTTGTGGAGCTGCGACGACGGCGCGGCCGGCATCTTCTTTCTTCGAGAGCGCGGTGGCCGAGCCTGCGGCCGAGAGCGGCTGCGACTGCTTGCATCCGTCGCGATAGATGGCGACCGCCTTGAGGCCGAGCTTCCACGCCTGCAGATACGCTTCCATGATGTCTTCGACGGAAGCGTTGTTGGGTAGATTGACGGTCTTCGATATAGCTCCGGAGATGAAGGGCTGCGTCGCGGCCATCATCTTGAGATGACCCATGTAGTGAATCGAGCGCGTGCCCTTCGCGGGCTTGAACGAACAATCGAAGACGGCGAGATGGTCGTCCTTGATATGCGGCGCGCCTTCGATGGTGCCCGTCGCGTCGATATAAGAAACGATGGCGTCGGTCTGCTCGTGCGTGTATCCGAGCTTGAACAGCGCCCCCGGCACGGTGTTGTTCACGATCTTGATCAGCCCGCCGCCAACCAGCTTCTTGTACTTCACGAGCGCGAGATCGGGCTCGATGCCGGTCGTATCGCAATCCATGAGGAACCCGATCGTGCCGGTGGGGGCGAGGACGGTGACCTGGGAGTTGCGGTAGCCGAATTTTTCGCCGTGGGCGAGCGCTTCGTCCCAGCAAGCTTTCGATGCTTCGTAGAGAGCGGTGGGGACGTTGGACTTGTTGATGTTGTTGACGCTGGCGCGATGCATGCGGATGACGTCTAAGAAAGGCTCGCGATTGATGTACCAGCCGGGGCAGGCGGCGCCGGGCAAGGTTACGGTGCCGGTGGTGCCTAAGTTGGTTTCGGCGAGCGTCTTCATGGTTGGTTCGGTTGCGGGCACGAGCGGCTCGCAGGATTCGGCGATGCGGCTCGATTGCAAGTAGGCCTGGCCGCACATGATGGCGGTGACACAAGCGGCATAGTCGCGGCCGGCGTCGGAGTCATACGGCAGTCCAGCGGCCATCAGGAGCGCGCCTAAGTTGGCATAGCCCAGGCCGAGCGGGCGATAGTCGTGCGAGTTTTTCGCAATCATCTCGGTGGGATAGCCGGCGTTGTCGACGAGAATTTCCTGCGCGGTGATGAGGACGTCGACGGTGTGGCGATAAGCGTCGACGTCGAAGGTTCCGTTGGGCGCGAACTTCAGCAAGTTGATCGAGGCGAGGTTGCAGGCCGAGTCATCGAGGAACATGTACTCGCTGCAGGGATTACTGGCGTTGATGCGGGCGGTGTTCTTCGAAGTATGCCAACGGTTCACGGTGGTGTCGTACTGCATGCCGGGATCGCCGCAATGCCAGGTCGCTTCGGAGATCTTGTGGAGCAGATCTTTGGCTTTGAAGGTGTGCATCGGGCGGCCGTCTTTGACCGCCTTGGTCGAGAAGTCGGTGTCGCGGACGACGGCGTACATGAAGTCATCGTTCACGCGAACGGAGTTGTTGGCGTTCTGGAAGAAGATGGACGAGTAGGCATCGGAGTCGGGATGCGAACCGTCGTATCCCATGGCGACGAGCGCGTGGGCTTTGGCTTCTTCTTTCTGCTTGCACTCGATGAAGTCGAGGATGTCGGGATGCTCGACGTTGAGGATGACCATCTTGGCGGCGCGGCGGGTCTTACCGCCGGACTTAATCACGCCGGCGAAGGCATCGAAGCCTTTCATGAAGCTGAGCGGGCCACTGGCCGTGCCTCCGCCGGAGAGGCCCTCGGTGGAGGAACGCAACGGAGAGAGATTGGTTCCTGTGCCGGAGCCCCACTTGAACAACATGCCTTCGGTCTTGGCGAGGGTAAGAATCGAGTCGAGCGAATCGTGCACCGAGTTGATGAAGCAGGCCGAGCACTGCGGCGTGGTGTATCCGGTAGCCGAGAATTCGACGCGGCCGAGGGTGGGATTCCAGTGCCAGTTCTGCGCATCGGAGTTGGGCTCGATGCGATCGCAGCCGACGTTGAACCAGACGGGCGAGTTGAAAGCGGCGTACTGGCGGATGAGGATGTGGGTCAGCTCATCGAAGAACGTTTGCGCGTCATCTTCGGAGCGGAAGTAGCCATCTTTCTTGCCCCAATCGCGGATGGTTTCGGCGACGCGGCCGACGAGCTGGCGGGCGCCGGTTTCGCGCTCCGGGGTGCCGAGGGTGCCGTGGAGATATTTGGAGGCCACGATGTTGGTGGCGGTCATGGACCAGTCTTTGGGGACCTCAACGTCTTTCTGCTCGAAGATCACGCCGCCCTGGGCGTCGGTGATCTGGGCAGTGCGGAGTTCCCACTCGATTTCGTCGAAGGGGTTGACGCCGGCCTTGGTGAAGAGGCGGCGGAATTGCAGGCCCGGGGCCTTCTTTTTGGCTGGTGCCGCGGGGGCAGCGGCGACTTCGGGGGTCGTTGTTTTTACAGTCACTTGGGACATCGCTCTCTCCTATTAGATTCCTGGGACAGCCATTTGGTTCTAGGGCCTAAAGCGGTCGTTCGTCGGTCGTCGTTGGTCGTTCGTCGTTGGATTTCCCAGGTTAGCCCGGCAGAGAACGCCGGTCGAACCTGGGGCACCATCGAGTTCAGCGCCTAAAGGCGCTTGGTATCACGTTGCTTTTCGGCATCGCTAAAGCGATGCCCGGATACAACCTCGTGCTTACTCGGCCCGCGCTTCACGCGGCGGAAATCGTCTCGTTGTTCTCGGAGACAGACGGCGTTGCATTGTCGGACGGCAGATTGTGCAGCCACTCGCGCAAAGCGCGCGTGGCGGATTGGCGCTGGGCGGCATCGGCAACCGGCGTGAAGCGCACGAAGCACTGTCCGGAGCGCAGGCGGTCGCGATAGCCGCTGTGGGGTGCGAAGAGACGGACGAAGGCGGCGCCCAAGTCGTCGGTCTCGGCAATTTCAAAGAGGGCGAGGACGCGGGGTGTCGGTCGTTGGTCGTCGGGCGCTGGCCTTTGGTCGCAGGCGTCTTGGCGCAAACCTTCGCAAGGTGTCGTCCCCTGAAGGGGACTCGCGTTTGGCTCCGTTTCGTTCCCCGCACTTATGTGCGGGGCTAAATTCTGGCGCCGCTGCGAGGCTGGGCTCGGTTGTTGGTCGCCGGCGGTTGGCCGCAGACTGTGCGAATCCTGTTCCGTGGTGGCTTCCCCACTCAAGCCAACTTGCGGCTTGAATGGGGCACCGTCAACTTCGGATTGTGGGCCGAGGGAGCCGACGTCTTCGGCGAGGGCCAAGATGCCGGCGGCAGCGGGCAGGTCGAGCAGGCTATCGCTCCACTGACAACGGATCCAGGGCGACCAGATCAGACGCCGATGGTCGATGCCGGAATCGCAGCCATGCCGGGCCATGGATTGAGCGACGATCTGGGAGAGTTGTTCCATAAGAAAGCGCTTCTGGCTGCTAGCTTTGTGGCTTCGAGCTTCGGGCTTTGCGCTTTTGTTTGCAGCTTTCAGCTATCCGCTGCCAGGCGACAACAAATGCAAAACAAACCCCAAGAACAAATCGCAAAATCAAACTGCTAGAACTCGCGACAGCGGAAGCGCAACCGGCAAAGACAAAAGCGCAAACCGCAGACTGCAATCTTTCCGTCGCCGGATCGTTTGTCAGTGATCGATGGCCAGTGGCGGGGGTTGGGATGACGAAGTCCCAGCCCCAGGGACTGACCTGGATGCGAAACGAAGGAACGCGGCGTGCCGCGGCCTTCATTCCTATAAGGCTGACGCTCCCCCAGGGGGTGCCCGCGAAGGGGCGGGGGAACGACAGTCACCGCGCCCGACCTCTTATTAAGGAGGCGGGGTGTTGCCGGGTCCGTGCCCTGATTCGATCAGGCCGGACTTGGTACGGCGGCTGTGGACGGGGTCACCTCGGCCGCGCCCGGAGCCGTCAGTGGTTGTCAACCAACCCCCGAACTGGGGCTGGAAATGTTGCTATGGGATGACAAAAGTACTCCTGCCTATAGGGGCTGTCAAGGGGGTTGTACTACCTATTGTATTTGTTGGCATTGGCGGCCTCGGTGCGGTGCAGCGGGTCGGTTTTTGCACAGGGGATCCGAGCGGCGCGGTCGGCATCGTTCGGGGTGCCGGCCGTTGGTCGTCGTTGAATTTCAGTTCGTAGCTCCCAAGCTGATTTTTAACTTCTGGCTTTCCCAGGTTGGCGCCAAGGAACGGCGCGAACCTGGGGCACCATCGGGCTTGAATCGAATGCCATGACTTCTCGTTCCATGGTTGACACGCAGCATCACGCGACGAAACTCCGGTTGGTGGAGTTGCGGCGCGGGTTGAGTTGCGGTTGACGGTTGCCGGCAGCGGCGGCGGCCGAGGCGGCGCACGGTTCATACACCTGTTGTTGCTGATGCAGTTGATAGTGCGGCTGGACCGGGTGCTGAGGAAGATGGTCGGACGGCGCGAGGGGCGAGTGCGACGGAGTGGGCAGCGTGGACTGGGAGACCGGGGTTCCAGACGGAGTGGCTGACGGGTCGACGGTGGAGTGAAGATCGATGCGGGCGCGGGAGTGGCGGGCATCGAGGGGCAAAGGCCAGGAGTCGCCGGCGAGGCCCATGGGCACGTAGATATCTTCGAAGATTTCACGAGGCGCGATGCGCTGGAGGCCGTCGCCGGATTCGACGAGGTAGTCGCCGGGGATTCCGTGATGTTCGCGGCCGAGCGCATCGGTGAAGACGAGGGGAGCGTCGAGTTGGCGTGCTTTGACCAGAAACCGGGTGCGGTAGATTTGCCAATCGGCAGAACTGCTCATTGCTTTCATCCTCGGGGGAGGGATGCGTGGAGGCTCCAGCTTTCGGCGTAGGGCGATTGGCTCTGAGCTTGAGGCCGGGCTCCGATTTGAATTCCCCATTGGGGTCCGCGGGGCTGGGAGCGGAGAACCAAGGGTTGCAAACTTTAACGAGGGTGTGGCGAATGTACGCAGGTTGGACAAGAGGGTCAATTCCATAAGAATGGTGCAGTGCGGAATTTTTTGGCATCCGGGTTCACGGAAAAGATTCAGGTCAAGGGATGGTTGAAGGATCGAGTGGGAATTCGGTTTTGAGGCGGGGTTGAGGGGGTGCGGAGATTTCGGCAGGGGAGATGAAATTCAGGGGAGCAGAAATTTCCACAGCGTGGGCACAGGATTTGCAGGAGGAGGGGTTGAGGTTTCAGAGTTTCAGAGTTTCAGAGTTTCAGAGTTTCAGAGTTTCAGAGTTTCAGAGTTTCAGAGTTTCAGAGTTTCAGAGTTTCAGAGTTTGGAGTTTGGGATTCTCGTTTCCCAGGTTCGCGCCAACAACGCGCGAACGTGGGTCACCATCCGTTAATGGGTGGCGTCGGCGTTGTGGGCGCTGGGGACGTCGCGGAGAAGCTGGCGGCAAGAAACGGGGCGGAAAGGATCCGCCCCGTTTCATGCTGATCTTACGGTTTGCCTGATCGCTCACGCTGTAGTGTCTGCGAATCGCGAAGGCGATGCTTACGGCTTGTACGTCCGGTAATCGACTTCCCATTCGCCCAGGGTAGAGGGCTCAAGGACGTAGACCTGCAAGGTAACGGTGTGCTTGCCGATGGGAGCGGTGATAAACGCCCGTTGATTGCCGGTCACGTAGGAACCTGCGGCGGGAGCTACACCCTGGTATGGGCATCCTGGATTCGCGTAGACGTTATCGACGGTGGCGCAAATGGCCCAGAGAGTACCGGCCGGACCAGCGTACTGCACCATCGACTCGATGCCGATGGTGCAGCCTTTGGTGGCGGTGGTCGGACAATTCACGTTGGTGCTGTCGATGGTGTTGAAGCCGGCGTTGAGGGTGCCGCCGGAACTCTGGTCGAGAACGGTATTACGGTATTAATGAGCACGTGCTTGACGGAGGTGGTGGCGGGCTGAATGGTGGGTGAGAGAGCCGGCCAGACTTCGAGCGGGCTGCGCGGGAGGGCGGGCGAGGCATTCTCCTGCTCGGCAGCTTTGGCGGTGGGCGCGTGGTGGAGCGCTGCGATAGAGACGGCGAGCAACGCGCATGCAACCAGGACGACTACGAGGTTCTTCTTCACGTGGTGTTTTCTCCTTGAATTTGTCGAGACACACTTACTAACTAAGAAGGGGAAGAAGGTCTGGGGATACGGCAGGGAAGGCGCCCCGTGTGATGGGAACAATTACCTATTATCGAGTGGGTGTCAAGCAAACATATTTTTACAAATAGGACTAACCCATCGGGAAATGGGAGTTTTTGTCCACGATTCCGAACAGTTACATAGTTATCAGGTACTTAGTAAGGAGCGATGAAGCGGGGATTCGTTGGAGTACATATTCGAGCAGTTTCCCCACCCGTCGTCGCGCGGGCGCTGGCAGAGAAACTTCCGCTTCTGCGGCGGAAATTCGTGTGCCGCTTCAGAAGCGCAGAACGGTCGCGTGGCCACGGCGGGTGGGGATCAAATGGCCGCACGCGATTCCTATCTATATTTTTCCTCGACGGTACGAGACGCTTTTCTTCCGGCGAATCGAAGGTTACGGCGAGGTGTGCGCCAGCGAAGGCTTGGCCGGGGCGAGCACGAGAAGGACAACCCCGACGATGACGAGGGCAGGGATGTCTCCGAACAGATGGCCGTGTTCGCTGGCGTCCTGGAATACCTGTACGGTCATGATGGCGGCGTGCACGAGGCTTGACCAGGCAGTGAAGGCGATCAAGCCGCGATTCTCCGACGGATTGCGGGAGGCGAGGAGCAGGAAGACGCCGAGCGTAGCGTAGACGCCAAGAATCATCTGCTCATATTGAGGTTGGGGATGCCAGCGCCAGCCGCTCGGCCAGACAAACATCATGAGCGGGTAGACCGCCAGCAAGAAGATCAATCCGACCAACACCAAGACAACTTTCAGCGCGCGTTCCCGATTCATGCTGCACCCCCAGAGGCTGGAACAACGATGGAGGCAATGCTAGGACGCGGGAAAGAACATTTCAACCAAGAAGAGCGGGCGATTCGATTTGCGATCTGCGGCGGTACGAGCTGGACATCTTGCGTAGAAGGCCTGGGCCGGCATCCGGGTCACGTCCTTGGCTTGACCGGAACACTCTTTCAAGTCTCTCGACATGAACTCGGTCCGCTTCGCCTGCTGCGGCCAGGAGGGAAGTGAAAACAAACATGCCAGCGTCAAAATTGCTTTTGCGTATTTGCAGGTTGGCGTGAACTCGAGAGTGGCAGGACGATTGGCCGGTTGCGGGGACCGCAGCAGACCGTGTACGGGCGGGCAAAACGAGCCGTTGACCGCCGCAACTTTTCGATACAAGCTACTGCGCATGAAAGCCAGGCTGGCCATCTTCATGCTTTTGGTCGGCGAAGTCGCCTGAGGCCAAGAATTGAAGGATGTTTGTGCCGCGGGGAGTCCTTCATCGTGTTGCTTCGAGATGGACTATGCCTTCACAGAAGCTCAGGCTCCTGCCGCATCGGGTCGCGAACCTAGGACGAGAACGGGGTGGACGGGTTTATGGGTGAACTCAACCGTCCAGTGATGCCGACGCCGGAAAATCTTCTGGCCGCATGGCTGAAGGCGAGCGCCGAGAGTCACCGGGAACCAGTGATTGAGGAAGTCCGAAAAATGCTTGCCCGTGCCGAGGACTGGCAAGCGCTTGGCCGCTTCTCCGCGTTCTAGAAAAAGGGACTCTGCCTGAAACGGCTGGCTCACGGCGCAGTGTGACGTGCCGACGGCACTTCGGGGAGGGGTTGCAGGTGCCATCGGCTGCCATCCCGAAAAGAAGCGACGGAGTTCGATCACAACAAATTGTGAGGCGAATCCTAGTGCCTGGGGCGCGAAAGGCCTAGATTCTGGGCCGGAGCAGTGTATGCTGGCCGGCGCCGAGGCGGCGGGCTGCGCGCAAGCTGCAGGACTCGAGACACGGCACGGACTCGAAAGACCACAAGGACTCACGGACTGAGTGACACGCGGACTGACGCAGGAGGAGGGGCCGGGCAAATGAAGGAGAAACTCCGACCACGGAGCGTGCGCGTCCTGCTGCTCGGCGCAGTTGCGCTGACTGCGACGGCTTGCTCGAAGAACGCGGCACAGAAAACCCCGCAGGATGGCCCGCAAGCGATGCCGGTGAAGGTGATGGAAGCGAACGCTGTGACCGTGGATGAGAGCAGCGAGTATGTGGCGACGCTCAAATCGCGGAATTCGGCGGTGATCATGCCGCAGGTGGAAGGGCAGGTAACGCAGATCTTCGTGCATTCGGGGGACAAGGTAGGGGCGGGAAGTGCCTTGATGGAGATCGATCCCCTGAAGCAGCAGGCGACGCTGAAGAGCCAGGAGAGCGCGCGGGCGGCGCAGCAGGCGCAACTGGCGTGGGCCAAGCAGCAATATCAGCGAACCGAGGGCCTGGCTGCAGCCGGCGTGGTCAGCAAGCAAGACCTGGATCAGGCAAAGGCGGCGATGGATACGGACCAGGCGCAGATGGATGCAATGGATGCCCAAGTGCGCGAACAGAAAGTGCAACTGAATTACTACAAGGTAGTGGCGCCGCGCACGGGGATTGTGGGAGATATCCCGGTGCGGGTAGGCGACCGGGTGACGAACACCACGCAGCTGACCACGGTCGACGAGCCGGGAACTCTGGAAGCTTACGTTTACGTGCCGGTGGAGCGATCGGCGCAACTGAGGATAGGGCTGCCGGCGCAGATTCTGGACGGCAGCGGCAAAGTGGTAACCGAGACGCGGATCAGTTTCATTTCGCCGCAGGTGGACAACGCGACGCAAACCGTCCTGGTCAAAGCGCCCATCGCGAACGGGAACGATGCCTTGCGGCAATCGCAGTTCATCCGCGCGCGGGTGATTTGGGGAGCGCGGCAGAGCCCGGCGGTTCCGATCCTGGCGGTGTCGCGGCTGGCGGGGCAGTATTTCGCGTTCGTCGCCGAGCCGCAAGGGAATGGCGGATACGTGGCGAAGCAGAAGCCGCTCACGATCGGGGAGACGGTGGGCAATAACTACGAAGTGAGAGACGGCATCAAGCCGGGCGACAAGGTGATCATTTCGGGCACGCAGTTCCTGGTGGATGGAATGCCAGTGGTGCCGATGGGCTGAGGCTGAGATGGAAAGATTCCGTGCGAGTTGCAGGCTGGGGGCGGCGAGCGGTTCGCGCCTGGTCGGGATAAAAACGGGAGTAGTTCTTACGATCTGATTCTGCATGTTCGTTCACTTCTTCATACGGCGTCCGGTTTTTGCCACGGTTTGCGCGCTGATGATCGTACTGGCCGGCACGGCAGTGATTCCGACGCTGCCGATCGCGCAGTTCCCTAACCTGGCGCCGCCGCAAGTCGGGGTTTCCAGTTACTACACGGGCGCGAGCGCGCAGACGGTTGAAAGCGCGGTCACGATTCCCCTGGAGCAGCAGATCAACGGCGCCGAGGGCATGAAGTACATGACCTCGACCAGCGGCAACGACGGGTCGAGCAACATCACCGTGACCTTCGACCTGACGCGGAATCCGGACCTGGCCACGGTCGACATTCAGAACCGGGTGAGCATCGCGCAGGGACGGCTGCCGAGCGCGGTGAAGAATGTCGGCATCACGACACAGAAGTCGTCGCAGAATTTCGTGTTCGCGGCCGCGGTCACCTCCGACAACGACCGCTATTCGACGCTGTTCATGAGCAACTACCTCGACATCTATGTGCGGGACTCGCTGAAGCGGATTCCGGGGGTGGCCGAGGTATTCATCTTTGGCGAGCGGAAGTACTCGATGCGGCTGTGGCTGGATCCGGCGCGCATGGCGGGGCGGGGGCTGACCGCGCCGGACGTGGTCAACGCGCTGGCCGAACAGAACGTAGAGGTAGCGGCCGGGCAGGTGGGGCAACAGCCTGCGGTGCCGGGGCAAACTTACCAGGTGAGCGTGCGCGCGGTGGGCCGCCTGAGCGAGGCGGCGCAGTTCGACGACATTATTCTGAAGACGAACAACGACGGCACGCTGGTCCGGCTGAAGGATGTGGGGCGCGCGGAGTTGGGCGCGGAGGATTACTCGTCGGATCTGCAGTTCAACGGGCGCGAGGCGGTTGGAGTCGCGGTGACCCAGCTTTCGACGGCGAACGCACTCGATGTCGATCGCAGGGCGATTGCGGAATTGCAGCGGCTGTCGCGGAATTTCCCTCCGGGCATGCATTACCAGTTGGCGTTTGACACGACGGATGCGGTGGGCGAATCGATTCGGGATGTGCTGTTCACGGTGGGCCTGGCGATCTTCCTGGTGATCCTAGTCATTTTTGTTTTTCTGGGCGACTGGCGGACGACGATGATCCACTTCATCGCCACCCCGGTGTCGCTGATCGGCACGTTTGCCTTCGTGAAGCTGCTGAGTTTTTCGATCAACACGCTGACTTTGTTTGGCATCACGCTGGCGACCGGGCTGGTGGTGGATGACGCGATTGTGGTGATCGAAAACATCGAGCGGCACATTCACGGCGGCGAACACGATTCGCGGAAGGCAGCCGCGGCGGCGACGGCGGAAATTACGGGCGCGGTGATTGCGACTTCGCTGGTACTGGTTGCGGTGTTCGTGCCGGTGGCATTTTTTCCGGGAACCACGGGTATTCTGTTCCGGCAATTCGCGCTGACCATTGCGTTCTCGATCGCGATTTCGGCGTTCAACGCGCTGACCCTGGCACCGTCGCTGGCGGCGATCTTCCTGGCCAAGCCGCACGGCGAGAAGTGGTGGCTGCTGCGCAAGTTCGACGATTTCGTCCGGATGCTGACCGAGGGCTACCGGCACGTGCTGCATGCCGTACTCCGGCACAAGTTCGCCATGGCCGTGCTGTTTTGTGCCGGCCTGGGCGCCACTTATTTTCTGGTGCGAAAGGTGCCGAAGGGTTTTGTACCGGATGAGGACCAGGGATATTTTATCATCGTGATACAGGCGCCGGCGGGCGCATCGCTGCAATATACGCAATCGATCTGCAAGCAGGTCACGGCGATGGTGTTGCACGTGCCCGAGGCCGAGCAAGTGTTCTCGGTGGCGGGCTTCAGCTTTGCCGGCTCGTCGCCGAATCAAGGATTGATCTTCGTGGGGATGAAGCCCTACTCCCAACGCAGGGGGGAGGCCCACTCGACGGTGGCGGTGGTGGAGCATGTACGGCCGCAGTTGTTTGCGGTGCAGGGAGCGATCGTGTTTGCCACGTTGCCGCCGGCGATCAACGGGCTGGGCGCGTTTGGCGGGTTTCAGTTTGTGGTGCAGGACCGGGCCGCGCACAAGCTCGATGAGCTGGCGGCGGCCACGCAGGGCCTGATGCGGGAGGCGGCGACGCGCAAAAACCTGGCGTCGCTGTACACGCCGTTCACGGCGAACGATCCGCAGTACCTAGTGACCATCGATCGAGAACAAGCGAAGAGCCTGCACGTGCCGCTGTCGCAAATCACCGACTCGTTAGGCGTGTACATGGGCTCGTCGTATGTGAACGACTTCACCTTTAATAACCGCTCGTATCGGGTGTACGTGCAGGCCGACAAGCAGTTCCGCTCGACCGCCAAGGACATGAAGGAGTTCTACGTACGCTCGGACAGCGGCGCGATGGTGCCTCTGGACAATCTGATCAAGGTTTCGGAGACGACGACGCCGCAGGTGATCAGTCACTACAACCTGTTCCGCTCGGCGGAGATCGACGGATCGGCGGCGCCGGGATACAGCTCGGGGCAGGCGATTGCGGCGATGGAAGAGCTGGCGAAAAAACTGCCGCAGGGATTCTCCTACAGCTGGACGGGCTTGTCGCTGGAAGAGTTGCAGGCGGGGGGCACATCGCTGATCCTGTTCGCGCTGGGAACGCTGGTGGTGTATCTCACGTTGTCGGCACAGTACGAGAGTTTTGTGCTGCCCTTCATTGTGCTGCTGGCGGTGCCGATGGCGCTGTTGGGCGCGTTGAGCGCGCAGTGGATGCGCAGCCTGAAGGATGACGTGTTCTGCCAGGTGGGGCTGGTGATGCTGGTGGGGCTGGCGAGCAAGAACGCGATTTTGATCGTGGAGTTCGCCGAGCAGTTGCGAGAAAGCGGGATGCCGCTGGTGGACTCGGCGGTGCAGGCCGCCACCATCCGGCTGCGACCGATCCTGATGACGTCGCTGGCATTCATTCTTGGCGTGGTGCCGCTGGTCTTCGCCACGGGCGCGGGTGAGAACGGGCGCCATTCGGTGGGGACGACGGTGTTCGGCGGGATGATCATGTCGACGATCCTGAATTTGTTTTTCATTCCCGTGCTCTACCTGATTGTTGAGGGCTGGCGAGAGCGGGGCAAGCAGCCAGAACAAAGGTAGCGCGCGCCGGAGGCCTGGAGGGCGATGGCTGCGCATCCCGATCCATTCGCCCGGGGCGGCCTGATAAACGATCCCTTGATTTTTTCCGAACGGGGTTCGGGCTATGTGGCCTGGGACATTTCTGTGTTTCCGTTGCAGCGGTTTTTCTCAAACTTGTTGCCGCTGCCGTTCGGACCGATTGCGAACCGCGGGCGTACTTCTTAGAATCAAAGTTTTCGTGGTGGGACGCCAGGGCCTGGCGCGGGAGGGCGCTTTTGGAAGAGAACGGAAACCTCACATTCAGCAAAGTTCCAGCCGTAACCCTAAGTTTCTGGATCATCAAAATTGCGGCCACGACGCTGGGGGAGACGGGCGGCGACACCGTGACTATGACCTTAAAGTGGGGATACCTGGCAGGGACGATCCTGTTTCTCGCACTGCTGATTGTGCTGGTGGTGGCGCAGATTCTGGCGAAGAAGTTTCACCCTTATTTGTACTGGGCGACGATCATCGCCTCGACTACGTTTGGCACGGCAATGGCAGATTTCGCCGACCGCTCGCTAGGGATGGGATACACGGGCGGCACCGCGGTATTGTTCGCTGGGCTGATGGCGGTGCTGGGACTGTGGTACTGGAGCCAGGGCACGATTTCGGTGGACACGGTCAGCACGCCGAAGGTGGAGGGGTTTTACTGGGCGGCCATCACGCTATCGCAGACGCTGGGGACGGCGCTCGGTGATTGGGCGGCAGACACCGGCGGGCTGGGATACGGGAATGGAGTGCTGGTGTTTGGGGGAGCGTTAGTGGTGATTGCGGCTCTGTATTACTGGACCGATATTTCGCGGGTGTTTCTATTCTGGGCAGCGTTTATTCTGACGCGGCCGCTGGGAGCGACGGCTGGAGATTTTCTTGATAAACCCCGCAATGAAGGAGGATTAGCGTTCAGCCGTCCGATGGCGTCGGCGATCCTGGCGGCCTTCATTCTTGTTTGTCTGCTGATTCTGCCGCATCGGGCAGGCGCGCATTCGCGGGAAGAGTTGGAAGCGCAGCCCTGACGGCTTCGGCGCGGGCGCAACCAGGCAGGTAGAGGTCGCGGGGGAGCATGTGGTGCCAACCGTGGCGGCGGGCAGGCGAGAGTTACGCGGAAGTAAGACGCAAGGGCATACGCCAGTTAAAACCGCATTCCCAAGGCCAGAACACAGGTGGGATCGGTCCAACCCAGGTTAAAGACATAGGTTGTGAAATCCAGCCTGCCGTGCGAAACCCCGACGAGAAAACCACGTTGAATATCGAGGCTGGTCTGGTAAGCCCGCGTTCTCTGTGCCACCAAGCCGGCGTGCAACCATTCGAGTGGAGAATACGTGAGCTCGTTCCAGGTATAGAAAAAGCTGTCGTGGTGGTTTCCAGTATCGAATACGTATTCCCCTTCGCTCGAAAGAGCGATCTTCTTATAGCCGAGCGAGAAGCGGTACCCGGGCGCGATTCCGTTGGTCCTGCCGAAAACGCCGCCAAGCATGGGGGTCACTTCCAACTCCACCGTGCTGCCGAGGCTGAAGTTGTAGCCCGCCCATGCCGACCCGGTACGCTGGTCTTCATAGTTGTAGCGCCCTTCCAGGTGCAGGTGCTGATGGTCGGCGGTAAAGAGCGGCGAAGCGTACGACTGGTCGTCAGGCACGATAAAGCCCGAGACGAGCGCGCTGAATTCCCACGCGGGAGCGCGGTTGACGTCAACCTCAGCGGATGGCTGGCCGAGCGTCTGTGAGACCGCGGTACTTACCAACATCGCCGCTATGGCGAAGATGGCGAAGGAGCGAGCGACGGCCATGTCCCTTCCCGATGAATTGCCGCTCAGGGCTGAGATGGGTGCGACAAGCGTGCCGACGGGAGTGCTACCCAATAATCCCGGCAAGCTGAATGTCAGATGCGCCGATAGCCCGGACAACTGTCACTTCTGCCAGTACATCGACGATCGAAGCAGCTTCGGGCTAGACACACTCGCTCTTTTTCAACACAGGGGATCTGGCGCGGCTTCGGGGCAGGATCGAAAGAATAATTTGCTGACGGCCAGCGGACGGCAACTTATTTACAAAATACGCGACCTTCGGAAGTACAAAGGAACCTTCCCTGCCCCTTCGAGAGAGAAAGCAGGCCGAACGCAGGGATATCTTCTGAACCCTGTCGTATCTCGCCGCTCGTTTCCGATCTCCAGTTAGACCTTCTTTTTTCCGGCTCACGCTCGGGGCGGAGGTCGGGGGCGGGCTTCTCCCAGAAAACCCCTGCGCCTCCTGAAGCACATCGTCAAGGAGACGAAATTTATGAAGCACACTAGCGTTCAGGTGTTTGCTCTCTGTGTTGCGGTGCTCGCGTCGGCTCTATCTCTAGCCGGCCAGAACAATTCTGAGGCCACGGGCACGATGCCGCGCCTCATCAACTATTCGGGCAAGGTCGCCGACAGCCAGGGGAGGCCGATAGCGGGGGTCGCAGGAGTTACTTTCTCGATTTACAAGGAACAGGAAGGCGGCGCCGCGCTCTGGATGGAAACCCAGAACGTGCAGGCCGATGGCAAAGGCAATTACACCGCCCAACTCGGCGCCACCAAAGCGCAGGGTCTGCCGGTGGAACTGTTCAGCTCCGGCCAGGCGCGCTGGCTGGGAGTGCGGATCAACAACGGCGAAGAAGCCGCGCGCGTTCTGCTGCTCAGCGTGCCATACGCGATGAAGGCGGCGGATGCGGAGACGATCGGGGGGCTTCCGCCCTCGGCGTTTGTGCTGGCGGCGCCTCCGGTGAGCGCGAACGCAGGGGCCGCGTCGACGGCAAGTTCTTCGGCCAGCGCGGGGGTTACGGCCGCGGTCTCGGGCAGCGGCACCACCAACTATCTTCCGCTGTGGACGCCGAACGGGACGACGCTGGGCAGTTCTGTGCTCTTTCAATCGGGTACGGGAACGACGGCGAAGATCGGCATCAACACGGCGACGCCGGCTACCACGCTCGATGTAAAAGGGGGAACGACGGTGCGGGGCGCGTTGAGCTTGCCGGTTACCGGTTCGGCGACGGCAACGGCGGGCAAGAACTCGCAACCCGAGACGTTTACCGCGTCGGCGTTTAACAGCTCGAGCAGCGCAGCGGTGAATCAGGTTTTCCGGCTGCAGGCAGAGCCGGCGAGCAATGACACGGCGTCGCCGTCGGGCACGCTGAATTTCTTATACGGTTCGGGAAGCGCGACGCCGGCCGAAACCGGGCTGAAGATTTCGAGCAAAGGCGTGATTACGTTTGCGACCGGACAAACATTTCCCGGGGGAAGCGGCACGGTGACCAGCGTCGGGCTGAGCGCTCCAACTTCAGACTTCACGGTAAGCGGTTCGCCGGTGACGACGAAAGGCACGCTGGCGCTGAAGTGGACGACGGCCCCGACCGCGAACAACACGGCCAACGCGATCGTGAAGCGGGACTCCACGGGTAGCTTCAATGCTTCCACCGTCAACCTGGTGGCGTTGAACGCGAATAACTCGTCGGGGCTGGCGATCATCGCGAACGCCACGGGGAATGCCGGCATCCTCGGGGGCAGCGATACGAACTCGGGCGTAGCCGGCACCAGCGTGTCGGGCGATGGCGTGTTCGGCGACAGCGTGAACGGCAACGGCGTCGAGGGCGATTCGAGCAACGGGAATGCTTTCGGCGTGTACGGCACGAACTCAGCCGACGACTCGATCGCGATTTATGGGATTGACAACACTTCGAGCAGTATCGGGGTGGCCGGGATCGCCCCGTACGCGGTGGTCGGCAACGGCTCGATCCTGGCGGGACTGTTCAACGGCAACGTAGAGGTGAACGGCACTCTTTCGAAGGATGGCGGATCGTTCAAGATCGACCACCCGCTCGATCCCGCGAACAAGTACCTGTATCACTCGTTCGTGGAGTCGCCGGACATGATGAACATCTACAACGGCAACGTGACTACCGACGCGAAGGGCGTAGCGGTCATAACTTTGCCGGATTGGTTCGAAGCCCTGAATCGCGACTTCCGCTACCAGCTAACGGTTCTGGGACAATTCGCGCAGGCGATCGTCTCGAGCGAAGTCGCGAACCACCAGTTCTCGATCAAGACGGATAAACCCAACGTGAAAGTGTCGTGGCAGGTGACGGGGATCCGGCAGGATGCGTGGGCGAACGCGCACCGCATTCCGGTGGAAGAGATGAAGCCGGTGAAGGAGCGCGGTTTCTACAAGCATCCGGAGCTGTACAACGCGCCGGCGGACAAGAGCGTCGTGATGGCGCGCCTGCCGCGGGCGATGACGCAGGGGAAGACAGCTCGCGCCAACAAACTGGCGCCGGTGGCTCGCAACCTGACAGAGAAAACTCCAGGCGCTGAGAAACCGTAAAACGAGGGTGAAGGACCCCGGCCTTCCGGTGCGAGGGCCGGGGTGGACCATCTCCCCAGGCGCCGTAGGCAGGGTGAATGGAAGCGCGGGAAAGCCAGTCTGACCCTTCCCTGCTGCTCACAGACGGGCGTGACGTACCTCATAGCGGCCGCGCGCGCGGGTGAGCAGAATTTGCAGCATGACTGCCGGCGACTTTGTCGAAAAGCTCATCGCGGAAAAACACGAGCTGCTTTACAAGATCGAGCACGAACACAACCGCGTGCAGGCTGAGGAATACCGGAGCCGGGTGAAAGAAATCGACGCTCAGCTTCACAGCCTGATCGAGAAGCAACCCGTACACGGATAATTCTCGGAATGGTGAACCCTTCCTGAGCATCGCCTCGCAGGGGAAAGCCTGCGCCCTGCACAGCGCCGTGAGCGAGCTCGGGAAAAGATCCTACCGCGATCAGAACCCGGAGGATGGCGGCACCCGCGGGGAAAAAAGCTCAAGCTGTGGTTTTCATCGGCCGCTCGTCCTCAGCCAGTGGCGAATGCCGGCCCCGGACGGCGTTCGTCAAAAAGAGCCTCGTACTCCGATACGAAATTGAACCGGCTCGACGGGGTGAAAAACATTGGTGAACGCCGGATTGGCAGTGGGTGTGATGCGGGAAGTGTAGGCGTAATCGATGTCGTGATCGCGGCGGTTCAGCAAATTCAGGAACTCGGCCGAGATGCGCCATGTCTCGTTGATTCGATAACCCACTTCGGCGTTGAGCAGCGCAGTGGAGTTGGAGCGAAAGGCGGCATCGGAGGTGAGATAGCGCGGGCCAAAGTAGCGCAGGCGCAAACTTCCCGAGAAGCCTTTGAGATCGTGCAGGGTGGCGCCCGATGCAAGCACCCAGCCTACGGCTTCCGGCACCCAGTTGCCGCCCGGACTGCCCGGGGCCGCATCGTCCGGATCGATTGAAGTAAACCGGGCGCGGGAATGGGCCATGTCGAAATCGAAAGCCCAATGTTGGAGCGGCGTGTAATAGTTCGCCCACTCGACACCCTGGCGGTTGCTGGGCTGTTGCGAGGCCACGGTGCCTCCGGTGTCGCCAGACTGCTGCAGTTCAGAGGCGCTGTGGAGATACCAGAGCGAAAGAGTGCTTTGCAGATGGGGGAAGGCCAACGTACGTACGCCAACTTCCGCGCCTTTGGTGGGAATCAAGAGAGGAATCGGCGTGCTGGGCGTATTGGGATAAGGATTGTCGGCCGAAACCGGTTCGACGGTTTGGGTTGCGCCACGCGCGTCGTTGCTGTGAAAACCGAATCCGCCCTGGGCGTAGAACTCGGTCTTCGACCACGGGCCGAAGATCAAACTTAATTTGGGGCTCGGCAGAAACTTAGTGGCCGTGCCGGAATTGGCGGCGGTGACCAGGCTGGTGACATTCACAAGTCCCACGTCGCCGCGCATGGCCAGGATCGAGCGGAACTTTTCCGCCCACTGGATTTTGTTTTCCGCATAGAACCCGGCTTGCGCATCGGCAAAGCGATCGTTTTGCGTGGTCGCGGGCAGGGTTGTGCCGGTGGACGAATCGGTTTTCGGCATCCGGATGCGATCTTCCGTTTGGAAAAGAGCGTTGTGAACCCAATCATTGCGGACCTGCAGCCCGAACGTGTTCTCTACCTTGCGGCCGAACCACCGGCTGAAAATGGTGTGACGGGCGTCCAACCCAGCGACCCAGCGCCGGTCCTGCTGTTCGAACTGGTCGCCGCGAACCGGGTCGGTCAGGAAGTAGGTGAAATCCGAAAATAAATCGAGATCGTAATAAAACCCGTAGGCGATGAGGCGGGTTTCGGAATTTGCGCCCTGGTGATGCCATTCGCCCTGCAGGCTATAACGCTGCGAATTGCCGCCGTCGGTCGGGTTCAGGGTGCCGAAGAAACCAACCAGCGGCACGGCGTTGGCGGCGATCTGGTCGCTCGAGTTCCACTTTCCGTGGTAGGCGCGGGCCGTGATGCTGAAACCGTCGCCATCTCCGCCACGGCTGTACGTGAGCAGGCCGTTGAATTTGTAGTAGCCGTCCGGATGCGTCCAGGGGCCGTCGTCATGATAGATTTCCCCGCCAAACAGCAAGGAACCGGCGCCAAGCTTTTTGGATACGCCGAAAACGCCGCGTCCGTAGCCATACATGCCGCCTTCAATCTTGAAGAAGTTTTGCGGGAGCGTCTTGAAAAACACGAGATGCGCATTGCCCGCCGATGCGTAGTTGCCGACATCGGCAAAATAAGGACCCTTCTCGTAGTCCACGCGCTCGACAAACTCCGGGATCACGGTGTTCATGTCGGCGTATCCCTCACCATGCGCGTGCGACGGCAAGTTGAGCGGCATACCATCGAGAAAGATGGCGAAGTCGGTCCCGTGATCGAGATTGAAGCCGCGAAGAAAATACTGGTTGGCCTTACCGCCGCCCGCGTGCTGCGTAATGATGACGCCGGGCACCGTCTCCAGGACTTCCCCCGAACGAAGGATGGGACGACTTTGGATTTCGGCAGCGCCCACCGTTCCTTGCGTCGCGGATGCTGCAATTCCGATCAGGCTATCCTCGCGCCCCTGCACGTTAATGCTGGTGCTGACCGAGCCCACCGCGAGGGTAATGCGTAGGGGGAGGGGAGGCGCGGTGGTCACTACGGTGATCAGGATTTCTTTGCTTTCGAAGCCGGGACTGGATACGACCAGGCGGTACGTGCCTGGAGAAAGGCCGGCAATCCTAAAGGAGCCAGTCGCATCCGACTCGGTGGTGGTGCGTACGGCGCCGTTCGCGCTTCGAACCTCGACGGCCGCCCCGGCAATCACAGCACCCGAGGCGTCCACGACGGTTCCAGACAGGGGAAGCGAGTCAGCGCCGCCACGCGGGGTGCCAGGCCCCTCCTGGGCAGCGGCCCGGAACGGGGCCATCAAGGTCACGAAAGAGATCGCGAGCGCCACCAGGGCAGTCCACAAGCGGCGCGTCAGACGGTGCCCGCGAAAAGGCCGGAGGGGTGGGGACGTATGACTTCCTCCATTTTCGTGCTACCCATAGTAATACCTTATGAAGTTTCATGCTACTGCCGGCCCGGGATGGCATATCCCGCTTCGCTAAGGCCGGCATTGCGAGTCCCGCGTGATACCGCTCGCCAAGCGCGGCGCACCCGGGGGAGCGTGCCAGGGGTGCCCCGGCGCGCACCGAGGCACATTGAGTTTGCCGGACCGGTGCTACGCGCATTCATTGGTGTGCTACGCTCAATCGAAAGATTTCAAGAGGTCCCCATGGCACATCTGAGCAGAATTGGCGTTTCCCTGGATTCGGAGTTACTTGACCGGTTCGACACGTTCATCGCGGAAAAGGGCTATGACAACCGTTCGGAGGCATTCCGCGACCTGATCCGCGACCGGCTGGTGGGCAGTGCAGTGGTGGCTTCGACGGCCCCGGTGGTGGGAACGGTGACGCTGATCTATGACCATCACGCGCGGCTTCTGCCGGAAAAACTTGCGGATCTTCAACATGAGCATCATGAAGTGGTGATTTCGACGCTCCACGCACATCTCGACCACGACACCTGCCTTGAAGTGGTGGTTCTGCGCGGCAAGTCGCGCAGCGTGCAAACCCTGGCCGACAAGCTCATCAGCACAAAGGGGGTCCGGCATGGGCGGCTGGTGATGAGTTCTCCGGACACGGTGTCCCCCCGCCATTCTCATCCCTGATCGGTAAAGCGGATTGGGAAACGGATCGCCGGCCAAGCCAGGATGTGGTTCCGAATCCCTCCAGCCGGCGAAGGTGTGCAAAATCTGTGCCTGGCGCAATGCGGTACTACCGCAGGAGGAGGGACTTACATTTCTGCATTGTCTCGCTGAAGTTTGCCTTCTATGATGCGTTGCGCCAAAGGAGCTCGTATGCCGGCCACCGCCAAGTCAGGAGATAAGGTAAAGCAGGTTGCGTCCGAGGCGCGGCACGCCCTCACGCCCAGTTGGGTGGGACGAGTGCCGCAATTGAAGCCGGGCGCATACAGCGATGGCATGCCCATCCATCGGGTGGAGTATCTCTGCTGCAAACTCATACTTCGCCCCAACCGGTTCACTTCGCGCGAGAGTTTATTCAACTTCGGCAAGGTGATGCGCGATCCGGCACGTGCGCACGGGGTAAAGTTCACCGACACCGGTTTCGTCGGGCAGCCCATCAAGATTCGCGAAGTCCTGTTCATCGATACCGAGGATTTTCGCCTGTACAACAACGCGTTCATCCTGCGTCGCCGGATTCCTTATAAGGATGGCTTCCCGATCGGCGATCCCGAAATTGTTTTTAAATTCCGCCATCCTGACATCCAAGTCGCGGCTGAAACCGACATGCGGCCGAACATCCTCGGCGACCATCGGGTGAAATTCAAGTGCCAGGCATTGCCGTTGAAGCAGAAACTCGGCGGCATCCGCCTGCTGTTCTCGCACAACGTTCAGTTCTTCCGTTCGGCGATCGGCATGGGCAGAGAGAATGTCTCGGACATGGATGCTCTGGTTGATCTGCTGCCGGCGCTCTCTCGCATTCGAAAAGAACCCAAAGAAAAGATCAAGCTGGTCAGCAACACGATCATTGAAGAGGTATTGCAAGATATTGGTCTCCTCGATTTTGGCCAGGGCATCGCCTGCAAGGCGAACGTCGCCATCTGGCGCACACGTGGCGAGCACCGGCCTTTGATTGGCGAGTTCGCCTTTCAATTCAAGTTTCAGGATCGCAATTTGCTGGGGAAAGAGGCGCTGCGGCGCGCCGAAGCATTTTTCGTCGACTTACAATATGCCGCCGAAGACTACCTTCTTCTGAACACGACGAAAACCGCCGCGGTGTACCGGCTTCTGGGGAACGCTCCGAAGTCGCACGAATGAGGCGCGCGAGTAGCGCTGTGCCGCACGCCGCGAAGCGGGGTGAACCATGACCGAAGCTGCCGCCACGCCACAGCCCACTCCCATGCGCGCATCGAGCGCGAGCGCGAGCGCGACCGCCTCCGTCTGGGAAATTTTCATCGCGTTTTTGACCATCGGGGCCACCAGCTTCGGAGGCGTCGTGCCCTACCTGCGCGACGGCCTGGTCACGAAGCGGGGATGGATCGACGACAAGGAGTTTGTCGAGATGCTTTCCATCAGCCAGTCGCTGCCAGGACTCAACGCGACCAATATGGCCATCCTGGTTGGCCAGAAACTCCAGGGCGGCACCGGTGCGATGGCAGCCATCTTCGGCATCTGCCTTCCCGGCGGACTGCTCATGTATGCGTGCGGCGTCTTCTACCATCTGCACGGCGACCATGCCTGGACGACGGCGGCTCTGAAAGGGGTGGCCGCGGCGGCTGTGGGTCTGATCTTGTACACCGTGGTGAACCTCAGCCAAAAGTCACTGTCGCGCAAGTTCGACTTCGTGTTCATGGCGGCCACAGTTCTCGCGGTGAACCGGCTGCACTGGTCGGTGCCGCGTGCTTTGCTGATCGTGGGCGCGCTTGCCATCCTGTTTCACCGGCCGGGGCGAATGAAAGCGAATCTTCCAGAATGAATCAGATCTCCACACTCGCGCGCGTTTTCGGCTTCCTGTCGCTGCTCACAGTCGGTGGAGGCATGGCCGCCTTCCCGGAGATGAAGCGTCTCACGGTCGATGTCCACCAGTGGCTGACGTTCCCGCAGCTTGTTCACATCTACAGCGTCGGCCAGATGGCTCCCGGCCCCAACATGATGATGATCGTGGTCATCGGCCAGTGGGCGGCCGGATTGGCAGGCGCGCTCGTCACGCTCATCGCATTCTTCGGCCCAACTGCGCTGTTGGCTTACGTGGTCGGCCGGGTTTGGAAACGGCTCGAGACATGGCCCTGGCGACGCTCGATTCAGGAAGGACTCGCACCGGTTTCCATCGGACTGCTTCTGGCCGGCTGCTTCACCATGGCGCGCGGCGCAATCTTCGGACTTGAAACCGGCGCCATCGCGGTCGGCACACTCCTCATATTGCTGCAGTACAAAGTGAACCCCGCCCTGCTGGTGGTGGCCGGCGCGGCCATCGGGGTGATCTCGTTCCTGCCGAAATAAAAACTTCCGCGAGATACGGTGGAGCGGGGTTTCGACCCGGTATTCAGGCTACGTCGTTTAGCAGCCCCACTCGGCTTCGCCCGGCTTGGCGAAGTAGCGGCAGTCGAGGTGGCGGGACGCGAGGTTGGCGTCGGTATCGGACGGGATTGCCTCGTCGTGGTGCGTGCTGTCGCCAGGTTCGGATTCAGCGGCAATGCAAATTCTGAGATCGGCATTGCTTTGGAGGGCTTCTCCGGCATGCTGTTTGGCAGCCAGATCGGAGAGAACGAGGCGCGCGGTGGCGACAAGGAGACGGCGCTGGTGCGCGTCTACCTGCTCCCAGGGCGCGGTCGCAGTGCGGCCATCAAAGCATCCAGTGAGGACGCCGTGATAGCGGTGAAACAGTCGAGCCAATTCTTCGGGCGAGATGCATTCGTCAACCGACATGGTGCGGGCACTCCTGTGGGTGAGAGTTTTGTGGTTTCAAAGTTTCGAAGAGCGGATTCACTGGCTGCTCGATTGGATTCGGAAAGCAGTGAGGATTGAATAAGGGGGGCATAAAAAGATCGTAAGGGCGGTTGCCAGTGCCCGTTGTTAGTTGGCCGGTTGCTTCTGACGACCGGTACCTGCCAGCACTTCCGATCGACCTTGGAACCAGTCAAGCAGGCGGGAGCGGAACTCCTCCGGCGCGGTTGAGATAGCGCCGCAGTGGTCAGCGTCAGGAACTTCCCAGAGAAGCACTCGCGGATTGCCGGCAGCGATGCGCTCGGAGTGGCGCACGGGGATGTTGCCGTCGATACGGCCATGAATAAGGAAGACTGGCGTCTGTGTCGAGGCGACCGCGGTTTCAGGCGAAACCTGGCCGAGATCGAGGCCGTATTTTTTCTCTCCGTAGTAGAAGGCGAAGGCGAGGGCGGGCCGCAAGAGGGTGCGTCCGAGCCATGGCCCGGTGTGGAAGAACTGCCCGGCACGGTCGTAGCCGATTTCGTGAAAGCTAGAGAAAGGGGACTCCGCAGCGACTGCACAGAAGTCCTGCTCGACGGTGAGCGACTGCAAGAGTTGCGCCGCGCCCATGGATTCGCCGAAGCCATCGATGCAATCGGGGTGCTGGTTGGCGGTAAGCCAGTTGAACCATTGGCGAATGTCGTTGCGCTCGAGCAGACCGTAAGTAGCCAGGGCACCGCCGCTGGAGCCGTGCCCGCGGGCGTCGGGAAGTAAAACCGCGAACTGATGCGCGAGGAGAAGATCGGCGTAGCCAAGCATCCCGGCGCGGTTGTCGCTGAGGCCGTGAAGGAGGATAACGGCCCGATGGTTGGATTCGGCCGGAAGCAGAAACCACGCACTCAGGCTGACGTGGTCGGGCGCTGCAATCGATACCTCGTAAAGCGATGCATTCCTGCCCCGGGCAAGAGTTCGAGCATGTTCCTCGTCCAGTTCGGTCAGTGGGCGGCGGGCGGGATGGAGAGTGATTTCACACAGATACGCTCCGGCGAAGAGAGAGAGGATGAGGTAGGTAACTCCCAGGATCGCGAGGCGACGCATAGGAGCAGATACGAAGAAACGAGACACGAAGTTCAGGAGCTAAGTCCTGATCCGAGGTTAGCGGCAAAAGGGGCCGCGAACGTGGGGCACCGTCGTGAAGTTTGTAATTTTGTAATTGAGTCATCCGGGATTGGCGGGATGTCGACGATCCAGCAGGAGTTCAAGGCTCCAGAGGCGTGAAGAAGATTCACCACCTCTGAAACCTTGAGATCCTGGAACCTTGAAACTCTGAAGCCTTGAAACTTTCTACAGCTTACTTCTTGAAGCGCTTGTTGACCTCGTCCCAGTTGACCACGTTCCACCAGGCTTGCAGGTACTCGGGGCGGCGGTTGTTGTATTTCAAGTAGTAGGCGTGCTCCCAGACGTCGTTGCCGAGGATCGGGTGCAGGCCTTGCGAGATCGGGTTGTCCTGATTGGGCGTGCTGATGACTTGCAGTTGGCCCTGCGCGTTCGAGACGAGCCAGGCCCATCCGGAGCCGAATTGTTTTGCGCCCGCGTCGTTGAATTTAGTCTGGAAATCCTTGAACGAGCCGAAGGCTTGCTTGATGGCGTCGCCGATCGGGCCGGTGGGGTCGCCGCCGCCGTTCGGTTTCATGATCTGCCAGAACATGGTGTGGTTGACGTGGCCTCCGCCGTTGTTGCGCACGGCGCCGCGAATGTCTTCAGGGATCGCGTTGAGGTCGCGGATGAGATCTTCGGCGGACTTGGATTGCAGGTTGGGATGCTTCTCGAGCGCGGCATTGAGATTCTTGACGTAGGCGGCGTGATGCATGTCGTGGTGCAAGTGCATCGTCTTCTCGTCGATGGTGGGCTCGAGGGCCGTGTAGTCGTACGGCAAAGGCGGTAGTTCGTGCGCCATAGTGGGTGTTTTCTCCAGAAGTGCCATGATTCGTGTCCTCCAGAAATGAAGATGACTTCAGACGGAGAACGGATGCAGCGGGAATTATAGCGGGAAGAGCGCACCGCAGGCTTCCGGCTGTAAGCTTTCGTCGTCAGGCTGCGGCCTCGGGCGGAGTCCGGCGTACGTTTGCGCGTGCATGCGTCGCAGCGTCCCCGGCTGCCCGTGCTATTTTGTCTCAGCAAATCAGGCGCTATCTTCCGCCGCTAGTTCTCAGGGCAGGTCGCGAGCTCAACGAAAGGCGCTGTGTCCATCCACCGGTCCAAGGGACAAAACGCGCTCTTGGCAGCAGGCTTCGGCGGAGTCTTGTTTGTACTGACATTTTTGACGCTGGGGACGATGGCTCCGGGCTATGACCCCTGGCGCAACACCATCAGCGCCCTTGAATTCACTTCTTTAGGATTCGCCCAACGGATCAACTTTCTTGTTTTCGGCGGGATGTTGATGGTTTTCGCTTTCGCGTTGCGCCGAGAACTCGTTGGGGGACGCGGGGCGCTCCTTATTCCGGTTTTTCAATGTCTTTCAGGGCTGGGAGTGGCGGGCGCCGGCGTCTTCGTCTATGAGCCTCTGCATTTGGTCTGCGATCTGATTGCATTCAACTCTGCGCTTCTCGTGCTTTTCCTGTTTGCATGGCGTTTTTCCGGGGACGCATGCTGGAAGGGATGGACGGCTTATTCAATCCTGACCGCGTTGCTGATGATGGCATTTCTGACCGCCTTTGGAGTTGCCAGTCATTCTGGAGGGCTGGCCGGGCTATTTGAAAAACTGGCATCACTCACGCGGACGGTTTGGTCCGCGTTGCTGGTTGGGAGGCTCTACTCCGGGCGGTCCTTACGCGTGATTCCGGATGTGTAAGGGAGAGTGGCGTCCGACCATTCCGGTTATTGTTCAGGTTTCGAAGTTGCTTTGAAGATGCGACGCAGAATTTTCTGATTCTTGCCGTAATTGGCGTGCGCGCTGGTGGGAGATACGATGAGCGGGGCAATCTTAAAGCCTGAATTTCGCACGTGGAGGTTTATGACAGTGACGCCTTCCATATCGGGAACATCCCAGGAGAGCAAGTCGTTCGGATCGCTCCATGCGATGATTTGCGGCTCGGGCGCTGCGGAAGCATTGGAATGCAGAAAGGCGGTCCTGACGTCGGCCCAGTGGGTAATGGAGGTCGGCTTCGTGTGTGTGGGTTCGGGAAGAGGAGACGAAGAGTTTGAAGATTGCGGGGTGGCCGAAAGACCGGCGAGTTCCAGAAGCCTGAGCTGGTTTGCGAGGAAGTAGAAGCCGGTGGTATGTGCTGAAAAATAATCGACGGTCCGTCGATCTTCGGCAGACATCGCGAACGCAGCCAGGTCGGGATTCTCAGGGCCAAGCCAATCCGAGTCGATTGCTGCGAGGGCAAGATAGCTGCCCAGGCTGTGGGTAACAACAAAGAACTCCGGCCCGGCAACGGCAGGGTTCATCGTCGCGAAGTCGACGCCGGCGGCGGCCATTGTGTTTCTGAGCAACTGCCGGATTCCAGCCGTCAGAATCTCCTGCATGGGACCGAGCGCCATCACAGCATCTCCGATGCCCCAATCCATGAGTCCACTCTTGAGGGCTCGATTGGCCAACGCCGCGTGACGGTGCGTGTGCTTTAGTTGCGACGCTTCCGGAGATCCGATCCATCCGTAGGCCAAATAACGGCCGGGGTGGTCCGGGTCGGGCTGATTGCCCGAGGAAGGCGAGCAGACGTCGATCCAGTGTTTCGCGGGTCCGGCGAGTAAGGCATCGTTTGGTACAAGCCACTTACACTTCAAGGCATAGACCAGGGGCCACCAGTTGTACTCGTCCAGGAAGATAGGGACGTGCGCGTGACCCACGATCTTATAGTGGTCAATGAATGGGGAGGATGCGTTCCACTCTTCTTGATTAGTCCAGACCGGGACTCCCATGTAGGTAAGGCGTGGAGGATGTTCATCGATGCCGAATGGGCCTCCTGTCGCATACGAGCGTCCCAGATAAGTCACATTACATTCGCCCAGATACTTGCAGATACCCTTGCGGAGCAAGAGTGAATCGCCAGGACCGACCTGGTTGATTCCGTGAATGTAGACCACATGAATCGCCTGTGCATGGTTGGCCTGATCCTCCCGCATGACGGCATCCCCGACCGACTGTGCTTTCGTGACATCGGCCCCCGAACCTGACTGTCCCAGGAGCATAATGGTGGTGCATAAAACGATAAGTGCGCACTTAGCTATACACTTATGTTTCATGTTGAACCGGTTCCGCGAACCAGCCCTGGACATTACCCCAAAAAGAGTGGCCATTGTTTCTCTCGCTCGAAAATGCCCGCTTTCGCCGCTTCCAAACCGCCGGCGAACATAGGCATCACGGTCTTGCGCCCTTCATTTCAAGCCACAGCGACCATATCTGAGCAATCTAAGAGCGAGTAGCGCCAGTAGTACTGGCAGAAATGACAGTTCCGAACTTACCTGTCGGACACTACAACCGACCTGCCCATGACCTTCCCCCTTACTCCGCACATTCCTGAATACGAGAGTTGATGTTAACTCCATCCTCGTTTTGAGCGGGGATGGGGGTGTGGGGCAAGGGGACGGCGTTTGAGTCCTCTTGCCCCACTCCAGCTCGGTAGAAGCTGCCGGCTGCAGCTGCCGCAAATTCGTTCGGCGTTAAGTATCCCAAACTGCTGTGTGGACGTTCTGCGTTGTACTCCTTGCGCCAGGCCGCGATCTTCATCCGCGCATCAAACAGGTTCTGAAACCAACTCACGTTCAAGCACTCCTCGCGCAGCTTGCCGTTGAAGCTTTCCAGCCGCCCATTCTGCATCGGCTTGCCCGGCTGAATGTGTGCCAGTTCGATCTTGCGTTCCATACCCCAGGCCAGGAAATGGCGCGAAGTCAGTTCCGGCCCGTTGTCGCAGCGGATCGTTTGCGGCAACCCGCGTTCGGCGATGATTCCCTCCAGCACCCGCGTCACTCTTCGACTCGCGAAGCTGGTATCGACTTCCAACGCCAAACACTCCCGCGTGTAGGCATCGACCACGCTCAACACCCGGATCGTGCGCCCGCACTCCACCGCGTCGTGCACAAAATCCAGCGCCCATTCCTGGTTCGCCGCCGTGCGCGCCACCAGCGGCCGGCCCTCGCGCACGCAGTGTTTCCGCTTCTTGCGCCGCAGCGCCAGCCCGGCCTCGCCATACACCCGCTCGACTCTCTTGTGGTTCACTTTCCATCCTTCCCGCTGCAACAGCACCTGCAGACGTGGCGAACCGTAGCGCGGCTTCTCCCGCGCCAGTTCTACCAGTTTCGTGCGCAGCGCTTCGTCCGTGCGCTTACTCTCATAGCGATAACTCGATACCGCCATGCCCATCAGCCCGCACACCCGGCGCTCGCTGGCCGCGTAATTGCTCCGCAACCAGCCCGCGTCCGACCGCTGGTCTACGAGCTCCAGCCGTTTTTTCGGATTAGCGCCTGCAGCATGTCTTTATCCAGGCTCAGGTCCGCCACCAGCTTCCGCAGCCGCGTGTTCTCCTCCCGCAACTGTTTCGCTTCCTGCGCCTCGCTCACGCTCATCCCACCGTACTTCGCCTTCCAGGCGTAAATCGTGTGCTTCGACACCCCTACTTCCCGCGCTACATCCTCCGCCTTCCGTCCCGCCTCCAGTTGTTTCAGTGCCCCGATCATCTGGGCTTCCGTGTGCTTCGTCCTCGACACCTCTCCCTCCGCTCTGTCGCGCTGCGCGCGACTAGGAAATCATACTCAGCGCTGTGCGGTTTTGAGGGGAAAGGTCAGTTACTTGGCCACTGTTAAAATCGTAGCTGTAGGAGGTTGTCTGATTCAGGGCATTCGTGACTGAAGTCAGAAGTGCGCCAACGTAAGTTAATCCATATCCGAAAGTTGTGGTGTTCAACTTGGGATCTTTTGAGGTATAAACCAAGCCGGTGTCATAAAACTGCCGAGTGGTACTCAGATAGCTACCTGAAGAATTCAGCCACTTGTTTACGGATGTCTGGTTTGCTCGATATGTGCCATTCAGCGGACTGGAATTGTGGTTGCTGGCCGGAACACCTGAGCTTGTGAGAGACGCATTCTCATCGTAGCCGTAGGTCGTGTACGCACAATAGGTTGCGACGCCATTGCACGTGTTGCCACTGCTGTCGTAGACGGCGACGGAGCTGATAGCGCTGAGGAAATTATATGTAAGGTATTGAGAAG
>Ga0335069_10000327_pt1 | contig 81553 bp, 76 predicted proteins | sample Lox_Sample_11_FD_206714 | JGI IMG/M metagenome (GOLD analysis project Ga0335069, IMG submission 206714) | Soil microbial communities from Loxahatchee National Wildlife Refuge, Florida, United States - Lox_Sample_1.1 | ecosystem: Environmental > Terrestrial > Soil > Wetlands | place: USA... | reverse complement strand
GGTGGCCAGGGACGGAATCGAACCGCCGACGCCAGCCTTTTCAGGGCTGCGCTCTACCAACTGAGCTACCTGGCCGTAACGTGGCTGGAACGCCTTTAGTGTACCATTCCCATATGGTTCGTGTCCGCTTTCTCGCCCTCCTTTTGATGCCGGTGCTGCTGTTTGCCTCCGGCCCTGTCAAGACGCGCAACGTGATTCTGGTTACCGCCGATGGCCTCCGTTGGCAGGATCTCTTCAACGGAATTGACCCGATTCTGGCGCACGAAAAGTCAGCGCACATGGACGCCGACGACAAGGACGCCGAGGAGCGCCGCAAGCGATTCAACAACCGCACCGCGCTAGCACCCTTTTTCTGGCTCACCATCGCGAAAGAAGGAATTGTCCTCAAGGATGTCGAAGTCACCAATTCATTCCGGGTGTCCTATCCTGGCTACTCCGAAATTCTCACCGGCCGGGCCTCCGACGACCTCATTACCGGCAACATTCCCCTTCAACAGCCAAACGAAACGGTGCTCGAATTTCTCCGCCGCAAGCTCTCTTTGCCCAAGGAGCGCGTCGCTCTTTTTGCGAGTTGGGACCATTTTCACTACATTGCCGAGCACAAGCCTGGGTCGATCCTGATCAATGCAGGCTCTGAAGACTCGACGTATTCACTCGCTCTCAGCCGCCTGCAGAAAGTAGCTCTCACTCCGTGGGATGAGGCCCGTCACGATGCCTTCACCTTCGAAATGGGTTTGGAATACCTGAAGACCGCCAAGCCCCGGGCGCTGGCGATTTCCTTCGATGAAACCGACGATTGGGCGCATGACAGGCGCTACGATCGCGTGCTCGACATGATCCATGCTTTTGATAGTTTCCTGAGCCGCCTTTGGACCACGATTCAAAGCCTGCCCGACTACCGCGATTCCACCACGCTGATCGTCACCAGCGATCATGGACGCGGCTCGACTCTCTCCGATTGGTCCGATCACGGCAGCAAGGTGCCGGGCGCGGACAAAATCTGGATGGCGATCATGGGGCCCGATACGCCGGCGTCCGGCGAGATCGCGGCGCACGCCGAGCAGCGCGATGTCGCGCCCACCATCATCAAGCTGATGGGCATCAATGCGGCGGACTATGTGGGCGCGACTGGCAAGCCGATCGCCGCTGCATTTCGCCCCTAGAGCGCCCTAACGAAAAATACCGGTTCCGCCGATCGTTCGCTCGTGACGGCTGCACTTGTCATCGCGATTGTCCGGCTCCTAACCGATTCCCAACCCATGGAGCGGGTGAGCTTCGCTGTAACCCACGCCGAAGACGCCCATCCGCAATATATTCGTATCTACAATCTGCCGGACGGCTTGCGGGAGATCGTCTTCCGGCGCGTCACTTCCTGGGACGACGATCCATCCCGCCCGATTCGCATCTACAACGCGCTCAGCGAAGGCGTCCAGGAAATCGTTCTGCCGCAAAACTAGTGGCGCGTTCTGAGCCGCCAGGTTGGGAAACGCACTCATGTGCGGGGTCATAACCCCTGGTGTCAGCCAGGGGAACCGCTGGCATGAGAGCGCTTTATCGAAATTTCAAGAGAACAATTTATCGGATGCGCATCCGTTAGCCAGTAGTGATCCTCCGCTGGCGCAGTGGTCCGTTTCTTCAACCCGCAACGGCGAGGGGTCCTGTATCGTCCGACGTCACGTCCAACGCGCAAAGACCCTCAGAGCTGTTGCCATGGCTGCCCCTCCTGGTCGATCCGGCCCTCCGTCAGAAGAGCGCACGGACTCCTTGATGGAAGGGTAAACGGGAGTTTGTGGGACGCAGGTGGGTGAAAGCCCGATGTGATTGAAAGGGCGCGAAATTGAGTCGTCCGTCCGCGCTGGATCAGTCGTGAAACACGCGGGCCGTCCCCGGTTTTCCAAGAAATTGCAGTTCAACTCATTACGAAGCCGGATGACAGCGCGATACTCAACTCAGCTTTGCGCTGCGGCCTTGCCCTTTCGCCGGAATCGCCTGAACAGCGAGCCTGCGCCGGACGTACCGAACGCGATCGTGCCGGGGAGGCTCAATTGGATTTCCGTGCCCGCGCCGGGACCGCTCCACACGTCCAACTTGCCGCCGATGCGCTCGGCGCGCTCGCGCATTCCAGGGAGACCGTAGTGGCCGGAGCGCCGTCCCTCCTTCATGATGGCCGGGTCGATGCCTTTGCCGTCGTCACGGATGCGCACCCGCAGGCTATCCCCGTACAGGATCTCGGCTTCGATGGCCTGAGCCTCGGCATGTTGGAACGCATTGCGAATGGCCTCGAGCGTGATCTGGTAGATTTCGTCGCGCAGAATCGGGTGGACATTGCGGGACGATCCTTGTACCCGGACCTTGAACGTTGCGGAGCCCAGGGCCGCTAGTTCGTCGCCAGCTACCCGCAGGGCTCGCGCGAGATCGTTTGTGAGGACCGTGGATGACCGCATATTCTGGATCGCCTCCCGGCCCTCGGCGATGGCCTCCGCGGACGTAGTGATCGCCCTCTGGAGGGTTTCGACGGCCTTTTCCGGGCGCCCGGAGAACATGTTGTAAGCGGCCTGCATTTGGATCAACGCGGCCTGAAAGGTCTGCAGCAGTGTATCGTGCAGATCGCGGGCGACCCGCAGGCGTTCCTCGACGCGACCGTCCAACTGCGCGTTGAACTCGCGCGCGATCTGATAGAGGCGAAGGCGGTAGAGCCCCCAGAGTAAGGCCAGAAAAGCCGCCGTGCACGACGCGTAGAACCACTTGGTCTGATAGTACGCCGGCGCGATGGAGAACTCCAGTGTGTCGCCGGTTTCGTTCCACACGCCGCTGTTGTTGGAGGCGATCACGCGGAAGCGGTAGCTGCCAGGCGAGAGATTGGAATACTGCACTTGGCGGTCATTGACCACCTCTCTCCAGTCCTGATCCTGACTCTCCAGCTTATATTTGAAGTGCACCTTCTCGGGCGCGACCAGGCTTACTGCGGTGTAGTCGATCTGCAGATCGCGAATCCGGGCCGGAAGACGCACATTCGAGCCGTTCAAGCCCTGCCAATAAGTCTTGCGGTCGGCGACGATTCGCTCGATGTGAACCGGCGGCGGGAAGTCGTTATAAGGAAGATGACGAGGATTGACGACCTGAACACTGTCCCCCGTCACGAACCATAGCGTGCCATCGGTCGACCTGGCCGCGACAGGACTGAAACTGCTCGGCGAAAGTGCGCGTAGCCGTGCGCCATCGGTCGCATCCAGGACGGCGGTTACCACCCTGCGCCGCGGATCGGCGATCCATGCGTTGAGTTCGGAGCGCGCGATGCGCACGAAGCCGCATGCCGTGTAAAGCCACAACGAGCGATCGTTGTCCTCGATCGAGCAGTGAATTGTGTCGCAGGGCAAGCCATTCGTCGTTGTGAGCGTGGCAATGTGACCGTCCTTGATCCGGCTGAGACCGCCCTCCTCGGTTGCCACCCATAGTGCGCCATCACCGTCGAGTTGAAGGTTGGCGATACGGCCCTTGCCGAGCCCGTCGGCGGCTTTGTACAAAGCCCTGATCCGGCCGTCCTTGAAGTACGATAGCGCCCGCTCGCCCCAGAACGAAATCCATACGCCGCCCCGATCCGCGACAATCACTTTGGCCCTCTCGGACTGTCCCAGCGCCGGCCATGGCAGCTTTTCGACTAAACGTTCCTCCCGCACGCGGTACAAGCCCTCGTTTCCCGCGAGCCACAGGTTGCCTTGACTGTCCCCGGTGATCGAATGCGCCTCTTCGCCCGGTATGGTGCGATGGAGCGTAAGAAACCGGTTTCCGTCGAAATACGCGAGCTCGGGTCCCGCGTACAGCCAGAGCCGTCCACGCTCGTCCTGAAAAAGAGATTCCACGAAATCGCCCGGCAGTCCATTCGCCTTTCGAAACGTGGTGGGTTGTCCGTTCTTCCACCTCGTCAAACCCTGGCGAGTGCCAATCCAGACACTCCCATCGCCGCCGCCGAGCACGGATGCAACCGCATCGCTCGCCAAGCCTTGTTTGGAGGAGGTTGTGGCAACGGGGAACTCACGAAACCGGTCGAGCCCGCCAGTCGTGGAAACCCAGATATTGCGTTCCCGATCTTCGAAGAGACAGAGCACGATGTCCCCGGAAAGGCCGTCCGACTCCGTAAAGACATCGGTCCGGCCGTTATACACATGGACGAGTCCATGCTCCACAGTGCCGATCCAGAGACCTCCGTTGCTATCCCGGAGGAGCTTATTGGCATTGAGTTCACGGCCGGCAAGCGGCCGCTTCGAACCCATCGGCGGTCGCATCGGATATGGAGTCGGATGCGCATGGAGCTTGCCGCTGGCCAGTTGCATGAGGCCGCCGCCGTAGGTGGACGCTAAAGGGCGCCCGTCTTCCGTTTCCGCCAAGCCGCTGATATCGCGCGGCTCGGCCGCCTCGCGCCGTGGAGGCCCGGGCTTCCATCGCCAAAGGCCGGAGTCTGCACCCACCCAGAGAGCGCCTGAACGGTCCTCATAAATAGCCCAGACAGTTTTGCCAAGGGCGCCATCATCCCCGAAGCACTGACTGGAGCCGCGTCGCATTGCGCAGAGCCGGGTGTATGAACCTACACCGCCCCGTGTGGCGGCCCAAACTGTTCCCTCGCGGTCCTCGAACAGCGATTGCACGAACCGCCCAGCGAATTCCGGGTGATGCGTCAATTTGACGCCATCCCAGCTTACAAGGCCCGAGAACGTGCCAATCCAAAGAGTTCCGTCGCGTGCGCCAACCAGCTTGAACGCGAACCTCTCAGGCAGTTGTTGTCCGGCAGGGGGCTGCCACGGCACAGCGCTAACGCCATCGAATCGGAACAGGCCGAACTCGCCGCCGAGCCAGAAATACCCGTCAGGTGTTTGAGCCATGCCAAAGATGTTGCCAGCCGAGAACCCGTCCCGGAAGGTCCACGCGTAGTGGGCGTATTGGTTGACATCGAGCGACGGATTCAAGGCGAAGGCACACGGACACAGCGCCGCAAGCAGGCTCACGACAACCACGTCTTGTGACTTTCCGATCGCGATCACTGGTTAAGCAATTATCCCGCTTCCTGGCACGATTCAGGGAAATATTGATTTGGAAAACTAGGGACCCGCGTGTTCCCGATGCGAACGACGCATCATCGAGTTCATCTTATCGCACATGAATCGCGATGGCGAAGATACTCACGCGAGCCTTGCGTACGCACCCGGCCCCGCTCAGCGTTTTGCGGTAACCGGCGGCTTGTCCCCCGGCTGACGCCGGGGGCTGCGCAAGAAGGGGAGGTGCCCCGGCTTTCCGCCTACTTCTTCTCCTCGTACACCGAATTGTGCGATTCCTTTTCCTTTTCGCGCTCAATGTACGGGATCCCCTTTTCCATCCACGCCGGCTTCGGCGCGTCCTTTAATAAGTAGTCGAAGAACTCCTGCATTCGCACCGTGTAATCCTTCTGGTCCGGACGCCGGCGCAGGCCATGCGGCTCGCCGTTGTAGTTGAACAGGTAGGCCTCCTTACCCAGGCGGCGCATGGAGAGGAAAAACTCGATGCCCTGATACCACGGCACCGCGTCGTCATTATCGTTTTGCAGGATCAGTACCGGGGTCTTGATGCGGTCAATCTGAAACACCGGCGAATTTTCGATGAATCGCAGCGGATCTTCCCAAATCGTGCCTCCGATTCGGCTCTGCGTCTTTTCGTACTGGAATTGGCGCGGCAAACCCGTGCCCCACCGGATACCGTTGTAGGCGCTGATCATGTCCACCACCGGAGCGCCCGCCTCCGCAGCGTGAAAAATGTTCGTTTGCGTCAATAGATACGCCGTCTGGTAGCCTCCCCAGCTATGTCCTTGAATCCCGATCGCGTTGCGATTCACGTACCCCTTTTCCACCACCGCCTCGATCGCGGGCAGCACGCACTTCAGTGCGCTCTGGCCTGGATGGCCCGTGGTGTACACGATGTCCGGCGTAAGTACGATATAACCGTTGCTCACGTAATACGCGATGTTGATCGACGTTCCCGGCGCCGGCCGGACGAAATTATGGACATTCTGAGAAAGGCGCTCGTAGAGATAAATCATCATCGGATACTTTCTCTTCGAATCGAAATTCTCAGGTTTGTAGAGAGCCGCCTGTAACTCCATCCCGTCGTCGTTGCGATACCTGATCAACTCGCCCGTGCCCCACAGGATCTGCGCCTGTTGCGGATTCGCGTCCGTCGCCTTATTCAGCTGCCGGAATGTCGAATCGGTGATGAAAATATCGGGTTGATCCCTGAAGGTGGTCGCCGTCATCATCACAACGTCGGCGTCCTTGGCCTTGCCAAGCGCCCGGTAATTCTTCGGGCCCATCAACAATTTCTGCAACGCTCCTGTCTCGATGTTTGGCAGCGAATAAAAGCCCGTATCGCGTGTTTCCGTATTTTCCGCGCGCAGCAGGAGCGGCTTTGAAGGATCGATGCCGCGCTCTTCCTCGCTGTCATCCGTGTCGAGCCTTACCACGCGAAATTGCGTGTGCGAGGCTCGCCCGTCGGTCAACCTCTTCGCGAGGCCACCGTCGGGGGAAACAGCCCAGACGTCGTACATGTCATACAGCAGAGCCCACCTGCCGTCCTTGGTCCATCCGCCTGATCCGTAGGCGGGAGGTGTATCCGGCGTGTCATGCTCTTCGTTGAAGAACGTGGCGCCCGTCTTGGCGGTTAAATTGGTCGTCGCTCCATCCGGCGTGCGAATCGACCACCAGTGCTTATCTTTGAACGCGAGAAGATAGGTTCCATCGGGTGAAAATTGTACGCCGCCGCCCCCACGCCCCCCGCCGCCGCCTCCGCGCATTTGCGGCAGGAGGAGCTTCCGTGAACCCGTCGAGGTGTCCACCAGGTAAACGTCGTTGTAGGTCGCGTCATAATCCACCAGATGCCGGAGAGCGCGGTCGTCCAGGCCGATGGCGTAGCGCCCGTCATCGCTGGGCGCGAGGCCGATCATCGTCGGATCGGAAAGCTGCACGAATTTTCCATCGGTCAGATTCAGAACGGCGCGATAGGAGCGTGTGCGCTCCTGCGCAGCCCGGACCTTCTGCATCGGCTGAATGTAGTCGTCGTTCCACCGCCACAGATCCGCGACCACTTTCTCTTCATTCGGCCCAGGAGTTGCTGTCGACGGGGGAGGCGCATCGCTTTCCGCCGCCGCCACTGTATCCAGCGGCGCGGCGCTCACGAACAGCCTCGATCCATCGCGCGAAAAACTCACCGGCCCGCGCTCAAAAATCGCGTAGCCCGCTCGGAACCCCGGCATCGTTTCAGAGACAACCTCCTTGGCCGATGCGGACTGCCGGTCCCACGAATAAACCTTGTACTTCGGAGGCTTCGCCGATGCCGCTTCCTTGTCGCTGAGAAACGCCATCTGCTTCTGCGCGAAATCCCAGGTCAGTTTGGAATAGCGTCCCTTTCCAGAAAGCAGGGCCGATGGAGCCGATTCGCTGCCCGGCGCGATCCAGTAGACGCCGTTTGACTCTTCCTTCTTCGATGCCACCGTGTAGGCCAGAGTCTTGCCGTCCTTGCTCATCGAATAATCGGAAACGTCTTCAATGGTGCGATCCTTCTCCAGGCGCAGGTCGCGAACGACCATGTCAGAGCCTGTCTTGTTGCGCCCGTTGCGGCCTCCACCGCTGCGTCCCCCGCGGCCCTGATCCCGGCGGTCGTTATTTTCCGCCGTCGTCGCAGCGCCCGAAGGCTTAGGGCCCTTCAGGTACGCTACGAAGCTCTCGCCCGTCTCTGGGACCTGAAAGCTCTCCACATCGCCAATGCGCGTGGCTTTCATCGACGTCAGGTCGAAAATCAGCAGGCTCGGCTTGGGCATTTCGTCGGCCCGCTTCTTGTCTTTTTTCGCCTGATCCGTGTCGGCCTTCTTGGGGAACGCCGTCGAGATCAGGAACTTGCCGTCTGCCGTGAACGCCAGCTTCACGCTGCGCGCCGGGCCCCCCGCACCCTCCGCTGGAACCTCGAAATTCTGCGTGTCGGGCGCCGGAGGCAGCGCGCCCGCATTCTCCCTCGCCTCTTTTCCCGTCGCGAGGTTGCGTACCACGATCTGCCCGTCGCCCTCCTCGGGAAACAGACTGTAGGCGAGAAACTTCCCATCGCGCGAAAGCGCCTGCCCGGAGATCGTATTCCAAGGGTCGTAATCGCGATGATTCATGGGACGTTTCGCAGCGGTCTGCGCGATGGCGGCCAGCGAAAATACGGCGACAATAGCAATACGGGACAGCTTGGGTTTGTGCATGAATGGGACCTTTTAAAGAATTATACGCGTACGGCTTGGCGGGAAGGTTTCACTTCATGTCCGGCATGTCCGTCGAGATCGCCCCGCCGGAGCGATTGGTGTATCTGACGAGTGGGGAGTTCTTCAACGGCGGCGCGAGCTTCAGCTTGCCTCGCGGCTTTAGCCATGGACTACTCCAGCCGGTAGTTCGGAGCTTCCTTGGTGATGATCACGTCGTGCACGTGGCCCTCGCGCAGGCCCGCTGATGTGACGCGCACGAAGCGGCCGCGTTCGCGCAGTTCCTGGATCGTCGCGCAGCCGCAATAACCCATCCCAGCGCGCAGGCCGCCGACCAGCTGGTAAACAAGGTCCGCCAGCATGCCCTTGTACGGCACGCGTCCTTCGATGCCTTCCGGCACCAGTTTGCCACTGGCTTCCTGCGCGTAGCGATCGCTCGAGCCCTGGGCCATCGCGCCCATCGAGCCCATGCCGCGATAGCTCTTGAACGTGCGGCCCTGATAGAGAATCGTCTCTCCCGGGCTTTCTTCGGTTCCCGCGAGCAGGCTGCCGATCATCACAGAGTCCGCGCCCGCCGCGATCGCCTTGGTCACATCGCCCGAGTACTTGATGCCTCCGTCGGCAATCACGGGGACGCCCGTGCCCTTCACCGCTCGCGCGCACTCGCTGATTGCCAGGATCTGCGGCACGCCCGCGCCGCTGACGACGCGGGTCGTGCAGATCGAACCGGGGCCGATGCCGACCTTGATCCCATCCACGCCCAGCTCGATCAGATCGCGCGCGCCCTCGTAAGTTGCCACGTTGCCGGCCACGAGATCCACTTCGGGGAAGGCCTTCCTGATTGCCTTGATTGCGTCCATCACGCGGGAACTGTGTCCGTGCGCGGAATCGACGCCCAGCACATCCACTTTTTTCTTCACCAGTTCCTGGGCGCGTTCCAGAAAATCGCCCGAAGAACCCAGCGCCGCGCCGACCCGCAAGCGCCCCTGCGCGTCCTTCGCCGCGTTCGGATATTTCAACTTTTTCTGAATATCCTTCACGGTGATGAGGCCCTTCAGCATGTAGTGCTCGTCCACAACCAGCAGTTTTTCCACGCGGTGGCGATGCAGAATCGCCTCGGCTTCCTCGAGCGTGGTGCCGACGGCCACCGTGATGAGATTTTCCTTCGTCATCACGTTTTCGATGGGCAGGTCGTAGCGCGTCTCAAAGCGCAGGTCGCGATTGGTGAGAATACCAACCAGGCGCCCGTTTTTCGTCACCGGCACCCCGGAGATGCGATACCGCTTCATCACTTCGAGCGCATCGGAGATTTTCTGCTCCGGATCCACCGTCACGGGATCGACGATCATGCCGCTCTCCGAGCGTTTCACCCGGTCCACTTCCTCGGCCTGCTTGTCGATGGGCATGTTGCGGTGAATCAGGCCGATGCCGCCCTGCTGCGCCAGCGCGATCGCCAGGTGGGACTCCGTTACCGTATCCATGGCGGCGCTGAACACGGGAATGTTCAGCGTGATGTTTCGCGTGCCGAGCGTGCGTGTGTCGGTTTGCGCGGGAACAATGTCGCTGTGCGCGGGCAGCAGCAGAACGTCGTCAAAGGTGAGACCTTCCGGGATCGTTTCGAGGATCATGCGGTATTTCTATTTTACCGCTCTCGAAACCCTAGCGCCCTTCTTCGTCGATGGAGATCTTGAGCGCGCGCAGGAATTTCTGATCCTGGGATGTCAGCTTGATCTTGCCGACCCGTCGCCGTGCGGGCTCCGGCGGCGCCTCAATTTCCACGTTCTCGCCATCCTCGGATTCGTCGGTGTCCTCGCGCTTGTTGAATCCGATGGTCGCTTCGAGGACCAGGAACACATCGTATCCGGCGCGTTTGATCTCTCCAATCGCGGCGGCGATGCGGTCGGAATCGGAAAGCGATTCGTTGATCGCGTTCCCCAACTCCTGCATAAGCTCCTTTAGTCGTTCTTCCAAGAGTCCCTCGATTCTCGCCGGTCCTTTTACCGGGAACCACCCTCAGGATATCATCGTCCTTGCCGCGCGTCCCACCCGGGAACGGGCTCTCTTTCAATATCGGCTCACTTGGCCGCGAATGTTAGGATGAGTATATCAGCGATGGCGCAGCAAAACACCAAGGTGGGCTTGGCCGGACGGTTCCTTCATCACGTGGTTCCCGGCGTCATTCGCCCGCTTCATGCCCTGTGGAATGAGGTCATTGGGTTCATCTTCATCGTGCTTGCGGTTTGGGCTGCTCCTTCAGCCTGGCGCAACATCCGCAAGTATGACGGCGACTCCGCGAGTTTCTTTAAAGCCGCCATTTCCGTCGGCTTCGCCCTATTGATGGCGTGGTTCGCTTTCATTTCCTTCCGTAAAGCCAGAAAGATCAGCCGGTCATGAGCGATCTTCCCGGATCATTTCCTTTCACCCGGGGTATTTACCCGGATATGTACCGCGGGCGCCTCTGGACCATGCGCCAGTATGCCGGCTTCGGCACGGCCGAGGAGAGCAACCGTCGCTACCGTTATCTGCTGTCCCAGGGTACTTCAGGATTGAGCGTGGCCTTCGATCTCCCCACGCAGATGGGCCTCGACTCCGACGATCCGTTTGCCGCGGGCGAAGTCGGCCGCGTCGGCGTCGCCATCTGCTCGCTGGCCGATATGGAGACGCTGTTCGACGGCATCCCTCTGGAGCGCATCACCACGTCGATGACGATCAATTCCACCGCGGCAATTCTTCTTAGCCTATATGCGCTGGTCGCGCGGCGCCAGGGCGCGAACGTGCGCAAGCTGTCCGGGACCATTCAGAACGACATTTTGAAGGAGTATATCGCCCGCGGAACCTATATTTATCCGCCGCGGTCCGCGATGCGAATCATCACCGATCTGTTCGCTTGGGCCGGCACGGAGATGCCCGAGTGGAACACGATTTCCATTAGCGGTTATCACATCCGCGAGGCCGGTTCGACGGCGATTCAAGAAGTGGCTTTCACCTTGGCCAACGCGATCTCCTATATAGAAGCGGCGTTGAACGCGGGATTGAATATCGACGCCTTTGCGCCTCGCCTGTCGTTCTTCTTCAACGCGCACAACAATTTCTTGGAGGAGATCGCCAAGTATCGCGCTGCGCGGAGGCTCTACGCGCGCTTGATGAGAGATCGTTTCGGCGCGAAAAATGCCCGGTCGATGATGTTGCGGTTCCACACGCAAACCGCCGGGTCATCGCTTACCGCGCAGCAGCCCGACGTCAACGTGGTCCGCACCACCCTGCAGGCGATGGCCGCCGTGCTCGGCGGCACGCAATCGCTGCATACGAATGCGCGCGATGAGGCGCTGGGCCTTCCCACTGAGGAATCGGCGAGCCTCGCGTTACGCACGCAGCAGATCATCGCCCACGAAACCGCCATCACCAACGTCGCTGATCCCTTTGGCGGCAGCATCGTCATCGAGAAGATGACGGACGAAATCGAGCGGGGCGCGCTCGCGTACATCGAGCGGATCGACGCCATGGGCGGCACGCTCGCCGCCATCGAGGCAGGCTTCCAGCAGAGTGAAATTCAGAGTGCGGCTTACGAGTATCAGCGCGCCGTCGAATCCGGCGAGACCGTCGTCGTCGGCGTCAATCGTTTCAGACAAGAGGGCGAAACGTCGCCCGCAACATTCCGCATCGATCCAAAAATCGAGCAGGCCCAGATCGCCCGGCTGCGCGAACTGCGCGCCATCAGGCCACCGGTGGAAGAAAAGCTCAACGCGCTGGAGCAGGCCGCCCGCGGGTCGGACAATCTGATGCCGAAGATTCTCGACGCGTGCGCGGCCATGGCCACAGTCGGCGAGATCTCAAACCGCCTGCGGCTTGTGTTCGGCGAGTACAGGGAATCGTAGACTGCCGGGCAGCGCCGACGATGAACGCCATGCGTAAAGCATGCGGGAAGCTTGATCCCCAGACTCTTACGCCAGGGGCTGTATCCGGCTGACAGCCCCGCACGTCAGTGTGGGGATCGACCGGATCCTCGCGCGGCAACCCCAGATGATCTGGAGGTCTACAGCGGCAGGATCTCTTCCCGCACCGGATCGAAATGGATCTGCCTCTTTTGCAGATACGCGATGTTACCCAGGTGCGACGCCTGCGCTGAGCGGTGGCCGATGTAGACGTCTCCGTTGGGGCGCTTCCTGGTCCGCATGCAGTCCAGAAAGTTTTCAACGTGATCGATAGTCAACTCGCGCGCGGCTTTCACGATTTCCGTTTTGGCGCCGCGAGCGGCAGGCGTATATTCAAACCGGTCACGGAAAATGAGGAGGCGGCCTTCGGTGCCGCACATCTCGACCCCCGCGCCGGTGATTCCCGGCGCCAGAGTAGCTTCGAACGTCGCGGTCCATTCCCGTGGATACTGCAGCAGTACGTTGATCGTGTCCGGAGCCGTGCGGCCGTCCTTATAGTTGTAAATTCCGCCCACCGCTTCGGCCACTACCGGATCGTCCTGCTTCATGAACATGTGCACCACGTCTATCCAGTGCGTGAACAGATCCGTCACCTGGCCTCCGCCAAAATCGAGATAGGCGCGGAAGTTGTAATACTGCTGCGGATCGTAGTCGCGCCACCTCACCGGGCCCAGGAACTGCGCCCAATCCAAGTTCGACGGCTGGGCCTGCAGTGACGCCGGAGCCTTGCGCAAGTGGTATCCATTGCCATGCCACCACGTGCGAGCCAGGGTGATCTTGCCCAGTTTGCCTGCTTGAATATACTCGTCGCGCGCCTGAATATAATGCGGGCCGGAACGCTGCTGCATGCCCACCTGGAACACACGTTCATGGATGCGCGCCTCCTTGACAATCCGAGGGCCTTCCTCAATCCTGAGCGTCAGCGGCTTCTCGCAATAGACATCCTTGCCGGCGCGAACCGCGTTGATGGCGCAGCCGGCGTGCCAATGGTCCGGCGTGGCGATCAGCACGGCATCCAGTTCCTTCATCTCCAAGAGCTTGCGATGATCGGTGAATCCTTTCGCGCCCTTCGCTTTACCAAGCGCCTCGTCCAGCCGCGCGCCATAGACGTCGCAGGCGGCCTTCACGTCCACCGATTCGTTCTTTTGGAACACACTCATGACGTACTGCCCGCGATCCCCCGCGCCGATCAGACCGAGATTGATGCGGTCGTTTGCGCCCATAATCTTTTGGTAAGAGGCAGCGGTAAACGCGGCTGCGGTGCGGAACATGTCCCGGCGGTTCATCATAATGGAATCAGCATATCGCAATGACAAGACAAGTTCACATCGTGGGCGCCGGTCTGGCCGGGTGCGAAGCCGCCTGGCAGATCGCGCGTGCCGGAGGCAAGGCGATCCTCTATGAGATGCGCCCGGCCAGGAGCACGCCAGCGCACAAGACCGATTGGCTCGCCGAACTCGTGTGCAGCAATTCGCTTAAGAGCGAGCAGGAAAACAGCGCTCCGCGATTGTTGAAGGACGAACTCCGCAGGATGGGCTCGCTGTTGATCGGCATCGCGGATCGCGTGCGGGTTCCCGCCGGCCACGCTCTTACCGTCGACCGCGAACTGTTCGCCGCCGAGGTCACGCGAGCCATCACAGACGACCCTAATATCGAGTTACGCAGAGAGGAGATCACTTCTTTATCGCCGGATAGGAAGTGGATCATCGCCAGCGGCCCTCTGACCTCCGACGCGCTTGCCGTCGAAATCGCGCGTATTACCGGCTCCGAGCGGCTCTTCTTCTACGACAGCATTAGTCCGATCGTGGACGCCGATTCCATCGATACCTCGATTGCGTTTCGCGCTTCGCGCTATGGGAAATCGCTCGATGGAACCGACGATTATCTGAATTGTCCCATGGATCGCGCCGAGTATGAGGCCTTTGTCGACGCTCTGCTCAGCGCCTCAAGCGTGCCCGCGCACATCGAGCAGGACAACGTGAAGTATTTCGAGGCCTGCCTGCCGATTGAAGAGATCGCCCGCCGCGGACGGGACACGCTGCGCTTCGGACCGATGAAGCCGATGGGACTCACCGATCCGCGCACCGGCCGCAGGCCTTGGGCGGTGGTCCAGCTCCGCTCGGAAAACGCGCGCGCCGGCAGCTGGAACTTGGTGGGTTTCCAGAACCATATGCGATTCGCGGATCAGGCGCGCGTCCTGCGAATGATTCCGGGCCTGCAGAATGCGCAGTTTCTGCGCTACGGCCAGGTTCATCGCAACACCTATATCAATGCGCCCGCGCTGCTGGATGCCACACTGCGTCTGCGCGCGCAACCCAATGTTGTTTTTGCCGGGCAGATTTCCGGCGTCGAAGGCTATGTTGAATCCATCGCGACGGGTCTAATCGCGGGTATCGCATCGGTACAGGATGAACCGCGTCCGTTTCCCCGGGAGACAGCGCTCGGCTCGTTGTGTGCCTATGTTTCCGGTGCCGACCCAGTTCATTACCAACCCGCGAACATCACGTTTGATCTGTTGCCCAAGCTGGAACATCCGCCGAAGGACCGAAAACTGCGCCAGGCCGAAGTCTGCCGCCGCGCCCGCGCTGCGCTGGACGCGCACTTACTAGCCCATGTCTGAACTCGCTTTAGCCATCCAACGGTATCTGGACAGCCTCCGCCAGGCCAACGTGTCTCCGCATACGTTGCGCAACTACGAAGGCGATCTGCGCCAGTTCTCCGAGTACCTGTCGCCGCCCGACGCCGATCCGCCGCCTCCGCCAAACATCGATTCTCTGCTGTTGCGCGAATGGCTCGGCGCACTGTATCAGCGCGGCCTGGACGCTGTGTCGATCCGGCGGAAACTAGCCTGCATCCGGTCGTTTTTTAAATTTCTTTTCCGCGAAGGGACCATCGCGAGCAATGCCGCGCGGCTGGTGCGCACGCCAAAGGCGGCGAAGCGGATTCCAGCGGTGCCCACGGCGGAGCAGACGAATCTTCTCGTCGACGGCGTGGCGGCCGATACGCTCGACCGGCCCCATCCGGAGCGCGATCTGCTGCTGTTCGAATTTCTCTACGGCTGCGGTCTGCGGATCAGCGAACTCGTCGGTCTGAATCTCTCCGATCTGGATCGGTCGGAAGGCTGGATTCTGGTTCGCGGCAAAGGCCGCAAGGAGCGGCAAGTGCCGTATGGCTCCAAGGCCGCGGCCGCGCTGGAAAAGTATCTGGCTGTTCGCAATTCGCCGCAGGCCCCACTGTTCCTCAACCATCGCGGTGAGCGCCTCACGGACCGCGGCGCGCGAAGCATCGTAAAGCTGTACGCTCGCCTGTTAGCCGGCGATTCCGCGCTGCACCCGCACAGTCTGCGCCACGCCTATGCGACGCATCTTCTCGCCGACGGCGCCGATCTGCGCGCCATTCAGGAATTGCTGGGCCACGCGCGCCTTTCCACCACGCAAAAATACACCCAAGTATCGCTGACCGATCTGATGGCCGTGTACGATCGTGCCCATCCCAAGGCCCGCAAGAAATAAAAAAGCGCGCAACCGGACTTGCGATTGCGCGCGAATATTGTGGCACGCCCAATCGTGCGTGCCGCGTCGAGACTCTTTTCGACGCCTGTTGAAGCCTCCGCAGGCATCGAATCATGTACGACATGTCGACGCTGCGGCTAGCATAATTCCCGCAACCGCTAGATTCAAGTGCCGCATTGTTTCAACCTCCACTGGTACAGATGCGTGAGAATTATGCGGGTTTCTGGCTCCTTTCACGCGACAAACTGGAGTTTTTCCTCCACTTACTTCTCGGCCATGACCGGATTGCGCAACTCCCCGAGGCCTTGGACGCGAACGATGCACTCGTCGCCATCCCTAAGATAACGAGGCGGTTTTCGCGCGAAGCCTACACCGGACGGCGTACCCGTGGAAATGATGTCGCCGGGCTCCAGGGTCACCACGCTCGAAATAAATTCGATCAATTCCGGAATCTTAAAAATCAATTCCCGAGTGTTCGATTTCTGCAAAACCTCGCCGCCGATTTCGAGCGAAATGTCCAGATTATGCGGATCGGCGATCTCATCCTTCGTGATGATCGCCGGGCCCATCGGCGCGAAAGTGTCACAGGTCTTCCCCATCAGCCACTGCGTGGTAGCCATCTGCAGATCGCGCGCGCTCACATCGTTGACGATGGTGTATCCGAACACGTGATCCATCGCCTTCGACGCGGGAATGCGCCGCCCGCCGGAGCCGACCACCACCGCGAACTCCGCTTCGTAATCCGGCTGCGACGTTTCCTTCGGTAGCACGATAGTCGCGCCCGGCCCAATGACGGAATTGGGGAATTTGTTGAAAATCGTCGGTACTTTGGGGATCGCCATGTTCGATTCGATGGCGTGATCGCGGTAGTTCAGGCCGACGCAAATGAACTTCGGAGGGCGGGGAATCGGCGCCAGCAGCGTCACCTCCGAAAGAGGAACGGGGTCGCCCGTGACGGTCGGGATTGCCCCGCCTCCGAAAATCACCGCGACCATCGGCGTGTCCAATGAAGTTACCTTGTCGCCGGATAAAATTCCGGCCGTCGCGCCATGTCCTCCATGGCGAAAAGTTACGAGTCGCATAACTTCTGAGAGTACACTAAAAGAAAATGAAGAAAGACGCGATCCTCCGCTCCATCCTTGAGATCGGAGTAGTTCCCGTGGTGCGCACCTCCAGCGCCGAAAGCGCCATCCGCGCGATTGAAGCCGTGTACGCCGGAGGCATCCGAGCCGCCGAAATCACCATGACCGTTCCCGGCGCGATCAAGGCCCTGGAGAAATTGGCTGACGCGTTCGGCGACAAACTGGTGCTAGGCGCGGGTACCGTGCTCGATCCGGAAACGTCGCGTATCTGCATGCTCGCAGGAGCCGAGTTTTTCGTCACGCCGGCGCTGAATCTGAAGACCATCGAGATGGCCAACCGCTACTCGAAAGTGATCATGGCGGGCGCACTGACGCCCACGGAAGTCGTCACGGCCTGGGAAGCGGGCGCCGATTTCGTGAAGGTGTTCCCCTGCGGATCTGTCGGCGGGGCGAAATACATAAAGAGCTTGAAAGCTCCCCTGCCGCATATCGAAATGGTGCCCACCGGAGGCGTGAGTCTGGAAAACACCGCCGATTTTCTGCGCGCGGGCGCGGCCGCCGTGGCGGTAGGCGCGGAATTGATCGACGCCAAGACCATCGCCGACGGGCGATACGAAATCTTTGAACAACGCGCGCGGCAGTTCCTCGCCGAAGTTGCGAAGGGCCGCGCATAAACAACATGGCACGCATAGAACGCGCTCTCTTGAGCGTCACCGACAAGACCGGAATTGTGGATTTCGCCCAGGCCCTCACTTCGCTGGGTGTCGAAATCGTCTCCACGGGCGGAACGTATCGCATCTTAAAGGATGCTGGCGTCGCGCCTTTGCGCGAGGTGTCGGCCGTCACGGGATTTCCTGAAATGCTCGACGGACGCGTGAAGACGATTCATCCGCGCATCGCAGGAGGTATTCTCGCCAGGCGCTCGCGGCCTGAGCACATGGCCGCTATCGAGGCCCACGGCATTCCGAAGATCGATTTGGTCTGCGTCAACCTCTATGAATTCGAGAGGGTAGCCGCCGATCCCGACGCGCCTCTGGCAGCGCTGATTGAACATATCGACATCGGCGGCCCGACGATGATCCGCGCGGGGGCGAAGAATTATCAAGACGTCGCGGTGGTGACCTCCTCTGCCGATTACGCCGCGTTGATTGAGGAACTGCGCGCCTGTGACGGATCTTTGTCGCCCGAGACGCATTGGAATCTCGCGAAGAGAGCCTTCGCCGCGACGGCGGCCTATGATCGCGCCGTTTCCGCGCGCCTGGCCGAGATCCCGCCCACGGGCGAGCCGTTGCCCGCCACGCTCGACATCCGGGCGCCTCGCGCGATGGCACTGCGCTATGGCGAAAATCCGCATCAATCGGCGGCGCTATACGCAAGCGGCAAGACTGGCATCGCAGGAGCCGAGCAGTTGCACGGCAAGGAGCTTTCCTACAACAACCTGGTGGATCTGGATGCGGCTTGGCAGCTCATCGGCGAGTTCGACGCCCCGGCGTCGGCCATCATCAAGCACACGAATCCGTGCGGCTGTGCCGAAGCTGCGAGCCTTGCCGAAAGCTACCGCCGCGCGTTCGAGGCCGATCCGGTTTCCGCGTTTGGAGGCGTGCTGGCTTTCAACCGCGAGATCGATGAAGCCACGGCGCAGGAGATCGCCAAGACGTTCATTGAAGCTATTGGCGCGCCGCGTTACTCCGAAGCGGCTCTGAAGATTCTCACCGGGAAGAAGAATCTTCGGTTATTGCGCGTCACGGCCGCGCCGCTGGAGCCGGTGGTGAAATCCATCACCGGCGGATATCTCGTGCAGACGCCCGATGTGCATCGGCTGCTACGGGCCGACGCGGTGGTGAAGACCAAGCGGATGCCGACCGAAGATGAGTGGGCGGCTCTCGAATTCGGCTGGAAAATCTGCAAGCATGTAAAATCCAACGCCATCGTCTACGCGCGCGCAGGACAGTCCATCAGCGTGGGCGCAGGTCAAATGAGCCGCGTGGATTCGGTTAAGGTGGGCGCTATGAAGGCGGTGCTGCCCCTCAAGGGCTCGGTGCTCGCTTCCGATGCCTTCTTTCCATTTCCCGATGGCGTCGAGGAAGCCGCGAAGCACGGCATAACGGCTGTGGTTCAGCCGGGCGGATCGGTCAAGGATGCCGAAGTGATTGAGGCCGCCGACCGGTTAGGCCTGGCGATGGTGTTCACCGGCGTGCGGCATTTCCGGCATTGATCCCTCGGTGATTACTTTTCGCTCTCGGTTACTACCAGGTTGTTCTGAACACTGGTGACGCCCTTGGTCTTCTTCGTGAGCTTTTCGGCTTTTTCTTTGCCCTTTTCGTTGTGGACCCGGCCGTTCAGCGTTACCGCACCGTTCTTCACCGCGACGTCGATGCCCGCACCCTTCACGTCCGGGTCATTGGCGAGCTTCCGGCGGACTTCATCGTAAATTCGGTCGTCCTCGCTATGCTTCGCGGGCGCCGGAGCTGCCGGTGCCTGTGCGACAACGATCGGGGGCGCACTTAGCGAGACCGCGAGGAGAAGAGAAGCAAAACGCGTCATAATATATAATCCTGCCACACCTACTCCCCCACCATGCCGCGCCAGTCGATAGCGCCCAGAAACTCCGGATCCTGGCGCCAGTTCGGCTTTACCTTTACGAATGTCTGGAGAAAAACCTTCTTATCGAACGCCGCCTCCATCTCGATGCGCGCAAGTGTGCCGATCTTCTTGAGGCCCCTGCCGCCTGCGCCGATGAGAATAGCTTTTTGCCCGGGTTTTTCCACGTAAATCGTCGACGCAATCTTGATTAGCTTCGGCGTTTCCGCCCACGAATCGACGATGACGGCGGTGGCGTGCGGAACTTCCTGCCCGGTGTGATGCAGAATCTTTTCCCGAAGAATCTCCGCGGCCAGAAATCGCGACGGCTGATCGGTCAGGTGATCCTCGGGATACAGTGCCTCACCTTCGTGAAGCCTCGCGACGATTTCCTTCAGCAGCACGTCAACGCCCTGGCCCTTCATTGCCGATATGGGGACAAACGCCGCGAACTCGTGCGCCGCGCGTAGCTGCTCGATGAGTTCGAGGAGCTTCGGTTTATCCGGCAGCTTGTCCACTTTATTCAGCACAGCGATGGCCGGCGCTTTGAGCTTCTTCACCAGGTCGATCGCCTCCAGATCCTCTTTCGAGACGAGCTCCAGAACGTCGACGAGGTACAGCACCACGTCGGCCTCGGCCGAGGCTCGCACGGTGTCCATCATGCGCTTGTTGAGCAGCGTGTTGGATCTGTGAATCCCCGGTGTGTCCGTGAACACGATCTGGTAATCGGCGGTGGTCACGACGCCTTGGATCGAGGTGCGGGTCGTCTGCGGCTTGGAGGCCACGATCGCCAGCTTCTGGCCCAGGAACGCGTTCAACAGCGTGGACTTTCCGGCGTTCGGGCGTCCCAGGATCGATACGAATCCGCTCTTCATGCGCTCTTTTCCGCCGCCTTCGCCACACGCACCTGATCCACGCGCAGATGATTCGCGGCCAGAACACGGATCTTGATTCCTTCGCGCTCGGCTTCCTCGCCCACCGCAGGCACATGGCCGAGCCATTCGGTGACCAACCCGCCGACGGTGGTGGATTCGGTGTCTTCCGGGGGATGGAAATCGAGAAGGTCTCCCAAGCGGCCGAGGTCGAAGCTGCCGCTAACTACATAGCTGCCGTCGGGGTCATGGCGAAAATCGCGATCCGGCTCATGCTCGTCGTGAATCTCGCCGACGATCTCCTCCACCATGTCCTCCATGGTGACGATGCCCGCGGTGGATCCGTACTCGTCCACGACCACGGCCATGTGGGCGCCTTCTTCCTGCATCTCGCGCATCAGATCGTTCACCGGCTTCGATTCGGGAACCGCCCGGATGGGGCGCATGATGTCGTGGACTTTGCGCTGGGCGCGCTGTTCGTGGTCGAGCTCGAACAGGTCGCGGACGTGAACGAAGCCCGTGATCTGATCGATGGTTCCATCGTAGGCCGGGATGCGCGAAAACTGCTCGTGAATCACCAGTTGGCGCAGTTCTTCGAGCGAAGCGTCCTCGCGCGCGGCGACGATACGCGGCCGCGGCGTCATCACTTCGCGCACGGTCTTGTCGCCGAACGCCACCACGGACTGAATCAGCTCGCGGTCGCCTTTCTCGATGATGCCTTCTTCTTCGCCGGCTGATATCAGGGCTTCGATGTGCTCCTCGGGACGCGTCGGCTCTTCCTGGGTGTTGGCGTCGCCCAGTTCGAATAGCGATTGCAGGAACTCGAGCGCCCACAGCAGCGGCGTTACCACCAGCAGCACCGCGCGAAACAGGGGAATCAGCGGCACCAGCGCATGCCCGTTGCTACGCCGGTAAAACAGCTGCGGAATGATGTAGGTGCCGATCACCGTGTACAGGGCAGAGCCCAAGACCGCCAGAGCCAGCGATTCACCGATGCTGCTCCCCGACTCCACCGCCGCCGCCATCGCGAGGCATCCGATGACACCCAGGCCGATATGCTTCACCAGCGAGAACGCAAGCGACCCGCGCTCCATGCCGAGACCCAGCTTGGCGTCCAGTGTTTCCTTGAAGAATTGCAGCGCCGGAAGCTCGCGGGCGCGGATGCGCAGCGATTCCAGGTAGAGAACCTGAAGGCAGGTGACCAGCGTCACCAGGACCCCTGTCACGATGGCCAGCGATATGAGGGCGACCATCATTGCGCGCGCTCGATCAGCCCGAAAGGCAAACCCAGACGCTTCCGCCAGCGCGTTTCCGCGCGCAGCATCTGGCCGGAGTCGGTTTCGTGATCCATGCCGCAGAGATGCAGCATGCCGTGCAGCATCAGAATCCGCAGCTCCTCGTCGAGAGAATGCCCCAGTTCCTCGGCCTGCGCCGCGGCGCGATCGAGCGAAATCGCGATCTCAGCGGGCGGGAACGAGAGTACATCCGCTGCGTAGTTCTTGCCGCGAAACTGGCGATTCAGGCGGCGCAACTCGGCGTCGGTGGAGATCAGGCACGTCACGCCGCGGCCGCGCGCGACGCATTTTTCGAGCATCGCCAAGAATTCGCCCAGGGGTTTCCGGCGGACGCGGCGGGAACGGTGACGGAACAACAAATGGGGGTCGTCTGGAGACATGATGGCCCTCAGGCGGCTGGAGCTTCGCCGGACAAGGGCTGCTTTACGGGTTCATTCGCGGCGGATTCCGGAGCAGGATCCGTCAGCTTCAGCGACAACTGCCGGTTGACGCCGATCGATTCGTTGTACTTTTCGTAGGCACGGACGATTTTTTGCACCAGGCTGTGCCGCACCACATCCCGCTCGTCGAACTGCACGAAGGTAAGACCTTCAACGCCGCGCAACACGTCGGCGACCTCGATCAATCCGCTACGGCAGCCGCCCGGTAGATCGATCTGCGTGGTGTCGCCCGTCACCACCATTTTCGAATTGAAACCCTGGCGGGTGAGCGCCATCTTCATCTGCTCCGGGGTGGAGTTTTGCGCCTCGTCCATAATGATGAACGCGTCGCTCAGCGTGCGGCCGCGCATAAACGCCAGTGGGGCGACCTCAATGGTGTTTCGCTCCAACAGGGCTTTCACCTTGTCCGGATCCAGCATGTCGTAGAGGGCGTCGTACAAAGGGCGCAGATAGGGGTCAACTTTTTCCTGCAGCGAGCCGGGCAGGAATCCAAGCCGCTCGCCCGCTTCCACTGCCGGACGCGTCAGGATAATTCGGGTCACGCGCTTGGACAGCAGCGCCGACACGGCCATCGCTACGGCGAGATACGTTTTTCCCGTGCCGGCTGGTCCGATGCCGAAGACCAGATCATGGCGCTCGATGGCGTCGACGTACCGCCGCTGCGTCATCGTCTTCGGCGCGACGATTTTCTTGCCGAAACTGCGCTGTTTGCCGCTGTCGACGAGGCCGCGCAGAGTCGTGTCCCGGTCCGCCGTCACGACGCGCAGGAAGCTGTTGAGGTCGCCGTTGTGAAACACGTGGCCTTCGCGCACCAGCGCTTCGTAGTCGTTCAAAATCGACGAGGCGCGCTCCACCGCGTGATCGTCGCCCTCGATTTCGAGCGAATCGTTCAACAGGCGCGTGCGAACGTTCAATCCGTCCTCAATCAGGCGAATGTTCTCGTCCCTGGTTCCGAACAGGGATTCGATACCGCGGCTAATCTGTACGTTGGATTTCATTCGAGAGATTGAAAATTGGGCGCAAAGAAAGGGTGGGGGATCTTGCGAAACATCCGCTGGCGCGGAGGCAGGAAACGCATCCAATAAGAGAATAGCAGAAAATTAGAGTCGAGACGAGCCTCAATGCGGCACGCGCGAGCGCCTGAAGGCTCGAAGTGATTGAATCGGCTTGAGATTGAGTTCCACTGCTAGCGTGACCGCCGCTCCCAGCCTGGCGTGAACAGCGGCAGCGAGTTCTCCTGCTGATAGGGGTGCTTGGCGATCTCCTCGAGGTTCAGATCTGTTCCCAGACCGGGTGTCTCCGGCACCCGGATGTAGCCGTCGACGACATCGACAGGGTGGGTGACAATGTGCTTTTCCCAGGGCTCGTTGAACTCGTCGAAAATCTCGTGAATAAAGAAGTTCGGTAGCGATGCGTTCAATTGCACGCACGCGGCGGAACAGACCGGCCCCTGCGCGCTATGCGGCGCGATCATGCCGTAGTGCGCGTCCACCATGTCGGCAATCTTGCGTGTAGCGAACAGGCCTCCGAGGTTCAGAGGCTCCGGCTGCAGGATGCTGACGGCGTTGTGCTGCAGCAAATCGGCGAACTGCTGCTTGCTCGACAGGCTTTCGCCGGTGGCGATGGGCACGGGGCTGCGGCGCGCGACCTCCACCATGGCCATGACATTGGTATGCGGCACCGGTTCCTCGAACCAGGCCGGGCGCAGGTGGTGCATCGCCAAGGCGAACTCGACAGCGGTGGCGACGTTGAAGCGGCAATGGCCTTCGATCAGCAGGTCGACCTTATCGCCCACGGCTTCGCGCACGGCGGTGATGATGTCGAGGCTCAGGTCGAACTCGGCGCGAGGCAGCATGCGCCAGTTATTGCCGAAGGGATCGAATTTCAGCGCGGTGTAGCCGCGCCCGGCGACGGTCTTCGCCTTCTCGGCGAAGCTTTCCGGCGTGCGGGGGCCGCGATACCAGCCGTTGGCGTACGCGCGGAGTTTTTCGTGGCAGCGCCCGCCCCACAGATTATAGATCGGCTGATTCGTGGCTTTGCCAATGACGTCCCACAGCGCGATTTCGATGGCGGAGACGGCGCACATATGGATCTGCGCGCCTTCGGAGTAGACGTCGCGAATCAGTTTCTGGCTGATCATCTCCACCTGGAACGGGTCCATGCCCATAATGAGTGGAGAAAGTTCGTGGATGGCGGCCTCCACGGTGCGGCCGAAATAATTGAGCGTTCCTTCGCCCACGCCGTGGATGCCTTCGTCGGTGGACACGCGGGCAAAAAGCCAATTTTTCCAAGGGTTCCCGGCGATATAGGTGTCGATGGCGGTGATTTTCACTGCCTTCCATGTTAGCGAACCGTGCCCTGGCTGTGATACGTTAGTAGCTGACCGAAGTGACAACCCCAGCGGGGACGTAGCTCAGTTGGTTAGAGCGCCGGCCTGTCACGTCGGAGGTCGCGGGTTCGAGCCCCGTCGTCCCCGCCATTTCATCCAGAACTTAAGGCTGAGGCTCTTTCGGAGCGTCCTCTTTCACTTTCTCTACGACGATCGTGAAGTTCGCGATCAGCGCGGCGATGGTGCCGAGTCCGGCGAGCACTGGCACCGCGATGGCTCCGACCGTGGCCACCGTCAAAGGGATTTCCAGAAACGTGTTTCCCTTTTCGTCCTTGACGATGATCCGGCGGACATTGCCGGCGTGAATCAATTCGCTGACCTTGTCGACCAGTTCCTGTCCGTGGACTTTAAACTCCTCGAAGACCGAGTGCATGTCGGGCATGATGAGCCCAGAATATCATCGAGCGGGCTGAGCGAGCCGCGGGCGTAGCCCTCCGCGTTAGAATCTGAAACATGCTTCGGCACTCGATCAACGTTTTCTTTATCAGTACCATCGCATGCGCGCAAACGCGGCCCGCGCCTCCCACGCGCGATCCGCACACGCCCGGCTATGCCGAGGCAAAGGAACTGCCCGATGGCGCCAACGCTCCTGCCAATGCCGGCGGCAACTTCATCCTCGGGCCGACGCATAACCCAGGGCCGGAATCCGCGGTGCAGGAAGGCGTCCCGCGCGGGGACGTATTCGAGTTCACCATGGAATCGGCCGATAGCAAGATCTATCCCGGCATAGCGCGTGAGCCGAACACCTTTGGCTCGCCCGATCCGTCCAATCCCGCGAAGCTGATCGTCACCACCAGCCATCCGGCTCCATACACCCGCAGCGTGGCTGTGTACGTGCCCAAACAATATGTGCCCGGCACGGCTGCGCCGTTTATCGTCGGCGCGGATGGCCCCGACCGGCTGCTGTTCACCGTTCTCGACAATCTGATCGCCCAGAAACGGGTACCCGCGATGGTCGCGATTTCGATCGGCAACGGTTCGGGGGACGCGCAGGGCAGTGAACGGGGCCTCGAATACGACACCTTGTCCGGCCGCTACGCCGAATTTGTCGAAACCGAAGTGCTGCCGCGCGTCGAAAGAGAAGCGCATGTGAAGCTGACCAAGGATCCAGAGCGCCGCGCGACGATGGGAGGCAGTTCTGGAGGCTCCTGCGCGTTGATCATGGCCTGGTATCACCCCGAGCTGTACCATCGCGTCCTCACCTATTCGGGGACCTACGTGAATCAGCAGTGGCCGTGGAATCCGGAAACGCCCGGCGGCGCGTGGGATTTCCACGAGCGCTTGATCCCCAACTCGCCGGTGAAGCCAATTCGGATCTGGATGGAGGTCGGCGACAGGGACCTTCTGAATCCGAACGTGATGCGCGACAACATGCACGATTGGGTCCTGGCCAACGAGAAGATGGCCAAGGCGCTGGCTGCCAAGGGATACCACTACCAGTTTGTCTTCGCTCGCAACGCCGGTCACACTGACCGCGCCGTGAAGCAACAGACGCTGCCGGAGGCCCTGGAATTCCTATGGAGCGGGACGCAGCATTAGTCTGGCGCTTTGGCCTTCCGCCTTGCCGACCAGTCTTGTCCAGAGGGTCGCCGGGTTTGCATCGAAGGAAAGATCCTCGCTGTGGCTGAAGATGTACCAGCCGCCGCGGCGCACCTCGCTGTCGAGCTGACGAGGGCCCCATCCGCAATAGCCGACGTAGACGCGCAGCCCGTTCGCGTTTGCAGCGCGCCGCAACTCTTTTTCCAGCGCGGTCTTGACGGCGATGAAATGGATGTCTCCGGCGACGGCGGCAGAACCCTCGGGGCCGTGCGGCGCGCGAACCAGAGCGAAGACGGTGTCCAACTCGACGGGTCCGCCGACAAATACCGGCTCGGAATGCTTCGCCGCGCCGGCTACGGATCGCAGGGCTTCGGAAATCGCCACCTTCGATTGCCGGTTCACCATCAAACCGAGCGCGTCGGAGGGTGTGTATCGCACCAAAAGGATCACCGATTCGGCGAACAACGGGTCCGGCGAGGCGCTCGGCGACACCAGGATTTTACCCACCGCCAGATCTTGCGGATTTTTCGATTGCGCCGCCAAACAGCAAGCTCCGGCGGCAAACAGGGCCAAGAATCGAGCTCGCGCGGCCATATGTTTTATTGTCCCGCTTTTTACCGGAACTGAAACCAATTTAAATTCACGACGCCGCGGTACACGACGAATAAATTCCGGACTCCGGCCGCGCCGGTGATGGCCGCCGATGCAGTGGTCCAGGCCTGCCAACCGCCGGTGATCTGGATCGGGGCCGTGCCGATCAGTGGTCCAGTGGGCGAATCGAGGTGAAACTCCACTGTTCCGCCGCCTCCGGCGCTGGCCATGCGGATGCTCACCGAACTCACGCCGGAGCCGAAGTCGATGCGGCGATATTCGGCCCAACTGCCGTCGCTCGCGTAGCCCAGATCGTAGCCGCCGTCTGCATCGGTGGTGGTCTCCGTCTGGAGACCGCGCATCTCGTTGTAGCTGGACGCCTGAATCTGTTGCGACGCCGCGTTGACTGCGTAACCGGAAACCGCTTCCCGAGCCGGCCGGCCCGCTTCCCATACGAACGTCGCTCCGGCGAGGGCGGGCAGCGTGTAGAGAAACGACCGTCCGTGCGAGGTGACCTGGAACGTCTGGCTGGACGAAGAATCGTTATAAGCGACCAGCGCTTCGGTCCCGTTCGGATTCAGGAATGCCGCGGTGACGATGCGCGGAGCGTTGCTTGAATAAATGCGCGTCGCTCCGGGTAGGGCGAATTTACTGAAATGCCCGAGCGTGTAGTAGTCGATGTTGTTCGTCACCGCGCCGGTAGACTGATTCACGGTGATCAAGGGGGTACAGGTACCGCAGCCGCCCGGGATGAACGGCCCGCGGTTCTCATCGAGCGCCAAGCCCCATTTCACATACGAACTGCTCCAGTTGCGCATGGACTGGGTGATGGTTTCAAAGTCCGTCTTCACTTCGTCGGTGATCCAGGTGCCTCCGGACGCCTCGGTCACGTAATTTCGGAATTCAGGAAACTGGTTGTGCAGCAGGCTCATGGCGCCGGGTGTGCCGCCGTACCAGTGCCAGGCAATGCCGCCGATCCGCGGCGAAGCGGCGACGGACGCGTCGGCCAGAACGGTCTGCGGATAAACCGGCTGATCCCAGTTGTGGTCGTAAATCAGGATCTTAGCCGCGAGTTTCGCGGCGGCCAGGGCAGGGAGCACATAGTCGCGAACCAGGGTCAGTTGGTCGGAGGCGGGCATCGACATGCCGGGATAGCGGTCCGGCACGTAGAGCGGCTCGTTTTGCATGCTGATGTAGTCGACGTTTATGCCGGCCGCCGCGTAGGCCTGCAAATAGCGGACAAAATAGTCAGCGAGCGATGCGTAGGCCTCCGGCCGCAGCGCGCCGCCAATCATGGAGGCGGATGTTTTCATCCAGCCGGGAGGGCTCCAGGGGTTCGCCATGATCTTGAGCCGCGGGTTGATGCGCTTGGCTTGAAGCACCAGGGGGATGATGTCGCTTTGATCGTGGGCGATGGAAAACGACGCCAGGTTCGAATCGGCAGACCCGGCGGGCTGGTCGTCATAGGAATAAATCGTTCGCGCCAGATCCGATGCGCCCATGGGGTTGCGGACGAAGCTGATGCCGATGCCTGCCTTATGGTCGAACAGCGAATTCATGACGGCGGGCAGCGATGATGCCGGAGCTATCCTGTTGTTCATTAGCCAGGCCGAGGAATCGGTGAAGGAAGCGCCGAAGCCTTCTATCGTTTGGAAACGCTCGGCATCGTTGATGAACACAGTTGGAATGGACGCGGACCCGCCGCTGGCAAAAGAAACCGCCGGCTGGGGCTGGAGCAGCGTTTTTTGATCGTCGCTGGTCAGCCAAACGCTGACGGTCTGGGCCTGCAATAAACCAGCAACAAGGAAAATGGCGGTTTTCACGAGTCCATTCTACGCCCTTGCGGAACACTGGGTCCCCACACAAACGCGCGGGGTTATAACCCCTGGCGTGAGCCAGGGGGACTCAACCGCAAAGCAAAATGACCGGGACATCTCACTAGTGGCCCCACCAATGAGAAAGTAGCAACCTCAGAACCAGGGGCGAATCTATAACGTTGTGGCGCAGACTAAAACTCGCAAGTTAGGACGGTCCGGGCTGGACGTTTCCCCAGTGATGCTCGGCGGAAACGTCTTTGGATGGACCCTGGATGAAGCGGCGTCGTTCCGTGTTCTGGATGCTTATGTCGACGCGGGCCTTAACTTTATCGACACAGCGGATATTTACTCCACCTGGGTTCCCGGCCACGCGGGCGGCGAATCGGAGACGATCATCGGCAACTGGCTGAAGACGTCCGGCAAGCGCTCGAAGGTCGTGCTGGCGACGAAGGTCGGCATGCAGATGGGATCCGGGAAAAAGGGGCTCAAGAAGGCATATATTCTGGAGGCCGTGGAGGATTCGCTGCGGCGTCTGCAAACCGACACAATCGACCTGTATCAGTCCCATCAGGACGATCCGGAGACGCCGCTCGAAGAGACGCTCTCGGCATTCGCGCAGTTGATCAAGGAAGGCAAAGCCCGGGCGATCGGCGCGTCGAACTATAGCGCCGAGCGGCTGGCGGAGGCGCTGCGCGTCAGCGAGCAGAATGGTTTACCCCGATACGAGTCGCTGCAACCGAAGTACAACCTGTGCGAGCGGGCCGAATATGAAGCGGAGCTGGAGCCGCTCGCGCGCAGGGAGGGCCTTGGCGTGATTCCTTATTACGGCCTCGCCAGCGGATTTCTGACCGGCAAGTATCGGTCGGAAGCGGATCTGTCAAAGAGCGTCCGCGGCGCAGGCGTGAAGAAGTACCTGAACCCCAAGGGCTTCGGGATTCTGGCGGCGCTCGACGAGGCGGCCCGGAGGCTCAACGCGACACCGGGCAAGGTCGCTTTGGCCTGGCTGATGGCGCGGCCGGGTATCACCGCGCCGATCGCCAGCGCGACCTCGGCGGAGCAGGTGAAGGATCTGGCTGGCGCGGCTGAACTTGAGCTGGATGCGGCGTCGATTGAGGCGCTCGACCGCGCGAGCGCCTGGTAGGTGGCAGGTCAGCGCGAATCTCGTAGGGAAAGACCAGCCCGATCGTCTTCCCGCGAAAATCGGGAGTTCTTGAGAGCTTTCTCTGCGCCCCTTTGAAGGACTTCTCAACCTCGGCCGTTTTTACGTCTAAACTTTGTTCGTGGTCCAGCGCCGGGGTGCCGGATTGGCTGCAGGGGACACGAGGGTGGGAAATGTAAGAAGCCTGCTAGGAGCAGGCTGCCGCCTGATAGCCCGCCCCATTGATTGCCAATACTGAGAAAACGGTTTACCGTCCCGCCGTCTGGCGGTAGCGTGCGGGCGTGATGCCGATCTGTCTCCGGAACGTCGCCGAAAAATGGCTCTGGTCGGAGAATCCGCAGGTCATCGCGATCTCCGCCAGGGGAATCTCGGTGGTCGAAACCAGACGGCAGGCGTGCTCGATACGTTTGCTCCGCAGGAACTCGCCCACGGTGGTGGAGAAATAGCGGCGGAATTCGCGCGACAGATGCACGCGGTGGACACCCGCGGCGGCGGCGATCTCTGCCAGGCTCACCTGGCGCAGGAAATTGGCCTCCAGATACTCGCGCGCGATGCGCAGCCAACGAGGGATCATCGCCACGCGATCGGAACCCGTATGCCGGGCGCCCTCGGCCAGCATCTCCAGCAGGATTCCCTCAAGGGACACGAGTGCCAGGCCGTCGCCCTGCCGGAACTCGTGATACAGACGCAGGGCCAGCCAGGTCGACGCGATGCCCTGAATGGCGCCCGGACGGTCCAGGGCCTTGGTGTGCTCCTCAACGCGCTTCAATGCTTCCGCTTCCACCTCGACGATCAGGCAATGAGAGCCGGCGTCGAACACGTTCGAATGCACCTGCTCCGGCGGCAGATAACGCAGCACGCGAGGCTCGCAAATTACGCTGGTTTCCGTACCATAGGATTCCGCATAGGGACCCTCCAGCACGTAGCTTAAATAGGCATGACCGTGGCGATGGCTGGTCAGTTCCAGCCCTGCCGGATAATGATTTTCCTCCACCCGGAACCCAGGGACGCGGCGCGTGGCCACCACGGTGCCAGAGGTATCGGCGCAGGGACAATTCTCGGCCAGATGGACGTGGGCTCGCTGTTGGCTGCGAGCGGCTTTAAGACTCATGGCGTTCGGTTTAACCACCTTGTGACAGAAGTTTACACGTATGATGAAAACTCCAGGCCAATGCGCTTAAAATCATTCTACCCGATCCGCTTTTACCCCGTTCTGGACACAGAGTTGGCCTCGCGGCTCGGGATAGGTCCGGTGGCGGCCGCCGCAGCGCTACTGGAAGCCGGCGCCCACATTCTTCAATTCCGCCACAAGGGATTCTTTTCGCGGCAAACTTATGATCAGGCAGGGGAGATGGCCTCGTTTTGCCGACAGGCAGGCGCTCTGTTCGTGATGAACGACCGGGCCGACCTCGCCCGGCTGCTCAATGCCGCGCTCCACGTCGGCCAGGATGATCTGTCCCCGGCCGATGCCAGGCGCATCCTTGGGGAGGACGCCATTGTCGGATACTCGACGCACAACGAGGCGCAGATCCGTGCCGCAGCGGCCGAACCGGTGGATTATCTCGCCTTAGGCCCAATTTTCGGGACCTCGACAAAGCAGAACCCCGATCCGGTGGTCGGCTTGGATGAGTTGCGCCGTCTGCGTTCGATGACGCATCGTCCTCTGGTGGCCATCGGCGGGATCACTCTCGCCAATGCCTTGAGCGTCTGGGGGGCAGGCGCGGATTCCGTGGCCGTAGTGAGCGATCTATTTCCCAAAGATGGCAACATCCGGGCGCGGGCCGAGGAGTGGATGGAAATTTCTGCTTGACACTCGAGTTCTTTCGTACTAATGTTTTAGTATGAAATCGCCCAAGCCCACTCTGACCGGGCAGGAGCTGGAAATCATGAAGGTGGTCTGGCAGCTGGAAACGGCCACCGTGCGCCAGGTTTACGAGAGTATGCTGGAGCATCGGCGCATCGCCTACACCACGGTGATGACCATGATGAACATCCTTGAGCAGAAGGGCTATCTCAAGAAGCGTCAGGACGAAAGAGCGTATGTCTATCGCCCCAGCCAGCCGCAGAAACAGGTGATCCGCTCCATGGTGCGGGAGTTCGTGAACCGCGTGTTCAACGGCTCGGCTGAGCCTCTGCTGGTGCATCTGGTGGAGGATCAGCAGCTGACGGCAGGGGACCTGGAAGAGATTCGCAAAGCGATTCAGAAGGACGCCAAATGACTGCCGGGCTGATTCTGGACAATATTCTCGCTTGGTCGGCTCAGATCTGCGCGCTGGCCGCGGCGGGATTTTTGGCGGCCTGGGCGCTGACCTCTCCGCGCGCGCGGCTGCTATTCTGGCAGGCGATCCTTGTCGCGGCTCTGCTGCTGCCGGCCCTTCAGCCGTGGCGTGAGCCCGTCGATCCGCAGGGCGGCGTCGCGGCGGTGACGGTGACCAGTTTGTCCGCCGCATCCGTCCATCGCGCGGGAACAAATCTTCAGTGGAGGCGCGAGTATCTCCTAGTGGTGCTGGTGGCGGGTGCGATTCTGCGGCTCCTGTGGATCGGGGCGGGGTTGTTTCGGTTGCGCCGCCATCGGCTTGATGCACGGATGCTGACCACTCCGCCGGTGCCGTTTGCGAATCCTCGCGTCCGGTGGTTTGTGTCCTCTACCGTCGGCGGGCCGGTGACCTTCGGGTTTTTGAATCCGTCGATTCTGTTGCCGGCGCGTGTGCTGGAACTTCCGTCCGATCTGCGCGAAGCCATCGCCCATCATGAACTGGCGCATGTGCGCCGGCTCGACTGGCTGTTCGTTCTGGCTGAAGAGGCCATTCGCGGGCTGCTGTGGTTTCATCCGGGTGTGTGGTTCGTGCTGAGCCGCATTCAACTCGCGCGGGAGCAGGTTGTCGACGCCGAAGTGGTCGGGTTGACGCGCGACCGCGAGCGGTATCTGAATGCGCTGGTCGCTGTGGCCGCGCAACGATTGTTGCCGGACGTTGCTCCGGCGCCTTTATTTTTAAAAAAACGCCAGCTCGCCCAGCGAGTGGCCGCTGTCTTGAAGGAGACCCGCATGTCCAAGCCTCGCCTGATTTTGACGTTTACGGCCGCCGGATCGGCCGCGTTTCTGGCCGCCTTCGCGGCCGTTTGGATGTTCCCGATGCAGGCGCCAGCGCAGACGCCGCAAGTGGCCAACGTCAGGTCGTCAATCGTTGCCGACGGTCCTGGCGTGGTGGTCGAACCGGGCGCGAAGATTCAGCACCGGCCCCCGGTGTTTTTCCCGGCGGGCGTGACCACGACGGGAGTGGTGATCGTCGAGGCATCGGTGGATTCCAAAGGTGAAGTGACCGACGCGCATGTGATCAGCGGTCCGGATGAGCTGCGGCGGGCGGCGCTTCAAAGCGTCCTCAACTGGCACTTCTCGGCGGACGGCGGTTTGCCTCCGACGATTCAAAGCGCAATCCGGTTTGAGATAGCGCCGAAGGTTGCGGACGCGGTTCCAGCGCCGGCTACGCGTCCTGTGAGCCTCTATCTGAAGTCGGTGGACACCAGCACGCTGTCTGCGGATCTCGCGGAGAAGGTGCAGGCTGCGATGCCGGTGCACGCGGGCGACGCGTTCGACAATGCCCAGTTGGCTGCAGTTCGCTCGGCCGTGAAGAGCGTGGATGAGCACCTGACGATCACGATGAGGACCTCGCCTCCTGACGCCATGCTGGCGATCACACTTGCGCCGCCGGTCCACGCAGTTGCCGGGGGCGTCTCCGGAGGGGTTAAGGGCGGAGTGAGCGGCGGCGTTTCGGGAGGCGTAACCGGAGGTGTGCCGGGCACTTTGATTCAACCGGGCACTGTGATTCAAGAGGATGCTCCCTCCCCGGGTCGCATACGTGTGGGCGGTAATGTGCAGGCAATAAACCTGATCAAGAAAGTCACGCCGACATATCCGCCCGAAGCAAAGCTGGCCCGCATTCAGGGGACCGTGCGTTTCACCGCGACCATCGGTAAGGACGGCGCCATCATCGACCTGGAGGTGGTTTCCGGCCATCCCCTGCTGGTGGAATCCGCTAAGGAAGCCGTCTCACAATGGGTCTATAAGCCGACCCTGCTGAATGGCAATCCGGTGGAAGTGATCACTCAGATCGACGTGAATTATACGCTATCGCAATAAAAACATTGCTGGGCGGAAATGTTCCAGATTTCATTTGACAAGCCGGGCCTCTCGACTTATCATCGGAACATCACTGAAAAAGGAGGTGGTCCAGTCGAATGATATCTGGTAGTAATCACTCAACTCAAACTACGCGAGAGGTGGCCGACTCTTAAGTCGACTGCTCCTACTGTTCAGGTTTCGTTCAGTGACGAGGCCGCTGCTCCTATGGACCGGCCCCTCCGCGCGGAATCGAGCTTGAAAATACCGAAAAGCCCCGTCCGGCGATGCTTTTCCGCCGCTACGGGGCTTTTTGCTTTGGATGTGGTAAACTGGAGTTTTCAAGGACATTACCATGAAAGCCGGAATTCACCCCGCATACGAAGAAATCAACGTGATCTGCGCCTGCGGCCATAAATTTAAGACCCGCTCGGCCCACAAAGGCGACATGCGCGTTGAAATTTGCTCCAATTGCCACCCGTTCTTCACGGGCAAGCAGAAGCTGATTGACACCGAGGGCCGTGTCGATCGATTCCAGAAGAAGTATCAGAAGGTGAAGGATGCTGCGGACGCAAAGAAAGCAGCGGACGACGCCAAGAAGAAGGCTCAGCCGGTCGCTTAAGGAGTGCCAGCCCCACGCTCACGCATGGGTTAGAGGCCGGGACCGGGACCGCGTCCATTGTTCTGCTTTTGACGCTCTTCCCGCTCCTTGAGCATTTTTTCATATTCAGCGAGCTGGGCGGGCGAAAGTAGGGCGCGTACCTTATCCCGCTGGTTTTTCTGAAGCGCATCCATTTCAGGACGATAGCGCTCCCGGACTTCGTGGAACTGAGCCCGGGTTTCGTCCATGATCGAGTTGATCTTGGACACCTGATCGTCGGAGAGCTTCATGCGCGTTCGCATCTCCGCGAGCGTTCTCTTGCGAACGTCATCCGGCCCATTCCCCACGCTTTTTACCGTGCTGACCGAGTAGAGAGAGTGTCCGAACACACCCAGAACCACTCCACACGAAAAGATCAGCCCGACGTAAAGGGCGATCGTCAGCCGCGAAAGCTTCACCGGGGACCACCTGTGAGCATGTGGATGTAATCCGCGGAGTGCTCCGCCGACAAGGCTTCAAGATAGCTAGAACTGGGCGTGGAATTCTCCTGGAACCTGGGAATCAGCACGGCTCCGATGAGCACGGTCAGCGCGACGGTGGCCATCACGCATACCTGAGCCCAGTGGCGAAACACGGATACGGTCGCCGTGCGGCGCGCCTCAATGCGCTTCCACAGTCCCGGCATGAAGTTCGCGCTCGTTTCCGGGTCGGGGCACGCCATCCGGTATTCCGCAAACAACGCGTCGAGCTTGTCTTCCATCCGATCCATCTTATACCTCCACCTTACTGAGTGTCATCGGCTCTCCCCCCGGCTGCCTTAGGGGAGGCGTCCTGACCCTCCTGCACGCTAAACGCCTTCAACACACGCTGCCGCGCCCGGAACAACCGGACCTTCAGGGCATTCTCATTAACCCCGTAAATCTTCTCAAGTTCCTTTAGCGACAGCCCTTCTACTTCTTTTAACGTCAGCAGAATGCGGTCTTCCTCGGAAACCTGCCCCAAAAGCGACTGGGCCAGTTCCCGGACCTTCGTACGACGCTCCTCCTCGTCCCTGCGTTTCCCGCCAGCGGAGGCATCCGCCATCATCACCTGCTGCTCGCTCAGATCCGACATCCGGCTTTCCTGCCGACGCCGCATCCGCCGTAAATAATCGTAAGCCGCGTTCACCGTCAACCGGTACAACCACGGCTCAAAAACCTCCGGCGTCCTCAACTGGTCGAGCGAATAATAAAGCCTCAGGAAGACTTCCTGCCCCACATCCTCGACATCCTCGGGCCTGCCGATGGTGCGGGAAATCGTCCCCAGAATCCTCTTCCGGTACGCCTGAACGATCTGATTAAAGGCGCTATCATCGCCGTTTCGAGCCCGTTCAATGAGTTCGAATTCAACCAGCATGGCTACCGCCTGCCTCGCCGACTGGCTCTTCCGCGGTAGTCAAATCCCAATCTGTACAATGAAAAAGGCGCACCGGCTCACTGCTAGGTTACAACACTGCTAGGTTACAACAAAGAGGCGCGATCGGACGACCCCTCTCGCGCCACCTTGAATCCAAGACAGTTACGCCGCACCCTCAATTCGCACGGGCTGGGCACCCCGGGGCCGCCGGGAGGGTCGTTTCGGGGGCTTTGGAAGCTCGTAGATCAGGTATCGTTCCAAGCTGTGAATCAAGTCTTCGAGGGCGGCCTTCCGGAGCTGAAGGTACGCTAGCCTCGCCTGGATAGCACCAAGCGACTCGGGGGAGTAGCTAGACATTCATTTAAACGTTTAACAGTACTAGAACTACTAAGACAATACCCCTATTTGAGGGTGATTTCGGGTTGTTGCTCTTTCTGAAACTAAGTTCTTCAAAATGAAAGCATTAAATCACGTGCTAAAATGGTGTTTCCATGGATTTTCTCGCAGGGCTGAATCCTCGCCAGCGTGAGGCGGTGGAGCACGCCGAAGGCCCGCTCCTCGTCCTGGCTGGCGCAGGGAGCGGCAAGACCAGAGTCATTACCCATCGTATTGCCCACCTGATGAGCGCTCATCACGTACCTGGGTGGGCGATTCTGGCGGTGACGTTCACGAATAAGGCCGCCGGCGAAATGCGCGACCGGGTGCAGAGCCTGGTTTCAGGAATTAACAGTGAAAGCCTGCCGACTGTCGCCACGTTCCATTCCTTCTGCGTGCGCCTGCTGCGGAGGGAGGGCGCTCCGCTGGCCCAGATCCGACCCGGCTTCACCACTTTGTTCACCATCTACGACGACGACGATCAGATCAGCGTCCTGAAGGGTGTGTATCGATCGCTGGGGTTGGACGACAAGTTCATGCAGCACCGGGCAGCGCTTTCGCGGATCAGCAATGCCAAGAGCCTGAAACAGTCGCCCGAGGAACTGGAACGCGCGGCCATGGACCCGACGTCGAAGCGTCTGGCCGTGGTATACGAGCGCTATCAGGCAAAACTTCGGGAATCCAACGCGCTGGATTTCGACGATCTGCTGCTCGAAGCCGTGCGGCTGCTCGAGCACGACGCGCCGACGCGCGAAAAGCTGAATCGCCGCTATGAGTTCCTCATGGTGGACGAGTATCAGGACACCAACCGCAGCCAGTACGAGCTGATGCGCCTTTTGACGGGCGAGCGGGGCAACATCGCCGTGGTGGGCGACGAGGATCAGTCGATTTATGGCTGGCGCGGGGCGAACATCCGCAACATCCTGGACTTTGAGCGCGATTTTCCCGGCGCGACGATTATCCGGCTGGAGCAGAACTACCGCTCGACCAAGAACATTTTGGAAGCCGCCAGCGCCGTGGTGGCCAATAATACCGAACGCATCGGGAAGTGGCTCTGGACCGAGGCGGAGGCAGGACCCAAGATCACTCTGTACGAGGCTCCGGACGCGGAAAACGAGGCCTTGTGGATTGCCGATAAGGTGGAAGCGGCGCTGACGCAGAACCCTCGGGACCACGTGGCGATTCTCTATCGCACCAATTCCCAATCGCGGCAAATCGAAGAGGCTTTGCGGCGCTACGGCCGCAAGTACGTCGTCGTCGGAGGCTTCAGCTTTTACCAGCGCGCCGAGGTGAAGGACATTCTGGCGTACTTGAAGATCCTGGTGAGCCCCCAGGATTCCATCAGCCTGCTGCGCATCATCAACACGCCGGCGCGAGGTATCGGCCGCACCACCATGGAGCAAGTGGAGTATTACGCGCTGCAACGCAACATGGCTCTGTGGAGCGCCATCGGTCAGATGCTGGAAGAGAAGCAGTTTCCGGGCCGCGCCGAAGCCGCGCTGGCAGCATTCCACCGCATGATTTCCGAACTGAGCGCGCAGGTGGAAGCGCGCCCTGTTGCCGATACGCTACGGGACCTGATGGAGCGCACCGGCTATCGCCGGATGCTGGAAGAAGAAGGCACGGAGGAATCCAAGAGCCGTCTGGCGAACCTCGATGAATTGCTCAACGCCGCCGTGGACGCGGGTGAGCGCGGCGAATCGATCCGCGAGTTCCTGGATCATGCAGCGCTGGTGGCCGACGCGGATTCGGTGGACGAGCGGGCGCCTGTTTCGCTGCTCACGATGCACAACGCCAAAGGGCTGGAATTTCCAGTTGTGTTCATCGCAGGCATGGAAGAGGGCTTGTTTCCGCACAGCCGGTCGCTCGATTCGGAGAGCGGCATGGAGGAGGAGCGGCGGCTGTGTTATGTCGCTATGACGCGAGCCGAGAAAAAGCTGCACGTCAGCTGGGCCCGCTACCGGCGCCGGTTCGGAGGAGGACAGCCGGAAGCATCCATTCGTTCGCGCTTCCTGAAGGAGATTCCTTCGTCCCTGGTGGAAAGCGTCCGCCAGATTCAAGGCATGGACCTGTACGCCGAGCGCTACGAGGTCCGCGAAACGGCGCGGAGAAACCTTTATACTGGGAAGACTTACAATTCGGTGGAGAACATCAAACAGTTCTTCACGGAACGAGGAATGCCGGCCCCGCAAGGGCTGGGCGCGGGGGCTCCGAAGCCCGCGCCGCTCGTGGAAAGGCCGGCCGAGGTTCCGCCGGCTCCAGCAAAACGGCCGGCGAAGAAGTTCGGGCCGGGCTCGGTGATCGAGCACGCGAAATACGGGCGCGGCACGGTGCTGCGCGTGGAAGGGTCGGGGGAGGACACGAAAGTGACCGTGAATTTCCCGTCCTACGGATTAAAGAAGTTGATCGCGAAATTTGCAGGGATCCGCGTTGATTAGCGCGTTGATTAGAAGGGCCGATTAAGACTGAATGAATACCAAGAACATTACCGACACAGAAGAACGCAAGAAGTTGAAGCGCACCGCGCGTAAGAAAGCGGCTCCCAAGGCCAAGCGCCCGAACGATGTCGACCGCGGTTCGCGGAAACGCAAGGTGAAGAAGATCGCCAAGGGTCAGCGCAAGCGTTAAACGAAACGCTCCATGCCGGCCCTGTTCCGCACCAAGAGCATCGATGAACTGATTGCGTCTTCCGAGGAGCCGCACAAGCAGCTCAAAAAGACGCTCGGTCCGTGGAGCTTGGCATTTCTCGGGGTCGGCATTGTTATCGGCTCTGGCATTTTCACCGTCACGGGCACCGCCACAGCAGGAAAAGTCCTTAAAGTAGACTCCCTGCTCCATGCAACGGTGCTCGATCTGGTGACCCATGGCGGGCACGCGGCATCGACCTTTGGCCGGCCCGGCGCGGGTCCGGCAATCACGATATCGTTTTTGCTGGTGATGCTTGCCTGCATCGTGGCCGGTCTCTGTTATGCCGAACTTGCCTCGATGATTCCGATCGCGGGTAGCGCGTACACGTATGCCTACGCGATTCTGGGCGAGATTATCGCCTGGATCATCGGTTGGGATCTTATCCTCGAATACGCCGTGGCGAACATGAGCGTCGCGGTGGGGTTCTCGGCGTACATGCAGGATCTTACGGACAACATCTTCGGATTCCACTTGCCCGCGGCAATTGCGTATCCGATGTTTCCGGCGCCCGGATCGCCCGGAGGCGTTTTCAACATTCCCGCGCTGCTGATCACTCTGGCGATTACCTGGGTTCTGGTCAAAGGCGTCCGGGAGAGCGCGAAGACGAATACCACCATGGTGTTCATCAAGATCGCCGCGATCCTGATTTTCTGCATCGGTGCGGCCCGGGCGATCAATCCGGTGAACTACCATCCGTTCGCGCCGAACGGATTCTCGGGAATCCTCACCGGCGCGTCCATTGTCTTCTTCACCTATATCGGATTCGATGCGGTTTCGACCGCGGCCGAAGAATGCAGGTGCCCGCAGCGGGACATCCCCTTCGGAATCATGGCGACGCTGCTAATCTGTACGATTCTTTATGGCGGCGTTGCGTTGGTGCTCACGGGGATAGCGAACTGGCGGACGCTGGATCCGGACTCTCCCGTGGCCGTGGCTCTCAAGAATCTGGGTTACCACCGGCTAAGGCTCATCGTGAGCGCGGGTGCGTTGACGGGCATGATCTCCTCGCTGTTGGTAGGCCAGTACGGGCAGGCGAGGATCTGGTTCGCCATGTCGCGCGACCGCCTGATGCCGAAGATGTTCTCGGCTGTGCACCCGGTGTATCAGACGCCGCACATCAGCACCTGGATCGCGGGATTCTTCGTCGGAATTCCCGCGGGCCTCTGGGACATCGATACGCTTGCGGAATTGTCAAACATCGGTACGCTGTTCGCGTTCGTTGTCGTGTCGGCGGGCGTGATCGTGCTGCGCAAGAAGCAGCCGGCTCGCCCCCGTAGCTTCCGCGTGCCGTTCGTGCCTCTGGTGCCCATCCTTTCGATTGCCTGCTGCGTGATTCTGATGGCGGGTTTGCCCCTTGTGACGTGGATCCGCTTCTTCGTGTGGCTGGCGATCGGGTTAGTCCTGTATTTCACCTACGGCAGGCATCGGACGGCGGACGCATAGGGCAAAATGTGGTTGTGCGAGATGGAGGCGCGGTCCAGGCCAATGTAGTCGCGCCGGGAAAGTCACAGTTCAGACGACAAAAGCCGCCGAGGCGCCCACCCATTCCATATCGCGGTTGTGATCGACCCCCATCATCTTACCGCGGCCCATGCGGATAATCGTGGACACCGCACGCAGATCGTTGAGCCACAGGTACATCAGTCGGATCTCCGCCTTGGTCTTTCCGAACGGCGTCTCGATCAGAGGCGCGAAGTTGACGCGCTCCTGGAGGATGTAATCCCGCGGATTGTTGATGCGCGCGATGTCTTCGCGCGTGGGACCTATCACGACGCCCAAGCCGGCGAAGGAGTAGAGAGGCTTCAGCACCCAGTTCTCAAGGTCGTCCGGCACGCCTTCGTTGAGGAATTGAGTTCGCGGGACAGAGGGATGCTGCAAGAACGGCAGCGAAAACTTACTGATCCGGAAATACCAGTTCGGATGCCCGGCCCACTCGACTTGTAAATCGTCGCGATAATCGAACGGCGGACGGATGTTCTTTCGTTCCAGCTCATCCACGATGACGCGGTTGTAAATCCGCTTGATCGGCACACCGTCGTGGAAAAGCTTGTTCCCTCGCTTTTCGACCTTGGTGATGCAAATCGTTCTAATGCCGGCCATTCGCTCGGTCAACAGAAAATCCGGCAGGGTCTTCTGCTGTTGCGGATCGATTTCGAGCAGCACGACGTTTTCCGGCGCGTGATTGCCGAGCACGGCACGGCGAAAGTCTTCCTGGTAGGAAGGACCCGGCGCGAGCTTTAAATCGTACGCATCGAGATAGGTTTGCTGAAGGAACGGCTGATAAGCGTACAAGGAAGGAAACGCCTGGATTTCCACCAGCTTCGGCTCCAGAGCCTCAGTCAGGCCGAAATCCACCTGAATAAACAAGGGCCGGGCGTCTTCATTCGGCACGCGATAGGCGGCGGGAATGGTCTCCTCGGAGCGTTTCAGGTACTCCGGCGTCATCAATTGATGAATGAGCTCGCTGCCGTCGCGTTCCATGCGCTCCATCAGCGGGCGGGGGATGAAAATGGGCGTCTCGCAGTTGCGGAATTTTACGTGAGTCCCGCAGCCTTCGTCGAGCAGGCGCAGGAAGCGCTGGTAGCGCTCCGGCGTATAGCTTGTGGCGTTGAACCGGCGGCGCAGCTCGGGGATCATTTAGATCAGGAATCGGCCGGATTCCATGATCTGCCGGTCATCCGCCCAAATATCGAATTTCGTGCCCACCACGTCAATGTGCGTGGAGGAATCCCATTCAGCGCCGGTGTGCGCCCCATAGGGGTTGCCGAACGCGATGTGAATCCCGGGCAGCTTCTCGTCCTGCAGGATATTGCCGATCACGCCGCGCAAGCCGATATTGGTGCCGATGGCGAATTCGCCCACGCGATCCGAGTTTTCGTCCGTGTGCGTATAGCGCCAAAACTCGTCGCGCAGCGTGGAGTTTTCGCATTCGGCGTGCACGAGCCGGTTTTGTTCGATCCGGATGTTGAGCGGCGTCGCCTTCAAATTGCCGTACTTTGCGCAGAGATAATCCCCCACCACGCCATCGATGACGAAGGTGCCGTTTACCTCGCCGGGAGTCGTGAAGACCTCTCCGCCGGGGAGATTTCCCCATTTATTCGGAGAGATGATGCCGCTGGTCTTGATCCATTTGTAATCGGGGTTCAGATCGGCCACGATATCGGTGCCGGCGGAGGTTCGAGCGCGCACCCTATGGGAGGCAGAGGCAATTTCCCACACTTTGATACTAAGCTCGTCCACCTTGTGAAAATCGGCGCGCATTCCCTCCAGCATAATGCGAGGCTCGATATTGACCATGTGCGCGTGGCGCATCTTGCGGCGATTCACCACGTCGGTCATCTGCATCCGGGTTCGCAGCTCATTTTTCTGGGCCACCACGGCGAAGATGCTCACCTGGCTGGTCTCCATGTCCTCCAATACTTCGCCTGGCATGTCGTAGAGAGGCCTCGGCGCCAGTTCTTCCAGCACAAAGGTGTTGTAGGGGGAACCCACGTGCTCCAGTTCGGCCGCGAGGCTGGCTGCGATTTCCAGGCAGGCCTGGTCGGTGATCAGCGTTACTTTTTCCTGAGGCTGAACGCGCAGGCAAACGCTCACCGCATTGTGCGCGCCCTGCGAAAATTCCGGATCGAAGGCCGCCGGGATCAAGCCACCGCTCCCGCGTTGTCGAAAACGCCCGATTCCGTCTCCTCGATAATGTAATCCACCACTTTGGTTAAATCTCCCGTTTCTCGAAATACGCGGAGCTGGCGATCCGCTCCGCTGCCGTTCTCCACGATCTTGCGGATACCGTTCACTTGCTCACGCGAACCCAGCTCGTCCACCACGTCGTCGACGAAGGCCAGATACTCTTCCACCAGGTCGCGCATAGGCACTTCGATGCGGCGGCCGAAGTCGATCAGCTTGCCATCCAGGCCGTAGCGCGCCGCGCGCCACTTGTTTTCCATGATGAGCGCCCGCCGGTACAGGCGGAAACCCTGGTTGGCCTCATGCAGCTTATACAATTTTGCCACGGTCGCCTGGATCAGCGCTGCCAGCGAAATGGTCTCATCCAGCCGCATAGGGATATCGCAGCATCGAAACTCGAGCGTGGTGAAGGTTGGATGCGGGCGGATGTCCCACCAGATTTTCTTGGCGTTATCGATGCAGTTGGTCTTGATGAGAAGGTCCACGAAGTTCTGATATTCACCCCAGCTGGGGAAATAGTCCGGGATGTTGGTGCGCGGGAACTTATCGAATACCTTGCAGCGGTAGGACTTCAGGCCCATGTCCATGCCAAGCCAGAAGGGCGAATTCGAAGACAACGCCAGCATGTGCGGAAGGAAATAACGCGCCGCGTTCATCAGGTGGATCGCCGTTTCGCGATCCTCCACGCCGATGTGTACGTGCAGCCCGAAAATCAGGTTTGCGCGCGCTACCGATTTCATATCCTCGACGATGGTGTAGTAGCGCTCGTCGGGATAAATCTCCTGTTTGCGCCAGTCGGCGAAGGGATGTGTCCCGGCAGCGGCAAGGCGCAGCCCATTGTCGCGCGCCAGCGTGATGATGGACGCACGCAGATGGCGAACCTCCTTGCGCGCCTCCTGAATGTTATGGCAGATGCCGGTGCCCATCTCGATCACGCTTTGGTGCATCTCCGCCTTCACGGCTTCCTTGAGCTGTATCTTGCCCTTGGCGATGATCTCGGCGTCGATGTGCGAGCGCAGGTCGCGCGTCACCGGATCGATGGTCTGATACTCTTCCTCGATGCCGATGGTGAAACTCGGACGGTTCATTTGAGGAATCCGGCCCAGCGCATTTCCACGGGCTTCGGCTCCTTCAGCGCCACCTCGACTGTGTACTCGGCCATGGCGGAGACAATCCACTCGAAATTCTCTATGCCGACGGAATGGACGTCGGCGTCGGGCGCGGGATTAAGAAAATCGATCGCGTAGGGGATGCCGTCCTCCACCGCGAACTCCACTGTGTTCAGGTCGTAGCCGAGCGCGCGGCACAATTTCAGGCAATCGTCCTCAACGCGACGGTACATCGCCGGGTCTATTGGCGGTCCATCCAGCACGTAGCGGTTCGCGTGCGGACGGCGCGGGTCGTATTGCATGATATGGACCTTCTGCTGGCCGACCACGTAGCAGCGGTAGTACTCGGTGAAGTTAACGGCCTTCTGCAGCGTCATGCAAAGGTCGCCGGTTTCGTCGTAGGCGGCGAATAGTTCGCCGGGCGTGTCCACTCTATAGACGCTCTTCCAGCCGCCGCCGTTGTAGGGCTTCAGGAACGCCGGGAAGCCGATGTAATCGAAAATCTCCTCCCAGTTAAGTGGATAACTCAGGTTCCGCATTGACATGGCGGTAGTCCCTGGAGGATGCGACTTGTGCGGCAGTAACACCGTGGGCGGCACGGCCACTCCGATCTTGGAGGCCAGCGCGTAGTTGAAAAATTTGTCGTCCGCGGTCCACCAGAACGGATTGTTGATCACCGTGGTACCGCCGAGCGCCGCATTTTTCAAATACGAGCGGTAAAACGGGATGTCCTGGCTGATGCGGTCGACAATCAGGCGGTAACCCGAGGGCGCCGCCATCTTGATCCCGCCGATTCGGACGTGCTCTGCCTGCACGCCATCGACGCGCATCCCGTTAATGCGGTCGACCAGGGCGCCGGGAAACGTATTTTCCATTCCGTAGATGATGCCGATTCTCCGCATACTGTTGAGAATGGTATCGCAGAAATGTCAGAGATACTTGACCACCATCTCCTGCCACCACGGCCAGTCGTGGCCCGCGCCGCCGCCCCAGACGTCGAGGGTATGATTGACGCCCTTGGCGGCCAGAATTGCCGACAGCCGCCGGTTCTCTTCGACGCAGATGTCATTCTCCGCCGTGGCCAGAACAATGCGCATCCGGTTCAGGGCCGGATCGTTCAAATTGGGCAGGAAATCCGGAGGGCAATTGAAGTAGCAGGTGTCGTCGTAATAGCCGTCGAGGAACTGGTGAATGTCGAAAGCTCCTCCCATGCTGATGAATTCGGTCACCACGCTCGGATGCTTCAACGCGAAGTTCGCGGAGTGATACCCGCCGAAGCTGCATCCGGTGGCCACCAGTTCATGCGAGGCGTTGCGGGAGCGGATGAACGGCACCACCTCGTTCACCAGATAGCGGTCGTACTGCTCATGACGCGCGGCGCGCACCGAAGGGTGCACGGCCTTGTTGTACCAGCTCTCGGCGTCCACCGAATCAACGCAAAATGCTTGAATCCGGCCGTCTTCATACTGATCCCCGATGACGGAGATCATATGCCGGTTTTCGTAATCGTAAAAGCGTCCCATCGATGTCGGGAAAACGATAACGGGCTTGCCGGCATGGCCGAACACCAGTAACTCCATGTCCCGCCCGAGCGTCGGGCTGTACCACTTGTGATATTCGCGATTCATTGGGGTAGACCTTAATATTAGCAGCGGGGCCTCATCGACCCGTGGTGCGGCGCCTCGATGGGCGGCGAAACAGATGGAGCCGCGACCAAAGGAAGCGGTCCGCGCTAGGGTCTTCGCACCGACTCGTGCTCAAAGACGTCGACCCGGCGGTCGACGCAGCACGCCGTCAGAGCTTCAGCAACGCCCTGAGGCGCTTGGTCTGGACGCGGCTGACGGGGATTTCGGTCTGCTTCTTATCGTCCATCCTCAACTGAAAACTGGACTTGAACCAGGGGATGACTTCCTTAATCCGATGAATATTGACCAAGTACGACCGGTGGACCCTCCAGAACATATCGGCGTCCAGATTGGACTGCAGTTCCTCGATCGTCCGGTAGTTCGACTGGCCTTCGAGGTTCGTGGCCACCACGGTGATCAAGCCGTCCTCGATGGTCGCGTAAACCACGTCCTGCGCGTCGACGATAAAGTTCCGCTGATTGCTCTTCACCAGCAGCTTGGTCCTCTGCAGGGAGGGTTTGGCCGGTGGGGGTTCCGCCGGGGCGGTCTTCTGGCGATCCGCCACTCCTTTGCGCGCCCGCTCGATGGCTTGCGCGAGCCGCTCTTTTTCCACCGGCTTCAGTAGATAATCGAGCGCCTCCCACTTGAACGCTTCGACGGCGTATTGATCGTAGGCCGTGGCCATCACGAAATAGGGCAGGGGGACGCCCTGTTCCTTCAGCTTGCGAATCACGCCCATCCCGTCCAGGCCCGGCATCTGCACGTCCAGAAACACGAGATCCGGCTCCAGATCCTCAATCAGTTGCACGGCTTCCAGGCCGTTCGAGGCGGTCGCCACGACCTCAACGTCCGGGAACTCCCGCAGTTGATAAGCGAGCTCGTCCGAAGCCAGTTTCTCGTCATCCACAACAATGGCCGAGATCGCGGCGGAGACCGGCGCGGCAGTCGCGCGATTCACCATAAAATGTTAGTATAAACGAAGCTATCCCACGTCCGATTGTAACGGTATATTCAACCGAAACCGGGGCTGAGGGACGCTTCTAAGGAGTTCAACGGTTTTGCCCTCTCAATCTAACGTTAAGATTGCGCCTCCGGACGGTAAGCTCGGCGTCTTAATCCCAGGGATCGGCGCTGTCTCGACGACATTCATCGCGGGCGTCGAGGCGATTAAGCGCGGCCTCGGCGTTCCGGTCGGCTCTCTGACCCAGCTCGCGACCATTCGCCTGGGAAAGCGTACCGATAACCGCTCGCCGATGATCAAGGACTTCGTCCCGCTGGCTGGCCTCAACGATCTGGTCTTCGGCGGTTGGGACATTTATGAGGATACGGCCTACGAGGCGGCGGCCAATGCGCGGGTGCTGGAACCCTCGCTGCTCGAAAAAGTGAAGGAGCCTCTTTCGGCCATCCAGCCGATGAAGGCCGTCTTCGATCAGGAGTACGTCAAGCGCATCCACGGACCGAACGTCAAGGAAGCCCCCACCAAGATGGATAAGGCGGAAATGCTTCTGGACGATATCAAGAAGTTTCAGGAAGCCAACGGCGTTTCGCGCTCCATCATGATCTGGTGCGCCTCCACCGAGGTGTTTCACAGGCCCTCCGCCGTCCATCAGACGCTCAAGGATTTCGAATGCGGCCTGATGAAGAATGATCCGGAGATCGCGCCCAGCCAGGTTTACGCCTACGCTGCGCTGAAGGCCGGCATTCCATTCGCCAACGGCGCGCCGAACCTGACCACGGACACTCCCGCGCTAATCGAACTGGCCCGGGATCGAAGCCTCCCGATCTGCGGAAAAGATTTCAAGACGGGCCAGACGTTCTTGAAGACTCTCATCGCGCCCGGACTCAAGGCGCGTATGCTGGGCCTCAGCGGCTGGTTCTCCACGAATATCCTCGGCAACCGTGACGGTGAAGTGCTGGAAGACCCCGGCTCGTTCAAGAGCAAGGAAGAAACCAAGCTTAGCGTGCTGGACCAGATCCTGCAGCCGCACCTGTATCCGGAACTGTACAAGGATTTCTACCACGCTGTCCGGATCAACTACTATCCGCCGCGCGGCGACGCGAAAGAAGGCTGGGACAACATTGATATTTTCGGATGGCTCGGCTATCCGATGCAGATCAAGATCGACTTTCTTTGCCGGGACTCCATTCTGGCGGCTCCCATTGTGCTGGATCTCGTGCTGTTTCTCGATTTGGCGCAGCGCTCCGGCATGCGGGGCATTCAGGAATGGCTCTCGTTCTACTTCAAGGCCCCGATGCACGCCCCGGGTCTCTATCCCGAGCACGACATCTTCATCCAGCTCATGAAGCTCAAAAACACCCTCCGTTGGATGCGAGGCGAGGACTTGATCACGCACCTGGGTCAGGAGTATTACGACTAATCCTGTTGTCGACTCGCGCATGAATTGTCTTGTTATTGGTGGAACCCGGTTCATCGGCCGGCTGCTCGTGGCTGAACTGCTTAAAGCAGATCATTCCGTCACCGTGCTGCATCGCCGTCCGCGTCACGATCTGGGCCGCCGCGTGAAAAACATCATGGCCGACCGCAACGACGGCCAGGCCATGAAAGCCGCGCTCGCCGGCAAGAAATTCGACGTGGTGTTCGACAACGTCTACGATTGGGAGCGCGGCACCACAGCCGGACACGTGGAAGCCAGTGTTCGCGCGCTCGGCGGAACGGGCCTCCATCGTTACGTGTTTATGTCGAGCGTTGCCGCCTACGGCGACGGTCTGAATCATCACGAAGGCGACGCGCTGGCCCCGGACGACGCGCCCGAGCTCTATACGCGCAACAAAGCGATGAGCGAGCGCGCCCTGTTCCGCCTGCACCAGCGTATCGGCCTGCCCGTGGTCACGCTGCGTCCGCCGTTCATTTACGGACCTGGCAATAATCTTTACCGCGAGGCGTTCTTTTGGGACCGCCTTCGCGCCAGCCGGCCGATTATTCTACCCGGTGACGGCCGCCGTCTGGCTCAGTTCATCTATGTCAAGGACCTGGTGAAAGTGTGCCTCAAAGTGATCGACGAGCCCGCCGCCATCGGACACGCCTTCAACGTCGCCAACGCGCGCCCGTTATCGCAGGCTGAAGTCGTGGAGGCCTTCGCCAAGGTCTGCAAGAAACCGGTGAAGTTCGTCCGCATCCCGCGCGAATATATTCTGCGCGCCGGAGGCCATCCCATGGGCCCGAAGCTGTACTTCGGCAACTATATTGACGTCCCCCCCATCACCCAGGTCACCGCAAAAGCGCAGCGCGTGCTGAAGTTCAAGCCGACCGATTTTAATACCGGGTTGAAAGAAACCTACAAGTGGTATCTGCGCCACAATCTGTTCCCAAAGCCCGATTACGGCTTCGAAGACCAGTTGCTGGCCACCGCGCCAGTGTTGGTTCCCGCGAAAGCGTAACGCCCGATGGGGACTGACCATTCTGTCCCAAGGCGGCCCCATCGCGGCCCAATCACGAAATTGCACGTCGCCGCGTGGACAGAGTGGTCTGTCCCCATCGGACCTCAGCACCAACGCCGTTTATACTCATAAACTATGACCCGATCCTGGCTGCTTCTTCTCGCCTGCCCTCTTTTTTCACAAACCGCCTTTTCTCAAACCATCAACTGGTCCGCACAGAAAACCGAAATTCTGAAGGTTTTCCGAGACCTTATCCAGGTCGACACGCGCGCCGGAAACGAGACGAAAGCCGTCGATTACATCCGAGGCGTCCTTGAATCAGCAGGCATCCCCACGAAAACGTTCGCCATGGACCCCGCGCGCGCGAACATCGTCGCGCGGCTCAAGGGCAACGGCTCGAAAAAGCCTCTGCTGATCCTCGCCCATACCGACGTGGTTGGCGTGCAACGCGAAAAGTGGCCGGTGGACCCGTTCGGCGCGATCCTCAAGGACGGCTATATCTGGGGCCGCGGCTCGGTCGACGACAAGCCGGTGCTTGCGGCCAACATCATGGTGATGCTGCTGCTCAGGCGCAATCAGGCCAAACTCGACCGCGACGTGATTTTTCTCGCTGAATCGGGCGAGGAGGCCGACACGACGGGCGTCGGTATCAACTTCATGGTGAAGAATCATTACGGCGAGATCGACGCCGAATACTCGCTCACCGAAGGCGGCGGCGCGACCATCGAGAACGGCAAGGTGGTTACCATGAACATAGGCACGGCGGAAAAAGTCCCCGCGCGCGTGCGCCTGGTGGCCACCGGCCCGTCCGGCCACGGCTCCGTGCCTCGCCCCGATAACGCGCTGATTCATCTGGGCGCGGCGGTCGAAAAGGTCGGCAGGTGGCGGACGCCGGTGCGCCTGAATGACACCACGCGAACGTATTTTGAAAAGCTCGCGACAATCTCAACGCCAGAAAAAGCCGCCCGTTACAACGCGCTTCTGAATCCGCAGACGGCGGAGGCGGCGCAGGACTATCTTGCCGCGAACGAGCCCGGGCTTTATTCGATGCTGCGCACCTCCGTGGTGCCGACCATGATGAAGGCGGGCGTCGGCGCGAACGTCATTCCGTCGGAAGCCGAGGCGACGCTCGACATCCGCGCGCTGCCCGACGAGAACATCGACCAGTTCTACGCCATGATGGCGAAGGTCATCAACGATCCTCAGGTGAAGATCGAACCGCTGCCCGCCACGCGTCCTCCGTCGCCCGCCTCGCGCCTCGATACGGAGATGTATCGCGTGCTCGAACAGGTGTCGAAGAAGATGTACCCTGGCGTCACCGTGCTGCCGAGCATGTCCACCGGCGCCAGCGACAAGGCCCAACTCCGCGCCAAAGGCCAGCAGTCCTACGGCATCGGCCCCGCCGCCACGCGCGACAACATGACGAATTACGGAGCCCACAGCGACGTCGAGCGCCTGGAGGAATCGTCGATTTACCCGTTCGTTGAGTTCGTCTGGAACGCGGTGATGCAGATCGCAGGGAGCAAGTAACTATCGAGCCGCGCGAACCTCGGCCAGCCGCGCCCGCAGAACTTCCGAAAGTCCCGCCTCGACTTCCGGCGTAATCAGCCGCGCCGAATCGAGGTCTTTTAAATGAAGTTGATCCTTCATGCGAAAACTGGTGAGCTTCATTTTCACCAGGTCTGCCACAGGTGCGAGAAGAATCCCTTCCTCGGTGCGCGTCGGCTCGGAGAATCCAGGCACGGCCTCTGAATATTCCGAGCGGACCTTTTCATGAACGAAGACCATGTGAACAGCCGTACTGGCGCGAGGTGCGTCCGCATCCACAAGCATGTCCACGCCCGCCACATGACGGTATCGAAAACCAAACTTCTCCGCCGCCTTCGCGATTTTGTCTAATTGCTTACGGTCGACTGCAATATCCACATCCTCCGTGGTCCGCCCGCGCCCTGGCCTGCGCATCGAGACCTGAAGGAAAACCGCCAGCCCGCCGACGACGCGATAGTCAATGCCAGCGGAATCGAGCGCGGCATGAAGGCGTTTCGCCCGCTCAAAGAGCTGATCCATGTGAATATGGTAGGCCCGCGCGGTGATCATTCTCAGTCCTATTCTTGCATGCGATCGCCTTGTGGGGCAGGTTGGCAACCTGCGGACCGATTGTCGAATCGGTCCATCCCGGCCTGGGCCCGGACAGTGCACGCCGGGCCGATTGCCAATCGGCCGCAGATTTCCAATCTGCCCCACAAGAGAATTCGCTCGCCGTCAGGGCACTATCTGGCATGACCAGCTTTCACACCCGGCGCCTTCCGCATTACTCCTGCATAGGCCAGCCCACTTTTCTCACATGGAGGCTTGCGGGCACTCTCCCTGGACGCTATTTTCCGCCAGGAACCACCTCGGGTGAGGCTTTCGTCGCGATGGATCGGTTGTTGGACAACGCGCGGACCGGCCCTTTATATTTGAAGCAGCCGGGGATCGCACAGATGGTCGCTGACGCGATTCGTTACCGCGATGGCAAGGTCTACGACCTTCATAACTTCGTCGTCATGCCGAATCACGTCCACATGCTGATCACTCCGCGCGAGCCTTTGTCGAAACTGATGCAATCGTTGAAGCGATACACCGCGCGCGAGGCAAACCGAACGCTCGGGCTCACCGGACACCCGTTCTGGCAGGATGAAAGTTACGACCACCTGGTCCGCGACGCGGAGGAATTCGCGAGGATCGCGCGTTACATCGAAATGAACCCTGTTCGGGCCGGCATTTTCACCACCGGGCGCCGGACCGATTGACAATCGGCCGCAGATTGGCAATCTGCCCCACAACGCGCTTAAATAGATTGATGCCGGGCCTCCTCCGCCGACTGGGACTGTTCGACGCCGTGATGCTCGTCATGGGCGGCATCGTCGGTTCGGGCATTTTCATCAACCCCTACGTCGTCGCGCAGCAGGTGCACACGCCTTTCCTGATTCTGGGCGCGTGGGCCGCCGGAGGAGCGGTCGCGCTGGCCGGGGCCTTCGTCTATGCCGAACTCGCCGCGCGCCGTCCGGACGTCGGCGGGCAGTATGCGTACCTGCGGGAGGCGTTTCATCCCTCCGTCGCTTTCGTCTACGGATGGGTGCTGCTTCTGGTGACGCAGACCGGAGGCATGGCCGCCGTCGCCGTCACGTTTTCGCGGTATTTCCTCGAAATCACCCGCGTGCCGGTTCCCGAGGGAGCCGTGGCCGCCGCCGCGCTGGCGATGCTCACCGTGATCAACTGCTTCGGCGTTCGCGCCGGATCCACGGTGCAGAGCACGCTCATGATTTTGAAGATCGTCGCTATCGCCGCGCTGGTCGTCGCCGGATTTGTTCTCATCGCGCCGGTGCCGCAGCCCGCCGCGCTGCTCGATCAGCCCGTTTCCTTCAGCCTGCTGACGGCCTTCGGCGCCGCGATGACTCCCGTTCTGTTTTCCTACGGAGGCTGGCAGACGTCGAGCTTCCTGACCGGCGAGATGAAAAATCCCACGCGAGACCTGCCACGCGCGCTCCTCATCGGAGTCATCGGCGTGATCGTACTCTACATGTCCGTGACGTTCATCTATCTGCGCGCGCTGGGAGCGGACGGACTCGCCGCGACGAGGACACCGGCCTCGTCGGTAATGCGTGCGGCCCTCGGCGAACGCGGCGCGTCGTTCATCGCGCTGGGAATCGCCATCTCGACGCTGGGATTCTTGAGCCAGGGCATGCTCACCGCGCCGCGCGTCTACTTCGCCATGGCGAAGGATGGCGTGTTCTTTAAGAGCGTCGCATGGCTCGACCCGCGAACTTCCGCGCCCGTGGTGGCGATCGCCCTGCAAGGTGTCATCGCCATCGTGATTGCGCTGTCCGGCCGCTATGAGCAAATCCTGAACTACGTTATCTCGGTGGATTTCATTTCGTTTGGAATGACGGGCGTCGCGCTGCTGATTTTCCGCCGCCGGCAACCCGGTTCCGACGGTTTCCGCGCACCCGGGCATCCCTTCACCACCCTGTTTTTTGTCGTGTCGAGCTTCGCGGTGGTCATCAGCACGATCGCCAAGTATCCCTCGAACAGCGTCATCGGGCTGGCAATTCTGGCCACCGGCGTGCCAGTCTATTTTCTGTGGAGAAAAACGTGAGCACTCAGTACATGCCGTGGGCGAAGCTGCGCTCGCATGCCAAATATAACCTGGCCACCAGCGGCGTCGCGCACTGGAAATTGCGCGACCTGCCCGTCAGAATCGAGGATCTGGAAATCAGCGGCTCCAGTTATTACGGATTTGAGCCGCTACAGAACGCCCTGGCGAAACATTGCGGCGTTGCGGCGAACCGGATCGTTGCCGCGACTGGCACGTCGATGGCGAATTATCTGGCCATGGCCTCCGTGCTGAATCCCGGGGACGAGGTGCTGATCGAGCTTCCGACCTATGAGCTGATCGTCGACGCGGCCTTGCAGCTCGGAGCGAAAATCAAGCGGTTTCATCGCGCTAAGGATTTCGCACTGGACGTCAACGCCGTCAAGGCCGCGCTCACGCCGGAAACGAAGTTGATCGTGCTGTCGAATCTGCACAATCCGTCCAGCGCGTTGACGGACGAGACGACAACCCTGGAGGTCGGCAACCTGGGCCCGCGCGTGATGGTGGACGAGGTCTATCTCGATGCCGCCTTCGAGCAGGCGCCGCCATCGGCCGCGCATCTGGGCGAGCAGTTCATCGTCACATCCAGCCTTACGAAGGTCTACGGGCTGAGCGGGCTGCGCTGTGGCTGGATCGTGGCGGAGCAGGCATTGGCGGAAAAAATGTGGCGGCTGAATGATGTGTTCGGCAACATCCCGGCGCACATGGCGGAGTTGGCCAGCGTCATCGCGCTGGGCGAGCTGCCTCGCATCTTGAAACATCAGCGCGCCCGTCTCGATGCGAACCGAGTGGCACTCTGGAAATTTCTGGAGAGCCGCGAGGATCTGGAGGTATACAAGCCTCCGTTCGGCACGGTCGTGTTTCCGCGCCTCAAAAAAGGCAGCGTCGATGCGCTGTGCGATCTGCTGCGCGCAAAGTACGAAACCACCGTGGTTCCAGGAAAATATTTCGCCATGCCGGATCATTTTCGAATCGGAATCGGCGGCGAACTGGAGCCGCTGGAGGAAGGGTTACGGAGGCTTGGCCTCGCCTTGGACGAACTATGATGCAACTCCCTTTGTTGATGCTATGCGCGGACCTGGTGCTGCGCAATGGAAATATCGCCACGCTCGACGCGGCGAAGCCTCATGCGGAGGCGATCGCGATCACGGCCGGCAAGATCGTGGCCGTCGGAACGAACGCCGAAGTCGCGCGGCAGATTGACGCGAAGACGAAGGTCATCGATTTGCACGGCCAATTGGCGATTCCAGGATTCATCGAAGGTCACGGGCACTTCATGGGCGTGGGCGAATCGAAGCTCATGCTGAACCTGCGCGACGTGAAGAACTGGGACCAGATCGTCGCCATGGTGGCCGCGGCGGCGAAGGAAGCTTCGCCCGGCGAATGGATCGTCGGCCGAGGCTGGCATCAGGAGAAATGGGACACGAGGCCGCAGCCCAACGTGAACGGATTCCCCGTGAACTCCACGCTGAACGCCGTGTCGCCCAATAATCCCGTGTTCCTCGAACACGCCAGCGGCCACGCGGCATTCGTCAATGACGCGGCGCTGAAAGCGGCGGGCATCACGCGCGATACGCCGAATCCTCCGGGAGGGGAAATCACCAAGGACGCCTCAGGGCGGCCCATTGGCCTGCTGAATGAGCGCGCGCAGGGGCTAGTGCGGCCGCAGCGCGACGGGAAAGCCGAAAAGGCCATCGATCTGGCGGCTGAGGAGTGCGTCTCGAAAGGTATTACATCGTTTGAAGATGCCGGATCGCCCATCGATGTGATTGAGCGTCTGAAGCATCGCGCGGACGCAGGTACTTTGCCCTTGCGCCTATGGGTGATGCTAAGAGTTTCCAACACGGTGATTGAGGCGCAGGCCGCGAAGGTCCGCATGATCGGCTACGGCGACAATCACTTGACCGTGCGCGCGATTAAGAAGCAAATCGACGGCGCGCTGGGCTCGCGCGGAGCGTGGCTGCTCGCGCCCTATTCGGATTTACCATCTACCAGCGGCCTGGCGACGGAGCCTCCCGAAGAGATCGCACGCACCGCGAAACTGGCAATCGAGAATGGTTATCAGCTGTGCGTCCATGCGATCGGCGACCGCGCGAACCGAGAAGTCTTGAACATCTACGAAAGGACGCTCGCCGGACGACGCGATCTGCGATGGCGCATCGAACATGCGCAACACATCGACCCCGCCGATATTCCGCGCTTCGCGCAACTGGGTGTGTTTGCCGCGATGCAGGGGATTCATTGCACCTCCGACGCGCCGATGGTGCTGCCCAGGCTTGGGCCGAAGCGTGCCGAAGAGGGCGCGTACGTTTGGCAACGCCTCATGAAATCGGGCGCGCACGTCGGCAACGGCACGGACGCCCCGGTGGAGGACGTCAGCCCCATCGCCTGCTACTACGCCAGCGTCACGCGCAAGCTGAAAGACGGCTCGACGTTCTATCCGGCGCAGAAAATGTCTCGTCTGGAGGCATTGAAGTCCTATACTGTCGAAAATGCCTACGGCGCCTTTGAAGAAAACTTGAAAGGGACGCTGAAGGTGGGCATGCTGGGCGACGTAACGGTTCTCTCGAAAGACATTCTGACGGTCCCGGACGAGGAGATTCTTAAAACCGAAGTGGAGTATACAATCGTCGGCGGTAAGGTCGTCTATCAGAAAGGTCCGCATTGATCGATCTGATTCGCGAGGCGGCGGATTTCCTGAAAGGCCGGATCAGGCGCACGCCGGTTGAGTATTCGCCCGGCCTTTCGGACTCGCTCGGCGTGCCGGTTTGGTTGAAGCTTGAATCGCTGCAACTCACCGGATCGTTCAAGATCCGCGGCGCGCTATTCGCCATTTCCAAGCTGCGCCGCGACGTGATCACCTGCTCGGCCGGGAATCACGGTAAAGCGGTCGCGTACGCGGCGCGGGAGGCGAGTGTGCGAGCGGTGATCTGTGTGCCTAGATCCGTCGATCGCGCGAAGCTCGAAGGAATGCAGAAGCTCGGCGCGGACGTCCGCATTTCCGCCTTCGACGGCTACGACGACACGCAGGATTGGGCGCTGGAGATGGCATCGCGCGAAGGCCTGCCCTTTCTTTCGCCCTTCGACGACGATTTCGTGATGGCCGCAAACGGCGGCACGCTCGCGATGGAAGTCTTGGAAGATGCATCGGATGCTCGCGCGTTCGTTCTGCCCGTGGGCGGCGGCGGATTGGCAGCCGGGTTCGCAGTTTGGGCCAAACACGCTTTAAACGATTCAAAGATTATTGGCTGCCAGCACGAATTGTCGCCGGCGCTGAGACTGTCTCTCGTGGCAGGCCGTGCGATCACCAGGCTGCCTGCCGCAGAAACATTTGCGGGAGGCGTCGAAGGAGGCATCGGGGCACGCACCTTCGCTGTTCTCCAGCCGCTGGTCGACCGGGTGGCGCTAGTGAGCGAAGGTGAAATTATCTTCGCCGTGCGCTGGATGGTGGAGCATCATCAGTATCTGATCGAGCCAACCGCAGCGGTGACCGTCGCGGCCTGTTTGTCGGGAAAAATCGGGCGATTAAGCGCACCTGCAGCGGTTATGGTCTGCGGCCGCAACGTTAGTTCGGAAACCGTGAGGAAAATTCTGTGCGCATCCTGAGCCTAGACGAAATAAAGGCACGCATAAACGACGATGCCGTAATTGCGCGCATGCGCGAGGCTCTCATCGCTCATGCGCGCGGCGAATGCAGGACGCCCATGCCAATGCACCTCGATACGTCGAACGGCGGCGAGGTGCATATGAAGTCGAGCTACCGCCGTGGCGGAAAATACTTTGCGCTGAAGATGGCCGCGACGTTTCATGGCGCCGGAAACGGGATGATGCTGCTGTGTTCGGCCGAATCGGGCGACCCCGTAGCTTACCTGGCAGATCAGGGCCATCTCACCGACGTGCGGACCGCAGCGGTCGCCGCGATGGTCGCGAGGGAGTTGGGGCGCCGGGATTCGTCTATCGGCATCCTGGGCACGGGAATTCAGGCGAGGCTGACGGCTCGGTTTCATAAACGCATGCTGCCCCTTGAGAAAGTCGTTTTGTGGGGCCGTGACCGCGCGAAGGCGGAGCGATGCGGGGAGGAAATTGGCGCGATGGTTGTGCAATCGCCGGCCGAGCTTGCGGCGTCCACGCGGTTGATCGTTACCTGCACGGCCGCGCGAGAGCCGCTCCTGTTCGCGGGAGATCTGCAGCCGGGAACGCACATTTCCGCGGTCGGCGCGGATTCGGTGGGCAAGCAGGAACTGGACCCGGAGATTCTGCGCCGCGCGGACCTGCTGCTGGTGGATTCGCTGGCGCAGTGCGAGAAATTGGGCGAGTTGCAGCACGCGCCCGATCAACGAGGGCGCGCCGTCGAGATAGGAGCATTTTGCGAACAGGTGCGCACCGCGGCAAGCTCCGTGGCCGACATGACAGGGCTGGGTGTAGAAGATCTTTATATCGCGGAGACGATTTATGAAGCTTGAAGTTTTCCAAATGGAGAGAATGCAGTCGACATGGGAGAACCTCGTCGAATATGACATGAGCGAGAGCGGCGTCCGTCCGTTGACGCTGCGCGAGCTGATGCAGATGGGCTTTGACCTGGAAAAATTGCTCGACGTGCCGCTGGGCTATAGCCAGTCAAACGGTACGCTGGCGCTTCGCGAACTGCTGACCAAGGAATATCCCGGCACGACGGTCGACAATTGTGAAGTCACCAACGGCACCTCGGAAGCCAATTACATGGCGGCGCTCAGCGTGTTGCGCCCCGGCGACGGATTTGCCCTGGAAACGCCCAATTACATGCAGCTCTGGGGCATCCCGCGGAGCCTCGGCGCGGATACAAGGACCTTCCGCCTAAGCCTGTACCATGGCTGGGAGCCTAATTGGGAGGAGTTTGAAAAAGCCGTCCCGCCGGGCACGAAGATGGTCTATGTCTCGAACCCGAACAACCCGACGGGCGCGGTGCTGTCCGATGCCGCCATGAAGCGTATCGTGGAACGATGCGACCAGGTCGGCGCATATCTTATTGCCGACGAAGTGTACCTCGGAGCGGAGATCCATCGCCCGCGCACGAAGAGTTTCTGGGGCATGAGCGACCGCGTGATCGTCACCAGCGGGCTCTCCAAAGCCTACGGCATCCCGGGGGTGCGGATCGGCTGGATCGTCGGGCCGAAGGAGTTCATCGCCGAGTGCTGGTCGCAGCACGATTACATTACCATCTGTCCAAACAAGATGTCGGACGAGATCGCCCGAGTGGCCGTCGCCAATCGCGAACGCTGCTACGCTCGCACGCGGGAGCTGCTTGCGAAGAATCTGGAGATCGCGCGCGAGTGGATCGCGAGCTTCGGCGGCTTCCTCGAATGGCGCGAACCGGAAGCGGGCGCGATCGCCCTGGTGAAGTACCATGCCGAGGTACCCTCCGTCGAGCTGTGCGAACGGATGAGAACCCGCCAAAGCACTCTGGTGGTCCCCGGTGCTTACGTCGGACTGGAGGGCTACTTGCGGATCTGGCTGGGCGGCCGCGAAGAATATTTGCGCGAAGGACTGCGTCGAATCGGCCTGGAACTGCTCGAGGTCATGCCTTCAAAGCACTGATTCCATTGTCTCTGGCGAACGCCTGAGGAGTTCGTCCTAGCCCAAACCTGAAACCCGTACCAGCCGCCGTCGTAGGACTCCATGAACCGCGGTTCCATTGGTCCGGCCAGGACCGGATGAGATCCTCCTGTCATCCGAGGAGGATCTTTGATGAGATCGTTTTCCAAAGTCGTCGTGGGCGGGCTATTGTGGTTGGCCTTCAGCGCACTCGCCTTTGGCGACACTTTGTACATTTCGGCGCAAACTGAAAACGTCTCGGGTGGCGGACAATTCTCCGCGACGCTCGCCAGCAATCCGGCGCAGGATCTTCTGATCTACTGCGTCGACTTCCAGAATTACACTTACTTTGCCCCGTACCCCGTGAATATCAGCACGCCGGACGTCACAAACCCGGCGAGTGTCGCCAACACTCGCTACGGAACCACGCCGGATGCCGATTTTACGTACGATCCCAATTCCCTGCCGGCGGTGCAACGCTACGTGATGGCCGCCTGGCTGGTCACTCAATACGATTTCAGTTCCGGCGTGAGCAACAACGACCTGGAAATCCAGAACTCGATCTGGACTCTCTTAAATACCAGCGGCAGCACCAGTGGTTTCCCGAATGGCGACTCTGCCGGAACAGGCACTTATGTCACTCAGGCAATCAGTTGGTTGAATGGACAGTCGCAAATCGCTCTGCAACAGTTCGGCGCGGGAGTCCAGATCTTCGATTCGACCGACGTGGCGGGAACCGACATTCCAGCCCGCTGGACCACCGGCTTTCAGGAAATGATCACCGTGACCACGACGCCCGAGCCTGGGACCCTAACTCTGCTCGGCGCCGGCTTGCTCGGTCTTGGATTGATCCGGCGGAGATTCAGGAATTAATTCGAGTTCGGAGGAACTTCCAAAAGCGGCCCGCACCCTCCAGGGCGGGCCGCTCTCTTTTTTTGCCCACTTGCCCTGCCTGATACGATTGAAGGGTGAGAAATGTCATCATTCTGGGCTCGGGGTGCGCGGGAAATACTGCCGCAATTTACGCCGCGCGGGCCAATCTGAAGCCTCTGGTGGTCATTGGCCATGAGCCTGGCGGCCAGTTGTCCATCACCTCGGAAGTGGAGAATTTCCCTGGATTTCCCGGCGGAATCAACGGTCCGGATCTGGTGGAGAACATGAAGAAGCAAGCCGAGGAGTTCGGCGCGGAGTACATGTATGGCTCGGTGATCGAGGCCGATCTCAAGGAGACTCCGTTCCGGCTGAACATAGACGGCGATTGGCATGAGAGCAAGACGCTGATCATCGCCACCGGCGCATCGGCGCGATGGCTGGGTCTGCCGAATGAGCAGAAGCTGATCGGGCGCGGCGTTAGTTCCTGTGCCACCTGCGATGGCGCGTTTTACAAAGGCCGCAAGATCATGGTGATCGGCGGAGGCGATACGGCCATGGAGGAAGGGAGTTTCCTCACCCGGTTCGGTTCGGAAGTGACGCTGGTACATCGGCGCGACGAATTCCGCGCCTCGAAGATCATGCTGGACCGCGCGCGCGCCAATCCAAAGATCAAGTTCATGACGAGCACCGTGGTGGAGGATATCCACGACGTCGCCAAGGGTGAAGTGACGGGAGTAACGTTGCGCTCGCTGGTTACGGGCGAGAAGTGGGACCAGGACGTGGACGGATTCTTCGTGGCCATCGGCCACATCCCCAACACGAAGCCGTTTGTGGGGCAAATCGATCTGGATCCCGACGGCTACATTATTTCGAAAGGCGGCGCGCGCACCAACATAAGCGGCGTCTTTCATGCTGGCGACGTGCAGGACCGGATCTACCGCCAGGCGATCACTGCGGCCGGCGCGGGATGCATGGCGGCCATCGAAGCCGAACGGTTTTTGGAGTCGCTGGGCGAGTAACGCCTAGTTATTCGTCCGCTGCTTTTCGTATTTTTGCGCGGTGTACTTCGCCGCTTCGTCCAGCGCGCCTTGCGTATTATCCTTGGTGCGCGCGGCCAGGCGGTATTCGTTCAACGCGCGCTCGCGCTGATCGCTGACGTCGAAAATTTTGCCTAGGAAGATGTGGGACCAGACCTCGGTCCACTTCGGCTCCAGATCTCCGCTCAGCGCTTCGCGAAACTCATTCGCCGCAGGCGACCAGTTGCCCTCCAGGAAATGCACCTGCCCGATGCGAAAATGCGCCAGCGAGCTATTGCGCGCCACGTCCAGCGCCTTCTGATACTCCTTCAGCGCGGAATTGTAGTCCCCGATATCGACAAATTGCTCGCCCTTGCGGATCGCCACCGCGACGCGGGCGGAGTCGGAGAAGCGGAGCACGAGGCCCTTGGGATCCAGCACGACGTTCTTCGGCTTGCCGAAAGTCTCAACCACGAATTCGGAGGACGTGCCGACCACCTCGATCGTCTTCTCCTCGGGGTTGCCTTCCGTTTCCACGCGAAGCGTGACGGGCATGCGGAACAGGTCCAGGTCCTGCGAAATCTTGCCCATCACGCGAAAGCCTTTTTGCGTTCGGAAGACGGTGTACTCCATCTTGAATTCGGGCGCACCGCTCGATTCCACCCACTGCTGGAAGAACCAGTTCAGGCTCTGGCCGTAAGCATCTTCGCACAGCTTGTGAAAATCGTCGGTGCTTACCGACTTCCAAGCGAATCGCTCGGGATACTCCTTCAATACTTTCATGAACTGGTCGTCGCCGAGGACGTTGCGGAGCATCTGAATGACGGCCGCGCCTTTTCCGCTGGTGGCAGCCCAATATTCAGGCGAATAATCCTCCAGACGCGCTGCCTGAATCATCGGAGGCTGATCCACCGTGAGCGCTTCGACATAGGCATCGTGGATCTCGCTCTGCATCGCTCCGGGGCCGTTGGCCTGCTCAATGTAGAGAATCTCGGAATACCGGGCCAAGCCGTTTTCCAGCCACATATGGTTGCGCGTCGTGGGTGAAACGATGGTCCCAAACCACTGCCGCGATACCTGATTCGCCACCAGCTTCAGGTTCACCTGCTTGCCGAGCCCCTCCGGCGAGAAAAACAGCATTCCAGGCGCGGAGTATCCCCTTGCCGCTCCGGGCTCGGTCTCGACCACGGTAAGACCCAGCCGCGAGGGCGATCCATAAACGCCCGTGAAGAAAGAAATGGCCTTGGCAATCTCCTCGCCGTAGGCCTGCGCCATATTTGAGGATTCGCGCAGGTAGAACGTAGTCTTGATGCCGCCCGCCGGCACCACCTGTGCCTGTCCCTTCACTACAGCAATGCTGCCCGGGAACGACGATCGATCGTACTTGAAACGGAACGCCGCCGCTCCTGCGGGGGCCATGTCCTTGCTGTCGTTGCCGCTCGATACCACGGCGTATCCGTCTGGTACCGTGACTTTGATGTCGGAGCTGAAACGGTCGGTTGAATAGTCGTTTACCGGGAACCAGCGCGCCGGATACAAAAGGTACGCATAGTCGGGATGTATGGCCGCGAACTTGATGCCGAACACCGGCGACTCTTCTTCGCCGGTGAGCTTTCCGTCGTAAACGAAGGTCAGCGCCGTGACTTTCCCTCGCTTGACGGTTTCCGGCAACGTGAGCCGCACGGTCATGTCCTGGGCCATCCGCGAGGAAGGTATCTGGCGGCCACCCTCGTCGATCACTTTGGCGATGTTCAGCGCATTGTTCAGTTCGAAGGTAATCGACGATGTGTCTTCGAGCGGAATAAAGCGCACCAGGGCCGTGGCGCTCAGCGTCTGCGCGCGGGGGTCCACCTGCGCGTCGATCAGATAGCTCTGGACATCGATCTTCTGCTGCCGCGCCGCGCGGTCCTGCGCGCCTGCCGCTGCGGCTGCCATCAGACAACTAACGAAAAGCTTCCTCATTGCCGACCTTTTGAATAAACCCGCTCCACCCACTCCGCCGCGACCTCCATGGGGTCGCGCTCGCTCTCGAGCTTCGCCGTTACTTCCTTGAGTCCGGTCTTCATCGATTCATACGCAGCCGGATCGTCCAACAGATGGATCGCCTCCCGCGCGATGTTTTCCCCTGTCATCTGGTTCTGGATCAACTCCGGAGCGATCTTCCTTCCTGCCACCAGGTTCACCATCGACAAGAACGGCGCTCGAACCAACCAACGCCCTAATATCCAAGTTAACGCGTTTACCTTGTAAAAAGTCACCAGGGGGCAGCCCAGCATCGCCGCCTCCATGGTCACAGTCCCGCTCGCGGCCAGCGCCAGATCGGCATGCGCGAGCGCATCCCAGGTAACGCCTTCAATCAGTTGGATGGACGCGGCGCGAATCCGTTCCGAAAAAGTGTTGCCAAATCCGCCCGACAGTGCCATTACGAATACAAGATCGCGTCCCGCGAGCCGGCGGGTGGCGTCCAGTAGCGGCCCAAGATGCCGTTCGACCTCGCCGTGACGGCTGCCAGGCAGTAGCACGACGAGCCTCTTGTCCTTCGGCAGGTTGAACCTGACCAGGAATTCCTCCCGGGCCATCGAGGGTTTGACGATCCGGGCCAAAGGATGCCCGATGTAGGTGGCCGGTACGCCGTGGCTGTTAAAAAACTCCTCCTCGAAGGGGAAGATGCAGAGAAGGCGGTCGATGTTGGCACGCATCGTTCTTACACGGCCTTGCCGCCACGCCCAGGCCTGCGGGGCGATCAGATAGACCACGGGGACGCGGCGCCTGTGCAGAAACCTGGCCAGTCGAAAGTGAAAATCGGGCGAATCGGTAAGGACGGCCACGTCCGGTTTCTCCGCGTCGATCGCCCTCTTCAGCTTGCGGAACTCGCGGTAGATCCGGGGGATGTGCGCAACGACCTCGACCAGGCCCACCACGGAAATCGATCGCGAATCCACAATGGCGCGCACGCCCGCAGCCTGCATCCGGGGCCCGGCGCATCCCCAAAAGTCCGCATCCTTATGGCGCGCACGAAAGGCTTCGACGACGCGCGAAGCGTAGAGGTCGCCCGAGGCCTCGCCGGCCGAGATGAAGATGCGCACACAACCAGGATATAGCCCCGTCCCGTCAGGGCGGGGCTTCCTCATCCGGCCCCGGGCTCACGCCGCCGGGCTAACCCCTCCCCCGAAACAGGAACACCAGTTCGATAATGAGGATGATCACCACCAGGAGTTCCAGCACGAAGCCGCGGCTTTGGTGGAATTGGTCCATCATGAACTCGTACAACTCTCCGGCGGTATTCAGCTTGCCGTCGACGAGCCGGCGGTAGTCTTCCACGCCCACTTTTGCGGCGGCCAAGTGGTACAGGCGAGCGGAAAACATGTCGCTGAGGAACTTGATGGATGTATCCACGCGCTCGGTAAGCTCGCGAATATCGAGGCGGATTTTATTCAGGTGTTCGGCTTGTGACGCCAGACGCCAGCGTCCGAAGAAACCACCTTTTTTCTCGAGTGAGTGGTAAACGTCCTTCAGCAGTCGGCTGAGGATGGCGTCGTAATAACGAAATTCGAGCAGTTGCGTGTTGGCGTATTCGAGTAATTGAATGGTGGGGGCGGCGCCTTCCGCGGTGTCATGAATGAAGGCCGCGGTCCAACCGACCACAAGGAGGTCGCCAGGATAGTACGACAGCCGGGAGCCGAGAATCTCCTCGGTTTCGCCGGGCGAAAGCTGGGCCTGCTCGCCTCGAACGATTCGGGCGATTTCGTTGCCATGTTCGGCGATCAGGGCAACCGCACCGGAGGGAGGCTGGGTCTCTTTCAGATGAACAATGTAGTAGTCTTCGCTCAGCCAGGTGTCGTGTAGCTTGACCATCGCGGACTGAACCTCTTTGAGATTCCGCCGAACTGCTTCGGCGGCGCGCGCCTCCAGATCGGCGTTGTTGATCCACTGGCAGGACAGATCGATGAGTTGGGGCCAATCGGCCTGGAACGGCAGCTCCAGCTTGATGCTCACCACGCCGTATTCGTAGTAGTTCAGTTCTCCTTCGAAGCGGCTGCCGCCGTCGAGCAAGACAGGATCGAGACGCTGGACAACAGGAGGGCGCTCGAAGCGGACATATTCCGGAGAAAGATGGCGGATGCTGGGCTCGCGGCGCGCTTGCACACCCAGAATTTTCCGAAGGGCGTCGAGGTCGATCTCTTCGGAGACGTCATAGAGCCAGAGAATCCACAGGGATCCGGAAAGAGGGATGGCCGCCACGCGAGCCAATTATATCCAGATCAGGCCCAGATCGACACGATGTGATTAGCCAGAAACGCGGCGACATAGGCCAGCAGAGTCATGTAGGCGAACTGCACGCCGGGCCAGAACCATCCTCCGGTTTCACGCCGTACGACGGCCACCGTCGACATGCATTGCATCGCGAAGGCGAAGAAGACAAGCAGCGCGATGGCGCCGCCTAGGGTTAAATCGCGGCGCAGCGCGTCCTGAAGGCCGAGGGAGTGCTCCGTGCCCTCGATGCCATAGATGGTTCCCAGCGAGCTGACCATGGTTTCACGCGCGGCGAGCGACGTAATGAGACCGATGCCGATCTTCCAGTTGAACCCAAGGGGCTTGATCAAGGGCTCGACCAGATGGCCGAAGCCCGCTGCAATCGAGTGTTCGATGGCGGGCGGCTTGCCGTGATCGAGAGGCAGGTTCGCGAGCACCCATATGATGACGGCGACGATCACAATGATCGTGCCTGCCATCTTCAGGAACACCTTGGCGCGATCGATCAACCGCAGCGCCAGTCCGCGCGCGGTCGGCCAGCGGTAGGGAGGCATTTCCAGGATGAACGACGAGCGGCTGCTGCGCAAAATGGTCGACTTCAGCAGACGTGCAGTTAGAATCGCAGCGAGGAAGCCGAGAACATAAAGCGCCAGTAAGGCGAACACGCGGGCAAAGCCAAACAGGGGCTTCCGCGGCACGAAGGTCTCGATCATTAACAAATAAATCGGCAGGCGCGCCGAGCAGGTCATTAACGGAGCGATGAGGATTGTCACGATGCGGTCGCGCTTGCTCTCAATCGTGCGCGTCGCCATGATGGCGGGCACGGCGCACGCGTAGGCCGAAAGCAGCGGGATGAAGCTCTTGCCCTGCAGGCCGAAGCGGGCCATGGTGCGATCCGCGATCAGAGCTGCGCGCGCCAGGTATCCAGAGTCTTCCAGGATTCCGATGAACAGGAACAGAAGCAGAATTTGCGGAAGAAACTTAATGACGGAGCCGACGCCCGGCCACACGCCGTCTACGATCAGCGAACGCACCGCCTCATTCGACACGTGCGCGCCGATCCATTGCCCGGAGGCGATGCGGGCGGCGTCCACGGCATTCATCAGCGGGTCCGCGCCGGAGAAAATCGCCCAGAACAGCGCCATGACTACCACAAGGAACATCAGGGGGCCGGCGACGGGATTCAGGAAAAATGCGTCGAGTCTTCGCGTCCACAGAGGAGGCGCAGGCGCCTGATAACCGGTCTTGTTGCCGACGTGCGTCGCCCAGGCGCGGCACTTCGGGATATCCTGAATGACCGGCAGTTGGATGAGAGGCGCTTTCGGAGCCGCTCCCATCGTTGCGCCGCCTAAAAACTGCAAGACCTTCTCGACGCCCATTCCCTTGGCCGCGCTGACGAGCGCGACAGGTGAGCCGAGTTGCATGGCCAACTCCGCGGTGTTGATTTCGCCGCCCCGGCTCTTCAGGTCGTCGGCCATATTGAGAATCACCAGCGTCGGCAGGCCCAGGCTCAGTACGGGCGCGGCGAGCACCAGGTGGCGGCTCAAGTTCGTGGAATCGAGAATCAGAAGCACCGCGTCCGGACGCGGGATATCTTTCTTCAGTCCAGAAAGAACATCGAAAGTTACACGCTCGTCTTCGGTGCGAGGCGTGAGGCTGTAGACGCCCGGCAGGTCGACCAGGAAGACGTCACGACCGCTATCGAGCTTCACCCTTCCCACGCGATGCTCCACCGTGACGCCGGGGAAATTGGCGACTTTCTGGCGGAGACCTGTGAGGCGATTAAAAAGCGTAGATTTGCCGGAGTTGGGCGGGCCGACGATGGCGACAACCTGACGCCGCGTAGAGGACGCGTCCGCACCGGGCGGCGGCGCGAGCGTTGCGATCGAGTTGGCGGGGCAGTTGTGACAATCGCCCATATTTTCCTACTTCAACAGCAGCTTTCGGGCCGTTTCCCGCCGGAGAGCAACCTCCGTACCATCCACGCGGAACACTCGCGGATCTCCTCCGGGAGCCGAATGCCCGCGGGTCACCGAGTGGCCGGGAATAAAGCCCATTTCCATGAGCCTTTGCGCCTCCACATCGGGCAGATCGAGTTTCTCGAGCACTCCCGCCTCGCCGGGCTTCAATTCGGTGAGGTTCTTGGCTTTACTGGTATGGGGATGGTGGGTACGCTTCTTGCCGCTCACGGGGATCTTTCCTGATCTACTGTATACCTACTATACGAAACCCGGTCCCAACTGCGAGTTTCCAATACCAGTGTACACTATCTAGGACCAATATGGTCGTATATTTCTAGACTTGACGCCGCTCACGTTGCAAGTGTGCGGAGAAGCACATTCACAAGATCGGACAAGCGGATTGCGGGGACCGAAACTAGTATGACGTAACATCTTTCCCCCTGCCAAGCGCCTGTAGTATGCTGAGACTTAATTTATTGTGCCTTGGGAGGTTCACCACACTTATGCGCGCCACGCTGCGTAGACTCGCGATCGCGATTCCGCTGACCGTTCTCTTTTCCGTTGCCGGCTGGGGGCAGACGACCGCCTTTGAGGGCGATGTCAAGGGAGAGGACGGCAAGCCCCTGGTGAAAGTGACGGTTCATCTGGATCGCAAGGACATCAAGGGAAGCTACAAGGTCAACACCGACAAGAAGGGCCACTATTATTACGGCGGCCTGCCGATCGGCACCTACAAAATCTGGGTTGAAGTGGATGGCAAGGAACGCGATTCGGTGGACAACGTTCGCAGCGGTCTGGGCGATGCCAAGAACATCAGCTTCGACTTGCATGCGTCGGCCGCACAGAATGCCGCCAAGCAGGAAGAGATGCGCAAGGCGATGGAATCCGGCCAGGGTTTGACCAAGGAACAAACCCGCGACATGACACCGGAGCAGAAGGCCGCCTTAGAGAAAAAGATGAAAGAACAATCCGCTCAGTTGGCCAAGAACAAGGCTCTGAACGATGCGTTCAACGTCGGTAAGACCGCTCTGGACGCCAAGCAGTACGACCAGGCCGTCGAGAACCTGGAAAAGGCGAAGGACATCGATCCGAATCAGAACGTGATCTGGGGCAACTTGGGCGACGCATATGGCGGAGCGGCCGCCACGAAGACGGGCGCCGATCAGCAAGCGATGCTTGACAAGGGCATTGAGGCTTATAAGAAGGCGATCGAGTTGAAGCCGGACGATGCGGCGTATCACAACAACTATGCGCTGCTGCTGGCGAAATCGAAGAGGTCCGATGAGGCGCTCGTGGAACTAACCAAGGCCGCTGAACTGGATCCGCCCAACGCCGGCAAGTATTATTACAACGGCGGCGCAGTGCTGGTGAATCTCGGCCAAAACGAACCGGCCGGCGGCATGTTCAAGAAGGCGATTGCCTCCGATCAGAACTACGCGGACGCCCATTATCAATACGGCATCTATCTGATGGGCAAGGCAACCACGACGCCCGACGGCAAGATCGTGCCGCCGGAAGGGACTGCCGAAGAGTTCCAGAAGTATCTCGAACTGAGGCCGGATGGGTCCAACGCCGAAGCCGCCAAGGCGATGCTTCAGTCGATCGGCTCCAAGATCGAGACCGACTACAGCAAGCCGGGCGCCAAGAGGCCCACAACGAAGACGACGAAGAAGCCGTAGCGGTAAACGATGTTCCGCGCGGTTCTCTATCTGATCGCCACCATCTTGGTGATCAGCGTGGTGCGAGCGATTATCAATGTGATTCTCAAGGGATTCGCCGATTTATTCCAGACCGGGAAGCCCTCGCCGTCTGGGCCGCGGCGCCCCACGGTTTCCGCCGGTGGCGAACTCAAGAAAGACCCCGTATGCGGCACGTTCATCTCCACCGAAAGCGCGCTTCAAAAGCGTGTGGGGGGTGAGACTTACTACTTCTGCTCGGCCGAATGCAGGGATAACTTCAAGTCGTAGGCGCGCCTCACACAGGCATAGGGGATTGATTTTCAGCCGCCGGGGACGTTGGCACCTAAACTGCAACACTTGCGCGCCGAGGACGGCAGAATAGTGTGGAACTCGTGCGAAGGGGTGACGTGTTTGGCAACAGTGTGCGGAAAAGCTGTGCTGCCGCGCTCTTGTTGATCTGGGCGGGTCAGGCACAAACGGCGCTCAAGTTCGAAGCAGCCTCGGTGAGGCGCGCCAAGGGCGGCAGGGGCAATGAATTCGGTTGCCGAAGCGTTGCGTTAAGTGGCCTCCATCCATTCCCGCGCCGCCGCAGGGCGATGCGTCATTTCCGATGCTCAGTTAGGCCACCTGATCACCATCGCATACGAAATCCGAGATCCGGACACGATCAAGGGAGGTCCGCCGTGGATGCGCGACGACAAATTCCGGTTCAACGTGCTGGCTGTGGCGCCGCATCCTGAATCGGCGACTGAGGAGCAGCTCCTGGAAATGATGAAGGAGTTGCTGGCGGACCGGTTCAAGGCTAAAATTCGCGTCGATATGAAGCCGACGCAGGGATACCCCCTGGTGGTTGCTCCGGGCGGCGTGAAGATCACGCCGTCGAGAAAGGATGAAGGGCTCGAAGTGAACGCAGCGACGGCGCTTCCTACGCGGCCGCGATTCGCGCGATTGGCCTTCGGCTGGAGCGTCGAAAAGTGCCTGTGCCCCAGATCACGGTGGAATCGGCCGAATTGCCGGACGACAACTGAGTAGATGTCAGTTTCCGCTGGGCAGCTCAGCCGATTCGACTGTCGCGCAGGGTACGGGCACTTTCCGGCGCTGCAAGCGGAAGCCGATGGAGCGGATCGCAGCTACCCAGGACTGGCCATCGCCGCCTTCGACCGTGAAAGTGAAATCATAGCCGCCGATTAACCCTGTCTCATCCGCGACGGGTTCATCGAGAATGCTCTCCAAGAATCCTGCTAGAGCGCCCATCGTCCAGGCGCGCGCGGTCACGGTCCGCGGCCATTCCGGGGTTTGAACCGTGTCGCGCACCCGATCCGGGTTCGATGGCGAAATCCTGGGAACGCCTTTTGCCACGACAAGCGTGTAGCCGTCTGCCTGCTTGAAATCAATGCGGACCCTCGCCTTGAAGCGTTCCGCGATAAGGTCCTTAAGCATATCGAGGAGGTCCCTCATGGTTGCCGACTCGGGGTGTGGCGCAACGGCGGCGAGGCTAAAGCGCACTTTCCCGTCGTGAATCCACGCCGGCCCTTTGATCGCGTCAGGATCGTGAAGCTGATAAGCGAATGCCACCAGATGGTCCAACTGTGCGTCCGTAATGACGCAACGGCCCAGCGGCGGGACGGGAATACCTGCCGGGGGCAATTTGGAATCGATTCCGCGGCATGCCTGGGAGAGACCGTCGTCCCCCTTAGCGCGCCTAACCGAGGCGACTTCAAACTTCAGTTTCGGCTGCGCCGGTGCGGAGATGGCAAGGAGCGCCGAAAGGACGGCAGCGCCGAACTTGGCGCTTCCACGAAGATGGGTCAATTCCGTGGCGGACTTCACAGTACGTCGTTACACTGATACCCGCCGCAACTTGTGCAGTTCTTGTTGAAGTTCTTGCACACAACGTCCGATCCTCCCGGGGTCCCATCCCAACAATTCTTGTTGCTGCAGGTGACTGCGGCCACCTTGATCGGGTTGGCCAGGCGCCATGCAGACGTGCCGACGCCGACCAAGAGAAGACCAGCATACAGCAGTATCGCGCTCATTTTCATAACATCTTTCTCCTTTCTCGTAAATTGAATTAGACTACACAGTGTCAAAATGCCAACTTCACTTCAATAATGTCCTTGGAGCTTAGCCGGCCCTTCCACGCCTTTTCCACTTTCCCTCCGGCCGCGACCACTATCGTCTGCGGAGTTTCCCTAAGGTCGTAGCGCCACCTAATGCCGAAGTCGATTCGGGTTATGACCCGCTCTGCGGGGATCATTAACTTGGCCAAATACTTGTCATTCACGGAGTCATTCATTGAACGCCAATAGAGCCAAGCCAACAACCGCGATTGCCCAAAAACTCAACGACATCCTTCTATTTTTCTCAAGGTCCCGACGGCTTTCCTCGGTCATTGAGTAGAGCCTATCATAGATTCTCGGGGGAAGGGCAAGGATTATTTTCAGAAAATAAGGACATATTAAAGGTAATATGCGAATGCCCGCGCGAAAAGCCGATCGACCGCGCGAACCGGAGAGAGTGGCGTGAACTCGGCGCTCACGGGCACGGCGGGCGCACTACACTAGGAGCATGAAACTTTCCGATCTCGCCGCCGCGCTCGGATGCGAGTTGCGAGGCGACGGCGCCATTGAAATCACCGGCGTGGCGGGGATGGAGCAGGCGGGCGAGAACGAGATCACGTCTCTGCACAATCCGAAATACGCGCCGAAGGTGAAGCACACGCGGGCCGGCGCTGTTCTGGTGAAAACCTTCCTTGACGGAATCCTCCCCGCGCAGTTGATTTCAAAGAATCCCTATCTGGACTTCGCGCGCGCTCTGGAGTTTTTCTATCAACAGCCGAGGCCGGGGCCGGGAATCCACCCGCTTGCATATATCGCCGAGACCGCGCGAATCGGGGAAAATCCCTCTATCGGCCCGTTTGTTTATGTAGGCGAGCACGCCGTGATCGGCCGCGATGCGGTGCTGCATCCGCATGTGGCGATCTACGAAGGCGCAGTGATCGGCGACCAATTCCTGGCCCACTCCCACGCCGTGGTGCGTGAGTATTGCCGGGCGGGCAACCGCGTCATTCTGCAGAATCACGTGGTGATCGGCGGCGACGGCTACGGGTTCGCCAAGCAGGCTGACGGGACCCATTACAAGATCGTCCAGAGTGGCATTGCCGTAATTGAGGACGATGTGGAGATTCAGACGTTGACCTCCATCGACCGCGCCTCGACGGGAGAAACGCGGGTGAAGCGTGGCGCGAAGATCGATAGCCTGGTGCAGGTCGGCCATGGGTGCGTGGTGGGAGAAGACAACATCATCTGCTCGCAGACAGGCCTGGCCGGGTCCAGCATTCTGGGAAACAACGTTCTGCTCGCCGGTCAGGTAGGAGTTTCCGGCCATTTGACGATTCACGACGACGCGGTGATCTATGCGCAATCGGGCATTGGCGGGGACGTGGAAGCCGGCGCGGTGATGAGCGGATCCCCGGCATTCGATGCCAAGGATTGGCTGCGGGCCATCACGGCTTTCCCCAAACTGCCGGTTCTGTTGCGCACAATGAGAGAATTAGAGAAGCGGGTGGCGGAGCTGGAATCCGCGTCCCCCAACAAATCTCATGCATGAAAGCGAAGATCGATCCGCGCTCGCCTATCGCAACCAGCCGTTCCTGGATACGCCCGACGCACGCTCGCTGCGAATCCTGAGCGAGTATCTTTATCCGCTCTCCCATTTCCGGCAGCAGAAGATTCACGACACCATTGTCTTTTTCGGGTCCGCCCGCCTGCACGAGATGGGGCCTATGGGACGCTATTACAACGAGGCGCGCGAACTGGCCCGCCGGATCACCGCATGGTCCAACGGCCTGCAGAACAGTGGACGCCGGTTCGTGGTTTGTACGGGCGGCGGGCCAGGCATCATGGAAGCAGCCAACCGCGGCGCCGCCGACGCAGGTGGAAAGACCATCGGCCTGAACATCGGCTTGCCATTTGAGCAGCGGCCGAACCCATTCATTACGCCGGAGCTGTGTTTTGAGTTTCACTACTTTTTCATGCGCAAGTTCTGGTTCGCCTATCTGGCGAAAGCCCTGGTGGTATTCCCCGGCGGGTTCGGTACCCTGGACGAGCTGACGGAAATATTGACGCTCACGCAGACGCAGAAGCTGGAAAAAAAGATGACGATCATCCTTTATGGATCGTCCTTCTGGAAGGAGATCCTGAATTTCGAAGCCCTGGTGCGCCACGGAATGATCGAGGAAAAGGACCTGGACTTGTTCTCCTTCGCCGATGATGTGAATGCGGCGTTTTCCCTGCTCGAAGCGGGCCTCACGAAGCATTACATCGAGCCGGAGATGCAGTTGCCCGAAATCGCAAAGTCGAGGGTATAAGAATTGGTGCGCGACCGCCTCCAGAAGATTTTGAAAGCACTCGGCCGCTCGGGACTTGTGTTTCTTCTGTTGCTGGCGCTGTCCCTGTTGGCGAAAAACATTCCGGCTCTTTCCGGGCTGAGCTTTCCTCTCGGATTGGCCGCATTCGGCGCGGGCGTGTGGTTCGGCGTTGTTCTGCTTGGGAAAGCAGTTTGGCGCCTGCGCAACCGCCTGTATGTGACGTACGTGTTCATTGCGGTCGTGCCGATCGTGTTGATCGCCGCACTGGCCTGGATTGGCGGCTACCTGCTGATCAACCAACTGGCAATTTATCTGGTGACCAGCGAACTGGACCGCCGCATCGAATCGCTGGACACGGCCGCGCGAAGCATCGCCCAGAGCGCCCCGGAGGATCGCCCCATTGTCGTGCGCCGGATGACGGACCTGTTCTACAAGGAACGTCATCCAGGGCTTGAAATTCTGGTTCGAGAGGACAGCAAGCGCATCCGCTACCCCGAGGCGGGAAAACTGCCGGAGCCGGGCGACGGGTGGAAGGAAACGCGCGGCGTCCTGTTTCGGAACGGCGAGTACTATGCATGGAGCCACCGCAAGACGTCCACCGGCGACGTGACCGTCACGGCTCCTTTGACAGGAGAAACGCTTGCCAGCCTGGCGCCGAACCTGGGCGTTGTGGATATCGTGGAATCCGGCAGAAGCGGGCTGCGGCGCGTCACCAAGCATCCGGACAACCGGAATATCGGACCGCCCGTGAACCGCTTCGACCTGGAGGTGATTCCCTTCGCCGATATTCCCGTGCACGTCTGGGACAGGCCCGGACAGGAGCCCGAGATCGGTACGAATCAGATCGCGATTCACTCCCGGATTTCCTCGGTGCTGTCGGCCGTGTTTAATCGCAAGAACGACCCGACGCAGCAGGCCGTGGAAATGGCCGTCGTAGCGTTCGCGGTTGTCTTTCTCATCGTTGAGATCATCTCCGCCATCATTGGATTCTCCATGACGCGAACGATCACCGGCGCCGTTCATCGCCTCTATGAAGGCACACAACGCGTGATGCAAGGAGACTTTTCGCATCGCATCGAGGTGAAGGGCAAGGATCAGCTGGCGGATTTGAGCGAGTCCTTCAATCGGATGACCGAGAATCTGGAGCAGCTGCTGGTGGTGGCCAAGGAGAAAGAGCGCCTGCAATCGGAGGTGGAGATCGCCAGGGAGGTGCAGAGCCAGCTCTACCCTCGGGTTGTTCCACAGACGCGCTCCCTGCGGCTGACCGCCGTCTGCCAGCCGGCTCGAATGTGTTCCGGGGATTATTACGACTATGAGGTGATCCGTGATTCTCAAATCGCGCTGGCGATCGGCGATGTCGCCGGGAAGGGGATTTCCGCGGCGCTCCTGATGGCCACGCTGCAGAGTTCTCTGCGTTCACAGCTGCAGAGCGCGCTGGAGATCGGCGCGACGGCAGGCGACGGGCCGGCGAGCTGTTCCAAGCCGCTGATTTCCACGTCGCATCTGGTTTCCAGGCTGAACACGCAACTGTACGCTTACACGTCTCCGGAGAAATATGCGACGTTCTGCTTTGGCCTCTACGACGAGCCGACCGGCATGTTCACCTACACCAACGCCGGGCATTTGCCGCCGCTGCTGGTGCGCGACGGCACCACGCAACGCCTGGATGTGAACGGCACGGTGGTGGGAGCGTTTCCCTTCGCCAAGTTCGACGAAAGCTGCCTGCAGTTGAAATCGAGCGATCTCTTGGTGTGCTTCACCGATGGCATTACCGAGCCGGAGAACGAATACGGGGAGATGTTCGGCGAGGACCGGCTGATCGACCTGATCGCGCGCAATGCCCACCTGGACGACGAGAAAATCGTCGAGGTGGTAATGGAGAGCATCCGCGATTGGACGGCCACCGATGAGCTTCAGGACGACATGACCATCATGCTGGCGCGCCGCGTCTGAATCGGCGAAAATAAATAAATGATGAAAAAAGCTCTTTTGGGAATGAGTTTTGCCGCTCTCTCGATGTTCGCCGCCGACGATGCGGTGACGGCCGTCGAAGGAACGGTAAAGAAGGTGGATGCGGGAACCAAGACCGTGGTAGTCGCGACAGCCGATGGAACCGAGCACACCGTCCATTTCGTAAAAAAGACATCCGTCCATGGTTGGGAAGAGACGGAAGCGGGCGCCAAGGATGGCATGCATGGCGTGAAGGAAGGCAGCCACGTGGTGGTTCACTACACAACCAAGGGAACCGAAAAGACGGCACAGGAGATGGACCGGGTGGGCGACGGCGGATTGAAGGTCGCCGAAGGCACGGTTTCCACGATCGATCGCGGGGGGAAGACTCTGGCCGTGAAAACCGCGGATGGGGCGGAAACGACCTACAAAATCGCCGACCATGCGGTAGTGGATGCCGGCAAAGATACGGGGAAAGCGGTCGAAAAGACAAGCAAGGTGACGGTCTATTACACCGAAGAGGGTGGAAAGAAGATCGTCCACTTCTTCAAAGGGAACTGATCCCGCTCCCCCGGTCAGATTCCCGACTCTTTCAACGTTTTCCAAGCGGCGGGCCACGTGTAGCGATCCAGATACAGGGCATGGCCTGCTTCTCCCAGGGCTCTCGCGCGGCCAGGATGATCCAGTAGCGTTTGGACGGCGGCGCAGAATTCGGCTGGCTCGTCGGCGATGGACAAGTGTTCACCTTCACGGGCGAGGAGGCCTTCCGCGCCGATCGTTGTGGAGACAATCGCGCGTCGAGCGGCCCATGCCTCCAGGATCTTGAAGCGGGTGCCGCTGCCCGAGAGAAGCGGGACCACAACCACGCGCGATTTTGCGATTTCCGCCACCGCATCGTCGATGGGGCCTGTGAGAATGATTCGCGGATCGGCAGGCAAAACGCCTGTGATGGCTTCCTGGTTGCGGCCGACCAATTTCCAGACCAGGTCGCGATTATTACTTCGCAGCCGCGGCCAGATCCTGGATCCGAACCAGCGAACGGCTTCGATGTTGGGATGATACTCGAGGTTGCCGCTGAAGACGATGCAGTTTTCCTCAGTGGCCCGCGGCACATCGATCACCGGAATCGCGTTTGGAAAGACGATGGCATTCGGGTGCTCGATGCGGGCGCGGTCCTCCGCGCTGGTGGTCAGAATCAAATCGAACTGAGGAATCCACTCCCGCTCCAGCTTGCGATTTGCCTCGGCGAACCGCGAGTGCACCGCGGCCTCGACTCCTTTGGTAGCGCGCGCGTGGGTCGCCGCCAGTGCACTTTCCACGTTATGGAGATCGAGCACGAGCACGTCGCAATGCGGACGAAGCGCGGCTGCGTAAGGGGCACACCAGAAGTGTTCGATCACCGCGACGCGATAATGCCGGTCGAAGAAAGGCGCGAGTTGCGCCTCGAAGCCGGCGAAGCGGTCGATTAAAGGCGGGACTCCGCGTAACAGGCGCCAGCTATTTCGCCAAGCTCGCGCCGCAAAGGATTTCGAATGGGGTGGCACCTCAAAGGTTGCCACGCGCACGTCGTACCTCGTACGCAGATACTCGAGCAGAGAGGCAGACCGCAAGGCTCCTCCGCCGGCTCCCAGCCGGGGCTCCTCCGGGGTGACGAATAAGGCGCTATTTCCCAAAGAATCGCCGGGCGGCGTCATAAACCTCTCTTGTTTTTCGCGCCGTCATCGCCCAGGAGAATTGCGCGGCGCGCCTTAGCGACTCCTCGCGCCGGTTAGGCCGCGCGCACATGGCTTCCGCGAGCGCGCGAACGTCAGTCGCGTCGACGTGGATTGCCGCGCCTCCGGATACTTCCAGGATTGCCGGATCGTTCGACGTGATCACCGTCGCGCCGCACTGCATGGCTTCCAGGACCGGCAGCCCAAATCCTTCGTATAGAGACGGATAGACGCAGGCCGCGGCACTGGAGTACAACGCGGGCAGATCCTGCTCCGGGACCATGTCCAGCACGCGCAGCCCGGGCTCTTCCGGCACAGAGAAGCCTTCGCGGGCGCGTCCGGCCAGGACCAGATCGATTTTCTGCGTCTTTCGCACTTCTTTCCAGGCCTCGATCAGCCGATGGATATTCTTTCGGGGTTCCAGCGTCCCGACGAACAAGAAATATGGGCGGGCCGGCGGGGGAGCATCGACCGGGCGGAAGTGGCTTGACGCGGCATGAGGCACCGCGGTCACATGCGCACTGTCGAGGCCGAAGCGTGAGATCGCCGCGCGTTTCATGACTTCGCTGGGCGTGATGATCATGGTAGGAATATGTGCACGCAGAAGGAGGGGGACGCGGCTCCGCAAGCGCGGCGACGGCGTTTGGCCGAAAGAGCCTTTGATCCAGGGAGAAAGATCGTGCAACGTCATCACGCTAGGACGGCGAGGGATGTAGGGGACGGAGAAATCGGTGCCATGAAACAGTTCCACACCGCGGCGCATCATTTCCCGTTCGAGGCCCCACAACCACCAGCGCCGTTCCGCGGCCGAGCGAGGGCCGTCTCCTTCTTGGAGATTTGCCGGAGCTCCAGCAGGCATGGTGAACGGCTGGTCGGAGAGCAGCCAGTACTGATCGGCGGGATTGTTTGCCGCCAGAGCCCTGGCAAGTTCGCTAGTGTAGCGCATGACGCCGCCCGTAGGGACGGAGAGCGGCGTGGCGTCGAGGGCGATTATCACAGAGCTTACAAGGAAAGTGTAGGATATCTAACGTGGGCGATGAGAATCTGAATCCTCTTGAAGAACTAAAGCGGCTCGACCAGCAGGTGGGTCTAGTGGCCAGCCTGGAGGCTTTGAAGCCAATCTACTACCGGCTTGACGAAATCGCGAAGAAGTATCCCAACGATTTCGAAGTGCAGTTGGTGGTAGGAGACATCAAACAGCATCTGGTGAATCGCGGGACGAAGCTCAAGGAGCAGGAGGCGACGATCGCGACGTCCCCTGTGGAGTCCGTTGCCGCGCCACCGCCGATCCCGGATCCGTTGCAGTCGAGCCGGCCGAAGATCGTAATTCCGCCCGTACCGGCGCCAACGGCCGCACCGCCGCCGGTGCCTCAGCCGCCCATGCCGGAAGTGCAACCTCCGCCTGCCCCCGTTCCTCCGCCGATGGCACCTCCGGGGCCGATGGCGTCCGGCCAATTCGCGCCGCCGCCGATGCCCACCAGCGCGTTTCCTGCGACGGGCCCGCAGGCCGTTCCGCCAATTCCTCCGGTGGGCCCGCCACCGATGCAGCCTCCGGTTTCCGTCGTTCCGCCTCCACAGAAGCCACCTGCACAGAAGCCGGTGGCATGGAAGAAAGCACTGGTCTTCGGAGCGATTCTTGGACTAGTGGTCGCGCTGGCAGGAATCGCGTTTCTAGTTAATCTGGCGCGAAAGCGTAACAAGGCTCCCGAACCCGCGGCTGCGATCCAGGTGCAGGTTGCTACAACGCCTCCGGGCGCGGCCATCAAAGTGAATGGCGAAGACAAATGCACCTCGCCCTGTTCAATCCCTCTCCCCGCGGGCGACTATCAGATCACGGCGCTCCTGGCCGGATATGAACCTGGAGCGGGTGGGGTCAATGTTCCAGCGACAGGCGTGCCCCCAGCCGTCAATCTGACGCTCGAAGCCTCGCCGCAACCCATGCGCGTTCTCGCGGAGGGACTCGATGGAGCCAAGGTGATCATGGACGATCAGCCCGCCGGCGAGGTTCAACAAGGGCAGTTCGTGGTGGAAAAAGTAAAGCCCGGCCCGCATACCGTAAAGATCACCGGCAAGACGGGCGAAGCCACCTTCGCGTTCGAAACGGCCGATGCGAAACTCCCGAACGTGACTGGAGCCACCGGTAAGAACCTGATCACCGTGGCGTTGGCCAGCTTTGGCAACGCCGCGCACCTCGCGACGAGCGTCGGCCCCCTGAAACTGACACTGAACGGACAGCCGCAGGGAGACGCGTCGCCCACAGGAGTGGATTTGCAAGGCTTCCAGCCAGGCCCAGCCGAGATTGCGGTCGGCGAAGGAGCCACGCTGAAGACTCTGCAGGAGACTTTCGGCCCTAATCCGTCATTGACTGTCTTCATCCGTTCCGATAAACCCGGTCCGCCCGCGCCCGGGGACTACGGCGCGGTTCTCGTCGTCACCGGAGAAGATGAAGCCCACGTGTTCATCAATAACCGCGAGCAGCCGAAACACACGGCGCGCGGGCAGCTTCGCATCCCGGTGATGCCCGGCCGCGTGAACGTGCGCGTTTCCAAGGACGGATTCACTGCGCCGCCCGCGCAGACGGTCAATGTCGTCAAAGGCGCGGATGCGCGCGTCGAATTCAAGATGCAGAAGATTGAGACGACGAAGATGGCGCCGATCGCTCCTCCCGCGCCCGTTACTCCGGCCGTAACCACCGGAACGGTGCGCATCGCGCGCTCCACGGGCGGAGCGACCACCACTTACAAACGCGATAACGATGCGCAGGTGCATACGCTCAATGGAACGCAGGTTGATCTTGCGCCGGGCAACTATATCTTCACTTCCCACGCTCCCGGATACGTGGAACGCACGGAGCACGTGCAGGTGGCGGCCGGTGGCCAGGTCTCCATCGACCTGACGCTTACGTCCGCGCGCGCCACCGCCGCACCCGCGGCGAGAGTCGGAGGCATGGCCGACTGGGAAGATCCTTCCGGCTGGACCCGCGACGGGGATGCCTGGGTTCACAAGGGCGGCAACTTCGTGCCGTATAAGCTGCCCGCCAAGGGCACCTACACGTTTACCGTCCAGTTGATCAAAGGCGGAAACATTTTCCGCGGGGGCCATATCCGTTGGTATGTCGATTACGTCGACCCCAAGAATTACGGCCTCTTCGAGATCGACAAGAAGACGTTCTGGGCCAAGTCCGTGACTAATGGAAAGAACAAGGATCGCGAGAAAACGCAGCACGGCCTGGAGAATCAGAAAACGTTCACGATTCAGGTAGACGTCGCGCCGGAGCACGTGGTGACGCGCCTGAAGAACGGCGACACATGGATCACGCTCGACTCCTGGACCGAGGCGGGCCGCAACTTCTCCGACGGCAAGTTCGGATTCTACATCCCGGGCAACGACGAAATCGGCATCACCGAGTTCCGGTTCCAGCCGAAATAGAATGATCACGCGGCGCGCGGCGATTTGGACGGCCCTCGGGTCGCCATATTGGCGCGCGCGAGGGTCATTCTAGTAGCAAGTTCGCTTCATTTTCCCCTCCACCTCCGCCCCCAAAAAACTTCACTCCGGGCTATTGACAAACTTGCGGAACGGGAGCATATTTCAATCAGAGAAAAGGTAACTGACGTGCCGGCGAATGGCCGGAGAGTGATGAAAGGAGGCTATTGGATAGCCCACCGTACTGCAGTCCAGGGCGGCAAGATTTGAACACCTTTACCAGCAGTTGGGATCGCGAACGGCCGGAAGCCAAATACGGCGGCGCATTATGCGCATCATGATGGCGTCAACGAAAGATCCCGGGTGAACCTGTTCAGTCTTGCCGCTCTTTCATTTTCCCCTCCTGTTCCACCCCAGTTAAACTGAAACAGTGCCGACCCGTCGGAGATTTCTCCGCACCGTTGCCGCTCCCGCGCTAGTGGGGCTGACCGCCAAGGCCGAAAAACGTATTGGCGGCCAGTTCGTCAACGACGCGTTCCCACTCGGGCACCGGTTGCGCGATCATTGGGCGTTTTCCGCGCCCAAGCGGACCGAAAAAACTCCGATTGTGATTGTCGGTGGAGGCATCGCCGGGCTGAGTGCGGCCTGGCGGCTCCATAAGAGAGGGTTCCGGGATTTTGTGCTGCTCGAGATGGAGGCGGAGGCCGGAGGCAACTCGCGATCAGGCGAGAACGAAATCACGGCCTACCCGTGGGCCGCGCATTATGTGCCCGTGCCGGCTGTCCATGAGCCCCTGGCCCGCGAATTGTTCGAGGACCTGGGCGTGCTTCAGGACGGCAAGTGGGATGAGCGCCGGCTGTGCTTCTATCCGCAAGAACGGCTCTATCTGCATGGCCGCTGGCAGGAAGGGATCGAACCGGAGGTCGCAGCAACGGAGCGCGACCGCGAGGACTATCGGCGCTTTCAGAGCATCATTGACGAGCGCCGCGCTTCGGGCGAGTTCACGATCCCCATGGAGCGCGGATCGAAATCCTCAGCGCTGGACAAAATTTCCATGCGCCAATGGATGGACGAGAATCGCTTTACCTCGCCGTATCTGAACTGGTACGTCGACTACGCCTGCCGTGACGATTACGGCGCGCTTCCGCCCGAAACGTCGGCGTGGGCGGGCATTCACTATTTCGCTTCGCGCGAGCCGGAGGAAAAAGGCCCGCTAGTGTGGCCCGAGGGCAACGGCTGGATCGTTCACCAGTTGACCTCGCGATTGAAGCCGTTCATTCGCGCCGGTTCGCCTGTGTATCGAATAAGCGGGCGGCGGGTACTGACCGAAGCCGTGGAGTATGTCGCGGAGCGCATCATCTTTGCCGCGCCGAGCTTTCTTGCGCCGTACATGATCGAAGGCGCGGCTGCTCCGGATATTGTCTATTCGCCGTGGTTGACGGCGAACCTCACACTGGATCGCCTGCCTTCGGAGGACTCAGCCTGGGACAACGTGATTTACGATTCCCCTGCGCTCGGCTATGTGGTGGCGACGCACATGACGCTGAAGTCGTATGTGGACCGCAGCGTATGGACATTTTACTGGGCGCTGGCGCACAAGCCTCCGGCGGAAATGCGGCGGCTGCTGCTTGAAAAAAACTGGGCCTACTGGCGCGATGCGATTCTGAACGACCTGTCGCGCGCGCATCCGAATATTCGCGAGTGTGTTTCCCGTATCGACGTGATGCGCATCGGCCACGCAATGGCTCGCCCCGTGCCGGGATTCTTGACATCGGCGGGGCGCAGGGAGTTCTGCGCGTCAAAGCCGCCGGTCTATTATGCCAATAGCGATTTAAGCGGATTCAGCATTTTCGAGGAAGCGCAACACCGGGGCGTCAAAGCTGCCGACCGAGCCCTGAAGGACATCGGGCGTGGTTGAACAGGCTGTTCTTGCGACCACCGCTGCCGCGGGCATTGCCGCCTACGCCGTGCGGGGGAAATCGTCAAGCCTGATCGCGCCTTCTATCTGGCATGGCGACCGCAGCCGCCACGCGCTGGCGCTGACGTTCGACGATGGCCCCAGCGAATCGACTCCGGCTCTTCTCGAGTTGTTGGCGAAACACGATGCCAAGGCGACGTTTTTCCTGTGCGGCCACAACGTCCGCCGGCTGAA